>Ga0210386_10004133_pt1 | contig 12071 bp, 20 predicted proteins | sample IncBWH32OmetaG_FD_160091 | JGI IMG/M metagenome (GOLD analysis project Ga0210386, IMG submission 160091) | Forest soil microbial communities from Barre Woods Harvard Forest LTER site, Petersham, Massachusetts, United States - Inc-BW-H-32-O ... | reverse complement strand
TACATCCTTTGAGGATCATTCATGAGCATCTACGACAATTGCCTACAGGGGCTGAGCACGTACCCCGCCTTCGCGCTTCGACGGCGTGTCATGGCAGCGATCCCCGACAGTTGGCTCGACCCGCTGTTGAGCGGTAGAGACGCGGTCAATTTCCCGCTGAAATGCCCGGATGTGGAGCGGCTGGTCAACGGCATTCGCGAACGGGTGAGGCACGCTCTCAATGGAGACGAATCACGTGGGTAGACAACACATGCGTGACGACGACGAAGAGGCGGACGACTACTGCGGCGCCACTGCGGATGAGGTTATCGAGTCACTTCAGGAAGAAGTCCGCGACCGTGACGAGCAGATCAAATGGCTGCGGAAGAATGTCGGCGCCATGCGGCGCTGGATCGCCCTGCACGACTGTGGGGACCTGTCCGCCAAAGCCGCGTTCGAGCAGATCGGCATGGACATTGACCGCATCGCCGGACCGAACGCTCACAGCGCACCCGATCAATCATCAACAGGAGAATAACTTGGACGCAATGGCACAGACGCAGCAAGCGGCAGGCCAGATGGCCATGAGACTGAAGACCTTCGACGAGATGGACGACGCCCAGAAGATCGCCTACCTACACAGTGAACTCAAGGGGCTGATCCAAGCCAATCGCTTCCTGCAGCAGCGCGTAGCGGCGCTGGAGAGCCATCGGCATGGTCCCGAAGGGTCACTGCTGGTGCCGATCAACCACGCCAATCAGGTTGGCGGAATGCTCGGCGGTTATGGGTACTGACCGCCCAAGGTTAACCGTGGACGAACTACGATCGTGAAAGGTTGGGTAGATGGCTTGGCTGAATGGACCGAAGGCGAGACGGCCTACCTGTCGATCGCCTTTACCTGGAAGCTTGCGGAAGCCCGCGATCGCGCCCGGAGTTACGCGGCCTTGGGATATCGCGTTGTGGCCGGTGGTCCAGCACTCTTCCTGCCTTCCAGTCGGCGCTACCTGGAGCCAGATGTGTCCGAGATCGGGGCCACCTACCCTGACGTAGTGACCAAGCATCATCCACTGGCGACAATTGCCAGCCGCGGATGTCCGGTGAATTGCTGGTTTTGTACGGTTCCCAAGATGTGGGGTACGACCTTCACGCTGATTCCGGACTTCCCGGTGCGGCCGATCCTGTGCGACGACAACCTGTCCGCACTCCCTGTGGAATATCAGCAGCACATCATCGAGCGTTATGTTGCCGAAGGGGTGCCTCTGCTCGATGCCAACTCAGGATTCGAGCCTCAAACTTTTGATGGGGGTACCTTAGAGCGCTGGTCGAAGATCATGCGAGGACCTTACCGCTTCGGGTACGACGAGCTCAAAGAGCGGGAGCCAGTTCGAGCGATGATGAAGACCCTGCGCGATGGAGGCGTGAAGCCCCGCAATATGCAGGTCTATTGCATGATTGGACACGAGCCGATCGCTGACTGCCTGACGCGGATTCAGGAGATCATCGCCTGGGGTGGTGAGCCCTACGTTCAACGCAACATGAAGCTTAATGCGTTCGACAAGGTTCCTTGGGTTCGTCACGACTGGACTCTGCAGAGTCTTGCGCATATGGCCCGCTGGGCCAATCGCCGGATCTGGCGATATGCTCGATTCGAAGACTACGATGCCAATGCAAAGACTTCCCGGCAGAAAAACCCCGACCAGGCAGCCCTGGTATGAAGTGTCAATCGCATAACTCATTCGAAGGGTGATCATGAGAACTGAACTACAACGCGATGCAGACGGGCTGGATTGCACCCTGTATCGGGTCATCAGCGGCGTGGAAAGTCTCTACTCCAAGGCCGAGAGCCAGCGTAATCGCGAGCTGATGGCAACCCTCAGGAATGCCCTGATAGGTTTGCGCTCGGCTCGTGGAGAGATCCGCAGCCTGATGAGCGAAGAGGATCGCAAGGTAACATCATGACAAATGAGAAGCTCGACGAAGCATTGGCGATACTGGCAATCGCCCTACCCGGCCCGCGTCCGTGGCCAACAGAGGGTGCGGAGGCTAAGTTACGGATATATCGCAACATGGCCGAAGACAGATGCCGCACGCGGGATCAGGTCGGCGATCTGGCTATTGAGATTGCGCGGCTGCAGGAGCGTGATATCGCTGTCCGTGCTGAGTTTGAGAACTTCCGCCGTGGCCTGTGTAACTTCGGTGAGTTGGCCAGCGCGATCGAAGGAAGCGCTCACGAGACGCGGGCAACCGATGCTCAATGCTCAAATGAGTTTACTCACGCTGGCAGTTGGGACTGCGACGCCATGCTTGCCAAGGTGATTGAGGCAGACCGGACTTTGCTGCAAGTAGCCGACGAGCATGACGGCCAATTCTTGGTGTTCACGGTAAAGGAGGCTCAGAGCTTCCGAGACTGGCTCAATCGAGTACTGCCCACTCACAAACCGTTACAGGTCGGATCGTTCCCGGTGAAGGTTGTTATAGACCCCAAGATGCCACCCGGTGAGATGGTTATGAGCAACTCGCTCGGGCAGTCTGTTCGGGTCACTGGCCTGCGCGACCCGCTCCCACCCGAGATCCTGGCCGATGCCCTGCAGGATGTGGTGCACACCGATCCGGGACCGGTGCGGACGGGACGTGCTGTGAAATCGGAAGCGTGCGGTAGCCATGGACCGAACGACGTCATCGGCTGCGAGCTTCCGAAGGGCCACGGTGGATTATGTGACTACGAAGACCCACGAGCGGACTGGGAAAAATGAACACTCTGAGAACCGGAGAGTAATTTATGTTCCCTGAATACAAAATGGGCATCGATCCAATCAAGCCCGCTGGTGAGTTTCCACCTCCTACGTTCGGTGAGATGCGCGTAGCGATCGACCGCGGTCGGCGGGATAGTGCTGTGATTGCACAGGCATTGAGGCAGGCGGAGCACATGGGGCTCAGCGGAGAGGACAAGTACGTGCTGCTGGCGTATTACGCCCTGACCCACCTCGAGGACACGCACAAGCGGCTCATGAAGATGGTGAGCCTTACACCTTCGTCCACGACGTTCATCATGCCCGACGGGGTACCGAGGACGCCAACGGATACTCTGCGTCGAGGAGATGAACGGTGACCGTCGCTGATCTGATCAAGGCTTTGGAGAAGATGCCTCCCACCGCTGAGGTATGGCACGTATGGGATGGCGCTCTGCGTACGCAGATCAACCATGTATGGCTAGCGCGTAGTGGCGCTGTCGCAACTGCTGACGATGGTGAGGTGTGCTACGACACGGAGGATAGACCGGCAGATGCCCCGACCGAAGAGGAGGATCAATATTGGAAGGCTCCATCGCATAGCGGAGGAGATCCACGATGAATGACCCAATCAGCGATGAGCGATTGGCAGAGCTTTACGAGGTCTTTGCTGAACGCGCCGCGACGCCTACGACCGGCATGAAGGAAGACATCGATGTGATGCGCGCATTGGCCGAACTTCAGGACCGTCGATCTCAGTCGAGAGACGATCAACGGTGAAATTGCTCCTGTCACCGCGAGTCAGTGAAGACTCCATCACCGTGCGCGACGCGGCTATCAAAGCCGGCTGGGAGGTCGTGCGGTTGCAGGGTTGGCGAACAGAGCTCGTAACTGACGTGGGCGCGATCTACGGCGAGACGCTGTGGGCCCGCGCCGTTGCCTCTCAGGTTGGTCGCGTCCTGTTGGAGCCGCCGCTGGACTGGCTGACGAGGCTACCGCACGAACGGCTCAGGCGTTCCGTTCGATTCGGTACGCTCGATTCTCTCTGGCCGATCGCGCTTCCCGCGTTCATAAAGCCCGCGGATGACAAACGATTCACGGCTGCTGTGTACCACACACTGGACTGGTCAGGCATCGAGGGGCCGATCTTGGTCAGCGACCCGGTCAATATTTTGGCGGAATGGCGTGTGTGGGTGCTCGAAGGATGCGCGGTTGCCTCAAGTCTCTACAAAGGCGACGCGGGCCGAGATCCGTCCCATTCTTTGGCCAGTGTCGAACTTGTTGCCGAACTGGCCTGCAAGGCCGCAGCCGAATGGACACCGCGCGCGCTGGTGGTAGATATCGGATGGACCGATGCTGGCAACTTCGTGGTGATCGAGGCCAACCCGTGTTTCGGCTCAGGCATCTATGATGCCGACCCAGCAGAAGTGCTAGAAGTGCTTCAGGGGGCCTGTGTGGAGCAAGCGCCGGCAGGCTTCACACAGTCAGTGTCAATCGAGTAGGACCAGAATGACAGATCAGGCACGCCCCGACGGAGGCAGGCGACCGTGCTGGCCCTCGGTATTTCGGTATCCGTCAAAATCGATGAGTGTTACGGCACAAATCCCAGCGCATCAAACTCAGTGCTGTCCGTGGCCAGATTGACGCCCTGTCCCGCCTGATGTTGGAAACTCACCTTGTAGATGTCGAGCCCCGGCAGATTGCCATACGCACTCAACGGAATGACGTACGTGTTCCACTGACCGATCACCATCGGATTCGGGCCGTATTGCATGATGTTGACGCCACCGGGCTTGCTACCGGGAATTGGAACGTCACCAATCATTTCCATCCCTGAGATGAACGTCGAAGGCTGTGTGGGCCGGATTTTGATCGTGAGTTTGGTGTAGGGCTTGGTGTCGAGATTGTCGTTCGGCATGCGCGGTTGCCAAGCGGCATCGCCTTTCAGGAGCACCGTCGTTCCATACTTCAGCGACCACGGTTGGTTGCCGTAGCTGTAGTCCTTGTTGCCGTTGGTCGCGACACCAGCGTTGAAGATGTAGAACGTACCTTTGGCCGGCGGAGTCACCACGGGTGGCTGAACTGGGGGCGTGACGGTTGTCGGCGTCAGAGTGTAGGTGCCTGGGCCCAAGGTGCCTGAAAGGGTAATGGTGACCATAGTAGCCTCAGTGGGGGAATGCGTGATGGCCCCAATATCCGTTCGCGGCATAGAGCAGGGCGATCAGCATGACGAGCCCCAGGACTGCCCAGACAAACACCTGAGCACCTGCCGGAACGGCTGGCATGATAAATCGGGCGATGATGAAATAGGCCGCGGCCAGAATCAGAACGATGATCAGGAAGCCGATGAGCCAACTGAAGTCCATAGATCACCTATAACTGTGGCGTTATCTCAGCAATCAACGCTTGGAGGCGGCTGGCGTTCCGGCGGCACTCGTTGCGGGCGGCGATAAGTAGCTCTCCAGCTCGGTCAATGCCTGGGTCTCCGCTGGCTGTAGGAGCTGAGGATCGATCACCGGTTTGGGGCAACTGAGCACTCGCGGCGGCTCGGGTGGCTTGGGCGGCACTGAGCAACTGCTCAAGGCGATGCACGCGAGCGACAGTAGCGTCCCGGTCAGCAGCGGTCTGAACGTTTTCATTGGCGAGTACCACCATGGCGGCTTGATTGTTTCGGGTCGTTTCCTGTGCTTGTGCGAGCTGATCTGAGAGCGTCTTTCGGACCGCCTCTTCACCTTTGGCCCTTTCTACCGCGTCGGCCGCTTGAAGGCTCGTATAGCGCCCATGCCAGGGATTCAGGTGATAGCCGGTATAGGTGCCCGCACCGAAAACCACCAGGACGGCGGCGATGTAGGGCAGATAGCGCAATAGAAGGACGCTCATTGAGTTGGGCCCATTGGAGTTTGAACGTGCGTCACTACCGAGCTCGAAGCGAGCGTTCCGGGCGGAATAGGGTCTTCGGAGGTGCGCTGCCGGGAGAACCAGAAATTCATGAGGCTGCCGACTGAACCGCTCAAGATGCCCAGCAACGTAATCATCATGTCGTGATATTCGCCAGGGACCTTGACGATCCCGAACAGGAACAGAGTCAGCACAAAGAAGTATCCCAAGATGAATACAACCGAGAGTGTTGCTTGAAAGTAGGCGGTCCCTCGGTGCGTTAGAGGCTTTATTTGAGTCGTCATGCTACCGCCCCGCCCGACTGTGTGTAAGCCGACTGGAGTGATGCCAATGTGTTCTGGTGCTGACCGTAGCTGTTGCCCGGCAGGCTGGCCCATATGCTCGTGCACTTTGCCACCGCTGACTCAAGCCGGCCCGCAGTCACATCCTCCAGCGCATGCCGCTCGCGGATCATCTGGGTTGCTATAGCATCCTGGGATGCGGGGCTGAAATCCGGTAAGTGCAGGCTGGCCTTATAGGCATCGTAGAAGCGTTCGAGGATCTGATAGCGGCCGGCCGCGGTACTGGTGAGGGTTGGCGAGAGGCGTACTGCAATCCGCGGATGGTCGGCATAGCTTGCGAACAAATGCGGATGGGCCGGACTGCTTCCCACGATACAGTTGTATCCGTGATCCCCGATAAACTCGGTGCCCTCGCTAATGGCAATCATCGTCAAAAAGGCGTCCAGGTTGCTCACGATCATAAAGCCTTCGCCTTGTTGGCATCTGCGGTGCCTTGAAGGTATGCGGCATCCCCGGTGGCCTTGACTAGGGCATCTTTCATGCTGTTGGTAGCTTTCTCGATCTTCTGGATGTTGAACCCGTTCCTCAAACTGAGGATCGCACTCGTCAAAGACGTGATCAGCGTCGCTGTCGATGCCATGACCAGTGCGACCTCAGTAGTTGTCATATCAACAATTACTGGCGATCCAGTGGAAGGTTTTTGACACCTTGTGTGTTTCCTTCTCGCTCCAGTCGTTCACATCCTTGGCCAGGATCGCATCGACTGCATCCACCTCATTGGTGGGTATCAGGCCGTGTACGAGAGGATTCTGCAATGCCGTCTTCATGGCATTTCTGATGATGATTGTTCCGCCGCCACCCATGTTCATTTCTCCTTCAGGGTTTTTTGCAGGCCATAGGCCTCGATGAGTTTTTGGTTCACGGCCACCTCGGCCTTCAGATCCGAGAATTCATGGGTCTTGAACCAATCCAGATTGTACTGTTTCAATCGCTCCTCGGTGCCAGCATCGCGAATGACGGATATGCACCAGACATTCACACTAATGGACAGTGCCAACAGGAGCGCCACCATGATTTCACGGGGATCTTTCGGGAGCGTGAAACGGGTCACTTGGACCGGAGCACTGTTGCCGTGAATTGAATCGTTCGATGACGAGTCTTTCATGGCGTGCTGCTGCTCCCACAGCTCTTTTCTGGCTTCGAAGGCGGTGGATGCCTCGGCGCGCAACTCGTCCGACTTGGTTGGATCATGTTCGTGTCTAGCATCTTCATGCAGATGAGTACCCCAGAATTGCAGAGCGTTGAGAGCTGCAACTATGTGTTTGAATTTTAACCAGACCTTGATCCGCTGATCCATTGACGTTCCATGGCCGCTATTTCCGAGTGTGATGATTTCTTAACTTCGGGATCGACAACGTTTCCGCAACTCCGGTTACGCGGTTCCTCCAATCTTCGAAATCATTGATGTTGCCACTCACTGTCTTCAGGTCACCTTTCATCTCAATCTGAGCGTCGGATACCTGCCGAACCTCGCCGCGCATTTCTTTTACCTCGATGGTCAGGTCGGAGACGCTCTTGGCGAGCATCTCCTGATCTGCCTGCCGGTGCCCCATTGTGACGCTGACACTAATCAGGCTGGAAGCGATTGCGATCAACCCGCCGCCAGCCCATGGAACCAAGGAGCGCCAATTGTCTGCAGCACGCCGGAGAAGTGGTGTGACGATGGTGTCTTCTTCTGGCATAACTAACTTTACGCTGTTCATCAAGAATTTGAAATCGTCTTGAATACAGCGGTTCCACCTCCGCTGCCCGCCGTGGTGCAAACCCACTCGAACACATTGCCAGAAACGGGGCCGCTGTTTCGAATCACATCCCCAATCGCCCATGCAAGTTTCCTTTTTATCTCCCTTTTATAGTCCGGTCGCAAACCATTGAAGAGATCTAGGCATGTCATGCCACGAAATATCGCGCGCTTACACAGACAGAAACGTTAGGCCCTACTGAAAACGCCGGCATTCTGATGCTGTTTGTCCCAGCTTCAATGAATCCGGCGCCAATTGCCGCGCTAGTTGCCTCATTGGCCACTAGTACCATGGCTGAACGGCGTAAGGCTACCGCCGGCAATCCTGTGATTGTCTGCCCTGAGGATGCCGATATGCCAACCGTATCAGTCATCACGAATTCAACGTCAACTTGATTGCCATTGAACAAGCATCTGGTTTCATTGATGGTCAATATGCCACCGTGCGTGACCGTCCCCAACACTGGAGACCAACTTTTATTAGTCGTTCCGGAGTCTATCCAATTGTCATTACTACGGGTGCCGATAGTCCAACGGCTACTGTCTCCAATCAACGTGTTGTTTGAGGACGTCCCTGGAACCGTGAGAATTGTGGAGACGGAATCCACTACTGAAAACTGCAATGCGGTCACCACCTGTATGCCATTGGAGGTAACCTCGATGACATTTCGGATGTGGAAATTGTCCAGCGTTATACCCGCTTGCGCTGAAATCGCACGAACCTGAGTAGGGAGTTTGCAGCCGTCGATAGTCCAGCCGGTGTGGATAGACGACCCTGCCCCAAAGAGAATTCCGTAATTTGGATTTGCTACCCCTCCTGCATTCTCTCCTTCGATGCCATAGAGTTGGACTTGGACTGTTGGTGCATTGGCAGGGTCGACGAAAATGAGTGACCGGCCGCCGACAGTTTCTGTTGTGCAACCGATCCACGTACCGAATGCCTTAAATGGGCCAGATAGCCCATCAAAACGCCAGCAATCCGCCTGTGCATTGGTGGATAAATTGATCCAATTGCCGCCCAAAATCTGGTGATCAATAGTGGAAACACTGCCGGTTGGAATAGTCTGGAATGAAGAAGTCAGTAGATTGATGTTGAACGAGGTCCATATGCCAGCAGCAGCCGAGCCGCTCGTGAAGGTATTCTGGTAGTAGCCGCCAATCCACTTGCAGCTCTCGGCTCCGTAGTCATACAAAACCGAAACCGTGAAATTGCCAGCCGCCGTACAATTGAGAAAGCTATGCGAGCCAGCCCCTCCTCCGGTGCTGTTCCTAGATAGGAACCAGCAGGTCTGCGGATTTAATACGCCAGTACGAACCGCGACGTATTCAAAAGCAATTCCCTGAGTCCCCGTGCAATCGAATACATGATCATTGTGATTGGCAATGAGCGTGGCGCCACCAACACCTGCATTGATGGTAGGCCCTGCATCATTTCGGATAGTAATCCCGGGCAGATTAGGCTGATCTGAGGTCGTGAGATTGAGTGGGCCGTTGAGCAAATAAGGCGCGGTTGATCCATAGTGGACAGTCCCTCCCGCTACCATCGCCACCTCAATCGCAGTATTGAAGGCTGGCGCCATGTCAGTAGCGCCCGGAGAGGAATTTGTAGCGTAGCGATCCACGTACATTGGCGGATAGAAAAAGTTTATTGCAGTTGCCCCAACGGAAGTTTCTAACGCTGTTTGCGGATACAGAGTTGATGTTGATAGAAACTGATTGAAAAGAGCCTGGGTAAATACAGGATTTGCCAATGAAACATTTACACCGTCGCTGACGATCAGCGTCCGACCTGACCCCAGGATGAGTGAGTTTCCGGTGACTATGGAAAAAGCCAGAGTGAACGAGCCCGTTGTCGCGTTGTTGATACTCCACAGTCCGCCAACTCCAGTAGGAATCTGATAGTTCAGGTTGGCCGTCATCGTGCCCGTAAACACGATATTGAGAGATCTATATTGAGACAGGGTAAGAGTTGTGATGGGTGCTGTAATGCCTGTGACCGAAATCGATGTTGTGCCACCGAAAGCAACATCTATTGCAGACCAGTTCGCGTTGACAGGCGAGGCCCACGCATTGACGTAGTCGCCTGATGCTGGCTCTTCGAGTCCCTTGTTGGTTGAAAACGTTGACGTCATAGAGTCAGGCTCCGCCCCGCAATATCCAGCGCTCGAATGATCGATGCGTCAGGTGTTTTCAAAAGTGTTTCCGTACCCGCGTCGTTCATCTTTTTCGCGGTCTTATAGCGCTGTACCAATCTGCCCAGCAACGCCTCATGATCGACCTTGCCGCCTGTAGCCCGGGTGATTATCGTCGAACTGGTAGGAGTATGAATGCCTGCTCCGGGCGCGGTGGCGTCCCGGGCAAATTTCAGTTTTGCCTCTTGTGTGGCCTTGATAGCCTTGGCGTCTTTGGAGTCCTTCAGTAACTTCGATCCAATCTTTTTGGCCGCGTAACCCACAGGGCCGACGTGGGCGGCGATCAGATCAGCGCCATAGTCAGCGAGCGTACCTTTAATGCCAGGCGTTTCCGGGTACTGCGCACCGTACCTTTGTAATGTCAGGGCCGTGTTTGAGCGGTTTATAGTGGACGCTTTGCCTTCGTGGCCAACGTCATCCGACACACGCCGCAGATGTTCAACGTGTTGAACCGTGCTAGGGCTCATCAGAACGTCGGCCTTGTTAGACATGGCCTTGTGCGTATTGCGGAAATTCGCGTGGGCGAATTGTCCCTCATCAAACTCGTCCAACTTCGCGCTATCGCGCATTTTGTTCAGCGCGGATGCCTCGATAGCTGGCGAGAAATCCTGATTCTGTTGCATCACTTGTTTGAGACGCTCCACATAGGCACGCGATGCAGTTTGCCCATTGCCCAGAGCGTATCGATCCATGAACGAGTCTGCCAGCGGAGAAGGCGCGCCTATGCGGTGCAGTCCATTGGGCGCCTTCGGCACATTGTCATTGACTGCAGCTTCATAAGCTGGATTTTGTTCGATGGTATCGAATCTCTTTTTCGCGGCGGCTGCAGCGATATCACGCAAACCCTTGAGTTTGGCCCCATCTTCGGTGAGAGGCATACTTTCCAACGCATTGCGCACGACCGTTGCGGCAGCGGCAGGACTACCCCTAGCACGTTGAACTTCGGCCAGATTGCTCAAAGCGCTGTTGAATGTCTCGAATGACATGGGCTGCCCAGACGACAATGTGTCCATGACTTCCGAGATAGCCGGCTCATCAGCGGCGGTTTTGGTCAGTAGTTTTTGTTTCAACCGATCACGTATCTGCTCGATGGTCTTGCCAGTATCGATCGGCATGGAGCCGCCCGCTGCATCCTCTAGCGCTTTGTACTTTGCGCGAGTATCCAGCACCGTTGCATTGTCCAGATCCTTTATGGCATCGACTGCTGTTTGGCCGTGATCGGCACTCGAGAGCTGCACGATGTCCGGGTTGGCGCGCCGACGAATCTCGCCCATGCTCATTCCGAGCTTTTTATTCTGATCGGTGATCGATTGAGAGAGAATCCCCTGCGTATCCGGATCGCCGCGAAGATTCTTCTCGTCTGAGATTTGCTGATCGTCTCGAGTAGCCTGTCCGTGGCGCAGTCGCAGCGGAGCCTCGCCCTCTGGCAGCGGTAGCGTATCTGCGTCAATGTGCCTCTGGAGAGCTTCCCGATTGTGATTGCTCGCCTTGGCTATCGCCCCCTTCAACTCAGGAGACACGCCTTCGAGCGACGGAGCCGCCTCGGCCGCGCCCATGTTGCCTTGAGATGCGGCTGCATTCTTCGCTAGGACTTCTTCGGCGGTCAGTGGCGCAACCGTAGGTCCCGCCCGACCCACTGGCGCGTATTTGTCGACGAATTTGCCGACCGCCTTAAATGGGGCTGCCGCTACGGTTTTGACGCCTGAAGCAGCTTCGCGTCCGCCTTTCGTTCCCAAGAGTGTAGCGACGTCTCCCACCACATCGGCAGTGCGTTCACCAGCCACATTGGCAATTCCTTGGTGGACCAACTTCAGCCCAGCGGACACGGGAGAAAAGATGTGCCCGACCGTGTCAACAATGTCTTGACCACCCTGCGTGTGAGGTTGGTAGTTCAATATGGGATTGACGTCCTCGATTTTGCTCTTGATCTCGGCCCGGCCTTCTTCACCTGGCAACAGATCGTTGACGGCGTGATGGATTCCCTTCAGTGCACCTGATCCCAATGTGAGTCCCGCATCGCCGACATTCTTGGCCGCCTGAAGCCAGGTGTCGGGTTCTGGAGATTTCGGCGGCGGCGGTTTTTGAATTCCCTTAGGAACTTCGCCGGATGACAAAAAGTCATAGGTCGGATCGCTCGAAGTGGCAGGCACATCGCTCGGCTTTGCCGCGCCCGCTGCGAAAAATTCGTATG
>Ga0210386_10004132_pt1 | contig 12071 bp, 8 predicted proteins | sample IncBWH32OmetaG_FD_160091 | JGI IMG/M metagenome (GOLD analysis project Ga0210386, IMG submission 160091) | Forest soil microbial communities from Barre Woods Harvard Forest LTER site, Petersham, Massachusetts, United States - Inc-BW-H-32-O ... | reverse complement strand
CGGGGTCTTGGCATCGGGGCCGACCGTGCAGGCCACCAGCCATAGCGGCAGCAACGACAGCGCGTGCCACTTCCGCCGGGGCAGGTGCCAATCCGCATGTATGGGCCGTGTGGTGTGCATCAGGCGCTCCTGGCCTGGGATCACATTGGATATCGGTCACTTGACTGAATTCAGTCAAGTGATTAAATTTAAATTGAAAGGGCTCCTACACCATGGCAGGCAAAATTCCGGCCCGATCCAGCCAACCCCGCGTCGGCACCTATGCCCGCGGCACCGAAACCCGCCTGCGCATCATCGAAACGGCGCTGGAGGTGTTCGGCGCGGTTGGCTTCGAGGAAGCGTCCACACGCGTCATCGCCGATCGCGCAGGTGTGAACCTTGCGGCATTGCACTATTACTTCGCCAGCAAGCAGGGGCTGTACCACGCCTGTGCCGAGCACATCGCCACCTATGGCGAAACCGTGATCGTGCCGTTCGTCACCCGGATCGAAGCCGCACTCGCCGACCCGCGCATGACACCGCGCCGGTTGCGCGCGCTGTTGCGGGAAACGCTCGATGCGCTTGCGGAACGCCTGGTCAGCCCGCACGATCCCCCGAGCTGGATTGCCTTCGTGCTGCGTGAGCAGATGAACCCGACGCCGGCCTACAAAGTGCTGCACCAGCGGGTCAGCGGCCGGCTGATCGGTGCGGCGGCCGCGTTGGTGGGTCGGCTGATGGATCGGCCGGCCGGTGCGGAAGACACAATCTTGCGCACCTTCGCGATGCTTGGGCCGCTGGTGATCTTCCAGCGCGCACGCGGCGCCACGCTGCATACGCTCGGCTGGTCCGATTTCACTGGTCCTCGCCTAGCGATGGTGAAGGTGGTGCTCTGGGACCAGGCCTTGGGCGCGATTGGCCTGCGCCCGGAGCGTCAAGGTCGAGCCTCGCGTCGCACCTGATTCGCCCGATATGCTGCACCGCACAAATAGCGCTTGCCCCCGCCGTCCGCGCGGCTAAAGGTGCCGCTATGGCACAAGAATTCGACGTCATCGTCATCGGCGCCGGCATGGCGGGGTCCACCGCCGCGGCGCACCTCGCCCCACACAAACGCGTCGCCTTGGTGGAAGCCGAGGATGTCCCCGGCTACCACACCACCGGCCGCTCCGCCGCCACCTGGATCCTGAACTACGGTCCGCCGGACGTGCGCGTGCTGAACGGGCTGTCGCTGCCCTTCCTGCAAAATCCGCCACCGGGATTTGCCGATCACGCCCTGACACGACCGCGCGCGGTGCTGACCGTGGCGCCCGAGGACCAGCGGGAAACGCTGGACATCATGATGGCCACCAGCATCGGCTTGCGGCCGATCGCCGTGGCCGAAGCCTGCGCGCTGGTGCCGGCGCTGCGGTCGGACTACGCCACCGCCGCCGCAATCGAGGATGCGGCCGATCTGGACGTCGCCGCCATCCAACAGGGATTTCTGCGCATGCTACGCGCCGAGGGCGGTGTGCTGGCCCTGCGTGCGCGGGCCGGGCGGATCGAACGCAAGGCGAGCCGGTGGGAGGTGGATACGTCCAGCGGCACGGCGTTCCGTGCGCCGGTCGTCATCAATGCCTCGGGTTCCTGGGGTGATGAGGTCGCGGCGATCGCTGGCCTGGCGCCGATCGGACTGATCCCGTGCCGTCGCACTGGTGCGATCATCGATCCGGCTCCGTTCCAGCCGGAAGACTGGCCAATGGTGATGGACGCGGCCGGCACTTGGTACGTCCGGACAGAGGCGCGCACGAAGCTGATGGTCTCACCGGCCGATGCGACGCCGATGCACCCGCATGATGTGCAGCCGGACGAATTGGACATCGCCATTGGCATCGACCGCATGCAACAGGCGCTGGACATCGAAGTGCGGCGGGTCGAGCGCGCCTGGGCTGGCCTGCGCACTTTCACCCCCGACCACAGCCTCGCCTTCGGCTGGGATGCGAAGGCGGCCGGATTCTTCTGGTGCGTCGGCCAGGGCGGCTACGGCATCCAGACGTCGCCGGCGGCAGGGCGGCTGGTGGCCGACCTGGTGCTCGGCCGCGATCCGGGCGAGGCAGGGTCAATCGTCGCCACGATCGACCCGAAGCGGTTCGCTGTCAGCTGAGGCTATCGGCGCCGGCGCAACCAGCCGATCCCAACCAACCCGGTGCCCAGCAGCGCCAGGGACGCGGGTCGGCTACGTCAAACGGCAGGAAGTCGCCGACCGGCACCGCATTAGTAAAAGCAATAAGCGCGATCTCTTCTCAATCCCGTCGCGACGCTGACACGGCCAGGGGGTCAACGTCCGACACAAAGTCCGACTACGCAATCATTAGGCCAATTCCCAAAAGCCCCGGAATTTGGCCATTTTCCACCCCAATGAGCGGGTCATCACAGATCCGTGTAAGTTTTTCCGAGACTGCCGCCCGGCCGCCAACGCCCCTCTTGCTTCCCGCTCGCTTCGGTTATGCTGCGCTGCCGCAAGCATCCATAGGCCCCGCATGCCCATCCACACAGCGCTGACGCATCGCACGTCCTACCGCTACGACCACCCGGTCGTGCTGGGCCCGCAGACGATCCGCCTGCGCCCCGCCCCGCACGCGCGCACCGGCATCGTTTCTTACGCGTTGGCGATCGCGCCCACGCCGCATTTCCTGAACTGGCAGCAGGACCCGCAAGGCAATTTCCTGGCGCGCGTGGTGTTCCCAGAGCGCGTCACGCATTTCGACGTTACCGTCGACCTGGTCGCCGACATGACCACGGTGAACCCGTTCGATTTCTTTCTCGAACCAGACGCGGAAACCTGCCCCTTCGCGTACGACCCGGTGCTGAAGCAGGAGCTCGCCCCCTTCCGCCGCGTCGAGCCCGTCGGTCCGCTGCTCGCATCCTTACTGGCCGAGGTCCCGCGCGGCGAGCAACGCACTGTGGATATGCTGGTCGCGCTGAACCGCATGGTGCAGTCGCGCATCGCCTACATCGTACGGATGGAACCTGGCGTGTGGTCGCCGGAGGAAACGCTGGGCGCCGCCAAAGGCTCGTGCCGCGATTCCGCCTGGGTGCTGGTGCAATTGTTGCGCAACCTGGGCTTCGCCGCGCGCTTCGTCTCCGGCTACCTGATCCAGTTGGTTGCCGACGTGAAACCGCTGGAAGGGCCCGAAGGTCCCACCGCCGATTTCACCGACCTGCACGCCTGGGCCGAGGTGTATCTGCCAGGCGCCGGATGGATTGGACTGGACGCGACGTCCGGATTGATGGCGGGCGAGGGCCATATCCCGCTGGCCGCCAGCCCGGATCCGATGTCGGCCGCGCCAATCTCCGGTGCGGTGGAAAAATCCGAGGTCACGTTCGATTTCGCCATGTCGGTGCGGCGGATCAGCGAAACGCCGCGCGTCACCAAGCCGTATACCGAGGCGCAGTGGCAAGACATCCTGGCCAGCGGCGCGCGCGTGGATCGCGCCCTGGCGGCGGGCGACGTGCGCCTGACGTTGGGCGGCGAGCCGACATTCGTTTCGGCATCGGATACGGAGGCGCCGGAGTGGAACACCGACGCGCTTGGTCCCACCAAGCGCACCTACGCCGGACGGCTGCTGCGCCGGTTGGCGCCCCTGTGGGCTCCGGGCGCGGTGCTGCAGTACGGCATGGGCAAACAGTATCCCGGCGAGCAACTGCCGCGCTGGGCACTGCACTGCCACTGGCGCAAAGATGGCGAGCCAGTCTGGACCAATCCCGAGCTACTGGCCTCCGACGACGATACGGATATGGCACAAGCGTCGGACGCCGCGTGCTTTGCCAGTGTTCTCGCCGAGCGGCTGCAGGTCGATCCGAGCCTGCTGATCCCAGCCTACGAAGACATCTACTACTACCTGTGGCGCGAGCGGACGCTACCGGCCAACGTGATCGTGGAAGATGCCAAGCTGCGCGATCCGCTGGAGCGGGCGCGGCTCGCCCATGTGTTCAGCCACGGGCTGGCGTCTTCGGTCGGCAGTGTGCTGCCGATCCGACGGGTGATCGAGGATGGCACCCGCCGCTGGCAGAGCGGCAAATGGTTCTTCCGCGGCGACACCATGTTCCTGCTGCCGGGCGATTCACCGATCGGCCTGCGCCTGCCACTGGAAAGCCTGCCCTGGGTCGAGCCGGAAGCGCTCGAATACGACATCGAACCGGATCCATTCGCGCCGCGTGCCCCCTTCGCTTCTTCCGCAGCGATCCACGCCGCGCTGCACCGGCCAGGCGTGGGGCCCGTCGCGTCGGGCTTTGATATCAGCTTCCCGCCAGTGCCGCAGGCTTTGCCGGATGCCAGCGAAACCCCCAGCGTGATCCGCACCGCGCTGACCGTCGAAGCCCGCGACGGCAAGCTGCATATCTTCCTGCCGCCGCTCTACCAGGCCGAGGATTGGCTCGACCTGGTGGCCGCCATCGAGGCCACCGCGCAGGAACTGCGGCACCAAGTGGTGCTGGAAGGCTACCTACCGCCGTCTGATCCGCGTTTGGAACATTTCTCCGTCACCCCGGATCCCGGGGTGATCGAGGTGAACGTGCATCCCGCTACGTCCTGGGCGGAGCACGTCACGCGCACCGAGCAGCTCTACGAGGAAGCCCGCCAGATCGGCTTGGCCACGGAAAAGTTCATGCTCGACGGCAAGCACGTCGGCACTGGCGGCGGCAACCACGTGGTGATGGGCGGCGCGCATGCCGAGGACTCACCGTTCCTGCGCCGGCCCGATCTGCTGAAGTCATTGACCGGCTTCTGGCACAACCATCCCAGCCTGTCCTACCTGTTCAGCGGGCTGTTCATCGGCCCCACCAGCCAGCATCCGCGTATCGACGAAGCGCGACAGGACAGTTTAAACGAATTGGAAATCGCCTATGCCCAAGTCTCCCAGCTGCGGCAGACGCCCCCCTGGATGACCGACCGGCTGTTCCGGAACCTGCTGGCCGATATGACCGGCAACACGCATCGCACCGAATTCTGCATCGATAAGATGTATGCGCCGGAGGGCGGCGCTGGCCGCCGCGGCCTGGTGGAGTTTCGCGGCTTCGAGATGCCGCCGCATGCGCGCATGTCGGCGGCGCAGATGCTGCTGATGCGCGCCGCTGTCGCCGCGTTCTGGCAGACGCCGTATGACCGGCGGCTGACGCGCTGGGGCACGCGACTGAACGATGAGTTCATGCTGCCGCACTACGTCGCGCAGGATTTCTACGACGTGCTGGACGAGCTGCGGATGCTGGGCTTCGCGCTCGATCCCGCGTGGTTCGCGCCGCATCTCGAGTTCCGTTTTCCGAAGATCGGTGCGGTCGCGGTGCGGGAGGTGGAGTTGGAAATCCGCCACGCGCTGGAGCCTTGGCACGTGCTCGGCGAGGAACAGGTGGCCGGCGTCACGGCGCGCTATGTCGATTCATCAGCGGAACGCGTACAGGCGCGGGTGGCGGGTTGGAATGACGAACGCTACGTGCTGGCCTGCAATGGCGTCGGCGTGCCGCTGTCTCCAACCGAGCGCGCCGGTGAATTCGTCGCTGGCGTGCGCTTCAAGGCCTGGCAGCCCCCCAGCGCGCTGCATCCTACTATCAAGGCACAGGCACCGTTGGTGTTCGACATCTACGACCGCTGGAGTGGCCGTTCCCTGGGCGGATTGACCCATCATGTGGCGCATCCCGGCGGGCTCGCCTACGACACCTTTCCGGTCAACGCCAACGAGGCCGAGGCTCGCCGCCGCTCGCGGTTCTTCCCCATCGGTCATACGCCAGGCCCGATGCCGGAGCCGCGACTGTCGATCGGGAAGGAACACGCGCGGACGCTGGATCTGCGACGGACCACGTAACGACGTCAGGCGGTCGACGACGATACCTCGTCGTACGCCGCCTGCAGCGCCGCGATATCCAGTTTGATCATCCGCAGCATCGCCTGCATCACGCGCTGCGTTTTCTTGGTATCAGGATCGTTCAGCAACTTCGGCAGCACGCTGGGTACGACCTGCCACGAGATGCCGTAACGATCCGTCACCCAACCGCATTGCACCGGCGTGCCACCGTCGGACAAGCGGTCCCACAGCCGATCGACCTCCGCCTGATCGGCACAATCGATGGAGAACGAGATGGCATGCGTGTGGTCCTGCGGCACGCCACCGTTCAGCGCCAGGAAGGCCTGACCGGCCAGGGTGAATGACACCAGCAGAACCGACCCCGCCGGGCCTGACGGCAGGTCCACCGTGCTGTGCGTCACACGGTCGATGCGCGAGTCAGGCAACAGCGAGACGTAGAAGTTGGCCGCCTCCGCGGCCTGATTGGTGAACCAGAGACAGGGGGAAATTTTCGACATATGCGGCTCCTCGCATGGGGTTCACACAGAGGACGATCGAAGCGCCCGGAAACCGACATTCGCAGCGTCCATCAGAAGACAAACGGCATCAGCCGCCAGGTGCCGGCGCAATAGGTTGCGTATTCCTCACCGAACTGTTCGCGCAGTAGTCGCTCCTCCGCGCGCATGCGGGCCACCAACGGCGGCAGCAGCGCGGCGGCCAACAACACGCCCACCCAGGTGTTGAATGCCATCCCCCACCCGAGCGTCGCCACCACCAGTCCCAGATAGCTGGGATTGCGGACCACGCTGTAGATGCCCGTGGTGACCAGGCTGTGCCCCGGCTGGATCGCCACCAGTCCGCTGAAACGGTCGCCGAGCACGTAGACCGGCCACAGCCGCACCACGATGCCGACCGCGTACAGCAGCGCGCCGAGCCAGCGCACAGATGCCCCATCCAATGGCCAGACACCGGCGCGATCAGCCCAGGGCGGGAGAACCGCCTCGAGCACGCCGAGCAGCCCGAACACCGGCAGCACCCAGCGATTGCCACGATCCTCCCTGACGCCGGGGCTGAGATTGCCGCCAATGAACGGAGCGGCCATCGCGGCAATCAGCGTCGCGATCGCCACCGCGACCAGGGTCGGCTCGGCGAAGAACGCGTTGACCCCGCCACGACAGACAATCGCCACGCCGAGGTAGATCGCGGTCGAGACAAGGACGGCAACAGTCTTGGCGATAACGTTCATGCTTGCCTCGCGCGCATGGCAGCTTGGGACTAAATGGTCGCTTGCCAGTCTGCCACGGCCCGTCGGCTGGCGGCGTTAACAGACTGTGCCGATCCGGCCAACACAAGCTTTCTATTGATTATTCTTGCGTCTGGGTCCCCAGCGGCGCTCCTCTATTGCGTTGCAACATAAGTCTGGGAGACTTCACAATGCAGCGACGCGCATTCCTCGCCGCCGGGGCCGCTTCCGCGGCTGCCCTGGCCGCCCCCTCGATCGTCCGGGCTGCCACCAGCAAACTGCTCAAATTCGTTCCGCAATCGGATGTCACCATCCTCGATCCGATCTGGACCACCGCCTACGCCACCCGCAACCACGGGTTCATGATCTTCGACACGCTGTACGGCATCGACGGCACCTATGCCGCCAAGCCGCAGATGGTCTCCGGCCATACCACCTCGGCGGACGCCAGGCAGTGGGACCTGACCTTGCGCGACGGGCTGCTATGGCACGATGGGGAGAAGGTGCTGGCGCGCGACTGCGTCGCCTCGATCAAGCGCTGGGGCGCGCGCGATCCGTTTGGCCAGACACTGATCGCCTATGCCGATGAGCCGTCGGCGCCGGACGACAAGACGATCCGTTTCCGGCTCAAAAAAGCCCTTCGCCCTGCTGCCCGATGCGCTTGGCAAACCAGGCAGCAATTTCTGTGCGATGATGCCGGAGCGCCTCGCGAACACCGATCCGTTCAAAGCGGTAAGCGAGATGGTGGGCTCGGGCCCATTCAAGTGGGTTGCCAACGAGCGCGTGGTCGGTTCGCTTGCGGTCTACGAACGCAACGCCGCCTACAAGCCTCGCGAAGGTAAGTTGGAGCAATGGACCGCCGGCCCCAAGATCGCGCATTTCGACCGCGTCGAATGGCATGTCATTCCGGATGAAAGCACCAAGGCGAATGCCCTGATCTCAGGTGAGGTCGATTGGTGGGAGAACCCCACCAGCGACATGCTGCAGCTGCTGGACCGCACCCCTGCCATCAAGACCGTGGTCACCGACCCCACCGGCATCATGGCCTGCATGCGCATGAATCAGCTCTGGCCGCCATTCGACAATCCAAAGATTCGCCAGACGCTGCTGAAGGTGATCGACCAGAAGGATTTCATGATCGCCGCCAACGTCACAGATCCGAAACTATGGCACGTGCCGTCCGGCTTCTTCTGTCCGGAGCTGCCGATGGGCAGCACGACGGGGTTGTCGGTGTTCGAGGGTAAGCGCGACTACGCGGCCGCGGCGAAAGAGATCAAGGACGCCGGCTACAAGGGCGAGAAGGTTGTGTTGCTGGTGCCCACCGACCAGGCGATCCTCAAATCCGAATGCGATGTCGCCGCCGAGATGCGAAGAAGATCGGCATGAATGTCGACTACCAGGCGATGGACTGGGGCACGCTGGTGCAGCGCCGCGTGCAGGACAAGTCTCCGGCCAAGGGTGGCTGGAGCATCTTCATCACCGGCTGGTCGGGCCTCGATCAGTCGAACCCGATCGGCCATGTGCTCCTGCGTGGCAATGGCAAGCAAGCGATGATGGGCTGGCCCACCGCGCCGAAGATCGAGGCGCTGCGCCAGGATTGGATCGACGCACCCAACCCGGCGGCGCAGAAGACGCTCGCGGTGCAGATCCAGACACAGGCGCTGCAGGACCTGCCCTACATGCCGATCGGGCAGTATCTGGCCCCCACCGCCTATCGCAAGGATATTACCGGCATACCCGATGGGCTTGTGATCTTCTGGAACGTGCACAAGGTCTGAAGTGGATCGGTTTTAGAACGGCGCCGGTCTGACCGTCATTACGAGGAGCGAAGCGACGGAGCAATCTCGCAGGCCGTGTGCGGGTTCATCGAGATCGCTTCGTTGCGCGCGCAATGACAGTGCCTCGAACGCGTCGGCGTACACGCGCGCCCTCACCCCTTATTACTCTCCCGCACCAACTCCGCCACCACGTCACGCCCGCCCGCCGTCAGCCCATCGACCACGCCAGCGCGATCCTCCGCCGGCCGGTTCTGGCTCATCTTCCATTTGCCCTCCAGCCGAGTGATCGGCAGCGAGAACCCGACAATCCCCTTCAGCATCCCATCGATGAAATCCGCTGGCGCATCCGTCACCGCCCAGGGTGCGGCGCGCTTGCCTTCCTCCCGGTCGGTCAGCCGCGTCACCACCTGCAGCAGCCGCTCCGTGTCGTTGAAGAACGTCACCGGGCCGCGGGCGTGGATCGCGACATAGTTCCAGGTCGGCACCACCTTTCCGGTCTGCCGTTTCGTTTCGTAGAACGACGGCGTGATATAGGCATCCGGTCCCTGGAAGATGACCAGCGCATCGGTCCCCGCCACTGCGCCCTTGGCCTGCGGATTCGGTCGCGCGAGATGACCCAGCAGCGTGCCATATGGCGCCGGATCGGGATCCAGCAGCACCGGGACATGGCTGGCGATCAGCCCATCGGCCGTCAGCGTCACCAGCGTGGCCAGACCCGCCTGCCGCATCGCGTCATGCAGCAGCTCGATCCGGTCTTCCTTGAACAACGGGGGGACGTACACGCCAACTCTCCACACATCACTGCCACCAGCTTACCGCGAATGGACCCAGGCCCAAGGCCCGAACGGGTCGGTCTGCCTGGACCAATTACCGATCAGCCAAGCGCCGATCAGCCGCCCGTCAGCAGGGCACGCGCGTCGCGCAGATGCCTTGTCTCGAACCCTTCGGTGAACCGCGCATACACCGCGCGCAACAAGGCCAGCCCGTCGCCATCCCGCCCGGCCGCGCGATCCAGCCGCGCCATCCCGATCGCCGCGCGCAGCTCGAACAACAGCGCGGGTTGCCGGCGCGCGTGTTCCCATGCCTGCACGAAATCCGCCGCCGCGCGCGTCACCGATTCCGCCTCCCCCAGCGACAGCAACAGCTCGCCACGCACCACCAGTATCTCCGCGACATACCACCGCTGCCTCGCCCAGCTTCGTCCCAGCGTCCGGTCCACCAACGCCAGTGCCTGATCACCGCGGCCGATCATCGCCAGGCCTTCAACCATCGCGCTGGTCAATGACGGATACAGCGGATCGAACTGGTCCGGGCCAAAATCCTCGGTGAAAAGATCAAACGCCTCGGCCGCCGTGGCCGCGTCACCCGCACGCGCCGCCAGCACGCCCCGCGTGACCAACGCGTGCGCACGCCAGAACCGCATGCCGTGGCGTTGCGTGTCCGCCATCAGCACCGCCGCCGGCTCGGCCAGCTCCGCGTCATTGCCCGTCCACAACGCCACCACGCACAGCTCGCCCAGCGCGTGGCACACCGAGGCAATCCGATCCAGCGCGCGCGCCGCCTCCACCGCCTCGCGCGCCGTCGCCAGCGCGCGCTCGGCCTCCCCCTGCACCGCCAGCACCCGCGCCATCGCCGTCAGCGCGGCCACGCGTTGATCCAATCCGAAGCGAGATTCCCGGATCAATTGCGCGCCTGACGGCATCGCCCGCAGCACGCGCTCCAGGCTGACCCGCGCCTCGCCCTGCTGGCCGAGATAGTGTTGTGTCACGCCCACCATGCGGTCGCCGATCACCAGATCACCCGCTTCCTCTTGACGCTCGGCCACGGCCCGGAACCGCCGCGCGTAGCGCAAGGCGGCCCCGTAATCGTTCTCGTGCAGGAAATACACCCACAGGCTGTAGAGGGCGCGCAAGGCGTATTCCGTGCTGCCCTGGGCCTCGGCCAGAGCCAGCCCCCGCTGCAATGCGGCCTCCACCTCCGCGCCCTCGCCGCCGGTGGTCAGCAGCGCGGTGCCCCGCGCCACTTGCAGCAGGCGCTCGCGCGGCGTGTCCTGGATGCCGCGAACCGCCAGCGCGCGGCCCGCCCATTGCTGGCACTCGGGGTGCAGCGAGGCTTCCAGCCAGAGCGGCATCGAATCGGCCGCGAGCGCGGCCCCCACGGCCAGGTCGTCCGCGTCCGTTTCGCTTCCGCCCAGACTCCAGTGCAGCGCCGCCCGGACATTCTCGATCTCGCCCCCATAGGTGGTCAGCCAGTCCGCGGTCGGCATCTCCTGCCACGCCGCCTCGGCCCGGCGCATCAATTCAGCGTAGTGACGCAGATGCCGACGCCGGGCCTCCCGTGCGGCATCCGCGTCGAGCCGTTCCAGCGCATAGGCGCGCATCGTTTCCAGCAATCGGAAGCGCACACCACGCCCGACGGTTTCCGACATCACGAGAGACTTTGCGACCAGTCCGGCAATCGCGTCCGCAACATCGCTCTCGGCCACGGCACCGGTTCCGACCGCGACGGCAGCGTCCAATGTGAAGTTGGCGGCGAACACCCCCAGCCAGCAGAACAGGGCCTGCTCCTCGGAACCCAGCAGATCAAAACTCCAGTCCAGCGCCGCGCCCAGCGTCCGATGGCGCGGCAGCGCCGTCCGCCGCCCCCCCGCCAAGAGCCGGAACCGATCGTCCAGCGCGGCCGCCACACCCGGGACCCCCAGCACCACGGCGCGCGCGGCTGCGAGTTCAATGGCCAGCGGCATGCCGTCCAGACGCCGGCATATCGCCGCGATCATGTCCGCCAGCGCGTCATCGACTGGCGGCAATCCGCCGGCCTGCCGGGCCCGGGCCAGAAACAGCCGCACTGCGCTGTGACGGACCAGGTCGTCGGCCGATGTCGCCTCCGCGGTCGGCACCACCAGCGGCGGTACCTGGTAGACCCACTCCCCCTCCGCCCGCAGCGGCTCGCGGCTGGTGGCCAGGATCTGCGCCCGCGGCGCACCACGGAGCAGCGCCTCGGCGACGACCGCCACGGTGTCGATCAGGTGTTCGCAGTTATCCAGGACCAGCAGCACCCGCCGCGCCCCCAATCCCGCCGCGACGGACTCCGCCCGCAACGGCACCTGCAGGCGCCGCAGGTCGAGCGCTGCGGCCACCGCCGGCAGCACCAGGTCCGGTTCCGATATTGTGGCCAGATCCACCAGATGGACGCCCGCCGGGTACTCCCTGGCCAGGCGCCACGCCGCACTCAGCGCCAGGCTTGTCTTGCCGATCCCACCCG
>Ga0210386_10004130_pt1 | contig 12072 bp, 18 predicted proteins | sample IncBWH32OmetaG_FD_160091 | JGI IMG/M metagenome (GOLD analysis project Ga0210386, IMG submission 160091) | Forest soil microbial communities from Barre Woods Harvard Forest LTER site, Petersham, Massachusetts, United States - Inc-BW-H-32-O ... | reverse complement strand
ACGTGTTCAGGCTGGATCGGCTCACGCGTACGGGCATCCGCGATACCCTGGACCTCGTAGACGAACTACGCCGCGCGGGGTGCAAGCTCGTCAGCTTGGCGGATGGCTTTGATCTAGATGGGCCTGCAGGCGAAATCGTTCTCGCTGTTGTGGCGTGGGCAGCCAAAGTTGAACGAGCCGCGATCGGCGAGCGTATCGCCGCAGCACGAGTGCGGATCGAGTCCAGCGGCGGAACGTGGGGCCGCCCTTCGAGGATGACCAGCGCACAGGTGGCCAAAGCGCGAGCGCTTTCAGCGAAGGGAGCGAGCGTGCGATCCATTGCTGTAGGAATGAAGGTGCCACGCTCGACAGTTTACCGCGCAGTGTCCCGAAAACCTGGCGCTAAAGTGTCCCATCGCCAGGCGGTTCCCCGGCTCGGCCGACAGAGCTAGCGGGGTCCGGTCCGAAAGGATACTAACGGGACAGGTTCCCACCGCGCGCCCACGGGCGCCGCGGTCGCGAACCCTTGCCCTTCTTGCGCGGGTTCCATTCGCGCATGTCCTGTACGTCGTCCTCGTCGTAGGCGTTGCGCTTCGCGCGAGGGCCCCACGATTCGAGGAGGCGCGCGAGCGCTTCATTGCTGCCGACGTAGCGCTTGCGCGTGCGTTTGCCGTCCTTCCAATACGCGTACCAGTAGGGCCCATGCTTTCGGGCGCAGTTGGGCTTGCCGCAAAGAACGTACTCGCGCTCAAGCGTGCAGGTTGGTGGGATCGGGCTGCGTTTCTTAGGTAACGGGGTTCGCTTCGCTGGCATGCGACCTTATGTAACTTGTTAGGAGGCGGGTTTGCAAGTTACATAAGGTGCGCCAGAGCGAATCCGTGCGTTTCGCAGCCGAAAACAAGGTAAATCATGCTTGGACGACGTCGGCGGCCGCCGGCGAGCTCGCGACCACCTGGCGGAAGCCGTCGACGAGCTCGAGGAGCGCTGCAGGCGGCGCCGGTTTCTTATGTAAGCCGTCGACGGTCGCGGGCAAGCTTGTTCGCATCCGTCAGAAACGAACGCGGGCCCGCGAGAAACCGCACGCACGCGGGCTCCGAGTGCCGAATGCCGGCGCCGCCGCTCGTGAGATGGCCCGCGGCGTAGGTGCCGCCGCAAAAGGGGCAGGTCGCCGTGACGTTGGGCTGCGCGCGGTCGATGCCGTGCGCGATATCCTCGTGTCGGGTGACGGTGCGCTGCGCTTCGAGCGCTTCCGCCAGGAGCTTGCGCCCGTCGTCGGATTCAAGCTCGCCGGGAGCCTTGATGACGTGCAGGGGGCAGAGCCAGAGCCGAGCCAGCGCGCGCTGCCCCTTGGCGCTCGGGTAGAGCATCGCGAGCGTTCGGTAGCCCGTGGTGCCCTTCAGTCCGCACCCTTGCCAGATGCACGCGTGACCACCCATGCGGCCTATTGTCGCGCGCCGGGTGTCTCCTGCTCAAGCTTCACGAGTTCGGCGAGCCGCTGGACCAGCGTCGGCGCGAACCATCGCGCGTGGGGAACGAGCATCCGCATCGCCCCACAGTCTTGGCAATACTCGAATTCGTGCGGGCGGCCGCCGTCGACGTCGCTGTGGGCGACGAACACTTGGATCAACGTGGCGTGACCGCAGAGAACCAGCGCGGTGTTGAGGACCGCGGCCGCGTCCGCGAACGCTGCGCGGTTCACTGCGCCCGCCACGGACCGGGGTTTCGCGGGTCAACAGGGACAGGGGTACGGGTCGCCGGGGAAAGCGATGCAGGTGCACATGCGGACGTCAGGCTGAGACGCGGCTTCGAGCATCGTCCACACGTCGCCGTATCCGTCCGGTTCGGCGCCGGCGTCCAGTCCCAACATCGGTTGCACCACCCCATCCATCGCGACGTCACCGGCGGCATCGGGCCCCACGGCGCTTGCCGTCGTGAACCCTGCCCCCCCGCAGCCAACCGAAACCAGCACCACACCCAACCAAGCACGTTTCTCCATGGCATCCGCCACCTCCATGGCGAAACCTACGGCCGGGGGCAAATCCGCACTAGTGAGTCACCGGCGACCGGGTCGCTAGTAACCCGGGTCCATGTACGAGCCGTCGTCTCCATCCTGGGGGGATAGCGAATCGTCGGGGTACTGACGCTGTGGGGGCAGCGACGGGCCCGGCGCCGGCCCTTGGCGCCCACCGGGGCGATTGGAGTACGCGGTAGGGGGTGCGGGCCGCGCGACGCCGTGCACCTTCGCAGCGGTCGCGTGCGCGTGGAACTCGGCAAAGTCAGGGTGCGCCTTGATGGCTTGCGCGACGTTGTGAATCAGCGCGGGCCAGTTGCCGCCGCGCGCGCTGACCTCCCTGAGCTTGGCCGCGGCGGGCTTGCTGCCCGCGTGGTCCTTCATGAGCAGATCGATCATGCCGGCGCCGGCGATTTCGGGAAGTCCGAGCGCCGCGGCCGCGGCGACGCCGATGGGACCCAGGTCGTGCATGATGTGCGAAAAGCCCTTGACCACGTGGTCGGCCGCGCTCGCGACCGAGTGAACCGCCTTGCTGATTTCGTGGAACAGGTTCCACCCAACAACGTTGCTCATTTGGACTTCTCGCTTTCTTCGATGAGCGCTCGCGCCTTCGCGACCGCTTGCACGTGAAGGTCAATCGTTTTGAGCGCCGCGGCCCTCTCGGGGCTCCCCTCGGGGTGCCCGAAGCTTGCGGTCATCATGTCCGAGAGCGTGTCCTTCGCGGCCGAGACGAGCTTTCGCGCGGCGTGAAGGGCAAGCGCGCGGTTCACGTTGTCGAGGTTCGGGGGTAGCAGCCGCTGCGGCCTGATCATGCGCAAGCCCACCGTGGTGGGCGCGGGCTCGATGCCTTCCGCGCTGATGGAAGGCAAAGCCATGTTGCCCGACGCGTGCGACGTGTACGTAGGCACGTGCTGCGCAGCGCCAAGCGCTGCTACCTCCTCGGCCGACGCTTGCGCCGCTTCCGCCGGCGGAAGGCTCATGGCCATCGGGTAGCTGTGCGCTTGCGGCACGTGCATCACCTGATGATGCAGCGTCGACGTCGGCGCCGGCGCGGTCGCAGTCGAGAGCGAATGCTCGGCCGCGGGCTCCTCGTGGACGGTCGTATGCTCGGCCGCGGGCTCCTCCTCGTGCACCGTCGTCATTTGGGCTTCGCCTCCACGGGCTTGCGGGGGATCGGCTGCTGCTCGGGGGGAAGCGTGGCGATCTTCGCCTTCACCTCGTCGGGCAGCGCGTCAAGCTGCGCTTGCGTCATGCGCAAGTTCTCCGGGACGTCGGCCGCTTTGCTGATGACGATGTGGATCGGTTCCGCCATGGCTTTCCCTACTTGGTGAAGAGCGTGATCCGGCAGATGCCTGCGTTTCCGTTCGCGCCCGCGGCGCCGGCGCCGCCGCCCGTCGCGCCGTTGCCGCCCGCGCCGCCGCCGCCGCCCGCGCCTCCTGGCCCGCCGCCCGCGGTGCCCGCGGTGCCCGGGTTGCCCGCGCCCGCGCCGCCAGAAGTGCCGCCGTCGCCGCCTGCGGTGCCGTTGCCGCTGAACCATGACGAGCTGGACCCGCCGCCGCCGCCGCCCCCGCCGGCGTTCGCTACGAGCGTGGGCTGTGTGGCGCCTGCTGCGCCGCCGACTGCGCTTCCGTCCGCGCCCGGCCCTGCGGACGTGATGACGCCGCCGAGGTTTTGTCCCGCGCTTCCGCCGACCCCAGGGCCCGAAACCGCAAAGCGATTGAGATTTCCTGCCGTCGTGCAGTCGCCGGCGCGAGCCGGCCCGCCCGCGTCGGTCGCGAGCTTGCCGTGCTCGCCGCCGCTTCCCGGACGAGCGGAGAAAGTCTGCCCGCCCGTCGTGAAGTCTTGCACGCTGGAGAGGCCGCCCGAGTTGCCGTCGACGCCGTCCGCGCCTGCAGCGCCGCCGGCGCCGCCCGTGCCGCCGGCGCCCGGCGTCACGCCGATTCCATCGGCGGGCAGGCACGGGTAAAACCCCGTCACTTTCTCGCCGCACGATCCCGCGCCGCCGCCGCTGCTGCCTTGGTTGCTCGCCGTCGCGCCGCCGGCGCCGCCGCCGCCGCCGCCGCCGCCGGGAATGAGCTCGTAGCCGAACCCGTAGCAACCCGCTGGCGCCGAAACGACGGTGAAGACCGTGATGTCAAGGATCACGACCGCTTGCGCCGTCCCCGTTCCGAGCTGGCCCGCAACGTCGATCGTCACGGGCAGGGGCACGCCGCCTGAGGCGAGGCTCGGAATAGTCACATTGTTCGCAAGAGTGCCGAGGTCGACGGCGCCGCCGGGCGCAGCCTCAAGAAAAACATCGGCGCACGTCGCAGCGTCGCCGATGTGCACCGCGTCGCCGACGACCGAGACCATTTTGATGTTCGCCGCGCCCGCCGTGTTGTTGCACTGGATGCTGGGCGAATCGTTGAAGCGAAGCGTGCCCGCCGTCGCGACGTTGCGCGGGTTCGAAAGGTCATGGATGTCCACGTGACGCGCGGCCGCGGCGGACTGCCCGGGCACCAGGGTGATGCCCGCGCCGTTGAGTGCACTTCCCTGGCAAGAAATGAAGACGTTGTCCGCGCCGTTTGCACCGATGGCGATCTGACCCGTGGGCGCGGCCGCGCAATCGATCGTCACGCTGCGCGCGGACAGGTCGTCGGAAATGTGCAGGTCGCCGCCGGCGTCGACGGCAATCATCTTGACGTCGGGCCCGGGCGACTTCGCGAACATGCCCGTGTTCGCAGGCAAGCGGATGGCGCCTGCTGCAGCGACGGCGCCGGCGCCGACGTCGACGGCGATCGGGTTGGTCACGGGGAACACGCCGGCGACGCCGCCCGTAGCCTTGTTGTTGACGTTCGCGGCGGTCGTGCCGCTGCTGTCGCCGCCCATGGCTTGCGGCGCTTGGTTCGCAGCGGGGAGCACGCCCGTCACCGGAGCGCCGGCGCCGACGTTCACGCCTGGATTGGGGTACGTGCCCGTCAGAGCGCCGCCCGCGGGCCCGCTGGGCGGTCCGCCGGCGCCTACGCCCGTCGTGCAGTCAAGCTCCTGGCCGTCGGTCTGAATGAGCTGGATCGCCTCGCCGACGGGCAGGTTGACGGTTAATGCAGTCGTCATCAGCTAACCCCTTTGCTTCGACCACCACCAAAGAAGGAGAAGAAATCCGAGCCCCGACGAAGCAGCATCCGCTCGTGCACTCTGCACAGGAAGAGCGACGCGCGGTCCTCCACGGGCAGCGCCCGCCGGCGCGACTTGCGCCAGCATTGGGAACGGGTCAATCGCATCGCCGCCGCCGGGATGCGCCTCGAAATGAAGGTGAGGGGAGGTACTAGCGGCGTTGCCCGTGTTTCCCACGTAACCGAGCACATCGCCCGGCCCCACCGCTCGGTTACCCCCCTCGAACGACGAAAGGTGCGCGTAGTAGTAGCGCGTGCCGTCGAGCGCCGTGAGGTTCGCGACGTTGCCGCCGAGGGGGTCCGTTCCGTAGCGCACCATGCCGGCGTCGACGGCGACGACGGGCGTACCGGCTGCGGCGAAGATGTCGGTTCCAAGGTGCTTGGTTCCGAATTCGTCCGCGAAGCTTGGGCGGCCTTCGGGGTCGACGGGGAAGAGCATCGGCTCATGCTGCCTTCGCCGCCTTCGCGCGGTAGGCCGTGACGCCCTTGATCCCTTTGACCTTGTCGTGCCACTCCGCGTTGTAGGTGATCCACTGCCCGCCGGTCATCTCCTGCACGTGCGTGCCGGCGCCGTGTTGCCAGAGCTGGGGGAGTAGCGCCTGTGCGCGCTTGACGATTTCCGGCGCGACGTGGTGCGCGCTGTCTTCTGCGAATTCCCACCCCGGGGGCTGCCCGCCCTGCCACGCGACGGGGAAGGGCGGCAAGCTCGCCGGCGTCGCGCTCGCGAACGGCACGGCGCTAGGCGTGGCCGCGGGGAGCGCGGGCCCCTTGTCCGTGGGCACAGTCGCGAGCGGAGCGGCCGCCCCTTGCGGCGTGACGGCGACCGGAGCCACGCCCGGCGCCGAGGCCTTCAGCTCGGCCGCGTTCGCGTCGCCGGACTTCTTGAGCGCCGCGGCCGCGGCGTCCGCCGCCTCGTGCTCGGGGCTCTTCTTGTCGCCGAGGCCTTCGGCGAGGATGTGAAACAGGAGCAGCACGCCGAGGCCGTCCATGTCAGTCCTCCTCGTCGGCCGACGCGGCGGTGCCGTTCGCGGTGCCGTTGACCGCGCCGGCTGCCTGCTCGCCGGCGGCCTTGTACTGAAAGAAGGCCTCCACGAGCTGCGAAAATTCGCTCTTATCGTCCTCGGTCTGCCCGTTGCTGTTTCGCAGCGCTCGCGCGGTCGCGTTCATCTCGCGGATGCGCTGGTTCTCCAGCGCCTCCATGCGCTTCAAAACGTTGTTGTAGAGGTCCGCGAATTTCGAGAATGCAAGGTTGGCTTGGTCTTGCGCCGCCGTCGCGCCGTTCTTGTACGCCGCGGCGAGCAGGTCCGCGAAGTGCGAGAGCATGGACTCGTGCGAGCTTTTCGGCTCGCGCTTTTCGTCCGCCGGCGCCGCTTCGGGCACGGCAAGCTCACACATGCGAAGGGTGTTGCCCTTGTGGTCGAGCGCTTCGAGCTTGATTGCGCCCATTTCCAAAATGGCTTGCTCCGCATCCCAAAAGCGACGTTGCGCCTTGCCGTCGATTTTGAGCGTGCGTGTCTGCCCATCGGTGCACTGGCATCGAACCAGCGGCGCCTCGGGGGGCTTTCGAAGCCAGGAGCGAATGTTGGTGATCATGCGAACGGGTCCTCCTCGCCGTTGAGGCGCTCACCATACGTCGGCTCGCGACGCATCCCGTAGGGAACGTGCGCCGGCGGCGTGCGGTGCGCGCCTTCTTCCGTGACCACGTACGGGGCACAGATGGAGGTCGCGTTGCCCGTGAACGGTCCGGGGTTCGGCGGTTCGATGGCAAGCCCGCCGCGCACCAAGATCACTTGCGCCGTGATGTGACTCGCGGGAACCGCCTGCCACTCCACTTGCACGGGCAGCGCTAGGATGGTTGCGAGGCCGGGTTGAAAGGTCGCGCTCTTCACGAGCTTCATGTTGCTCTGGCCCACGCCGGTCAGAAGAATGAAGACCGCGGTCCATGTGATGGCACCTTCGCCGGCGAAGCCCGCGGAGCCGAGATCGGGATTTACTTGCATGATGACTGACCACGTCGTCGGCCGCGCGGTGCGAATCTGAGAGAGAGCGCGCGATGTGTAGACGATCTTGGCCACGCCGCCGGGCGCCGCGAAGTTGAAGCTCTCCTCACCACCCCAGCGGACGGTGTCATCCAAGCCGCGCGCGGGCCCGTGGCCCGGCGAGCCGCCGCGGTCCTCGGCGCTCATGCGTCCGCCGGCGCGATGTGCGCTCCGGGGTACACCTGCCACGAGACCTGCAGCGCGGGCCCGCCTTGCGGCTGCAGCGCCGTCGCAATGTTGGAAATCGTGGACGTGACCGGGTTAGGGCTCACAGCGTTCGCGGCCGACGCGAGCGCTTGAATCGCGCTGATGGGTTGGATCTTCTTGTCGAGCGCTTGCGTGGCAATGCTCGTGGTGATGTCCATGGCCGTCGACGCGATGGGCCCGATGCCCGGAATGAAGCTCACCACCTTGGACGCGATGGGCTCGAACACTTTGAGGAACTTTCCAAAGTTGAAGCCGCCGACCTCAGAGCCAATTTCCGATCCCGTTCGCAGAACAAAAGGGAGCGCGCCGGCTACGGCGGACCTCCCCAGGAGCGCCGCAAGCAAGCGCGGGTCCTCGCCGTCGAGAATGCCCGCGATGGCGTAGAGGCGCGCGACGTGCGACGGGTCCACCTGCTCGGTCGCCTCGCCGGTGTAGCACGCGCCCATGATGGCGCCGATGATGGCTTGGCTCGCGACGCCGCGACGTTGGAGCACGGAGATCGCATAGTCCGTGTCGCTGACGGGAAGGTCCACGCGCGCATCGAACCCCACGCCGCCGTGGCCGACGACGCGGCGAAGCGCAATCATCGGCCGCGCTTCCGAGCCGACCACGCCCGGTCCCGCGAACATGTACGGCACCACAGCGGGCGCAGCGCCGTTCACCGAATTCATGCCCGCTTCCTTGCTCGGGTCGCGCACGCTCCCATCGCTGCGCCGTACGATGGCGTGCCAGCGGTTCGGGCCCGAGCGCTTGACGTCCGCGAAGCATCCGGGGTCGGTGCCGTTCGCGCGCATCGTCGCACAGGCCAGAGGCGCTAGATCGTCGCAGTCGCCCCACTTGCGTTCCACGACGATCTTGCCGTTGTCGAAGCGCTCCACGCCGGGGGGCTCCGCGCGCCAGCGCACGCCATGCTTTAGCGCCTCCTCGAACGTAGGGCTGTGCCCTTCGGCGATCATGCGCTCGTTCAGGCGCGTGACCGTTTCGAGTGCCGGACGCAGCACGTGTTCGTCTACGTGCTCGTCCGGTATGGCGATTCGAAGCTCCATCGGAGCGCCGGCGTCAGTGGACGACGCGGCCGAAGAAGAGCATTCCGGGGAGCGTGACCGTGTCCGCCGGCGTCGGCACCAGCGTGATCGACGTGATGACGCGAATGAGCACGCCGGGCTCCGCCTGGTGCAGCGTCATGCGCGTACCGAACGCAGTCGGCGAGCCGATCAGCTCCACGTCCATGCCGAAAATCTCGGCCTGTTGCAGGTCGACGCCCACGAAGAATTGACCGAGGATGCGACCCACCGCGGTGCCGCCGGTGTTCACGCGCACGGCGACCGCAAGCAAGCGCTCGCAGCGGAAGGGCTTCTGGATCTGACCCTGAAACGTGATGGAGGGGAACGCGGCGACGTACGCGCCGTTGTTCTGCAGGGGGGAGAGGGGCAGCGGATGCATGCCCTCGTCCGGCGTTTGCACGCCCGGAGCGAGCTGACCTCGCCGCCAGCCTGAGCGCTGGACTTGCACGCTGGATGGACGTGCCGGCGCGAGCGCGCCGATCACCTCTGCAAGCTCGCCGAGAATCTCCTCTCGCGAGGCGCCGTCGTGTCCGAGAATGCTTCCTAGAACGCTCATGTTGCCTTGGTCCTTTCAAAAACGTTGGTCGTGCCCGCTCCTGGGGTTGTCGTCTCAGACTTGCGACGCGAGGCCGCCGGCGCCGCTCACCTGGCGCGCAAGCTCGCCGCTCACCTTGCCCGTGGTTCCGAACTCGTAGCCAGCGAGGCACGCCGCCGCGAAGCCGATGTCACCCAGGATCCCCTTCTTGCCCTTGTTGAAGAAGTAGATCCCCAGCGCGATCGCCCCCTTCTTCCCGACCACGGGGAGCGTGGGCAAGTTGGGAAACTGCTTTTCGATGATGCCCACCGCAAAGCCGCCGATGGCGCCGCCCATCATGCGGTTCTTGGTGTTGCTCGCGCCGCCGCCGCTGCGTCGGTGTTGCTTTTTCTTCGAACCCGCGTTCACGCGGATGATGGTTGGCTTGGGCGCTGCGCGGTAGCGCACGATGGAGTGGGAGGCGGTCTTGGTTCGTCGGGCCATGTCATGGACGCTGACTCCATGCACGGCTGAGGTCAACGCTGACCCGGTGCGCAGTGACCCGGGGTTGGAGTGACCTACTTAAAGACCTCGTACGCGAGCCAGAGCACCACCAGGATCTTCACGTCGTCGCCGAGGGCTTCGAGCGAGAACGCATGGAGCAAGGGGTTCGGCGTGCCCTGGGGGGGCGGCGCGACGGTTTGCGGCGGCGCCTTCGCGATCAGGCTCGCGAGGTCGCCGCACCCCTTGGCGGAAAGCTCGGCCACCATCGCGTTGAACTCGGTGCGAAGCGCGCGGCCGGTGCCGAGGTCGGGCGCGTCGGCCGACACGTACGCCATCACGCGCCCGGCCAGGTCATAGGTCCGCGCGCGCGTCGCGTCGTCGAGCGTGGTGCAAGCTTGCACCGCGGCCGACACCTGCGTGCCGGCGGTTTTTAGGTACTGCTGGATCGCCGCTGCGTCTTGCGCGTCGCTCACCAGCAAAGCCTACGCGCGCCGGCGCCGGCGAGCACAGAGGCTCGGCCGTTCAGCGGATGCGCGCCGCGATGCTCGCCGGCGGGCCCGCGTGGTGGGCGCGTGAGCCTCCAAAGTGCCTTGCGGACGGCCATTCGAGCGCGTCAGGGCGCGACGTTGGCCGCCAGCGCGCGCGAATGCACGCCCGCGGCGCGAAACCACGCCAAAAGGCCCGCACGCGCGAACGCGGCGAGCCGTCCCAGGAGGGGAACTTGACGGGCTCGTGGATTCGTCAGAGCCTAGACGCCGCACCGAAAGCCCCCGGCAAGGGGCCTCGATGCTGAAACAGCAGGGACTCCGATTCCCCGATGCTTCTAAGCCAAAGCGTACCGAACGATCGCCCCCCGCGGCAACAAGCGCGAGCCGTCCAGCGGCCCGCGCTGCGGGCGCCGGTGCCGAGGTCGCTTCACCCGAACTTCCGCGACCATGGAAAAATGGTCGAAGCCGCGCTCTTGCGCCTGGTGTGCCGCCTGCAGCGTAACCACGGTGTCGCGTTCATCTCGGAAGCGGGCGCCCGGATGATGATCTGTCAGGACACGGGCCACATGCCCGGCGTGGGCACCATTCCCGCGGCGCTGCGTCGCTTGGAAATCCAAGGGATCGTCACGCGGGATTGGTGTACGCGCGGGTCCATCATGCCCGATGGCGTGCAGGCGATCGAAGGGTGCATGCTCCTGTGCGTGCCGCAAGCTCGAATCCCGCCGCGTGTCGCCGCCGCCATGTCGAGCCGCACGCGAAGCGAGAGAATCGTACGCGGGCGCCTCCATCCCCAGCGCCTACACGAGCTACGCCAGCGGACGCGCGCGCTGGCGCCGCCGCTCGCCCGCGGGCCCGATGCTGCGGCCCTCGAACGAAAGCGCGCCGACGATGCGCAGCGCCTTCGCGAGCTGGCGGCGCAGTGGGAACGCGAGGAGCGCGGCCCGCCGAAGTAGGGCCGCAGCGCCCGACGTACGTCTCACACCGTGCCGACCAGGGCGCTGCGGCCGGATGCATCGTGCAACCGTGTAGGTGTGCGCGCAACGCGCGCCGGCGACGTCGGCCGTCGTCGGTTTGTCCGTACGGATGGACAGTGTCTCGACGTCGAGACAACGCGCGATCGCGTCGGGCTCTGAACGGGCGCACCAGGGGCCTTGCGTCCCTGTTTCGATTCCGCATCCAAGCAGCACGACGGATCTTGACCTTTTCAAGATCAGATCACCTGTGCGCGCTTGCCGAGAGAGCGGAAGGCACGAGACACCCTAGTGCCCGGGCTATTCGCCCGGGAGAGCGCGCGCTGCGCGCCGAGACGGCTAAGAAGGGTAGAATCCAAGAAACGAGCCAGAGAGGCGAGCAGGAGCCAAGCCATGCACGTTGCGGCGTACGTGAGAGTGAGCAGCAAAAGCCAGAACGTGGCCACGCAGGAGGAAGCGATCGCCGCCGCCGCTCGCGCCCGCGGCGACGAGAAGATCCGCTGGTACGTCGAACACTTCACCGGCGCGACCACCAAGCGCCCCGAGCTGGCGCGGCTCCGCGACGACGTGCGCCGCGGGCTCGTGGGCAAGCTCTACGTGTTCCGGCTCGATCGCCTGACGCGTACGGGCATCCGCGATACCCTGGACCTCGTAGACGAACTGCGCCGCGCGGGGTGCAAGCTCGTCAGCCTGGCGGACGGATTCGACCTCGACGGCCCAGCCGGCGAAATAGTGCTCGCCGTAGTTGCATGGGCTGCGAAGGTCGAAAGGATGGCCATCGGAGAGAGAATCTCCGCAGCGCGTACGCGTATCGAAGCAAGCGGGGGAACCTGGGGGAGGCCGGTGAGGATGACCACAGCCCAAACAGCAAAAGCCCGCGCCATGGCATCGAAGGGGCGAAGCGTCCGGCAGATCGCAGTCGCGTTGAAGGTCCCACGCTCGACAGTTTACCGCGTGGTGTCCCGAAAACCTGGCGCTAAAGTGTCCCATCGCCAGGCGGTTCCACGGCTCGGCCGACAGAGCTAGCGGGGTGCGGTCCGAAAGGATACTAACGGGACAGGTTCCCACCGCGCGCCCACGGGCGCCGCGGTCGCGAACCCTTGCCCTTCTTGCGCGGGTTCCATTCGCGCATGTCCTGTACGT
>Ga0210386_10004127_pt1 | contig 12075 bp, 20 predicted proteins | sample IncBWH32OmetaG_FD_160091 | JGI IMG/M metagenome (GOLD analysis project Ga0210386, IMG submission 160091) | Forest soil microbial communities from Barre Woods Harvard Forest LTER site, Petersham, Massachusetts, United States - Inc-BW-H-32-O ... | reverse complement strand
CGGATGTCCGTGGATCAGCAGCAGCGGAGGTCCTTTTCCGCCGATCAACGTGTTGATCACGGCGCCTTCCGCAGGTTTGCCGTCGACCATCACGCCGCGCGTGCGCACGAATGTCTGTCGGAATCCGGAAAACATCGACCGGTTCGCCGATACCGCTGCAGGTGGCAATGCATTGTTAGGACCGTGATGTTCCGCAGATAACGCACCGCCGGCGTCTGCGGCCCTAGCCGCATCCCCTGCGATGACGGTCGCTCCAAGCAACCCTCCCAGCAGAAGCCTCCGGCTCATACCCGCGGCGGTATGCTCGATTCCATCCATCTCGCCCATTTGATTTGGATCTTCACTTGTCGGTTCTTGTAGGTGGTACCCGGTAAAACGGCACGCCGATGGCGCTGTTCTAGCTGAGGTTTGCGCCGAGCCCCTCGAAATGCGGCAGAACTTGTCTGGCCTCTTCAGGCGACAACATTTTTATGCCGTATTTCCTGCCCGCCTCGACCGCATGCGATGGGTCGTCCTTGAGATAGGTGACGGCATCGGTCGGGATGTCCATGCTGGTCGCACGTTTGGCCATGCTCTCGAAGTAGGTGTCCAAGGCGGCCGGCTCGTCGGTGGTCGCGAGGGAGATTATCAGCGTTCGGAGATAGTCCGATCGAATATAGAATGCATGTGCCTGCCGTTCCGGAAGAAAAATCGTCTCGCCGGGACCGACTGTCTCGACCTGGTCCTCGACGTGGAATTCCATCTTGCCTTCAAGAACGGAGAATATCTCATGTTCAAATAGATGCACGTGTGGCGGCGGCTCATTGCCCGGCCGTGCGCGATACTCAACCATTGAGAATCGGCCGTCTGTGTCCCGCGCCCGGACCAGGAATGACATGATGCTCCCCATATACATCATGCTTGTATCGAGGTTGGCGCCACGCACGAACGTGCTCGCCGATTGCGTAGAGTCTTTCATGGTGAACTCCTTACGGTTTACTGAAGAACTCCAGTCAATTGTGGGAGGACGTGATGTGTCACCCTGGTCGACAATCACCGGTTTTTGGCCTTTGGTTTGGTTGCCTGAGCGGACTGCTTACCAGTTGCCTTGACAGCGGTCGAAGCCGAGCGATGCTGTAGCCTGCGCCGGTTGCTCATCTGAGCTTCCTGTATGGCATCCGAACGACGTATTCAGGTGCGGACCGCCTTCGAGACCCCGAAGCTGTCCTCCAACATCTGGAAGCGCGTCACGGCATCGCCCGTGACCGTCAGGATGATCGCGAACTGCGTCGCGATGATCTTGCCGGTCGCCTTGATCCGGGTCTGCAGCGCACCGATAATCGCGGCGCGGTTCTCGCTGGCGAGGATGTCCTCGACATCGAAGGTGACGGGCTCGGTCAGCGTGCGGATATCGCGGATGAAATCGGCGATCGCCTGGCGACCGGTCCTGCTTCCGATCCAGGGAAGCACGCCATCATCGCCCTGAATTTCGAATACCAGATTGGCGTCGAACAGGGCGGCGATCTCGGCCGGATCCCTGCTACCACCGATCCCTTTCAGCAGCTTTTGTGCAACGGCGATGTTTTGCTGATGGCTCATCTTTTGTCTCCCTGATCAGTAGGTCGGATGTTTGCGCGCACGTCACGCGCCCGTTGGGTCGAGAAAGTTGTAAAGCGCCGAGATCCGTCCCGCGTTCACGACGGCAAGGTCCAGTCCGGTAATCTGGCGCGGGTCGTGCGGCGGGCCGAACGCCCAGGCGAGCCGTCCGCTATCGTCCAGGGCGTCAACGCCGCCGATCTGTGAAAAGACATGGCCTGGGCACTGCGTCTTGAGGGCGACAACCTGAACTTCCGACCCGCCATGCCCACCGTGCCGGCCGCGGGGACCGGAGAAGCGGCAGCCGCGATCGATTATCGCCTCGATCGCGGCCGTGGACCGTGCCGGGTCGCGCGCGCCGAAGACCTCGTGACGGTTGCGAACCGGCAGAACTCGATGCGGTCCGACATGCCCTGTTCTCCCTTGTTTGCGCTCAAACCTGGCTTGGCCGCCATCGGCGAACAGCTCGGCGCCGGTGACGAAACTGGAGCATCGGACGCGAGGAACAATGCCACGCTGGCGATCTCGTCCGGATCAGCGACCCGGCCGACTGGCAGATCCGATGCCATCCGATCGAGCATGCCCTGCCGCGCCGCCCGGTCGTCACCGGCGAGGCCGAGCAAACCTGGCGTCATTGTCGGGCCGGGGCTCAACACGTTGACCCGGATCCGGCGCTCCTTGAGATCAAGCGTCCAGTGGCGGGCGAAGCTGCGCAGGGCGGCTTTGGATGCGCCGTAGACGCTGAAGGCAGGCATCGCGACGATACTGGCGGTCGAGCCGGTCAGGATGACAGAGGCGCCGTCAACGAGCAGCGGAAGCGCCTGCTGCACGGTGAACAGCACCCCCTTCACGTTCCGGCCGAACGTATCGTCATACTGCTCTTCGGTGATGCTCCCGAGCGGCAAGTTCGATCCCCCGCCGGCATTGGCGAACAGGATGTCAATACGACCCGCCTCCCTCCTTATGAGGTCGTAAAGTCGGTCAAGATCAGCAAGGTCTGCCGAGTTGGCGAGAACAGCCACGGCGTGCGGGCCAAGCATCTCCGCCGCGCGATTAAGTTCGGGCGCGCGACGACCGGTTATGAAGACGAATGCGCCTTCTGCTACAAACCGTTTGGCTGTCGCCAACCCAATCCCGGCACTCCCGCCGGTGATGACGGCTACCCGATTTTCAAGCTTTCCACTCATGAGGGGTCTCCTTATCTGAAGTTGATAGCGCGTGCCGGTCAGCGCCGTGCCGTCGCGTGCCGGGGAAGCAGCAGCGCCAAAAAGAACGTCGCGACCAGAAGCACGAAGTTACAGGCGAGCGATGCGGTCAACGCGTTCAGATAGGTCGCCGTTGTCGGCGTTTCCGAGAGCGAGGCAAAAAACACGTCTCCAATCGCGGCGACGCCGAGCGCGATGACCGATTGGGCCGTCGTCAGAAAAAGGCCAACCGCAGACCCCGCGTCTTCCCCCGTGACCCCGGCGCCACCGATGACCGTGTTGATCAACGCCGGCTGCGCGAGTCCTTGGCCAAGGCCGGAGAGGAAGAAGACCGGGACAAGCAACGAAAGGTTGACGGTCGCTGATCCCGAAGCGGCATGCGACGTTTGGGCCAATGCGATGATGCTCAACAGGCCAAGTGCCATCAGGAAGGTGCCGAGGTTGATGATTCGGGGGCCGATCCTGTTGGCGATCGGGCCGGAGACGGTCGATGACGCCGAGAATCCGATCGCGAAAGGCAAGAACATCAGACCGGCCCGGAATGCCGACAAGCCCAGACCTGCCTGAAGAAATACGGTCAGCACGACAAAGAAGACGCCGGCCGTGCTGAAGAAGACGACCGAAACGACAAGGCCGAGCCGGAGCGCACCAATCCGAAACAGATGTAGCGCGATCAGCGGTGTCCGGCCTCCTCTGATGACCCGTCGCTCGTAAAGAACGAACCCCACCAGCACCGGAACCATTGTCGCGAGCATCGCGAAGGACCAGGCAGGCCAACCGGATTCCCGCCCCTCGACGATCGGATAGATCAGCAAGAACAAACTGAGCGATGCTAGTCCGACACCGACGAGATCAAGCGTGGCGCGGTTGGGGCCACGCGACTCCCGGATCATCCGGGATACGAGGGTGATCGCGACGAGGCCAATCGGAATATTGACCAGAAAGATCAGTCTCCATGACCAGCCGAACAGGTTCAGGCTGACGAGCAGGCCGCCTAGAAGCTGCGCGGTGATCGAGGCGAGGCCCATCGATGCGCCATACAGGCCGATTGCGATTGGGCGCTCCGAGATGGTGAACTCCACGCGGATGATGGCGAGGACCTGAGGTGTCACAGCGGCGGCGCAGATCGCCTGCGCGACACGGCACACGATCAGCGTATCGGGTGTTGGAGACAGTCCGCACAGCGCCGAGGTGATCGTGAAGCCGCTTATCCCGATCAGGAAGACCCGCTTCCGCCCAAATATGTCACCCAGCCTCCCGCCCGTGATGAGGGACACCCCGAAGGCGATGCCGTAAGCGGCGACGATGAATTGCAGTTGCGCAGGGCTCGCGCTCAGATCGGTCCGCATCGCCGGCAAGGCGATGTTGACGATAAAGAAGTCGAGGAAAGCGAGGAACGAGCCGATCAGGATAACGGGAAGCGCTCGCCATCGCCGGGGATCGAGGCCGGCGGTCTCGTCAAAACCGGCGGAAAGTGCGGCCGGCAATACCTTGGTCGCGCACGTGGTCGACATCCTGACCCTCGTCTTTTATTGACGAGGCCCCATATCGCTCTACATGCAGCGATTAAAAGAACGCACAGGAATGTGCCATAGTATCAAACCGGGAACCAATGGAGAGAAAGCCGTGGCCCAGTACAATGCCGAGCTGTTGACCCTTGCCAGGAAACGCGCCGCGTTGGGGTGCGGCGTACAGACGACGTTGTCGGTGATCGAAGGACACTGGAAGCTGCCGATCTTATTCCGGCTGCTCGACGGAACCCGACGGTTTGGCGAACTCAGAAAGCATTTACCGGCGGCGACGCAACGGATGTTGACGCTTCACCTCCGAGAACTTGAACGCGACGGGCTGATTCATCGCGAGGTGTATCGAGAGGTTCCGCCGAAAGTTGAGTATTCGTTGACCAAGATGGGCCGGTCGCTGGAGCCGTTGCTGCGGTTCATGAGTGACTGGGGTCACGCGAACCGTGCTTTGATGGTCGCGACGGTCGAGAGCCTTGCCCGTGCTACAGTGGACGGGGCTCCCACGAGAGACCGGGCACCCTCAACGCCGATCGCGTCGGCAGTTCATGTGCGGTGAGGTCGCCTGGTAACGGCGGTAAGGGCCTGGGACGTAATAGCCGAATCGCGTCACGAAAGAATCGGGACGGGGCTGAATTCGCAAGGAACGAATCCACGAAGGCGGATGCGGCGCGGCCTGACGGGCGCTAGCATCGGCCTGTGATCGGCTTCAAAATCCCGGCACTCGGGAAGGCGGTGCCTTACGGCGTCTACGATATCGCCGCCAATGCTGGCTGGGTCAGCGTGGGGATCGACCATGACACCGCAGCCTTCGCCGTCGAGAGCATCCGGCTCTGGTGGCACGACCGCGGCCAGTCCCGCTATCCGCGGGCAAAGCGGCGGCTGATCACGGCCGACTGCGGCGGCCGCGACGGTGCCCGGGTCCGCCTGTGGAAGTGGGAGTTGCAGAAGCTGGCCAATGAGATCGGAGTGGCGATCACCGTGGCGCATCTGCCCCTTGGCACGAGCAAGTGGAACCGGATCGAGCACCGCTTGTTCGCCTTCATCACTCAGAACTGGCGCGGCAAGCCGTTGGTCAGCCACCAGGTGATCGTGCAACTGATCGGCGCAACGACCACCAAGACTGGGTTGAGCGTTGCCTGCCGCATCGATGACAACCTCTACCCGAAGGGCGTGACCGTCAGCGACGACGAGATCGAGGCCATCAATCTGAGGTGCAACAAATTCCATAGCGAATGGAATTATACGATCTCGCCCTCACTCGACTCCGGATAAGATCGCAACCGATGACGTGGTAATTCCGCCCCAGGCCCTAAAGTGCCGCGTACGGATCAAACAGCTTGCGCGAGAATTACAGCTTTGGGGCGCTACCTGCGTCGGACAATGCCTAACAGCGAACTCCGCCCTGCCGCTGTTACACACTTCAAGGCAGCCGTTCCGCTCCCGGCCCGGACAGGGCAGTATGTTGCAGGGCTGCGAAGGTTCGCGGTGGGTCGTTTCCGGCGGTAGCGGCCACGGTCACCTCACCACCAGTGTGGGCGCGAAGCCGGCCGTGGATCGGCGTATCCGGCGACCCTGAAAGGGACCTTGTGAGCTACCCGACGCCCGCAGCGGCGCACCCAGGCGATAGCTTTGGGTCACAGGCGATGATCGCGGATCCTGATGGGCTCGGCGCTATTCGACACGGGCTTCTCCGACAGCCGTGACTTTGTCATCGAGCGGGGACCGCTGGGATCGACGGGAAAGATCCTCTACGTCACGTTCGAACTTGACCCAGACGGTTCTCAACGGTCAACTGTTTTGGGTAACCGCCAGCATCCGCGCATTGAATTCGTCGACGAAGGCATGTTCCCTGGGGCCGACATTGGCGCGGAAGGGTCTGGCGCTATCCATCAGAATCTCCTCCGCATCGGTGGCGAACACGGTCATCGTCTCCGCGATGAACTGGTCGAGCGGCATGGCCTGCTCGGCTTCGCGGCTGTTCATCAGGTCGGTGCGCACCCACGGCGGTTCCATTTCCAACACGCGGACGCTCGTGCCCTTCAGGACGAAGCGTTGCGATAGTACGTAGGAATGGAGCGCGGCCTTCGTCGCTGAATAGACGGCCGTGAACACCAGCGGCACGAAGCCCAGGATGGGGCTCGTATAGGCAATGACCGCGTCGTCCCTTCGCTTCAGATGCTCGATCAGCGAGGAACTCATGCGGATCGGGCCCATGAGATTGGTTGTGACGGTGTCGACCAACAGCTTATCGTCGAGCCGTAGGGTAGTGGATGCTGGCGAGGAGTGTTCCATGCATCCAGCATAGGCCCGGTCCGGTTAAACGGATAGCCCGGAGTCAGCAAATGCGCTGGTCACGGCACGGCGCCCACCGACTGCTTCAGGTTCGGTGCGCGGTCTATAATGGTACGCTCGGTTCCGAATTCGGACAGAAATTCTAACCAGCCAACGACTCATTCCCGTCAACCGCTGTTGTCGTCTGACCCACAGGTTTGCACCAGTCCCCAAGAGATTGGGGGGATCACACCGCTTCGCCAATGACAGGCGCAGCCTGGAAGCCAACTCAAACAGGACAGGCCCCTGCAAGGACCACCTCGAACTACTAATGAACGTCAGCCGGCGACCACCGGGTCGGTCATATCGCTTCCGCCCCTATCTCCCCAATATCTGGACAATCCCCCAGTGCCTGTTTGGATTTTTGATCCGTGCCGCTAGGAATTCCAGAAAGCGGAAGCGATTCTTGTCGCCGACAACGCCAATCAGCGTCGGCTCCGCGCTCCCTGCGGCGGAGGTAGGCGCGACCAAAAGCCCCATCGCCGGCAACGCAATTTGGTCCGTTTTCGTCATGTGTTTGTAAGTCCTGGTCAGCCATAATTTATCACTTTGACTGGTGATGGAGTAAGGCACCCATGCTTCACGGATGGCGCAGGGTCGACGACGGCTTGTTCGCAGCCGTTATGAAGGGCGGCGACCAGGCGCGGTATCATCTGGTGGTCGAGCGCTTGCCCAACGGCAGCGGTTGGGACTGGACCGTCTGGCGACCGGGCGACGCACCGGACGCCGCGCGTCATGGCGTTGCGCCATCCTCTGCAGAGGCAATGCGAGCGGCTGAGCGTGCGGTCGGGAATTGGGGACGGTCCGCGGCACCCTGATCGAGCCAATTTGACCTGTACAGTCATCACCGGTTGGACCTCGCGATGCTGCCTGGTGGCACGCCGGCCATGTTCTCGGTGGCCCGGGACTCGGCGGAGTTCTGTCGCAATTGGCCGACCGGTCCGCCTGGTGTACGTTTGCAGGCAACGGTCTCGGCGGCGAGCATGTCATGATCGAGTTCAAGGGCAGCCAGCAGTTCCAGTTTCTCCATATTTCCACCTCATGGAAACATGGAGGCGGTCAAGTCCGATCAGCCGGCGGCGGCAGGGCCGCAACTACATATGATAATGTCGTTCTCCATCCTTTACCATTTGCGGACCGGGCCGACCGGCAGAGCTGCGAGGGCATTTTCACCAACCCGCTCACCGCCCCGTTGACGCAGGGGTGCGGCGTCGCGCGCGAGAAATGCTATGATGGAGCCGGCGGCAGGAAGGCATGGTCCGGCCGCAAAAGGAGGATGCGATGCAGGAAGGCGCGAGGGGCATTCGGCTCGCGATCGCCGGCTACGAGCGCGTGATGGAGGGGACGGACATGCGCGCCTCGGTGCTTACGCTCGCGGCCGGCGAGTGCGTGCCCTGGCACTATCACTCCACTATCACCGACAGCTTCGTCTGCCTGGAAGGCCCAATGGAGGTGGAGACTCGGGCGCCATGCTCAGTGCACCGCCTTACCCCCGGGCAACGCTGCGAGGTGGCGCCGAAGATTGCGCACTCGGTGCACGGGGTGGATGGTGGACCTTGCAGGTTCCTGCTGATGCAGGGGGTAGGAGTGTACGACAACGTGGCGGTCGGCTAGACCGAAACTCGCCGTCGTCGAAATCTAGCCCATGCGCGCTTGTCCGCTGACGAGGAACGGCCTTAAACCGGACGCGGAGGGTCCTGACCATCCGATAAAGAAGGGCGCGTACCAGGAGGTGCGCGCCCAGAGGCAGGCTGAGCGCGTGCCATGTGGAGCACACGCTCGGACAATGAGTACCAAATGGCGGCTGTGGGCGGCAGGTTTAGAATCTACTCAGGGCCAGCGTTGATCTCAATCAGTACGGCCGATCCGCATCTGTGTTTCATTGTGGCTTGCCAGACGCCCAAGAACACCAACCCGCGCCCACCACAGGCCATTACCGGCTGCTCAACGTGTTTGGCACGCCAACGGAGCACACCACGCACATCCGGCGCGGGGAGGCATTGCCCGCTGCACCGCGCGGGTATGGCTGGCGGCTGGAACAGGAGATGGGCGAGCATGAGTGATATCACCTAGCGCCTGACGTTTTCTCCGGCCACCCGATAGCGCCCCGGGCGGCCTGGTTTGAAAGCCATCGCTGTGGCATGGTCCGCATCGATCCGTCGGAGCTGGCCGTAGATAGCTCGCGTTTGCTCATGCTGCGACATCTCGACCCAGCGCGGATAGCCGGCCTCGGCGATGGCGGCCGCAGCAGCCCTCTGAAAGTCGTCCCCTGCGTTGCCGGCTTTATCAGTGCGGTTTGCCGACATCGTTCCCGTTCCCAACCTTTTCGAGAACGTTAAGAGAGGATTGCGATTTGTCAATGGCGTGGCCTGGGATGTGCCGATTCCGGTTTGGCAGAGCCGCGGCGGACGGTCAGGGGATACACTGGCCAGCCTGATGCAGTAGGGTGACGGTGGCGTGTTCGCCGCGGTGTCCGTACCGCCAAGGCAGACAACCCGGCGAAACCTTGCAAGGCGGGTGCGATATGCAGCAGGGGTGCGTGATGGTCCGCGCTCGCGGCTGGGCTGATCCTGCTATTCCGGGCGTAGGAGCAACGGTCGCGGCCTGTAGGTCACGCAGCCTGCGTGCTCCTGCGCAGGCGTTCCAACCGCGTCAGGCAGACCGCACAGGTGACCGCCTCGGCGTCAAGGTACTGGGATTCACATTCACCGACATAGGTCTGGTGCGGTCCCGGCGGACCATCTCCCACGACCCGATCGAATTGTCTGAGGGATAACGGTTTCCTTGCGTCAGGGTTGCGCGCCGCTATATTGGCCAAGCTAACACAACAAGAAAAAGGACAGTGGCTCGTGGCCGACACCGACAAAGAAAAGTCACAGAGCGTTCAGGACGTATTCCTTACCCACGCGATGAAGAACAAGACCCCGGTAACGGTATTCTTGGTGAACGGAATAAAGTTACAGGGCGTAATCGCCTTGTTTGATAAGTTCTCCATTTTGCTGAGCCGCGATGGTCATGTCCAGCTCGTCTATAAGCACGCCACCAGCACCGTAATGCCCGTTGCTGCGGTACATCTCTGGTCGGAAGCAGCAGACGCACGGGAGACTGATATCAGGCAGCAGCGTATCACTAGAACGTGTTGATAAAGCTGATCTGCTTCAGAGGCGCATGAGCCGAGGAAGACGAACCCAAGGAAGCTGCCGGCCGTCTTGTCATACCGGGTGGCGATCCGTCGTCGCATGGGTAGCTTCTGAGCCTACTTTCGCGCTCGCGGTGCCGGCGTTGGTTTAAGCGGCGTCAGTCCAGAGGATATTTATCTTGCCTGATCCCAGGACACCTTCGATTCGCAACCGCGCGTCGGCTGCTCCCATGAGTTTCTTGTGTTTGATGACCAGCACTTACTTCGCCTGCCCGCGCTGCAGGACCGACGTTGACGCCGGCGAGTTTGCAAATCACGTGAACGACATGGGTCCGACCTGATCTCCGCGATGCGCCGGGTGTCCGGGATACTCAGACATGACATTCGCTCCCTGGTTCGATTCGCAGTCACCAGGATAGCGAACGGCGGGGCGGGAGTCATTCCCGTCCCGTCACACTTCCAGGCGTCGGCACAGCCATCATTCGCCGGCACATCTCCGTGAAAGCGAAGTGAATTTGCAAGCGCTACAGCGGTAGCAAGAGCACGCGCCAAATCGAACGCCTGACTAGATTCCGAACCTATCGCCGGTCGCGCTGCCACTATAGATCTCAGTGAAGTACCGGATTGTCGCACCCAATCAACCCGAGGATGACGTCATGGCCATTCCAGCTTTTCTATCGAACATATCGGCCCCTTCGACAACGTATGCCGGACGCGGCATCGCCAAGCAGGTTGCCGGCGCGCTCATCGCGGGGGCCGGCGATGCCGCGTCGAGCGCTACGGCCTACGCAAAGGCAAGCGTTCTTGAAGAACTCCTCCAGCGTTACGCCTCGCGTGGCGACATCGAGTGGAACGACAAGGACATCGGAGACGCCGACGTACTCCAGGCGATCGCGTATGTCCGGGGCAAGAAGCTTTCGAAAATGCAGCGCAAGGCGGTTATTGGGTCGGCGAAGTTCGGCCTCCAGGTGGCCGCGACGGTAGGCCTCGCGACCGTCGGCTCCGTGGTACCGGTCGCCGGAACAGCGATCGGCGCCGCAGGTGGGTTTATCGCGGGAAGGTCGCTTAGCGTCGGCGTGACCATCGCGGACCAAGCGAAGCGGAAGGCCAAGGGCTTCTACAAGCTTATCAGGGGCACCCGCGGCGAGCATCGCAAGCAGGCCGCGGCGTGCCTCATGCATTGCGCCACACACCCCCTGGGTTGGAAACAAGCTGCGGCGATCGGCGCGTGTTCGGTAATCCTCGGCGAAGAATACGACAGCGTTATCGGCAGCCACAACGTCACGCGGCTGGCCGACCGGCTGAAGTCGAACTGATCTCGTTTCCTCCGCCGGCGGCACTCCCAGGAGCTTAGACTTCGGATAATAATGGCGGGTCCGGTCGATACCGAGGCCACATGACCGCTGCTGAAAAGATCACCGACTACCTAATCCGCAATAGCGCTCAATGCTTTTGCGAAGAGTGTCTATCGCGTGTCTCGGGGGTAAGGAACCAAGTCAGCGTCGCCCGTGCCGTGCGCGATTTAACGACGAAGCAAGCCTGCCGACGCGAAGACAGCGAATGCAGCCGGTGTGGTAAGACTAGACTCACCGTCCGAGCGTTGTGGGCGGGGGTCTGACCGGCGTATCATTCTTGGGAATTTCAAAACGACGCACTGCCGCGACCCGAACCAGTTCGCGCCCGGCCGCGGTTAGCCCTATGTTGCCGGGAGGCCATGCCATCGGGACTTCGGTTGGCTCCCGGCGGTACGGTGGTCTGGCCCGAGGGCGGCCTTAGACCGCCCGCTGTGCGGGACCTCGCCGGCCCCCTCCCCAGGCCGGCTTTTTTCTTGCGGTCGCATTTCGTGGCGGGGCAGGAAAGACTCCCGCCCTGCCGTTCGCTATCCTGAGGTTGCCACACCATCTGACTGCCGTGCTTCCGGGGGACGACGTTCATGCCCAACCTTCTGCTTCCGTTACTTTTCTCACTCGCACTATGCGGCGGCTGCGCCAGCACCTCCGCCACGCAGCAATCGGTCGGCTGTCCACCCGGCGTGACAGCGACCAACGCCGTGCCAACCAGTTGCGGGCCGCATGGCTGGCAGAACGGCGGCGTTGTCACCAACCGGTACGGCGACGGTCCGCACGTCGAGTTATGGGGACCGCCGTCGCCCTCCCCGCCTAGCGGCCGCGACTGACGCGCGTCCGCGACACGGCCCGTGGATCGTTTTATGCTCGGGCGATCCGCGGGGGCGCAGAGTCGCAGCAATCTTGGTGGAGCGCTGCGCTTCCGTGCGATCGATACCGAGGTCTCGGACGGCGGC
>Ga0210386_10004126_pt1 | contig 12076 bp, 12 predicted proteins | sample IncBWH32OmetaG_FD_160091 | JGI IMG/M metagenome (GOLD analysis project Ga0210386, IMG submission 160091) | Forest soil microbial communities from Barre Woods Harvard Forest LTER site, Petersham, Massachusetts, United States - Inc-BW-H-32-O ... | reverse complement strand
CAAACGCCACTTGCGGATCTCCGCATGGTTTCCTTCCAAAAGGACTTGGGGTACCCCTTTTCCTTCAAATATCTCTGGCCTCGTATAATGAGGCGCGTCAAACAGGCCATTTTGAAAAGAGTCTTCCTTAGCTGCATCGGGATGGCCAATCACACCCGGAATAAACCGCATCACAGCGTCGATCAACACAATCGCTGCCACGCAGCCATTCGTCAAAACATAATCGCCAATGCTAATCTCTTCATCAATTTCGCTCTCTAAAACCCGCTCGTCAACCCCTTCATAATGTCCGCAAAGCAGAATCAAATGCTCTTTAGAGGCCAACTCTTCGCACTTAGCAGCCGTGAGAGGGGCTCCTTGAGGCGATAAATAAATCACATGGGAACGAGTCCCTTTTCTCGAACTCCGGATCGCCCGAGCCACAGGCCCTGGACATAAAACCATGCCTGGCCCTCCCCCAAAAGGCCGATCATCCACTCGATTGTGCTTATTTTCAGCAAATTCTCGAATATCAACCAACCTAATATCAAGCAGCCCCGCATCGCGAGCCCTCTGCATCATACTCACGTCTAAAGGGCCGCGAAAATAACCCGGAAATAACGAAAGGACGTCAATTTCCATTCGTTTTATTTTTTCTTACGCTGCTGTCTTCTTTTTGCCATCTTCGCTACTTTCTTCGCGCTCATTTGCTGCACGACTTCAGGAGCGTAACGTTTGACAAGAGATTTCACGCGATCACTCACGACTGCACCGTTATCAATCCAATATTGGAGACGGGGCACATCGATCAAGAGATTTTTTTGATTATCATTTACAGAAGGATTGTACCAACCCAGCTTCTCTAGATATTTTCCATCTCGAGGATTGCGGATATCGGTCACCACTAGGCGGAATGTTTGCCGATTGGTTGCCCCTTGCTGTCTCATACGAATAACTAATGCCATTTTTTAAAACCTTCCATTTGCTTTTTGATATCGCCTAAACCCATCTTAGAGGCCTGGGCCTTCATATTAGGCATCGATTTAAAGAGCTGTTTCACTCGTTTAAAGCCTTTGACCATTCTATTTACATCGTCGATAGGAACCCCACTTCCTCGAGCAATCCGGTTGCGGCGGCTAAAAGAAAGCTCTTCCTTTTCTTGCCGTTCAGCAGGAGTCATGGACAAAATCATCGCTTCCATTTTGCCAAATTCCTTATCGGAAACTTCAAGCCCTTCAAACGATGAAAAACCAGGCATCATCTTCAATAAACTTTTGAAGGATCCCATCTTTTTGACCATCCCCATCTGACGAAGATAATCCTCGTAAGTAAAAGAGGCCTTTTTAATTTTTTTCTCTAACTCAGCACTTTCTGCTTCGTCAAAATTTTCCTGGGCTTTTTTTACCAGGTTAATAATATCTCCCATGCCTAAAATACGATCGGCCATGGAACGAGGATTGAAAATCTGCAAATCGCCGATTTTTTCGCCAATCCCCTCAAACTTAAGCGGCTTCTTGGTCACTTCCCGAATTGAAATCGCAGCGCCTGCGCGAGCATTTCCGTCCAGCATTGTCAAAATCGTGCCCGTAATATGCACCCGCTTGTCAAATTCAGCAGCAGTACGCACAGCATCCTGGCCCGTTGTCGCGTTCGCAACAAATAAAACTTCCCGAGGAGCCAAGAAGGTTTTGATCTGCTCAAGCTCCTGCATCAGCTCTTCATCTAAATGCAGCCGTCCTGCCGTATCGACAAGCAGTACATCAAATCCACCAGCTTGCGCGTGCTCATAAGCTTTTTTCGCCAATTTCAGAGCATTTTTTTCCCCGTCAATCGTAAAGACAGGAACTCCTAAATCAGCACCTAATTTCTTCAACTGTTCAATCGCTGCAGGTCTTTGTAAATCGCAAGCAGCCAGTAAAATCTTTTTATGCTTTTCGGTCTTTGCAATATAGGCGGCCAATTTGGCGCAGCTAGTGGTCTTACCCGATCCTTGCAAACCGCAAAGCATTACAACTGACAGTTTTCCGTTCAGATCCAAAGGCGACTCGACAGAGCCCATCAGTTCGATCAACTCGTCATGAACCAGCTTTGTAAACTGTTGGCCAGGAGAAACTGATTTCAATACAGCATCGCCTATCGCTTTTTCCTTAACCCGTTTCACAAAATCGCTGACAACCATATAATTGACGTCCGCATCCAGCAACGCTAAACGCACTTGTCTGACCGCATCAGAAATGTTCTCTTCCGTAAGAGTTTTCTTTCCTGTCAAACCTGCAAACAAATTTTGTAACTTATCGGTCAAGGCGCCGAACATAAAACCCCAATTTATCCGATAAGGATACTAGAATTTCATTGCTTTTCAAGAAAAAAGAAACGATCCAGTCCAGACCAGTCTTTATTTAGCTCAAAAGAGGCCCAGGACCCTCTCGAAAAAATATTTTTAAGTACATTCCCCTGAGTAGATCCTATCTCGAAAAACACCTTTCCCCCATCTTTTAAGTAAAAAGGGAGTTCTTGATCGAGTTTTTCATAAAATTCATACCCAGTTTCCCCTCCAACTAAAGCCATTTTAGGCTCAAAATGTAAAACAGAAGGACTTAAGGAGATATATTCACTTTGAGAAATATACGGGGGATTACAGGTCACAAAATCAGCCCTTTCCCCTGCAAAAGGAACTAAAAGATCTCCTTGCCTAAACTCCACATCCACTACATTGAGCCTAGCATTTTGCATTGCCCGGCTTAATGCCTCGGAAGAAAGATCGGAAAGAACGACCCTCAAGGAAGGAAAAGCTTTTTTTAAAGCAATCCCAATACATCCCGATCCACAACAAAGATCCCAAAGAATTTTCCCTGACAAATCCTGCCCTTTCCATTTTTTACAAAGAAGATCGACTAAAATTTCCGTCTCAGGCCGAGGAATCAATACCGATCGATCCACATGGATCGTGCAATGATAAAAATCGGTCGCCCCCAAAATATACTCAAGGGGCTCTTGTTGCGATTTTCTGCGAATCAGCTCGCGAAAAAGGGCCAATTCCCTTTCTTCGATTGGACGATCGTACTGAAGATACAAATCAATTTTTTTTAGTAAAAGGGCATGAGCTAAAAGCTCTTCTGCTTGACGCCTTGGCTGATTTATTTTTTTGTCCTGCAAAAAAGCTGCCGCAAGCCGCAAGATCTCCCCAAGCGTCTTCATCCCTGCAGCTTCTCTTGATAAAAATAATTTACCAAAGGAATAGTCAAATCATCCAAATCGCCTTCCATCACTCGATCCAATTTATACAAAGTCAAATTAATTCGATGATCGGTAACCCGGTTTTGAGGAAAATTGTAAGTGCGGATTCTTTCGGAACGATCGCCTGACCCCACTTGCTGAGCCCGTGCGTCAGCCATCTCTTTATGAGCTTTGCGCCGCTGCTCTTCCGCAATTCGAACTGAAAGCAAACGCATGGCTTTTTCTTTATTTTTGTGCTGACTGCGCTCTTCTTGGCACGTCACTACAGTTCCTGTCGGAAGATGCACAATACGAACAGCTGAATCTGTTGTGTTGACATGCTGACCGCCTGCGCCGGAAGATCGATACGTTTCAATCCGAAGATCTTTTTCATCGATTTGAACTTCTTCCTCTTCGCTTGGTTCTAGCAGAACCGCAACCGTAATAGCGGAAGTATGGACTCGTCCCTGCGTTTCCGTTTCAGGCACCCTCTGCACGCGATGAGTCCCTGCTTCATACTGCATCAAACGAAAAACATTTTCACCGGAAAAAGAGAGAATATATTCTTTATACCCACCGACTTCAGAGGAAGAAGCCGATAAGACTTCATATTTCCACCCTTTCATATCGGCATAATTGCGATACATCCGAATACAATCGGCCACAAAAAGAGCCGCCTCATCTCCGCCTGTACCAGCTCGAAGCTCCACGATGATGTTTCGACTATCCCTAGGATCTGGAGGGACTAACAGAGTTTCGATCTGCTTTTGATAGATAGCCAGATCTGCCTCAAGCTGATTGATCTCGTCCCGCATCATCTGGATCATCTCCAGATCTTGCTCAGAATTAAGCAAAACCCGGCTTTCTCCCAGCTGTTTTGAGACTCTCTCCAACCGTTCCCAAGCTTCTTTTACTTGAGACAGTTGAGCGTGCTCTTGAGTCAGCTGACGATAGGCCTTTTGATCGGAAAAAATATCAGGCTGGCCCAGCAGATCTTCAACTTCCTGAAGCCGTTTAAGCAGCTGCTGAACCTTTGTATCCATAGAAGATTATTTTTTCTTCTTTGTGCTTTTCAGTGCTTCTTTTTTCGATTCTTCTTGCTTTTCTTGATCTTTTTTCACCTGCTCAGTTTTGCGCTGATATTTTTTGGTGAACTTGTCAACGCGGCCTTCAGAATCAATAAATTGATTCGCTTTTGTAAAGAAAGGATGCGAAGCCGAAGAAACAGGAACCCGGTACAAAGGGTATTCCTTTCCTTCAAAAGTTCCCTTTTCTTTCGCCTGAAGTGTGCTAGAGATCAAAAACTGAGTGCCTGTTGAAGAATCTACAAAAAGAATTTCTTGATAAGAAGGGTGTTTATTGTCTTTCATGAAAATATACCTTGGGGTCTTAAAACAAATTTCCCATCAAACATATCTGAGCATGAGCAAAAACACAAGAGTTTTATCCGCGATTTTGGTAAAAAAGAAATATGCCACAGCAATTTTACAACTGGACAGCCTCTTCTTCCGCCTCACGCCCCCTGAAAATCCTTTTGGGAGCGACCGTTTGCTTTACTCTCGGATCAGCCCTGATCCCTGCGTTGCACTTACCCTCACTTTTTGGACTTTCCAGGTTAGGGATCGATCAATTTTTTTATTGGCAATGGATCTCTTATTTTTTAATTCAGCCGCCCGTTCAAGGAATTAGCTTTTCTCTGTTCATCCAACTGGGATTTTCGCTGTATTTGTTGTGGGTTTTTGGAAACTCTCTCATCGACCGACTTGGACAAACTCGGTTTTTTACTCTCTTTTTCGGTTCTGTTTTGGCCGGAGGCCTTGGGGCCTGGGGAGCGTTGGAGGCGATGCATTCCCCTTATATTTTTTTAGGTCCGACAACTCCTTTATACGCATGCCTCTTTGCTTGGACCCTCCTCAATGAAGAAGCCCGCTTATTCCTTTTTTTTACCATTCCTCTAAAAGCTCGGACAGCTCTCTACGTTTTACTTGGGGGAACATTTTTAATCGATCTTTCGCAAGCTCAGTGGCCCTCTGTTGCAGGCCTTTTGGCAGGGATTGCTTACAGCTATTTTTTTACGCTCATTGCATGCCAGATTCGAAGCCCTTTTTCTTTTCTACATCCGTTTGAACGAATTTTTATGCGCTACCAAAACAAAGCTTTTTTTTGGAAAAAGAAAAAAACTCTACCTACAGCGCCAGTAAAATTTATGACATCCGATCCGGCGAACCCATTTTAAATGATGAACAATTTATGGATGCCATGCTCGCTCGCGTCTCTCTTTATGGAGAAGATTCTCTTTCACCAGAAAACCGAAAAAGAATGGCTCAAATATCTAATCGAACAAAACCAAAATAAAAATGCGTATGGCATAGCGCTTCTGCCTACCTTACTAGATCTCTTTCATTTGTGCGAGAAGTGCAGCATAGGCCACTTGAAGACCATCTAAAATCCCCTCTTCATAGCGAAAGTGAGGGTGAAATTCAAGCTGGGGAAAATCATTTGGCTGCAAAATGTCATCCGGAGTAATGTGAGGCACAATTCTTTGGGCAGAGGAGAAGAGTTTTTTTCTTTGCCCATCAATCAATTCCTGCATCAAGCGCAATGTATCTTCAGCATGCATCTTCTTTTGCTTTGCTCCGTTTTTTCTGGAAAAATTTCCTTAATAGATCGGCGGATTCCAATTCCAATACACCAGATGTAATTTCTAAAGAATGCATGGGATGCTTATGAGAAAAGACGTCAATCCAACTGCCATTGGCCCCTAATCGAACATCTTTAGCTCCCCACACAAGCCGCTTGACCCTCGAAGCCAAAACAGCTCCAGCGCACATGCAGCAAGGCTCCAGAGTACAATAGAGTGTTGTATCTAAAAGACGCCAATTATTAAGCTGGGAGGCGCCGGCCGTCAAACAAATCATTTCAGCATGAGCTGTTGCATCTTGAAGCAGCTCTACTTGATTATGGCCCCGTGCAATCACCTTGTTTTTAAAAACAAGAACCGCACCCACCGGCACTTCTTCTTTTTCATAAGCTTTCAATGCCTCTTTAAACGCTTCGCGCATAAAATGCGCATCGCGCGAGGACTGATCGAGAGAAGGAGCTTCCCAAGGCGTACTCATTTAGCCAATTTCTGCTGAAGGGCACGAACTTGCTTTTTCAAAGCTTCTGTGTCCGTCTGGTATTTTCGTAAAACTCCCGCTACCTTACTCTCATACTTATCCTGAAGACGAACCAAATCCCTTTGCTGGCGCTCGATGATTTGCTCCAAAGTTTCTTGGGCTAGTTGAGATGTTTCCTCAACTTCCTGTTTCTCTTTGGCCTCCAACGCAGCCTGCCGTAATTTCTCAAAAATGGATGAAGGAAAAACCACTCCGTTCAATTGAGAAAAAAGATATGTCGAAATTGCCCCAAATGACTCTGCTCCAGCCAATACCTCTTCACTTTGGTCCAAAGTGAGCTCTTTTAATTCATTAAAATCTGGACAGATTATGCTCAAGCGATCAGCAAAATGGGTGTATATGTCGCCGTGTTTGAAAACCCAACGGTTAACAACCCATTCGGAAAGAGACTCATGGCCGGCTAGCAGTTCCTTTTCAAAAGCGGCAAAAATTTCATCGGGGCCTAATCGGTTCATGGGACGATTTCCAAAATGCGTCTTATAAAAAATTTTATCCGCCGGAAGATAGTCGGATTTAATGTCTTTTTTAATAGAGCTCAAAATATTTTTAAGCCAAGGGCCTAAACTTTCAAATTTATTTTCCACAAAAATACCTTACTGTTTTCTTGAAACGAGCATAACATCCATAGAAACAAAATGCAACGACCGTTCTATTGTTGCTTAGATTGATAAAATCAGGTACAATTCGGGTATGATATGTCATAAACCTACGAACTAACCCTTGAATCAGGAGTACTTCCTCCATGTCTTTAGATAAAGGAACCAAGGAAGAAATCACAAAAAAATTTCAGTTACACGAGAAAGATACCGGCTCAGCCGACGTCCAAATCGCTATTTTGACTGAAAGAATCGCCGAACTCACAGAGCACCTTAAGCTGGCTCCTAAAGATCACAGCTCCAGGCTCGCCCTGTTAAAGCTCGTTGGGCAAAGACGCAAGTTGCTCGACTATCTCAATTCTACGGACACAAAAAGGTATCAAAACCTGATTGTTCGTTTAAATTTGAGAAAATAAATTATTTACCAACCGCAAGTCATCAGATTTTCCTATTTTGGTCATATTTCCAACCACAAATCTGACATTTTGCGGCCAAAGCGCGCCTGAAACAGCATGTTTCAGGCCATATTTTCCGAAAAAGATAGGACATGATAGAGAACAGAAATATACCTTCGAACATCGAAGCTTTATTTCTGATTTCTATCCTAAAGTCCGATTCTTCTCTTGGGTTAAATAAAATTTTTATTTACTCTCAAGTCTCTTCAACTCACTAAAGATTTATCAGGAGAATCAACCACATGCAACGCGACACCATCACAGTCCCTGTAGGGGAAAAAACACTTAAATTTGAAACAGGAAAAGTAGCCCGCCAAGCTGGAGGATCTGTCCTCGTCCATTGCGGAGAAACCGTGGTATTGGCCACAGCCTGCGCGACGGGATCTGCTACGGAAGGCATCGACTTTTTTCCGCTAAGAGTAGATTACCAAGAAAGATATTCTTCTGTAGGCCGCACAGCTAGCGGATTTATCAAGCGAGAAGGCCGTCCTTCAGAAAGAGAAATTTTAGCCAGCCGCTTCATTGACCGTACTCTTCGTCCTATGTTTGAAGACGGGTATTACAATGAAGTGCAAGTGCTCGCTTATGTTTTTTCTTTTGATGGGATCCATACTCCAGATGTTTTAGCTATTTGCGCAGCCTCAGCAGCCCTCGTTCTTTCCGACATCCCTCTTATCAAACCAGTCGGCGCTGTCCGCGTAGGTATGATTGATGGACATTTTATCATCAACCCTTCTTCTGAAGAATTGAAAAAATCAAAATTAGACCTGATCTTAGCCGGAACTGAAGATGCTATCCTCATGATCGAAGGATTTTGCGATTTTTTAACAGAAGAGCAAGTACTTGAGTCGATTGAAATAGGCCATAAGGCCATTCGTTCCATTTGTCATCATTTAAGCGCCTGGCGTGAAAAATTAGGCAAACCAAAAAAACTCGACTCCCTCCGCACTATCTCTCAAGAAGTTCACAATGCTGTCCATGCATCAGTCGGCACGCTTCTTGCATCAGCGCTGCAAATCGTCTCGAAAACAGAAAGAGAAAAAGCGATTGCAGAGCTACAACGAACGATGTTGCAAACAGTTATTCCTGAAGGAACAGAATCAAAAGCTTTAAAAACAGATGCTCTTTTATCGTTTAAAAAGCTTCAGTCCACTCTTATGAGAAACATGATCCTCGACACCCAGAAAAGGATCGATGGACGCGGTTTAAAAGAGATCCGATCGATTGATGTAGAGCAATCTCTTCTTCCTCGCACACACGGCAGCTCTCTTTTCACTCGAGGAGAAACGCAGGCGCTCGCTGTCTGTACTCTTGGCGGAGAAAATACAGCCCAGCGTTTTGAAGATCTTCATGGAGAAGGCTCTTCAAAATTTTACCTGCAATACTTCTTCCCTCCTTTCTCAGTTGGAGAAGTGGGCCGCATGGGCGCGCCAGGACGCCGCGAAATAGGTCACGGAAAACTCGCTGAGCGCTCCCTAGCTGCGATTTTACCTACTCAAGAAGAATTTCCTTACGTCATCCGGATCGAGTCTAATATTACCGAATCAAACGGTTCATCCTCCATGGCATCTGTATGCGGTGGATGCTTGGCTCTCATGGATGCAGGTGTACCGATTAAACGGCCGGTTGCCGGAATCGCCATGGGGCTGATTTTAGAGGGTGATCGCCACGCTATTCTTTCTGATATCCTTGGAGCTGAAGACTCCCTCGGTGACATGGACTTTAAAATAGCAGGAGATGACAAAGGGATTACTGCTTTCCAAATGGACATCAAAGTGGAAGGAATTACGCATACAATCATGCGCCACGCTTTAATGCAGGCAAAAGAGGGCAGAGCCTTTATTCTCCATAAAATGCTGGCCGTTTGTCCGCAAGCGAAAAAAGAAATGTCTATCTATGCGCCTCGCATTGAAACCATGCAAATCAAACCAAGTAAAATTGGGATTGTCATTGGTCCAGGCGGCAAACAGATTCGTGCGATCATTGAAGAGACCGGCGTCCAAATCGATATCAACGATGCGGGTATTGTCAGCATTGCTTCGACCAATCCTGAAGCCATGGAAAAGGCCAAAAAAATTATTTTCAACCTCACTGCAGAAGTAGAAATCGGCAAAATTTATACAGGACGTATCGTGTCGACTGTTCCTTTTGGCTTTTTTGTAGAAATTTTTGGGAAAGAAGGTTTATGCCACATTTCCGAAGTCTCTACCCAACGTCTGGCAACAATTCAAGATGCTCCTTTCCGAGACGGTGACATGATTGAAGTAAAAGTATTGGATGTAAACGATCGAGGCCAAATTAAATTAAGCCATCGAGCGATTCTCGAACAGACAACAGGCCGCTAAATAAAAAGCCACCGTTCTCCTCCCCGATCTTCCGTGCATTTTTCAGCGCACGGGAGATCGATCTGATATAAAAAAAACTCAAACCATATCACTCCCAATATATTAGGATTTGTATGCAAAGGATCTTAGCTCGCGAACTACCTCAAAAAATCGGTCAAACTGTTTTTATGCAAGGATGGCTCAATACGACCCGTTCTTTTGGAAAGCTCACTTTTTTAATCCTTCGGGATCGATCAGGTTTTGCCCAGATCGTCATTGAATCAAAAGAAGAACTTCAAAAAATTGCATCTTTGCAGCCAGGTTCCATTCTCGCGATACAAGGTCAAGTCGTTGAGTCGAATGCAACAACAGGTGGAGTTGAACTGATTCATCCTATAATTACAATAGAAAATGCGATTGATGCCGTTGCACCACTCGAATACTATAAACCTGAAATTCCAAGCAGCTTAGAAACGATTTTAGATCATCGACCCATTGCACTGCGCAACCGAGAACTCGCTGCCGTGTTCCGTATCCAAGCCGAACTTACTCACGCATATCGCCTTTATATGCACGATCTCATAGGGGCTGTTGAATACTTTGCTCCCAATATTATTGGAGCTTCCTCTGAAGGAGGGGCTGAATTTTTTAATGTAGACTATTTTGGCTATACAGCAACGCTTGCGCAAAGCAGCCAGCTTTATAAACAAATCATGGTCGGCGTCAATGAAAGAGTATTTGCTTTAATGCCTTTTTTCAGAGCAGAACCTTCTCACACGACCCGACACCTCTCCGAGGGCAAGCAATTTGAATTTGAAATGGGATTTTTCCATCACTGGCATGAAATTTTAGATGTGCAAGAGGGGTGCATTAAATTTATTCTCGCCTATCTTCATAAGCATGCGCGAACGGAGATTGATGTTCTCGGAGGCCGCATTATTCAAGCGCCGGCCGACATCCCTTTTCCCCGTCTTACATTTCAAGAAGCACAAGAACTGTATTTTAAACGCACAGGGGTTGATGAACGGCATGAACCTGATTTAAGTCCTGCAGCAGAGCGGGAGTTATGTGCTTGGGCAAGAGATGAAAAAGGAACAGATCTTGTTTTTATCACAGATTGGAAAACAGAAAAACGGCCCTTTTATGCTTATCCCAAAGAAGAAGAGAAAACGCTAACCAATACTTTTGATCTTCTTTGTGCGGGAACAGAAATTACATCTGGAGGACAACGGCGCCATACTTACGCTTCCATGTTAGAAGGTCTTTATTCGAAAGGAATGGACCCAGCTAATTTTTCAGATTATCTGAGCATTTTCCAATATGGAATGCCGGTACACGGTGGTTTTGGAATGGGCTTGGAGCGTTTAACTATGACCTTGCTTCAATTAAAAAATATCCGAGAAGCTTCTCTTTTCCCCTCTGACGGCAAACGAATCGCTGGCAACCGTATTAAAGCAAAATTATTCTTTGGCGGAGAAACCGTTCGTAACGAGATCATTCGCCTTTTAAATCAGCACAAAATGCCTTTTGATCATCAAGAACATGCCGCGACCCCTACTTCGGAAGATTCAGCTAGAGTAAGAGGCATTTCCCTAGAAGAGGGTGTAAAAGCAATTATCTTAAAAGGAAAATCTTCTAAAAAAAACTATCAATTCAACATCCCTTCTCATTTGAAGCTCGACATGAAAGCAGTCGCGGAAATTGTAGGAGAAAGATGCGAATTTGAAGATCCTCTCATCTTAGAAGAACGCTACGGCCTAAAAGTTGGAAGTATTCCTCCTTTTGGAACATTGCTGAATCTAGATACGTATTTTGATGAAGCCATTGCGGAGCACAAAAGAGCTGCTTTCAACTGCGGCCTTATCACCGAATCCATTATTATGAATGCTAAAGATTTGATTATCTTGGTCGATCCAAAATTTGGAAGGTTTACGAAAACCTAAAAATACTGTTTTTTGATGGAAGAACCGGCTGTTGGGACGCTGTCGGTGAGTAAAGGTGACAGCGTCCCAACAGCCGATTCTTCCATCATGAGCAGGTAAACTAGCCTGAAATCCCCTCTTCAATACTAGACATCCATTCAAGCAATTCTTCTGCCTTCATAGAATCAGCTTTTCGCACATCCTTAAAAGCCATTTCACGGATCAAAGGATCCAGAATCGATTTAGATTTTATATCTTCAAAAAGATTAGATTTTAAAGACATTAAAAATAAATATTGCCCGGCATATCTTAGTTGTTCATCTTGATCATTATCCGGTTTACAAGCTTTCTGATATTCTGAAAATCTTTTCATGAATCCCCCGCTTATAAATCTCTTATCTTTAT
>Ga0210386_10004125_pt1 | contig 12076 bp, 11 predicted proteins | sample IncBWH32OmetaG_FD_160091 | JGI IMG/M metagenome (GOLD analysis project Ga0210386, IMG submission 160091) | Forest soil microbial communities from Barre Woods Harvard Forest LTER site, Petersham, Massachusetts, United States - Inc-BW-H-32-O ... | reverse complement strand
GCACGGACGCCAGGCGGAAGAGTTGGCGCATCTGTCGGACCGCCCGGCAAAGAATGTCTAGGTTTAAGTAGGATAGGCTTCAGCCTGTCCTACGAAATAATTTCGGAATTTACAGCGTCCGCCCATAGGTGGATCGCGCGGAGTAAATTATGGCAACGCTCGTAGCAGGCAAAAAGAAAACAGTTCGAATCAACGGCTGCGTCGCCGCCGCTCAGGCAGCCAAATATGCCGACGTCGACGTCATCACCGCGTATCCCATCCGCCCCTACACGGCGACGATGATGGCGCTGGCGCAAATGGTGGCCAACGGGGAACTGGACGCCGAGTACATCGTGGCGGACAGCGAGCACTCCCAGTTGAGCATCGCGCACGGCGCTTCTTCGAGCGGCGCGCGCGTGTTCACCGGAAGTTCTGGCGTCGGAGTGCAATACGGCTACGAGCTGTACTCGCCGATATCCGGCAGCCGCATGCCTGTGCAGATGATGATTGCCGACCGCACTCTCGATCCTCCGGGAGACTTCGGCTCCGAGCACACAGACGCTCTCTCCACGCGCGACATGGGCTGGCTCATGGGTTGGTCATGCGACGCGCAGGAAGCTTTTGACAATCACTTGATCGGCTACCGCATTGGCGAAGACCCGCGCGTGCTTTTGCCGCAGATGGTTTGCCAGGACGGTTTCTTCGTTTCGCACATTGTGTGCGACGTTGATCTGCCGGATCAAGGCCAGGTGAACGAATTCCTGCCGCCCTACAAGCATCCGTACCCGCTCGATCCGCGCCATCCTGTGTCGCACGGTCCGCAGATCATGCCGGAGCAAGGGCCACCGCTGCAGCTCGAGCGTGCGCGCGCCATGGAAGGCTCAATGGCCGTGATCGAGCAGGCGCATGAGGAATTCGCAAGGATTTTCGGCCGCAAGTATGACCCGTGGATCGAAGAATATATGACGGAAGACGCCGACGTTGTCTTCTTCCTGCAAGGCGCGCACGGAGTTACGGCGCGTTACGCGATCAAGCACATGCGTGAACGCGGCGCGAAAGTTGGCTTGGTGCGGTTGCGCACAATTCGCCCGTACCCGACGGAGCAGGTCAAAGAATCACTCAGCAAATTCAAGGTTGTCGGCGTGATCGAAACCAACATGGGCCTCGGCAGTGTGAGCAGCGGCGGTTCGCTCTATGCGGAAGCTGCTGCAGCATTGTACGAAAGCCAGAAGCGCCCCTTAGTTTTCTCCTTCATGGCCGGAATGGGCGGCGAGGCCATCGTATTGAAAGAATTCTATTGGATGACGCAGAAGATGCTCGAAGCGCAAAAGCGCGGTAGCATCGAGAAGCGCACCCATTGGGTTGGATTCGAGGAGTAGTTCATTTTTTAGGTGTAGCCATTTTATTGATGCGACGCGCTTGAAACTTTGCATTAAAATAGTTCGCGTGCGAAGTTTCGGGAACGCCATCCGGAGGAAGTGAATATGTCCATTATCGAAATCGAGCGACAGATATTGCCGATGTTTGGCAGCCCAAATCAGGGAGCGCGTTTCTACAATCCTGAGCTGCCGGCCAGCGAACCGTTCGTTCCCGGCCACCGCACTTGCGCCGGTTGCGGGCCGTCCATCCAATACCGGATGACGAGCAAAGCTTCGGGCGACAACACGATTCTCGTCGGGCCGACGGGATGCATGTACGTGGCAAACAGCTCGTATCTGTGCACTCCGTACAATGTGCCGTGGGCGCACACGCAGATTGGCAGCGCCGGCAGCTTCACTGCTGGAGTCGCGGCCGCCTATGAGGCGATGATCCGCAAAGGCAAATACAAGGGCAAATTCCCGAACGTGATCTGCGAAGCTGGCGACGGCAGCGCGTCCGACATCGGAATCGGCTCGATCTCAGGCGCGCTCTACCGCAACCACGATTGCCTGATCATCTGCTACGACAACGAGCAATACGCCAACACGGGTATTCAAGCTTCGTCGCGCACGCCGTACGGAGGCATGACCACGTTCTCGCCTCCAGGCCCTAAAGTGCCGGAAGCGAAGACTCTGTTCCCCAAAGATCTGGCCCGCATGATGGCCGCAGGACACCCGCACTGCTACGTAGCAACCGCGAGCGTTGGATATCCCATCGACCTCATGAACAAAGTTCGCATGGGCCTCAACTTTAAGGGCGCTGCTTTCCTGATGGTTTACACGCCCTGCCAGAAGGGTTTCGTGTACGAAACGCCGCGCTCCATCGACCTCGGACGTCTCGTCGTCGAGTGCGGTCTCTATCCGATCTGGGAATGGGACAACAACAAGCGCGCTTACGATTACAGCTTCAAGCCGCAATCCATGCGCCCGGTTTCCGAATACCTGAAACTGCAGGGCCGTTTCGGACACTTGCACGCCGAGCACATCGCGACGCTGCAAAGGTTCGCCAACCAGCAGTGGGAGATGATGGGCGTTCAACTTCCAGAAGCGCTGATCAAGGCCACCGATGTGAAGAATCTTTCGAACATGGGTTCCGCCGAAGCGGCGGCATCCCTCGCGGAGACCGTATGAGCACCAACACATCATCGAACGCACCAGCACTTCAGCAGGAAGCGTACATCGTCAGTGAAGGTAAGAAGCGCGGCTCGACTCGTGAAGTCCGAGACGAGGCGGCGTTTGACCGCTACTACACTGTTGTAAAAGTGCATGCCGGCGATGCGAACCTCACTGATAACTGGCACACGAATGAAGTGCTGAGCCACGCCAGGAATAATTTCGAAGGCTACACCTTCGTGATGCGTACGCTAGAAGCTTGGGGCGCGATGATCCAGAACGATCACCGCGCTTACTACACAGCGGGCGGACGCGTCTGGGTTCTGGACCTGGAGCCGGCCGACGGCAAAAAGCCGAGACTCCCCGGCAATTACGGAACGAAGTAACCGTCCGTTGCCTCGCGTTCTGCTCATCGACGACACCCCGGAGATCGCGCAGCTGCTTACTTATGCGCTGAGCGATCACGGTTTTGAGGTTTTTTCTTCCGGTTTTACCGACTCGATCAATGAGTTGGTGGTGGAGCAGAAAGCCGATGCGATCGTGCTGGACTGCTCCATGTACGACATGAGCGAAACCCTTTTCGATACCGTGCGTTATGATCCCGCTAATGCCAATCTTCCTATTGTCATCATTAGTGACACTCCGGAAATCGCCGACAAAAGTCTGCGCACACGTGACGCCCAGGCAGTGATGCTGATCCCAAAACCATTCACAGGTACGCATGTCGCGAGAGCGCTCAACGAGCTCCTGGGAATGAGCGGCGAGGTATAACGATGGCTTCCTGGAGCATGGATAATTGGCGCTACGTCGAGCGCCAGTCCGTCACCGACCCCAAAGGCGCGCAGTGGTCCGTCGCGCTCATGGACATTCTCGGGCAGGAAGGCGATCCCGAAATGCCCAACAAGCTGCAGGAACTTCAATACTCTTCCGGCAGATTTTTTACTCTGGTTTATTCCGCCAGCGGCAGCGTGGTGTGGGAGCGCGGCTACGGCACGTTGCCCGAAGCCACAAAAGCCTTTGAGCGCCTGATCGTTGACGTCATGGACGGCGTAGTAGATCCAACGCAGCCCACCTTCCGCGAAGATTTGGAAGATTAGCAAAGCGGCTGGCGCTTTACTCAGTAACGTTCGACTTTATTATCCCCGCCAAAATTTTCACTGAACTTTAAACATTCCCGGCAGACCATCGAGAGCGCGGCCCATGGCGCGCGCCAGATTCAGTTTGGCAATGTTGTAGGCGAAGACGCCGTTGATGTAATCGAACTCGGCGATGGTTACTTGCTCTTGAGCCTGCACATATTCCACGTTGTCGATCACTCCTTCTTGCACCTTTTGGCGCGTGAGGTCGAGCGCTTCTTTGGTGACCTCCACATTCCTCTTGGAAACATCCACCTGGCTCGCGGACGCCTGCAAATCGAGAAAAGCGGTGCGCACATCGCTCTCTATCTGGCCTTTTAAATCTTCAAACTCCGCGCGGCGTTGCTGAAGTGCGGCGTCGGCCTGTTGAATGTCTCCCTCTGTGCGGCCTCCCTGCCAGATAGGAATTTTCAAACTGGCCGTGGCCGTGTACGTAGTTTGCAGCTGGGCCGGGTTCACGCCGATGCCGCCGTAGTCGCTCGTCACGCCGAGCGAAGGATAACGCTCGGCACGCGCGGCTGAATGGGCCCTCTCGGCTGCTTGCACCTGAGCGTCAGCCGCCTTTAAGTCGGGGCGCTGCTGAAAGGCCTGCGCCAGGGCGGCATCCATCGTTATGGGCTCTGTGGGCGCGAAAGGCACATCGTCCGTGAGGTCGTACTGATCGTTCGCCGGCAGACCTATCATGCGTGCGAGATTAATTTTTTGTTTCGACAAGTCATTTTTCAGCGAAAGCAGACGCTGCTGGTGCGTCAGAGCCTGCACTTCATTCTTGTCCGCATCCACTTTTGCGATCAAGCCCTGCCCCAGTTGCTGCTTGCTCTGATCGAACACAGCGTTGGCGCTATCAAGCTGCGATTGTTCGGAATCCATTTTTGCTTTTGCGGCAATCGTTTGCAGGTAAGCGCCGCCGACAGCGAGGACGATTAACTCCCGGGCATCCTGAGCCGAATAGCGATTCGCTTTTTCGACGTCGCTTGCCGATCGAAAATTATTAATCGCCGCCAGATCGAAAACGCTCTGGGAAAGATGCACGCGCAAATCCATGTAATTAAACGGGCCGATGACCGCGGGAATCGCAAATCCAGGAAAATTAAATCGAAAACCTTCCGCTCGCAAATCCGTGGTTTGAACATTTTCATTTACCGTTCCGTTCAGGTTCGGCAGCAAACTACTGCGCGCTACTTTGCGTTGCCCTTCCGCTTGGCGCATGGATTGCGTTGCGCCGGTTTCTCCAAGGTTGAAAGAAAGCCCTCGCTGAATCGCTTCTTTAAAGCCAAGTTTCCCATTGAACGGCATTTTTGCGGCGCCTGGAGTACTTCCCGCGTAATTGCCCTGCACGTTCACGCTTGGGCTGAGCGTATTTACGGTTGCCGTGGTGCTCGGCGCAGGCGCTTCGGGATCTTTTACCGTGCCGCTGGATTGAGCAGTGCGCCCGGAAAGCGGAAGTTGCACTGCCTGCGTGCCTTGCGATGGTCCAGGAGGTGGCCCGAGTTGCGCGAACACAGGCGCGGCAAATAATAACGCTGCCGCAGCCAGTGGCCCACGACTGGCGATGCGCCTGCCGCAGCGATTCAAGAAAAGTTTTTCTGCAGAAAATCGAGCCTCTAATTTATTGCCCATGAAAACTCCCTTGAATGCTTTCCAACGACCATGATTCTCTAGCGCCAATTTTTTTGTGGCGCCGGCATCTTGCCGGCGGTTTTCGTCGCTCTCCACACGGCGGAAACCCGCCGGCGCCACAAAGCACCCCTAGCTAAGCTGCTTCCTGAAACGCCAAATGCTCAGCGAAACGAGCGCGATGGTAAAAGCGAGCAGCGCCAAAAAATTTGGCCACAGCGTATCGATCCCGCTTCCTTTCAACATCGCACCGCGCGAAATCACTCCGAAGTGCTGAATGGGATTAAACTGCGCGAGAGGCTGAAGCCATTTTGGCATCGCTTCCACCGGAGTAAACGCGCCGGATAGCGAAGTCAGCGGCGGGTTCACAAAAAATAAAGTGAGTTGCGCCTGGCGCGCGGATTTCGTAAACGTCGCGATAAACGTGCCGATGCCAATTCCGCACAACAGGCACAGAGCCGCGGCGGCGATCACCAACAAAACATTTCCCCGAAAGGGAATTCCGAACACAACACGCATGATTGCCACCGCGAGCACGCCCATCATGCAAAGCAATACGAAGAGCGGAAAAAGTTTGGCGACGATAATCTGCGTGGTCGAAGCAGGAGACATTAATAATTGTTCCAGCGTCCCGGCTTCGCGCTCCTTCACGATGGCTGCCGCGGAAATCAGCGAGCCGTTCAGTATCAACAGCACGCCTAAAATTCCGGTCACGATAAACCAAGTGGGCTGAAGTCCCGGGTTATACAGATATGCGGGGTGAATCAAGACCGTTCCGAGATGGCTTACATCCGGCGCTGCAATTTGCTGATACTTTGTGTGGATTCCTTCGCCCGCAAGCGACTGGTTGTAGGACGCAATCACACCTTGCGCGTATCCCTGCCCAATCGTGGCCGTATTGGAATTCATTGCGTTCAACAGGATTTGCACCGTTGCCGGCTGGCCGCGTTGTAAATCGCGTGCGTAATCGTAGGGAATTACCAGCCCGGCATCCAGGCTGCCGTTTGCGATTTTTTTGGCCATTTCATTGATGTCGAAATAAGTTCCCGCGCCCCTGAAACTTTTGCTCTCCGTCATGACCGCGACGAGTTCGCGGCTCTCCGGCGTTCTGCTGTCATCCACAACGCCCATGCGCAGATTGCTGACCGTCGCATTCAGCGCAAATCCAAACACAAGCAATTGCAATGTCGGAGGAAGAATCAAAGAAATAGCTAGGCGCCGGTCGCGCAAAATCTGGCGAAATTCCTTGCGGATCAGCGCCCGCATGCGATAGCCGAAAAATGCTCGAATTTTATTCATGGCTTAATCCTTCAACTGCATGCGCCGCATGTTGCGCCACGCGATGGTGTAAAAAATGGAACCGATCGCGGCGATCGCTAGAACTTTCGGCCAGACCGATGGCCAGCCTCCGCCCGCGAGCAGGGCGTCACGCACGATTTCGATGTAGTAACGTCCCCAAACGAAATTGGATATCCAGCGAAGGCCGGCCGGGATATTTTCGACAGGGAAGAGCAAACCCGAGAGCATATACACCAGCAAAAAACCTGTAAGTGCGACGGCCTGCATGGCCGCCACCTGGCTGGGAATTGCCGCGCCCAACATGTTTCCAAAGGTTGTTACCGTAAACATGTACAGAAGCGTTGCGACAAGAAACGGTGTCGGGTCTCCGGCAAAGCGCAGCCCAAACCCCATGAATAAAAGCATCATCAATACGGTTGCTTCCGCCGTGGCCACGATCATGAACGCGGCAATTTTCCCGAGCAGGAATTCATGGGCGGAAATATTTGACACGTACACCTGCAGAATTGTTTTTTGCTCGCCCTCTTTGGACATGGCGAGCGTTGCCAGCAGCGGCGGGAAAAGAGACATGGCCAGCACGTAGATTCCGGGGCCGTAAAATTTCTGAGAAGAACGGCTGGGGTTGTACCACAAGCGAATCGCAGCATTCACCGGCTGGACTTGATGAGCTCCCTCGTTTTCCGAGTTGTAGGCTCGAACAATTTGCGCGGCATCGCCGGAAATAATTTGCGCCGTGTTTTCGTCAGATGCGTCCACCAGAATCTGTACGGTCGCATTTTCACCGCGAGCCATCTCGCGCCCGTAGTCTTCAGGAATAATTAGTGCACCGCGAGCTTTATTGGAAGCGAAAGCTTCTTCCGGCTGCTTGTCCGTTGGCCATGAACTCACGTGAAAACTCAGCGACTGTCGGAATGCGTCGACCAGTTGTTGCGAAGCCTGCGATTGATCGAGGTCCTGCACGATGATGGGAAGATCTTTCACGGTCAGCGAAATGGCGGTGGTTTGCAATAAAAGCAAAACCACGGGAAGCAGCAGCGCCAGCGCCACCGCAAGGCGGTCTCGCAAAAGTTGAATTAGTTCTTTTCGCGCCTGCGCGAATATTCGCCGCATGATTCGTTTCCTTTATTCTTCCGCGCCAATCTTGCCGTGCTCGCGAGCCTTCTCCACAACGCTGATGAAAACATCTTCGAGCGAGAAGCGGCCTTCGCGCGCGTCAATTACTCGGATACCTCCCGCTTCCAGCCGCTCCTTGTTTTCGCGAATCCCAGTTCCCACTTCATTGTCCGTAATGATGTGAAGGCGGTTGCCGAACAGTGCCACGCGCCAGTGCTGTGTTTCGTTCTTTAATAAATCGGCCGCGCGCTGCGGTTGATCCACGCGGAATTCCAGTAGGTGGCCTTTTTGCTGCGCTTTGATTTCGCTAGGTGAACCTTCCACGAGCAACTCGCCGGCTACCATAAAGCCCAGCCGGTTGCACTGTTCCGCTTCTTCCAGGTAATGCGTGGTTACGAGAACAGCCGTGCCCGCATCGGCCAGATGATTAATCATCATCCAAAATGCGCGCCGCGCCAGCGGATCGACGCCCGAAGTTGGCTCGTCCAGAAAAACAATTCCCGGCTCGTGCATGATGGCGCTGCCGAATGCAACGCGCTGTTTCCAGCCGCCGGGCAAACTTCCCGTGATCAGTTGTTCCTTGCCCTGCAGCCCCGAAAAATCCATCACCCAGCGTTCTTTTTCCTTTAATTCTTTGGAAGGGACGCCATAAACTCCGCCGAAAAAATCCAGATTCTCTCCGATTGAAAGATCGTCATAGAGCGAAAACTTTTGCGACATGTACCCGATTTGTTGGCGAATATCTGTCGAGCGAAATGCCTCTCGCTCGCCCGCAAGCTGCATATTTCCCGTCGAAGCATCGAGCAAACCACACAACATCTTGATCGTGGTTGTTTTTCCTGCGCCGTTCGCTCCGAGCAGTCCGTAAATTTCTCCGTAACGCACTTGCAAACTCACGTCATGCACAGCGGTGAATGAGCCAAACCGTTTCGTAATGTGTTCTGCGCCAATCGCAATCTGCCCTCGCTTTGCTTTGTGATCGTGGCGCGCAGGGAAGGGAATGTCGTGCATTTCTCCACCGAGCGAACGCAGCGTAGCGACAAAAGTATTTTCAAGCGTGGGTTCATCCACCCTCACATCACCGATTGCGATTCCTTGGCTATGCATCGTTTCTTCAATTTGTTTTCTGGCGGCCTCGGGCGAATGCGAGAGCAGGTCCAGCCGGTCTCCAAAGCGCTGCACATCAAAAATCGCGCCTTCGTGTTCGGGAATTTTCTGCATGGCCAGCAAAGCTTTGCGAAGTTCCGGTGAGCGCAGTTCGAGGCGCTTCGCGTGCAGGCTCTCGCGAAAATCATCCGGCGTTCCGACTTGCTGAATTTCGCCAAGGTGAATCAATGCAATGCGATTGCAGCGCTCCGCTTCGTCCAGATACGGTGTGGCCACGAGTACCGTGAGCCCCTGACCGGCAAGATGCGCGAGTGTGTCCCAAAATTCGCGCCGGGATACGGGATCGACTCCCGTCGTCGGCTCGTCCAGAAGCAAAACATCCGGCTCGGAAACGAGCGCGCATACCAGCGCCAACTTCTGTTTCATTCCGCCGCTCAATTGCGCCGCGAGCCTGTTGGAGAAGCGATCCATATCGAACATTTTCAAATAGCGGCCGCCGCGCTCGCCAATTTCTTCAGGCGGCACATGCCGCAAATCGCCGATATAACGGATGTTTTCCAAAACTGTCAGGTCCGGGTACAGGCTGAATGTCTGAGTGAGGTATCCGGTTCGTGAACGCGCTTCCCGCGCCGGCTTGCCAAAAATTTCCGCGGAACCGCCGCTGGCTTCCATCACGCCGGCGAGAATTTGAAACGTTGTGGTTTTTCCCGCGCCGTCCGCGCCAATCAGTCCGAAAATTTCGCCGCGTTTCACTTCGAAAGAAATTCCGCGAACCGCTTCCAGCGCGCCGTAGTTCTTTTTCAGATTGCGTATGTCAATGGCCGCGCCGGAAGCTCCTGCCGAGCGCGCAGGAGGATTTTCTCGATGTGTGGCGGCAGTGCTCATTGTCCTGCACGCTTGTGCGGCGGCCATGCATTGCCGCTGGTCAGAATTTCGCCGTCCGCAGGCATGCCAGGTTTTGCAAAACCGATTCCTTGCGTCAGCTGCACTTTCAATCCGACAACTTGCTTCACTCGATCGTCGCGAAAATATGTGTTTTCAGGTGTGAACGTCGCCTGCGGATCGATGCGTAGAACATAGCCATCGAGAGATTGATTGGCATTGGAATCGAGAAACACATGCGCAGGCTGGCCTACTTTTATTTTGCCAATGTCGCCCTCTGGAACAAATCCCCGCAGATAAACTTTGGAAAGATCGAGAAGCGTGACAATCGCTGTGCCCGCTTGAACCACTTCGCCTGGTTCAGCGGCTCGTGTGAGCACCGTTCCGGAAAATGGCGCGAGCACAGTTAAATCGCTGCGATCGGCTTGCGCCTGCGCGAGCGTCGCCTGTGCCTGTGCCTCCTCTGCCTTTGCTGCGGCGATTGTGGATTGCTGCTGTGCAATTTGTGCCTGCGTGCCGGAAACCTGCGCTCTCCGAATACTTGGAGTGTCCAAATTCGCCTGCGCGGTGGTCAACGCTCCGCGGGCGGATTCCACTTTCCGCTGGGACGCAGCCACTACCGCTGCCTGTTGATCGGCCTGAACTTCTGTCTGCAATCCCTGCAATTGTGACGCTGCGCCAGTTTTGCTGAGGCGCGCATATGCGTCACGATTAAATTCCGCGAGCCGCAATGCTGCTTGTTGTTGCACAAGATCCGCTTCCGCGGCTGTTAGGTCCGCTTGCGCCTGCCGGACGCGGCCTTGCGCGTCCATTGTCGATTGCCCTGTTTGCAATTGATTCTGCTGCAACTGATCCTGCAGCACGGCGATTTGATCGCGCGCTCCCTGCAGTTTCGCCTGCGAATCCATAAGCGCCGCTTTCGCCTGATCCTCTTTCGCGCGAACTTGCGCATCGTCGAGGCGCGCGATCACCTGGCCTGCGGTTACCGTGTCTCCTTCGCGAACAGTAATCTCGAGGATTTTTCCGTTCGTTTTTGGCGCTATAGCCGAATCATCGCCTTCAATGCGTCCGCTGAGTGCAACGATGCTTGCGGGAAGATTTGGCGTCGCAAAGAAAATCTTCCAAATCAAAGTGGCTGCGACGATTATGCCCACGATGATTAAAATCCGGGCCATTCGAGAACGCGGCGCTTTGTGTTCTTCCGGTGGCGCTCCGGGCTGTGATGAAGGCGGCGTGGTGCGCTGCTCCGTGTTCGGCGGCGCTTGAGTCATCGTAGTATTTTTTGTTTCATCCATGGTTTTTGCCGTGCCCCACTTTCTTCAGGTAGGCGAGCGAAAAATCCGCAATGTGTACCGCGATGCGTTCCAGCTGGTCGGGAGTGAGTTTCAGTTCCGGCTGCAAATGCGCGAGGACTGGACGCGAAAATGTATAAAACAATATTTGTCCCACGATGCTGTTCACGGAAAGACGCGTCGTCTCGTGATCCGGGGGCAAACCGAGAATTTGCCCCACAGCTTTCTTCATACGGTCGTAAATCGGCCGCATGCCTTCATCCACCACGCGCTCCATTGCGCCTGTCGGCTGCGAAAATTCATGCATCACTAGGCGAATGTGCCAGTCCGGCCGGGCTTCCTGGCACATGCTCATCAACCGCGCACGGATCACACCGCGAATCGTCTCTTCCGGCGTCAAGCTTGTATCGAGCGCAGCGTTCATCACCGCCGTTTTTGCGGCGCGCACGGAATGCCGCAGCACCTCCGTGTACAACCCCATCTTGTCGCCAAACGTGTAATTCACCGCGGCCACGTTGGCTCCCGCGCGGCGGCAGATTTCCCGAATCGTGGCGGCGCGATACCCACGCTCGGCAAAAACATGACCCGCGGAGTCGAGGAGTTTGTCCCGCGTAAGCTCGGGAGCTTTCTTCGCAGTCCGCTTGCGACGGACGGAAGTCTTTCGAAGAGGGGCAGTGCGCAGCATAACAAACATATGTTTAAAACAACTGTTTGAATTTGTCAAGCAGTAAATGCGCGCGCCGCGCGAGTTGTGCTCCCCGCGCAAACCCCGCGACCCTACATTCAAAAATTAAAGTGATCCCCCGCTAGCCGCATTCGCCCGCAGATGCTAAAATTAGCCAAGCCAATTTGTTCCTTAGGCCCGTAGCTCAGTTGGTTAGAGCGCTACCTTGACACGGTAGAGGTCTGCGGTTCGAGTCCGCACGGGCCTACCACTCGTTTCAATGCTTTAGAGGGATTTCTTCGGAATCCTTCAAAAACTTCACCTGTAATTCTTCACCTGTAAATTAGAGTTTTTGTTGAGTCGGAGTCGTTGTTGCGAGAATGCGGTCCAATTTTAATGCATGTGAGAGCAAGCGACTTTGGCTAAATCGCTTTCCGATCAATGACCACTCCTGAC
>Ga0210386_10004124_pt1 | contig 12078 bp, 12 predicted proteins | sample IncBWH32OmetaG_FD_160091 | JGI IMG/M metagenome (GOLD analysis project Ga0210386, IMG submission 160091) | Forest soil microbial communities from Barre Woods Harvard Forest LTER site, Petersham, Massachusetts, United States - Inc-BW-H-32-O ... | reverse complement strand
CGGGTTCGGCGAGCTGCCTTCGGTGCGCCTGCAGCGCGCGCTCGCGCGCGTCGGCCCCGATGGGCCGGAATGGCGCGCGCTCGACCGCGCGCTCGTGTGGACGCATTGGGCCTGGTTCGCCGTCCCGCACGGCGCCGTCGCGTACGTGCTGCTGCGCCGCCCCGCGCGGTTCCCGCGCGCGGCGGCGTTGACGTACGCCGTGTTCGACGTCGGCGCGATGATCTATTGGGTGCTGCCGACGGCGCCTCCGTGGTACGCAGACGCCGGGTCGGCCGAACGCGAGGGCGTGATGGCCGGCCGGCCCGCCGCGGACGGCTCGCAGGCGGTGCGGCGGATGATGGCCGAGTACGGCGCGCATTTCTGGCGTGACCGCTGGGGCCCGCTCTACAGTGTCCTCGGAGGCAACCCTCTCGCTGCGATGCCCTCGCTTCACTTCGCGACATCCCTGATGGCGGCGCTTCTGCTGATGGAGGTCGGCCCGCTGGCCGGCGCGTTCGGCTCGGCCTACACGGTCGCGCTCGGCTTCGCGCTCGTCTACCTCGGCGAGCACTACGCCGTCGATCTGCTCGCCGGCGCGGCGCTGACCGGCGTCGTGCGGCGCGTGGCGCCGGCCGCGACGCCGCTCGCGCGCCGCCTCGCGCGTTCGGTCGCGGCGCTCGAGGCGATCGCGCACGAGGGAGCCGTGGCGGCGGCGTGAGCCGAGAGCTCAGCGAGCCGCCGATCCAGCGGGCCGTCCCGGCCGCGAGCGGCGGCGGCTCGCACGAGGAGGAGATGCCGCGCGTCGTGCTCACGCGCCGGCGCGCGATCGGCTTCGCGCTGTTCGTGCTGACGATCATCGCGTTCTTCTACTTCGTCCTGCCGAAGCTCTCGAACGTCGGCTCGACGGTCCACCGGATCGAGGGCGGCGACAGCTGGTGGATCGCGATCGGCGTCGTGCTCGAGCTGCTCTCGTTCGGCGGCTACGTCGTTTTGTTCCGCGCCGTGTTCGTCCGCCACCACGGACGGATCGGCTGGACCGAGAGCTACGAGATCACGATGGCCGGTCTCGCCGCGACGCGCCTGTTCGCGGCGGCCGGCGCCGGCGGCGTCGCGCTGACCGCGTGGGCGCTGCGGCGCTCGGGGATGGAGCGCCGGCTCGTCGCCTGCCGGATGGTCGCGTTCCTCGTGCTGCTGTACGTCGTCTACGCCGGCTCGCTGCTGATCGACGGGATCGGCCTCGGCGCGGGCCTGTTCCCGGGCGGCGGCGCGTTCGCGATCACGATCATCCCGGCGATCGTCGCGGCGCTGCTGTTCGTCGCCGCCGCGGCCGTCGCGACGCTGCCGGGTGACTTCGAGCGCCGCCTGCAGCGCCGCGCCGACGGCTCGGGACGCTTCGCGCACTGGCTCGCGCGCGCGGCGGCCGCTCCCGCGCTAGCCGCGAGCGGCGTGCGCACCGCGATCGGGCTGATCCGCTCGCGCGACCCGCGCTTGCTCGGCGCGGTCGCTTGGTGGGGCTTCGACATCAGCGTGCTGTGGGCGATGTTCCACGCGTTCGGCTCGGCGCCGCCGTTCACGGTGATCTGGATGGCGTACTTCGTCGGCACGCTCGGCAACCTGCTGCCGCTGCCCGGCGGGCTCGGCGGCGTCGAAGGCGGCATGATCGGCGCGTTCGCGGCGTTCGGCGTCGACTTCAACCTCGCCGTCCTCGCCGTGATCTCCTATCGTGGGATCTCGTTCTGGCTGCCGACGCTGCCCGGCGCGATCGCCTACTTCCAGCTGCGCCGCAAGGTCGCGCAGTGGCGCGACGAGCAGGACGGGACGCCGGCCTCCGACGGCCACGAGAGCGCGGTCGGGACCGCGGGGGCGCTTGGCGCTGGGTGACAGATCCCCAGCCTGTAGCTATACTTCACTTAGTGAAGTGTCGATTGGAGATGAGATGAGCGACGTCGAGAACGTGATCGTCATCGGCAGCGGGCCGGCCGGCTACACGGCCGCGCTGTACACCGCGCGCGCGAACCTCAACCCGCTCGTGTTCGAGGGCTTCGCCTGGGGTGGCCTGCTCCAGCAGACGACCGACGTCGAGAACTTCCCCGGCTTTCCCGACGGGATCATCGGTCCCGAGATCATGCAGAAGTTCCGCGACCAGGCCGAGCGCTTCGGCGCGCGACTGGAGACCGAGGACGTCGACCGCGTCGAGCTCGCGAGCGAGCCCGGCGGCTTGCACGAGGTGTGGGTCGGAGACAGCGTCTACCGCGCGCGGACGGTCGTGCTGGCGATGGGCGCCGAGCACAAGAAGCTCGCCGTCCCCGGCGAGGAGGAGCTGTCCGGTCGCGGCGTCAGCTACTGCGCGACGTGCGACGCGGCGTTCTTCAGCGGCGCCTCGACGCTGATCGTCGGCGGCGGCGACTCGGCGATGGAGGAGGCGATCTTCCTCTCGAAGTTCGCCTCGACGGTGACCGTCGTGCACCGGCGCGCCGACTTCCGCGCGTCGAAGATCATGCTCGAGCGCGCGCGTGCGCAGGAGAACATCGAGCTGCTGACGCCGTACGTCGTCGAGCAGTTCGTCGCCGGCGAGAACGGCGCGCTCGGCTACGCGAAGCTGAAGAACACGGAGACCGGCGAGCCGCGCGAGCTGCTCGTCTCGGGCGCGTTCATCGCCGTCGGCCACGAGCCGCAGTCGCGCATCGTCGCCGGGCAGGTCGAGCTCGACGAGAACGGCTACGTCAAAACCGACGGGAAGTCGACGCGCACGAATCGCCCCGGCGTGTTCGCCGCCGGCGACCTCGTCGACCACACCTACCGCCAGGCGATCACCGCCGCCGGCTCCGGCTGCGAGGCGGCGCTCGACGCCGAGTGGTACCTGCGCGACACGCCCGAGGTGCCGACGCCCGAGGGAATGCCCGAGGGCGACCTCGCCGAGGCGCAGTGGGCGGCTCCCGCCGTCGAGCCGGTCGACAGTCTGTAGACGGTCGATGGCCAAGCGTCGCAAGGACGCAGGGAGCGTGGCGTGCTAGGCACGCGAGCGACCGAGGACGCCGCGACGCGCCGGCCAGCGGGCGTCTAGAGCGTGCCCTCCAGCTCGAGGAGGAAACGCTTGCGCTCGAGGCCGCCGGCGTAGCCGCCGAGCGCGCCGCCGATCCGCAGGACGCGGTGGCATGGGACGACGATCGGGATCGGGTTGGCGCCGAGCGCGTTGCCGGCCGCGCGCGAGCCGCGCGGGCTGCCGGCCTCGGCCGCGACCTCGGTGTAGCTGAGCACGCCGCCGTACGGGATCGCCGAGGCGGCGCGCAGCACGCGCCGGCCGAACGGAGGAACGAGCGTCCAATCGAGCGTCAGCTCGAACTTGCGGCGAGCGCCGGCGAAGTACTCGTCGAGCTCGCGGCGGATCGGATCGAGCTGGCCGTCTGCCGCGACGATCCGCGGCGAGACGCGCAGCGCGAGACGCGCGAACACCTGATCGACGTCCTCCTCGGGGAACGCGAGCTTGACCAACCCGCGCCTCGTCGCCGCCAGCAGCAGCGGCCCGAACGGGGAGTCGAGTCGCGCGTAGCTGACGTCGGCGAGGCCTTCCGCGGCGATTCGCCGCTGCAGGCGCCGCGCCGCGTGCGCGGAGTCGTCGCTCGGCTGCGAGCGTCGCAACGCGCGCTCGACCGAGTCCGGCTTCTGTGCGATCCGATCGCTCATACCTCGACCACCTTTCTCAGCTTCGTCAGTCCCTCGTGCAGCGAGCGCCGCGCCGCGTCCTCCGAGCAGCCGATCGCGCTCGCGATCTCGCGGTGCGGCAAGTCGGCGACGTAGCGCAGCACGACGGCCGAGCGCTGTCGCGCCGGCAGCGCGCCGACCGCGCGCCATAGCTCCTCGTCGTGCGCGAGCGCCGGCGCGTGCGCGCCCGCAGTCGCGGCGCCGCACGGTTCGAGCGCCGCCACGTCGGCGACCGGCTGTGCGCGCCGCGCCCGCGCGCGATGCGCGTCGAGCGCCTTGCGATGCGCGATCGTCAGCACCCACGCGCGCCGGTCCGACCCCGGCGTAAGACGCGGGTACGCGCGCAGCGCCGCGATGAACGTCTCCTGGAAGCAATCCTCGGCGTCGATCGCGCCGAGCATCGACGCGAGATAGCGCCAGACGACGTCGCGCTCGGCGTCGAGGAAAGCCTGGAACGGGGGCGTCGCCGTTGTGCTCACGTACGTATAACGACGGCCGCGCGCAGAATGTGAGGTCGCCGTCTCAGGTCTCGACGTCGTAGTCGAAGAAGCCGGCGCCGCTGGCGCGTCCGAGTCGCCCCGCCTGCACGAGGCGCCGTAGCGCCGGCGCCGGGCGGTAGCGCTCCTCGCGGTACTCGCCGCACAGCGCCTGCAGCACGTCGAGCACGTGGTCGAGCCCGATCGTGTCGGCCCATGCGAGCGGGCCACGCGGATAGCTGAGCCCGAGCGTCATCCCCTTGTCGATGTCGTGCGCGCCGCCGACGCCCTCGCCGAGCGCGAACGCGCACTCGTTGATCACCTGGCAGACGATCCGCCCGAGCACGAGCCCCGGCGCGTCGCCGACCCACGCGACGTGCTTGCCGAGCGCGCCGAAGAAGCGCTCCGCGCGCGCCGCCGCGAGCGGCGAGGACCCCTCGTTGCGTGTCAACTCGACCAGGCGCGCGTCCGCGAACGGCGCGAGCACGTGAAAGCCGACCGCGCTGCCGGCCGGGTCGAGCGCGCCGAGCGAGCCCGTGCAGCAGAGCACGACGTGCGCGCCGCCGTGCACGAGCGGCTCGCCACGCCCGACGCGCGCTCGCTCGCCCACCGCGTCGGCGGTCGCCGGCGTCCGATCGCATTCGACGATGAGCGCCGGCAGCACGCCGCCGGTCGGGTCGTGCGGCGAGCGCACCTCGTAACCCGCCTGCGACGCCTCATGGCGAAGCTCCTCGGCGAGCACGCCGGAGCCGTCGATCACGACGACGCCCTCGCCGCCGCCCGGCGTCGAGCGCTCCGGCGCCGGCGCGTCCTGCTCGCGATGGCTCGCGCCGTCGCCGGTGTAGACGTAGTAGCCACGGCCCGTCTTGCGTCCGTGCAGGCCCGCCGCGACGTAGCGCGCGGCGATCGGCGACGGGCGCCAACGCGGCTCGCCGAAGCTCTGCTCGAAGAAGCTCTTGGAGATCTCGAAGCCGACGTCGACGCCGACGAGGTCCATCAGCTCGAACGGCCCCATCCGAAAGCCGCCCTGCACGCGGCAGATCCGGTCGATCGTCTGCACGTCGGCGATCCGCTCCTGCAACAGGCGCAGCGCCTCCAGCCCGAACGGGCGGTTGCAGCGGTTGACGAGGAAGCCCGGGCCGTCGCTCGCGTGGATCACGCGCTTGCCCATCGCGACGCCCGTCGCGTCGGCGAGCGCGAGCGCGCGCGCCGAGGATCGCGCGCCGGCGACGACCTCGAGCAGCGCCATCAGCGGCGCCGGGTTGAAGAAGTGCATGCCGACGACGCGCTCCGGGTGGCTCGCCGCCGGCGCGATCGCCGTGACGAGCAGCGACGACGTGTTGCTCGCCAGCACGCATTGCTCGCTGACGATCTCTGACAGCCGGCGATAGAGCTCGTGCTTGAGCTCTAGGCGCTCCGGCGCGGCCTCGATCACGAGCTCGCACGGCGCGAGCGCGTCGAGCTCGGCGACCGCCTCCAGGCTCGCGGCGGCGTCGCTCGCCTGCCGCTCGGTGAGGCGGCCCTTCGCCGCTTCTTTCGCAAGGCCGTCGCGCGCGCGCTCGAGCCCGCGCTCGAGCGCGTCCGGCGCCGGGTCGTGCAGCAGCGTACGCGCGCCCGACCGCGCGGCGAGCTGGGCGATGCCCGAGCCCATCGTGCCGGCGCCGAGCACGCCGATCACGCCGGCGCCGTCAGTCGTCTTTTGATCCATTCAAAGAACCTCCACGATCCGGGCCGGCTCGCGCGGGCGGTGGCGTTGGGCTAGGTCGGGACCATCGCGCTGATCCCGGTCTTCTCGCGGCCGATGATCAGTTTCTGGATCTGCGACGTTCCCTCGTACAGTGTCGTCACGCGCGCGTCGCGGTAGTAGCGCTCGACCGGGTGATCGTCGACGTAGCCGGCGCCGCCGTGCACCTGGATCGCGAGGTTCGCGCACTCGAGCGACGCCTCCGTCGCGTGCAGCTTCGCGATCGACGTCTCGAGCGTGTTCGGGCGACCGTTGTCCTTCAGCCAGCCGGCGCGCCAGACGAGCATCCGCGAGGCCTCCGTCTTGACGGTCATGTCGGCGATCATCGCCTGCACGAGCTGGAAGCTCGCGATCGGGCGGCCGAACTGTTCGCGCTCCTTCGCGTAGCTGACCGACTCCTCGACGCAGCCCCGGCAGATGCCGACGCAGCCGGCCGCGACCGAGTAGCGGCCCGAGTCGAGGTTCGACATCGCGACTTTGAAGCCCTGCCCTACCTCGCCGAGCACGTCGTCGTCGGAGACCTCGACGTCTTCGAGCGCGATCGACGCCGTGTCGGACGCGTGCAGCCCCATCTTGTGCTCGATCGTCTGCGGTTTGAAGCCCGGCTGGTCGGTGTCGACGATGAAGCACGCGACGCCCTTGTGCCCGAGCTCGGGGTCGGTCTGCGCGAAGATCAGCGCGACCTTCGCGTAGTTCGCCATCGAGATCCACATCTTCGCGCCGTTGATCACCCAGCCGCCGTCGGTCTTCTTCGCGCGCGTCTTCTGGTTCGCCGCGTCCGAGCCGGTGTCCGGCTCGGTCAGCCCGAAGCACCCGAGCCACTCGCCTGAGCACAGCTTCGGCAGGTACTTGTGCTTCTGCTCCTCCGTGCCCCACTTGAGGATGCCCGAGCAGACGAGCGAGGTCTGCACCGAGATGACCGTGCGGATCGCCGAGTCGCCGCGGCCGATCTCCTCGACGATCAGGCCGTATGAGACGTAGTCGAGGCCCGCGCCGCCGTACTCGGCCGGGACGATCGCGCCGAGGTAGCCCTGCGCGGCGACCTTGCGCACGAGCTCCACGTCGAAGTGGTGGTTGCGCGCGTTTTCGCGCGCCTGCAGCACGATCTCGTTGTCGGTGAACTCGCGCGCGGTGTCCTTGATCAGGCGCTGCTCGTCGCTCAGGTCGAAATCCACGTCATCCCTCCTCGGTTAGCTTTGGCGTCGCCCACGGCGCGGTCACGCGCCGCTCGATCTCCGCTGCGATCCCATCGATCGGAACGCGCTCCTGCGCGAGCGAGTCGCGGTCGCGCAGCGTCACCGTTCGGTCGGCGACGCTCTGATGATCGATCGTCAGACAGAACGGCGTGCCGATCTCATCCTGTCGGCGGTAGCGCTTGCCGATCGATCCACCGTCGTCGTACTCCGACTGGACGACCGCGCGCACAGCGCGATGCACCTCGTGCGCGAGCTCCGGCTGGCCTTCCTTGCGCAGCAGCGGCAGCACCGCGACCTTGACCGGCGCCAGGCGCGGATGCAGCCGCAGCAGCGTCCGCGTCTCGCCGGCGCCCTCGCCCTCGCCTATGACGACTTCCTCGTCGTAGGCGTCGACGAGAAACGCGAGCGTCGCGCGGTCGACGCCGGCGGCCGGCTCGATCACGTGCGGCACGTAGCGCTCGCCGCTCGCTTGGTCGAAGTACTCGAGCTTCTCGCCCGAGAACTCCGCGTGGCGCGTCAGGTCGAAGTCGCCGCGGTTGGCGATCCCCTCGAGCTCGCTCCATCGGGCTCCGCCGACGGAGTCGGTGGACGGGAACAGGTATTCGACGTCGCTCGTGCCCGAGGAATAGTGCGAGAGCTCCTCGGCGTCGTGCGCTCGCAGGCGTAGATGGTCGGGGCGGACGCCGAGGTTCGTGTACCACAGCTCGCGCTCCGCCAACCAGTGCTCGAACCAGCGCTCGGCGTCGGCCGGCGGCACGAAGAACTCCATCTCCATCTGCTCGAACTCGCGCGTGCGGAAGATGAAGTTGCCGGGCGTGATCTCGTTGCGAAACGACTTGCCGACCTGCGCGATCCCGAACGGCGGCTTCTTGCGCGCGAACTGCAGCACGTTCTTGAAGTTGACGAAGATCCCCTGCGCCGTCTCCGGGCGCAGGTATGCGACCGAGCCCGACTCCTTGACCGGCCCGACGGTCGTCTCGAACATCAGGTTGAAGTCGCGCGCGTCGGTCAGCTCGCACTCCTCCGCCTCGCCCGGGTGCTTCGACGGTTTGCGCCCGCACTGAAGCTCCGCCAGGTGGTCGGCGCGGAAGCGCTGGCCGCATGTCTTGCAGTCGACCAACGGGTCGGTGAACCCTTCGAGGTGCCCCGACGCCTCCCACACGCGCGGGTGCTGCAAGATCGCCGAGTCGATCGCGACGATGTCGTCGCGCTCGGTGATCATCGCGCGCCACCACTCGTTCTTGACGTTCTGCTTCAGCAGCACGCCGTAGTGGCCGAAGTCGTACGTCGAGCCGACGCCGCCGTAGATCTCCGAGGAGGGGAAGACGAAGCCGCGGCGCTTGCACAGCGCCACGATCTTGTCCATCGTCACGACGTCGTCGGTCGGCGGCGGCGCGCTCATCGGAGGTCGTGATCGCTCATCGGGGCTCGTGATGCTAGTTAACATCCGCCGCCGTGGCGCGAATCTTGATCGTCGGCGGCGGATGTCCCGGCCGGCGTCTCGCCGAGCTGATCGTCGAGCGGGGCCATGCGGTGCGCATCACGACGCGCAGCGAGCGCCGGCGCGCCGCGATCGAGGCGAGCGGGGCGGAGTGCTGGATCGGCACGCCCGATCGGCTCGCGACGATGCGCGGCGCGCTCGAGAACGTCACGATCGCCTGCTGGCTGCTCGCCGGCGCGCACGGTGAGCACGAGCAGCTGCGCGCACTGCACGGCTCGCGCCTGGAGTACTTCCTCACGCAGGCGATCGACACGACCGTGCGCGGGTTCGTCTACGACGCGACGCCGCGGCCACTTGCGACAGCCGGCGGCGACGCGTTGGGTGGCGGCGGCGACATGGCGGGTCGCGGTGATGCGGCGGACGACGAAGGCGTCGCGCCGCCGCTGCTCGCCGAAGGCGCCGAGATCGTGCGCCGGCTGACCGCGCTCAACGCGATTCCGGCCGCCGTGCTCGGCGACGACGATGCGTCGTTCGCGTCGGACGCGTGGGTCGAGCGGGCTGCCTGTGCGATCGACGCGCTGCTCGCCGGTCGCGCCTGACGCGCGTCGAGCGCCGCGCACGAACTGTCAAGCTCCGCGCGCGTGCGACCGATGAGGACGCACGATGACGGGCGCGCGTCCCCGATACGGACTGGCCGTCTCCGCGCTCGGCGCGATCGCCGTCGTCATCGGCGTGTTTCTGCCCTGGTATGGAGTCAGCTTCACGACGAACGGCATCGCGACGGCGCAGCACATCGGCGATCAGGTCGCGGCGCAGTACGGCAACGCCGCGATGCAGTCGGCGATCGCCTCGATGCACGCCAACCTGAGTGGCCTCGCCGGCCATGAATTCACATCGCTCAGCGCGCACCAGGCCCTCACGACGATGAACGTCGTCCTGCTGATCCTCGCCGGGCTCGGGTGCGCGATCGCGCTGCTCGCGCTCGCCGGGCCTGTCGCGGCCTCGTCGGATGCGAACCGCCTGCCGCTCGCGGTGCTCGGCTTCATCGCCGGCGTGTGCATCATCTTTCGCATGGTCGATCCGCCGACGCCCGAAGGCGGCTTCCTCGTGCTGTCGCTGCGCGAGGGCGCGTGGTTCGCGCTGCTCGGCTCGATCGCGATGATTCTCGGCGCGCTCTGGCCGACGCGGTCGGCCGCCGTGGGCGCGACGCCCGAGAGCTCGCAGGCCATCTGGACGCAGCTGTCAGGCTGGACGCCCGAGAGCTGAGCGTCGTCCGCGCGTCGTCATGCGCCGTCGGGGCACGTCGGTCGTGGAGCCGCGCGCGGCAGCTGTGGAGCACACGCGTCCGCTATTCTGAGAGGCAATCTCTCTAAAGCCGATCAGATTTCATCAGAGGTAGTGGATTGGCTCGATCGCATGCGGTCCGGCGACGGCTGCCCGTCGAGAAAGGAACACACAAATGACGCTGCAACTTGGCGACGTGGCCCCCGACTTCGAGGCCGACACGACCGAGGGCCAGATCAAATTCCACGATTGGATCGGCGACTCGTGGGCCGTCCTGTTCTCGCACCCGAAGGACTTCACGCCGGTCTGCACGACCGAGCTCGGCTACATGGCGAACGCCAAGCCCGAGTTCGACCGCCGCGGAGTCAAGATCATCGGCCTGTCGGTCGACGCGCTCGGCAAGCACGAGGAGTGGGCGAAGGACATCGAGGAGACGCAGGGCGCCGCCCCGAACTACCCGATCATCAGCGACAGCGACTTCAACGTGTCGAAGCTCTACGGCATGCTGCCGGCTGACACGTCGGGCGACTCGGGCGCGCGCACGCCGGCCGACAACCAGACCGTCCGCAACGTGTTCGTGATCGGCCCCGACAAGAAGGTCAAGCTGATCCTCGTCTATCCGATGACGACCGGGCGCAACTTCGACGAGGTGCTGCGCGTGATCGACTCGCTGCAGCTGACCGCCAAGCACAAGGTCGCGACGCCGGTCAACTGGAAAGAGGGCGAGAAGGTGATCATCGCTGGGTCGGTCTCCAACGACGAAGCAAAAGAGCAGTACCCGGACGGTTGGGAGGAGCCCCGCCCGTACATCCGGATCGTGCCGCAGCCGAGCTAGCGGGTCGGGCGCCCGGCCGGGTGGCGGTCGGGCGCGGTGCGGTGTCAGCAGATCGTGTTCCCGATAGCGATCGTATATACGCCGTATCTACGATTGCTATCGGCGCTTCTTGAGCGAGAAACGGCCCTCCGGGCCGCCGCCCTCCCGCAGGCGCTCGCTCAGGTTCTCGATGATCCGGAACGTCGCGCCCCAGATCATCTGCCCGTCGAGCACGTACGCGTCGGTCTCGAACGTGATCCCGCGGCGCTCCAAGCGTGTGCGCGTCCGGCTGCGGCCGAGCTCGGCGAGCGGCAGCTCGAGCACGGCGTCGACCTCGCGCGGCGACAGGCGCCAGCGCTGCCCCGGCTCGATCAGGCCGACGAACGGGTGGATCTCATAGCCGGTCGCGAACGTCGAGATCGCCGGCAGCTCGCCGATCAGCTCGACGGCCGTCGGCGCCAGGCCGATCTCCTCGTCGGCCTCGCGCAGCGCCGTCGCGGCGAGGTCCGGGTCCTCGCGATCCTTGCGCCCGCCGGGGAACGAAATCTCGCCGGCGTGGCGGCGCAGGTCGGCGCGCCGACGCGTCAGCACGACGTGCGGCTGCTCGCCGTTCGCGGGGACGAACAGCGGCACGAGCACGGCCGCGAGCGTCTGCCCGCCGGGCGTCGGTGTCGCGCTGTCGGGCGCCGAGGTCACGCTCGCGCTCGACTCGGCTTGTCGGCGCGCGTGCGTCGGGGGCTCGTCGTCGCGGCCGTCAGGCGGCCATGTGGACGCGCTCGACGCGCTCCATGAACATGACCTCGCCTTCGAGCGCGCGGTGGACGGGGCACTTCGTTGCGATCGCGCGCAGGCGCTCGACCTGCTCCTCGGGGAGATCGTCGGGCAGGCGCGTGACGAGCTCGAACTTCGTCGGGCAGCCGCGTTCGGCGGCGCTGTACTCGACGTCGACTTCGACGTGCCCGATGTCCCAGCCCTTGCGCGCGGCGTACATCTCCATCGTGATCGCCGTGCACGACGCGAGGCTGACGGCGAGCAGCTCCTGCGGGCTGGGGCCGGCGTCCTGGCCGCCGGCATCGACGGGCTCGTCGACGGTCAGCTCGTGATCGCGCATGTCGACGGTGTGACGAAGGCCTCCACCGTCGCGGCGCGCGGTCGCTTTCATCCTCTTCAGCCCGACCGATCCACCCATTTCGCTCCTTTCGAGAACTCCTGCTTACATCATAGTGCGCGGCCGGCCTACGAAAGCGGATTGAACAGCAGGCCGGTCAGCAGCTTGGGGAAGAAGTACGTCGACTTCGGTGGCATGTTCTCACCCGCGGCGGCGACGTCGCGAACCTGCGCGATCGGCGTCGGGCGCATCACGAACGCGGCGTCGTACTCGCCCGAGCGCACAAAGCGCACCGCCTCGTCCGTGTCGCGCGCGTAGAACAGCCCGTTGAAGT
>Ga0210386_10004122_pt1 | contig 12080 bp, 9 predicted proteins | sample IncBWH32OmetaG_FD_160091 | JGI IMG/M metagenome (GOLD analysis project Ga0210386, IMG submission 160091) | Forest soil microbial communities from Barre Woods Harvard Forest LTER site, Petersham, Massachusetts, United States - Inc-BW-H-32-O ... | reverse complement strand
TTTTTGATCTTGATGCCCAGGTTGGCCGGCACTTCGATCCCTTCGGCAGCCGCGCTCGTAGAGGCAAGCGTCGGTTCGATGTAGTTGCCGGCCTTGTTCTTCACGCTTGCGTATGTGAATTTGTGCTGCAGCGCATATGCCTGCTCGACGTAGCCCACGGCGCCGGTCGTCTGCTGCACGGCCCCTGCGACGCCCGCGTTGCCCTTGCCGCCTGTGCCCGTAGGCCACGGAACGGTCTTGCCTTCGCCGACCTTGCTCTTCCATTCCGGATCGACCGAGGCGAGGAAGCCGGTGAAGCCGGCCGTCGTGCCCGAGGAGTCCGAGCGGTGGATCACCGTGATCGGGGTGCTCGGCAACGACACGCCCGGGTTCAGTGCCTTGATCGCGGCGTCGTTCCAGGTCTTGATCTTGCCGAGGAATATCTCGGCGATCGTCGGGCCGTCGAGCTTCAGTCCGGTCTTGACGCCCGGCAGGTTGTAGGAGACGGTGATCGCACCCAGGAACATCGGGATCTGCTGCACCGGCCCGACCTTTTCAAGCGTGGCGAAGTCGGCGGGCTTCAGCGGTGGATCGCTCGCTCCGAAATCGACTGTCTTGCCCTCGAGCGCTGTGATGCCGGCGCCCGAGCCCACGGGCTGGTAGTTGACGGTCAAGCCCGAGATGCCCGAGCCCCACTGCTGGTAGACCGGGGCGGCAAACGTCGAGCCGGCGCCGGAGATGGTCGCGGACGAGGAGCTCGTCGAGGCGCTGGTCGAGCTCGAGCCCGATTTCCCGCATGCGGCGAGGGTGACTGCGAGCAGCGCGCAACTTGCTAGCACGCCGATCCTGTTCTTGTTCACAACGTCTCCTATGACTGGATTTTTGGACGGCGAGCAGGCGTTCAGGCCCCTGCGCCGGCTCAGTGCAAGCTCAGTCTCTTCAATCGACGGGGCGTCCGTTGTGAACATCTCGTGAAAGCTCGGCCGGATGCCCCCACGGCTGCGGCTGGAAGCGATAGCCGAATCCCGGGTGCGTGTGGATGAAGCGCCGGTCGGGCATAGCCTCCTCCAGCTTGCCCCTCAGCTTGCTCACATAGACGTCGACCGAGCGGTCCCCGGCGCGCAGCTCACCGCCCCATACGGCCGCATATAGATCCTCGCGCGTAACGATCGCCCCGGCGCGACCGGCTAGGGCCCCAAGCAGCTCGAACTCGCGCACTGACAGCGTCAGCGCGCGTCCGTTGGCGAGCACCAGACCCTCACCGAGCCTGATCTCGAGCTCGCCTGCATACAGGGTGCTGGAGCTGTCTTGGTGCACGGCCACCGATACGTAGAGTGCCGCTACGCCTTACTTCAGGAGTTGCAAAGTCGTGATCGACTCGTGAAGAACTCGTGAAGCGGATGACGCGGGCGCGGTCGTGTGCATACCCTTGTCGGATGTCCTTCTTGCGCCGCAAAGCCGACCAGCTGCTGGTCACGCTGGTCGAGAACGCGGGTAGCAACATCCTGCGCTCGGGCCTGCTCTTGCGCGAGCTGCTCGCGGAGCTGCCCGAACGCTCAGGCCTGGCCGACGAGGTCAAGTCCTTCGAGCAGGAGGGCGATCGCATCACCCACGACATCATCCACCGCCTCAACGGCGGTGGCCGACGCCTGCGCCTGCCCTTCGACGCGGGCGACGGCTACGCGTTGGCCACCGCGCTCGACGATGTCATCGACCACACCGAGCAGACGGCCGCGTTGCTTCACCTCTACGGGGTGGAAGCACCGATGGAGCAGGCCGTCGAGCTGGCCGACGTGCTCGTCGGCGCCGACGAGCAGATCGTCAAGGCGCTCGAGCGGCTGGGCGCCGGCGGCGAGCCGGGCCCGTATCTGGTCGAGATCCATCGCCTGGAGAACGAGGGCGACCGGCTGTTGCGCGACGGCGTGGCCTCGCTGTTCGCCGGCGGAGCCGCCGACCCGATGTTCGTGATCCGTTGGAAGGACATCTTCGAGTCGCTGGAGGCCGCGGTGGACGCGTGCGAGACGGTCGCCCACGTGATCGAGGGGATCATGCTCAAACGAGGCAAACGACACTAAGCTGACGTTCTCGGTGCAGGGCCCCGCTCGCAAGCAGGAGCCGCCGCTCGTAAGGTCGCTCGCAAGCAGAAGGTCGCTCGCAAGTAGAAGGTCGCTCGCAAGGTGGTTCCCGCGCGCGGAGAAATGGATTTTCAGAACGTGGTAGCGGTGGCGCTCGTCGAGATCTGTGCGCCGTGCGGATCGCCGACGAAATAGATCTGGAAAGGCACGTTCGCACCAACGGGAACTTCGGGGAGCACAGCGCGTCCGGCTGCCACGATCTTCGAGGAGCGGCGCGCCACGGCGTACACGACGAGATTCTGTTGGCTTATTTGCGAGCGGTTGGCAACAGTCCCCGACAGAGTCGCTTCGGCGCCGGCTTCTGCGCTGAGATGCGCGCCCGCGATGCTGAGCTGGGGAATGCGTCCCGATGCCTGCGTCGCTTCCCCCACGAGCGCGCTCGCGGAGAGGGGTAGGCCGGTCGCGGTCACCTGGTCGTCGACCCAGATCGTTTCCTGGCCGGGCGCCAGCAGCGACACGGTCGTCAGCGAGGGCTCCAGGCCAGGCGTGTTGTCCTGGTAGAGCACGGTAGCGTGCGCGCCGCGCACCGTGATCTCGATCGGTGCGTTCTCCAATGGGTGCGTCGTGGTGTTGCGTAGTGCCACAACGACGGCGGTCCCGGAGCTCGAGTGGACCACTGTGCTCCGCAGCACCTCCACGCTCTTGCTCTGCTTCGTCACCGCTGTGCTCTGTGCTGGGAGTACGTCGTGTTTTGCCTGACGCTGCAGTTCGGCACTGTGTTCCTGCGTGCTTTGACAACCGCAGAGAATCAGCCCGGTCGCGACAGCGCCAAGCACCGCCGTGGCACCTCGGGAACGCCCAACCCATCCCCAAAACGACAGGCGAGCGGTGCGCCCGACGCTCGGACGCAAGCCGCCGGCGTCGAATCTCACCCGAACGCCCCGCTCACGTAATCGCGCGTGCGCGCTTCGCGCGGATGGTCGAATATCTGCCCGCTCGGCCCGTACTCGACCAGCTCGCCGAGGTGCATGAAGGCGACGTGGTCGGCGACGCGCATCGCCTGCTGCAAGTTGTGCGTAACGATCACGATCGCAACGCTCTCGCGCAAGCCGACGATCAGCTGCTCGATCGTCGCGGTCGAGATTGGATCGAGCGCCGAACAGGGCTCGTCGAGCAGCAACACCTCGGGATCGACCGCCAGCGCGCGGGCGATGCACAGCCGCTGCTGCTGCCCGCCGGAGAGGCGCAGCGCCGGATGATCGAGGTTGCCGGCCACCTCGTCGTACAGCCCAGCGCGCCGCAGAGCGTCGACCACAGCCGGCATCAACTCGTCGCGCGAACGCCGTTTGCGCCGCCGTGCCCCCCGCTCGCCGTGCTCCTCGCGCAGCGCGTAGGCCACATTCTCGAAGATGCTCATCGGGAAGGGATTCGGCTGCTGGAAGACCATCGAGACGCGTCTGCGCAACGAGTTGACCTCGATCTCGCCGATCTCCTGCCCGTCGAGCGTCACGCTCCCGGCGCGTGCGGCTCCGGCGGTGATCTCCGTCAGCCGGTTGAGCGAGCGCAGCAGCGTCGTCTTGCCCGAGCCCGAGGCGCCGATCAGCCCGAGCACCTCGCCCTTGCGCACATGTAGGCTCACGTCGCGCACCACCCACTTCTCGCCATATGCGAGCCAAACGCCTTCGATGCGCATCCGCTCCTGCACGTCGGCGCTCGCCCCGCGCTCGCCCGCGAGGGGAGCGCCGTCGACGACGGGAGCTCGCGCGGTCGCGGTCGTCGTGGCCGGCTGGGCTCCGTTCGGCGGGGGGCTCACCACGGTCGGCTCGCGCTCGAGCACGATCCGCCGCACGGGCGGGGGTGTCAGCGGATCCACGGCAGGCTCCATGGGATGAATCCCCATCTACTCTGTCGATCTCCCGAGCGCTGTCGATCCCGCGAGCGTCGCGAGCTCAGTCGTATCACCACGATGTTGAGCGCCAATACCATCAGCATCAGCACGAACGCCGCCGCGTACGCCTTCTCATGCGCGTTGCCTTCGCCGGCGGGCGAGTTGTACAGCACATAGCTGGTCAGCGTTCCGCCGGTCCCGCGCAGAGTCGACAGGCCCAGCGGCCCACCCGCGCCTTCCAACCGCAGCCCGTTGCCCAGCAGGATGACCACTATCGCCGTGTCGCCGACGATGCGTCCCACCCCGAGCGTGACGCCGTTGGCGATGCTCGAGCGCACCGAGGGCAGCAGCACCTTGCGAATCGTGGTCGCCCTGGTCTTACCGAGCGCGTACGAAGCCTCGCGCACGTGTGCCGGCACCTGGAGCAGCGCCTCGCGCGTGGAGGCGACGACCAGCGGCAGTGCAAGTAGCGACATCATCGCCCCCGCCGTCAGAAAGGAGCGCCCGAACACCGACCCCCCCGCGGAGGTCTGCGAGAGGAAGGCCAGCGCGGGGCGGGCAAACAGCGCCAGGCCGAACATCGCCAGCAGCACGCTCGGCGCGCCCGCGATCATCTCCACGCCCGACTCCACCAGTCGAGCCAGCCATGCCGGGCGCGCGTACTCGCTCATCCACACCGCCAGCCCGACGCCGAGCGGCGCCGCGATCGCGATGCCGACGAGCGTCAGCAGCAGCGTGCCCTCGATCGGGTCGAGGATTCCGCCTGAGTGCGCCTGGTCGGGTTCGGCGTTGGGGTGCGCCAGCAGCAGTTTCAGGCTGAGGTAGGAGATCCCCTTGACGAGCATGAACAGGACGATCGCGACCGCCACCGCACAAAGGCCGATCCCCACCGTCCAGCACAACACGTATGCGATGCGGTCGCTGAGCGGCCACCTGCCCACCGAGTCGCGTTTGGCCTGTGCCAGGATCGTGCCGGGCGGCGGCGTGAGGGCTTGGGAAGCGCTTGCCATGGGATCGCTACGCACTCCGCCGCGCACATCGGGAAGAGGACACGCGGCAGGACCCTCCCCTGCGTCTTTCCCTCGGCGCGCGCGCGGCCGGGCAACATACGGGGGTGGTTGGGAAAGACAGCGCGCTCATGCCTGGATCCCGTAGCGCTTCATCGGCTGCTTCGCCGCCCAGCCGCCCAGTGACAGCAACGCGCACGACACGAGCAGCACGGCCGCCATCGCATACAGCGTCTGCTGGACGGGCACAATGTTGAGATCCTCGACGTAGTGGACGATTGTCGCCGCGAGCGGCCTTACGGGCTCGAAGAAGAACGTGAGCCCGTCGAGCGGGTTGGGCGCGAAGCCACGCGAGCCAGCGACCATCGCGAGCATGATCGCCTCGCCCAGCGCGCGCGCGGTGGCAAGCACCGCCGCCGCCACTATGGCGGGGCGCACGGTGCGCAAGGACACGCGCCAGGTCGTGCGCCAGCGGTTGACCCCGAGTGCCGACGAGCCCTCCGTCCACGCGGCCGGCACGCTCTCGAGCGCGCCGGCGATGATCGCCACCATGATCGGCACGATCATCACCGTCAGAATCAGCGTCGCAACGCTCAGGTTTTCCCCTGTGAGCTGCACGACGTACTCGACCGATTGCTTGCGCTGCTTGGAGATCAAGTTGTGTTCTACCAACGGGGCGATCGCGAGCAGCCCGACCAGCCCGTACACGACGGATGGCACCCCCGCCAACAGTCTGATCACGGGGTCGATCACGCGCTTGACCGGCGCCGGCGCCAGCTCCACGACGAACACCGCGGCGAGGATCGAGATGGCCATGCCGAAGATCACGGCGAGCCCCGAGGTCAGGATCGTGGCCCAGATCAGCGGCCACGCCCTGAAGTGATAGACGTAGTTCGCCGGATCCTTCGGGCCGGCGATCATCGCGTGCAGCTGTGTGTCGACGTCGCCGCCGCCGCCAAACCAAGCGAGACCGTTGTGTGCGAACGAAGGCCAAGCTTTCGAGAACACGGTGATCGCGATGCCCGCGATCACCACCAGCACGCCCACCGCGAGTGCGCGCAGCGCCAGCTCCATGCGCCGCTCGGCGGCGGCCGCCCCACCGCCGAGCAACCGTCTCATCAGTGGATGGCGATCCACTCGGAGCCAATGATTTTGCGTGCGGTCGCGTTTTTCGAGCTGGTCACCCATTCGATGAACTTCTTCGCGGCGCCTTTCGGGGCGCCCTTGGTGACCATCCAGAAATTACGCACGCCCTGGTACTGCCCCGACTTGGCGTTTTGCAGCGTGCAGGGGATGCCCTGGTAGCCGACCGCGTTGTCGCCGCTCGTAAAGGCGAACGACACGAAGCCGATCGCATCTTCGTCGGTTTTGACCTTGTTCTGCACCAGGCCGTTGCTTTCCTCGGCCTCGGCGCTGGGGGAGATCTTCAGGGCTTCGCCGAGGAAGATGTCCTGGAAGGCGGCCTGCGTACCGGAGGAGGCGATGTGGTCGACGAGGTCGATCGGCCCCGAGATCTTGGCGCCCGGGACTTCGCTCCATTCGCGCACGTTGCCGGTGAATATCGCCTGCACCGTCTGCTGGTTGAGATTGGCGATCGGGTTCTTCGGATTGGTGATCATGCACACGCCATCGCGCGCGATCTTCGTGAATACGAGCCCTTTGGGATCGCCTTCTTCGGGGTTGCGCGACACGTCGCCGATGTCCACGCGTCCGGCGGCCGCGTCGGAGACGCCGACGTCGGAGGTTCCCTGCGTGACCTTCGGGGTCGGTTCTTTGGTCGCTTTGTGGTACGCGGCGGCAAGTTGGGTCATCAGCGGGAAGACAGAGGTCGAGCCGTCGATCAGCAGGGCGCGAGCCCCGGCGACGGCGGGCACCGCCAGCGTCAGCGCGACGATCAGCGATACGGTCAGGGTGCGGTTGGTGCGCACGTGGGGCTCCTTTGCTGGTGTATTGCGGCAGTGCGGACGCCTTGGGGCATACCTCGCCCAATCCGGGCGTCGAGGGCAGTGTCGAGGCCCATCGGCGTCCCCACGTGAACAGGACGTTTTCAAGTTGAGAAGAATTGGTGAACAAGCCGGTGAGGGCTCTCGAGTTCTCAGCTCGTTCACAAGTCGACCGCCCCGGCCAGTCAGCCTTGCGCGGTGCTTCGCGCGTTGTGCGTCTCGATAGCCGTGTCGCTGCTGTGCGCGGGCGCGGCCCAAGCCGAAATCTCAGCTGTAGCCCCGATCGACGGGCCGTCTTCTGAAATCGTCGAATTGGGCGGCGCCGCGATGGCCGGCGACGGCACAGGTGGGATCGTCTACCGCAAGCGGGTGGAAGGCCGCTCCCACGTCTTCGTGGCGCAGTACGTCGAAGACAAATGGAGCGCCCCCCAGCGTGTCGATGTCGGAGAGAAGTTCGAATCCTCCTTCCCGGCGATCGCCGCGGGCGCGGGCGGACGGCTCGTGGTCGTGTGGGCCAACCACTACTCCTCGACCACCGACGGCCTGTTCGCGGCGACGATCGACCCAGGCTCGCCGAGCTTCCAGCCGCCGGTCCCGGTCGACCTGAGCATCGGCCAGGCGACAGGCACTTATCCGTCGGTGGCGATGGACCTCTCCGGAGACGCCTACGTCTCCTACCGCGTGATCACGGCGGTCAGCGGCCCCTCGACGCCCAACATCCCGCCCGGCTACGTGCAGGACGAAATCCGCATGGCTCGTTTCGACGGGCAGTACTGGACCTCGCTCGGGCAGCCGCTGAATCGCGACGTGTCCCAGCCGGTTCCCCAGCCCACGGCGCTCAACTCCCCGCAGGTCGCGATCGACCTGACGGGCGAAGGGCTGCTCGCCTGGCAGGAGCCAGACGACAATTTCGTCAACCGCATCTACGCGCGGCGCATCTTTGGCCTGGTGCCGGGTGACATCCTCGACGTCACCCCCGGCACGTTCGACGGCCACGCCCTGAACGGGGCCGCGGACGAGCTGGCGGTCGACTTCGCCGGCTTCGGCGAGGGCGCGATCGCCTGGCGCCAACAGCCGGCGCCAGGCTCGGGCTTCACGCACGCACGCGTGTTCGTCAACGAGATTCCCTCCTCGTTCTCGCCGAAGGGGGCGGCCTTCGGGACGGCCAAGCCGGTAGACGGGCCGGCCGCCGGCGAAGGCCCTGCTGAAGCGCTGGGCCCGTTGAGCATGGCCGTCGACGCCGAAGGCGCATTCGACGTCGGCTACGGCGCGGGCGATCAGAGCTTCGACGGCAACGGCTCGGAAACGTCGGTGGGCACACCGATCAGGCTCGATACCGGCTCGGAAGTCCCGGGTGCCCCGGTGCTGACGCGCGCCGACGACGGCGCGCTGGCGGCGGCGTGGAAGGTACAGGTGCACGGCGCGGGCGGGGTGGCCGTGTTCGAACGCCGCGCCGACGGCACGCCCAACCGCGCGATCGTCGCCGCTCCGCACGGCGGCGCCGTCCAGCAACTGGCGCTTGGCGCCTCGCATCGCGGCGACGCCGTATTCGGATTCCTGCAGGGCAATGGGGCGAATGCCCAGATCGCTGCCGTTGTCGTGCGAGCCCCGCCGGGCGAGTTCGTCGCCGACGCGCCCAACGGCTGGGTCCACAGGGCGCGCATCCCGCTGCAGTGGGAAGTGCCGTCTGCGGGCGCCGGCAAGATCACATACTCGATTCTCGTAGACGACCGCGAAGTCGTCGAAAACGTCAGCGGCGACGAATACCTGTTGAGCCGGGAACAGCTCCCCGATGGCGTTCACACGATCCAGGTCGAGGCGACCGACTCGCTGGGACAGGTGGTGGACTCGGTGCCCGCGACGATCAAGGTGGATCGCACCCCGCCGCACGTGCGCGTGCACGTGCGCGGCGCGGCCGTCACGGTGACGGTCGGCGACGGGGCAAAGGGAGAAGTCTCCGGGGTCAAGCTCGGGTCGGTCAAAGTGAGCTTCGGTGACGGGCGCTCAGGAGGCGGCCGCAAGACGTTCGTGCACGCCTACGCTCGCGGCGGCACTTACACGATCGTCGTCGGCGCCTCGGACAACGCGGGCAACAAAGTGACCTCCCGCAAGGTGGTGCGAGTCGCATGAGCTCTGCATCTGCGAACAGGCGCCCTCGCTTGTGGCCGGCGGGCGCCTTGTGTCCCTTGCCGGCGCTTGCTTGCTCGCTCGCGCTCTCGCTTGGGATCGCGCTCGCGCTCGCCTCCTCGGCGCGCGCGATCTACGGGCCTGTCGCCGGCGGGCTCGGGGCCAACATCGTGTCGGTGGACAACGCGTCGGACGAACAGGGAAACGCGTCCACGACCGATGCCGCCATCTCCGGGAACGGCCGCTATGTCGTGTTCCAGACAAAAGCAACCAACTTCTTCGAAAACGACGGCGTGCCGGGTGGGGATCCCGAACCGCAGGGCGCCTGTCGCGAGGGTGGTATCTTTCGTTACGACCGCCTCACGGGCGAACTGGCGCTTGTCGCCGATGGCAGCGAGGTGAGACGCAACGCCACCGGCGAATGCGAACCATCGCAGGTGATCTTCACGGGCGCACAAAACCCGTCGGTCAGCGAAGACGGTCGCTACGTCGTCTTCTCGACGGCTCAGCAGCTCGTGCCCGACGTCGGCGAACACGACGAAAACATCGAGGTCTACGAGCGCGACATGGACGTGCCGCTCACGGCCAACCGTCCGAGCTCTGGCGCCTACGCGCTCGTCTCGGCACAGAACGGCAGCGACGAAGCGCCTGTGTACGAGAACTCGCTCGTCCCGACACCCATAGCCGGCGGCGATCCGGGGTCCGACGTCTGGCCAAACGCCTCGATCAGCGCAAACGGCCAATACGTCCTCTTTCGCTCGGCCGAACTGCCCTCGAGCCTGCCCGAAGGCTCCGCGCCGACGACCTCTCCAGATCAGCTGTTCGTGCGTGACGTCGCCTCCAGGACGACCACGCTCGTGACCGTCGCATCAGAAGGTGGAACTCCCGCGGGTGGCGCCGGCGGGCCGGCGACGATCAGCGCGGACGGCTCGACGGTGGCGTGGCTCGGCGCACATGCGGAATCGCAAACGGTCTTCCTGGCGGGTGAGTCGCTCAACGAATCCACGCCCTACTACCTGTGGCGGCGCTGGCGGGAACCCGGCGCCAAGACGCGTCGCATCACCGGGATCGTCGACCCCGAAGACCCGGAATGCCGGCCCGGCGAAGGGATCACCCAAAGCCCGGTCGCCACAGGCCCTTGCTATGGCCCGCTCACCTACCCCGAGGCCAGTCTCACGGGCATCGGCTCACAGGCCCCGAGTCTCAGCGCAGACGGCTACACGGTCGCGTTCCTAACCGGTAGCTCGCTGCGCCCGGACACCCTGAAGGCTGACGATCTAGACCTGTTCCTGACGAGTATGCAACCGGGAATCACACGCAAGGCAGGAACCAGAGAGTTGACGATCGCCGTCAACGGGGCCCAGGGCAACGGCAACGCTCCGATCACTTCGCTCGTGCTGTCCGCCGACGCGACTCACATCGTCTTCGTCTCCCAGCGCAATGCTTTCGTGCTCCCTGAACCGTCCCCGGTCGGGAGCTTCAGCCAAAGTGCGCAGCAAAGCGAACTCTATTCCATCGATCTGGCCGGGAACACGCTGGAACGCGCGGTTCTCGCCGGCGAAGCGGCCGAACCCAACGGCTCCACGCTCGCCGACCCCACGGTCAGCGACAACGGAGAAGTCATCGCATTCGCATCCTCGGCGTCCAACCTGATCGCAGGCGATGCCAACGGCGTGTCCGACGCCTTCACCGCGACTCTGGAGTCTCCGGTGGGCACGGCCGCGCCACCCGCGGGCTTCAACGTGGTGAACAACGGCTTTGCCTTGGTCGGCGGCGCTTCCCCGGAACTCGGACTCCGTGTGAAGCGTGGGGCCGACGGTGAGCTGATTCTGCTGGTCGAGGCACCGGCGGCCGGCAAGTTGGCGGCGCAGGCGGCTGCAACGATCACAACCAAGGTCGGGAAGAAGACACGCAAGAAGAGAGTGGTTCTGGCTCGTGCCGCCGGCGCCACGCGTGCCGAGGGAACCACGACGCTCGTGTTGAAGCTCGCCTCCAAGTACGCTAAGGACCTCAAGCGCAGCGGCAGGCTCAAGACGCTCATAACCGTTGCCTTCAAGCCCCAGGCTCCTGCCGAAGAGCTTTCAGCCGAAGCCGCGTCGACGTTCCTCTCGGTCGATGAAAAGGCTGTAAATGGACCGTCAAAAGCGGGGGTAAAGGCGAAAAAAGGATGATCTCGAATGTCCGCCAGTCAAGTCATTTTTCGCCTTATTGGATCACATGGCCGGACTTGTTATCAATTTGTTACAACCCCGATATTAAGTCGTGAAACATTGCCCGGGGATGCTGACGGACATGTTTCACTGCTGTGACCAACATGTGTTGCTTCTGTAAACAGGGATTGCGCTCCGAGCGGGGCGCTGTGAGACTCGTGGCCGTTCATCGGCATTAGTCCGTGAACGTACCTCGACTCTCTCGAAAGGACATCCCACGCTCATGCGCGTAAGCCTTCCTCTGGCCGCAGAACGCGGTCGCATCCGTGCCGTCACAGTGGCGCTGTGTGCGATGACCGTCATGGTCCTCGCAATAGCCTCCGCGCCGCCTCAGGCGCACGCGGCATTTGCTCTCAACAAGTGCGAAGGGGCTGAAATCACCGGCGAGGGATCCTCGCTGCAGAAGTTGGCCCAGGCGAACTGGATATCCCAGATCTTCGACACCTCGCTCTACGGTGGTTGCGGCGCAAGCGCGCCAAAAGTCACATTTACGACAGCCAGCAGCGGTTGCGGCCTCGACGCGATGGGTGCGGGGACGGCGGCGAGCAGTTGTACGTTCTCGACCAAAGAACAGAAAGAATGGGAAAAACCCGGTTATCGCGACGGCACCGTCCGCTACGGCGCGGCCGACTTCGCGCCGACGCCCGAAGAAGCGAAAAATATCGATGACGGTCCCACGGGGGCCGGTACCGCGGGCTCCGGCGAGATACACGTGCTGCCGGTTGCCGGCGCTGCAATCACGGTCGCGGTGCATTTCCCCAACGGTTGCGCCCTGCAAGACCCTGCTCAGCCTGGAGGCAACGGCGATACGAGCACGGGTGGTCTGGCCTCAAAAGAAAAAGGCACGGGCA
>Ga0210386_10004121_pt1 | contig 12080 bp, 13 predicted proteins | sample IncBWH32OmetaG_FD_160091 | JGI IMG/M metagenome (GOLD analysis project Ga0210386, IMG submission 160091) | Forest soil microbial communities from Barre Woods Harvard Forest LTER site, Petersham, Massachusetts, United States - Inc-BW-H-32-O ... | reverse complement strand
CTTCTGTTTCTCACCTTCCATTTTCTCGCAGTGGAGTTGAAGCTTTGAACCGCGCAGAGGAACACGAGGCACTGGCAGAGTTGATTCGTCGAAGCGCAAGTTTGTTCGAGTATTACGCTGAGAATGACGAATCCCGCGCCATTGTGCGTGATCTCAGGTCAGCAATGGACCGAGCGATCGATCGGCTCTCATTATGCCTGCCACGGAGCGCTGTCCGAGACCTTCCGGAGCACATAGAGCGCAATGGCCGTCGATACAGCCCAACTCGCTAAATAGCTAAATAGAAAGCCCGAAGTTCATCCCGCTACGAGGGCCTGCCTGGACTGTCACAACTGACAGATGTCCGATCGGCGATCGCATGTTCTAATGCCGCAAGATCCTGTAAGGATCGGCGAGCGGTGACGTCAGTTCATCCTCCAGAGAAGGCATGATGAATAGATCGATGGGGAACGGATTGAGGCCTGTTCGCGGAACTGTCAGAGCGGTGAGCAGGCAATTGGCGATCATCGGCGGGCTTGTTTTTCTTGGTGCAATGTCGTTGATCGCGCAGAATGCCGAATTGCAGCAAAAACTCGCGGCCGTAAAGCGGTCTGTAATTGAAAACAAGCAGAGGCTGCAGAGGTATCAATGGTACGAATCGGTTCAGCTTACACTGAAGGGCGACCCCAAGCCTGCGTCTCAAAACCTTTGCCGGTATGCCCCAGATGGGACTGTTCAAAAGACTCCGATAGGCCCTCCCCCTCCCCCTCCGAGCGGCGGCAGACTGAAGCAAAAGATTGTTGCGAACAAGAAAGCAGAGATGCAGGATTACATGGGGGACGTGAAGAATCTTCTCGCTCTCTATGTGCCGCCTGACCCACAGAAGATGCAGCAAGCCTATCAGTCAGGCAACTTCTCTTTGAATCCAGTCGGAGGCATGCTGAACTTGATATTTGCGAATTATGCTCAGCCCAATGACAAGCTGACGGTGACGTTCGATCAGGCTTCGAAGAAGATTACGGCTCTGCACGTCAACACATATATGGGGGAAGCCAAGGATGTCGTGACACTCGATGTGACGATGTCTTCCCTGCCGGATGGAACGAGTTTCGTTCTGAAAACAGTCCTGAACGCAACGGCCAAACAGCTTGTGGTGACGACGATAAGTTCGAACTACGAGAAGCTCGCGGCAAATTAACGCTCTCGCCTCAGAGCAAAGCTTCCCTTCAGAAAGTGGAAACGGGTACACGGAAGTAAAGAGACTTTGTAGAAATCATTGCGGAATCGATTTGTTGCTGGTTATACTCAAGGCTCCTTACCATGAAGGCACGCAGTTTTATCGTTAGAGCCCTGCTCTTCGCCCTGGTGCTGGCGCCGTCCGCGATGCGGATGTCTGCGAAGCAGCTTGGCGTGCCCTCATGCCGGGTCGCAAAATCGCACTCCCATGCGAGCCGGGCAGGCGTAAAGACGGGCGGTTCTCTGGACCAGCTTGTGGCCTTCACGCCGGGCCGTCATGCACCGTCGCCGCGGCTGCATCGGATTCGCGGCAAGAAGATCAGCATCGAGAGGGGCCCGGTAGCGACGCCCCGCAGACACACACCGACGCATTTCCTCATCGCGGATGCACGAGTGGGTCAGCAGGAAATGGACGGCCCCAATCCGTCCCGCGGACCACCTTCGCAGTTCTTCCTCTAGAGCAGACACAGGTCAGTTGTGCGTAACCCCTGCGGGTGTGGTGTATCGCCATTCTGCTGCGCGCAGCTCAGTTGGCCGCCACTTTGACTGGAGCAATCTGTGCCGGGGGTGCGGAATGGCTCTACGAACGGTTCTGTCGAACGACACATTGCGAAACGCTGAAGCAAGAGATGACGCGAATCAATTGCATCGGCAAGGAATCGAGTTTGGGATCCCTCACGTACTTGCGGGGGGAACTCAATGGACTAGTATCCAAACCTCCATGGAGCTAGTCCAAGGGGGTTGGGGACGCTCGGGGAAGGCGAATCCAACCCGTTCATGCCGGCTGCCGGCTTCCTGGCCAGCGGCGGGCAATGCGAGTGGCGGCATCCGCGAGGGTGCCGCTGCCTGCAGGAAAGCATTGAAAGCTATGAACGAGCGTTCACTTCTTTCAGAAAGCCCTCCCGGAGTGCAGGCTTCAAAGCGAACATCTGGAAACGTTCTTTCGTTGACGCGCACTATCTGTGCGGGTAAACTGCGAGCCATTCGAGCGGCTCGTAGTCGGATGTCCCTCTCTGCCGCCGAACCCACCTGGAGGAATCGCCATGCTCCCCCTTTCAAAGCGCGTTGCGCTCTTGCTTGCTCTTACCCTGCCTAGTACGCTTTATGCCGCTGACTACACCTACCAGCAGACCACGCAGTTAACCGGCGGATCGCTGCTCCACATGATGAAGTCGGTCGGCTTTATCAGCTCGCAGGCGCGGCACATGGGCGACCCCATCGTGTCGACGATTTATCTCAAGGACAACCGACTGGCCAATGTCTCGCCCGAGACCATCGAGATCATTGACCTCGACAAGGAGACCATCACCAACATTGATGTCCAGAAGAAGACATATACGGTGATGACTTTCGACCAGATGAAGCAGGCCATGGAGAACGCGCGCGCGCAGATGCAGAAGCAGCAGGCCTCGCAGCCGGCGGCGCAGCCTGCTCCCGATCCCAACGCGCAAAACGTGAAGATGAGCTTCGACGTTAAGGTGCGCAAGACCGGGGCGCAAAAGCAGATTAGCGGCCTGGACAGCAACGAAGCCATCCTCACCATGACCATGACGGCAACCGATACGCAGACCCAGCAATCCGGCGCCATGGCGATCACCAACGACATGTGGATGGTTCCGGCAATACCCGGCTATGACCAGATTCGCGACTTCTACCAGCGCATGGGAGCCAAGCTGGCCTCCGGGACGATGAGCCTCGGGTTCGACTTCAGCAAAATGCTGGCTCAGAATCCGGGCGCCAACCAGGCCCTTGGCGACATGGCCAAGGAGATGCAGAAGCTGGACGGCGTCCCGATCATGCAGGTCATGCGCATGGGCACTACGGCCAACGGTCAGCCGCTGCCGGCGGCATCAGAAGCGCCCACGCCCGCTGCGCCGGCGGGTCCAAGCGCGGGGGATGTGGCGAAACAGGGCATGACTTCAGCCCTGACGAGCCATTTCGGCCTGGGCGGATTCGGCAAGAAGAAGCAAGACCCGCCGCCCGATCCGAATCAGAATGCGGCCCAGGCGCAGGCCGCGAACTCGATCCTGATGGAGACGCAAATCACAACTTCGAACTTCTCATCGGCCCCTGTCGATCCGTCGCACTTCGACATTCCGGCCGGATACAAACTGGCGCAACCGCCGGTGCAGGCGACAGTAAAGAGCGCGCAGTGAATAGCGCGCTTGCAGCTGCCCGCTATCCCGGCCTCCGGTTCCAGATCCATGCCGGCGGCTAGAGGAAACGCAGGCATCTGCAATCCGGACTGAAGTTGTCGGAGAGTGACCCTCAAAAAACCTGCAAATATTTTGTGGAAAACTGCAAATTTCGGGAGGGGGGGGGGGGGGGGTAGATCCACCATGCGGAATCGTGCCGACCCTATCCTACGATTGCCCGAGGGCGTGCGCGACATTGCCCACGTTTTGGCTTGCTGTTTGATTATGCTCCGGCGCGAGGAGATTACCTGCAATTCAGGCGACAAGTTTTTTGGCCTTTAGGTTGTGGAGTTTAGACGGGGTCAGGCTGCGAATGAGATTGACAGGGGTTCGGACCGATGGGCTCTTACGCTTTTTGCGGCCCCCGCCTTCGTCGACCTGGCGACCTGTGACGGAAAGAAAACCCCGGTCCAGCCGTTGCGTCTCTCACAGATTCCGGGGAACGCAGGGTTTAGAATCGTTCGTGGCGCTGACGCGATTGCGCTATTTTTACCCGCACGCAGCTGGGGATGTCAGGAAGGCTTCGGTGGGTTAATTTTGTAATTTTTTGAGGAAGCGGGCAAGCGATGCGAGCGAAGACGGCGGTTGTGCTGGGCGCCCAGTGGGGCGATGAGGGCAAGGGCAAAATTGTTGACGTGCTGAGCGAACGATTCAGCGCCGTGGCGCGGTATGCGGGCGGGCACAACGCGGGCCATACGGTAATCCACGGCAGCCAGAGGTTCGTGCTCCAGCTCATCCCCTGCGGCGTGCTGAGGCCGGGTTGCAAAGGCGTAATCGGCAACGGCGTGGTGCTCGATCCCATAGCTTTTCTGAAGGAAGTGGCCAAGTTGCGCGGACTCGGAGTCGAGGTCGACGGACGGCTCTTTGTCTCCAATCGCGCGCAGGTCATTCTGCCCTACCATCGCATGATCGAGCTGGCAGCGGAGAGCGCGCCGGGACGCAAGCGCATCGGGACAACAAGCCGCGGCATCGGTCCCGCGTATGAAGACAAGATGGCGCGCAGCGGTTTGCGCATTGTAGATCTGCTGAACACGTCGCTGCTGAAGACTCACATTGAGGCGGCCTGCGGCGAGAAGAATGCGATCGCTCATGCATTGTTCGGCACCGACCCTCTGGACCCGGAAAAAATGTATGACGAATACGCGGCGGCAGCCGAAGAGGTGCGTCCGTTTGTGGCGGACACAGGCCGGTTGCTGCACCAGGTGATCGCCAGCGGCGGCTCGGTGATGTTTGAGGGCGCGCAGGGCACGATGCTCGACATCGATCACGGCACTTATCCGTTTGTGACCTCATCCTCCGCGACAGCCGGCGGCGCGGCGACCGGCACCGGCGTGGGACCGACGGCAATCGGCACCGTGATCTCGGTGACCAAGGCCTACGTGACGCGCGTGGGAGAAGGTCCGTTTCCGACCGAGATTCATGATGTGATCGGCGACCAACTTCGCGCGCGCGGCAACGAATACGGCGCGGTGACCGGACGTCCGCGGCGTTGCGGATGGCTCGACATTCCTCTGCTGCGCTATTCCAACCAGGTGAACGGCGCCGAGTGGCTGGTAGTGACAAAGATGGATGTGCTCGATGAACTCGCGGAGATTCCCATTTGTGTTGGCTACCAGATGGACGGCAAAGTGAGCGACGAGATTCCTGCGGATGTGCAAGGGCTGGAGCGCATCAAGCCGGTGTATACAACACTGAAGGGCTGGCGCGCATCCACGGAAGGCATTACCGAATTTGATAAGCTGCCGAAAGCTGCGCAAGAGTATCTCCGTTTTCAGGAGCGAGAGAGCGGCGCGAAGATCGGCATGGTTTCTACGGGCCCCGACCGCGAACAGACGATGGTGCTTCCGGAGTTTGCCGCGACACTGGATGAGATCCACGCATAGACTGAATTGACTGTCCGAGGAAATTACCTTGGTTTGAGGAAGTGCTCCCCATGATCAGCTTTACTGTCCGGATGCGGTTCGCCCAGGAAGATCGGGCGGAGATTGCCGATATTCTGCATGAACTCGCCGCGGCATCGCGGCAGGAACCGGGATGTGTGAGCTACATTCCCCACTGGGTGCAGGGCGATCCGTGCACGGTGTTGATCTACGAACAATACAAAGACCAGAAAGCGGAAGAGGCGCATCGGCAGTCTCCGCACTTCAAGAAGTACGCGGTGGCAGGGCTTTACCAGAAGATGCTGGAGCGCAACCGCGAGGATCTGGCGGCGCTGGCGTAGCGATTCGTCGCAGGCGACTTGGCTTACGGTTTTACCCGCAGGGCATGCGTGATGAAATTCCCTTCATTTGAAGAATTGGCGGAAGTAATTCGCGAATCGGCGCGATTGAGGCGGGACAAACGCATCGATCCCGATACGGAGGTTTCCCGCGATCTCGAAATCTCAGGGAAACACGGGCCCGATCTTTTGAAAGCGATCGAAGGGCATTACGGACTCAAGTTTGCATCCGAGCTTTGCGACCAATTGGAGAACGATTGCCTGATGGATCGCGAAGATGGAGATGGATCGCCCGTGATGGAGCCCTTGCTTGGAAGGCGATCTGCCGAGCGTCATCCGGTTACGGTTGGCCAGCTTTACAGGACGGTCCTGCTGGAACTCCACAAACTCCCTGACATTCAGAAACAGACGGATGGCGCAGGCTAACACTCCGACGCGCTGGTCTGGAATTCGCAGTGGTAATGTGACGGACGGATTTTTGTGGAGTCAAAAGATCGTGAGTGAACCTTCCTTTGGTCACGCCATCTAATGACCTAAGGATTTCTTATGCCCATACATTCACATGCCGCGCATTGACCCACAGTACAGTTCGAGGCTACTATCCGTTACGCCTATGGAAATCCTGAAAGAGGGCATGTCTGCGGGCAGAAGTCGTTGTCTCGCAATGAGCTTTGCCATTTTGGTGATAGTGGCTGCCAGTGCGTCGCTGTACGCCATGCCGCGCGCGGAGCGGCATGAGACGCGGCACGAGATCGAGCAACTCGAAGACACCTGGCGAGACGCCGTGTTGAAAGGGAACATTGCAGCGATGGATGCATTGCTCTCAGATGATTACATGGCCATTAGTCCCACCGGCATCCTGCAATCGAAGGAACAGTCGCTTGCGAATCTGCGCGCAGGCACGGTTCACTTCAACGAGATTGAATTGAGCGACCGCAAGATTCGCCTGTATGGAACCACGGCGCTGGTTACCTCGCGTGCCGAAGTAAGGGGCACGGGGCCGGAAGGCGACATGTCCGGAAGCTACCGCTATACGCGGGTCTACGTGAAAGATGCGCGCGGCGTGTGGCACATCGTGAGCTTCGAAGCGAGCAGGATCAAGGAACCGGGCCAACACCGCTGATCTGAACGGAAAAGCCGGCCTCGCTTTTATGAATTGCAAATTCATGCGATGGAAGATTCTCCCACGCCCTTAGGGGCGCGCGTGGCTGTGGCGCACTTCGTTTCACCCTGCGCTATTCTCAGGCTCTAGAATTGAGCCGATGCCTGAATTGCCCGAGGTGGAGACAATCGCGCGCGGTGTGGACGCGCGAATACGCGGCGACCGGATCGTGGATGTATGGTTCGGCCGGCATCGCGAACCGTTCAAGTCGCCACGGGCCGGACAGGTAGTGGGATTACGCGAGAGGCAGATTATTGCCGTCCACCGCACCGGCAAGCATGTTGTGGTGGAGTTAGGCCGTCGATCGGGCGAGCGTGCCAAAGGAAAAGGTTCGCAGGAGGACGCGGCCGAAATCGCCGCGCAGTGGATTGTGCACCTGGGCATGACAGGGCGCCTGCTGGTGACGACGCCGGAGGCCGATGTCGCAAAGCACACCCATGCACGCCTGACGCTGGCGAGCGGGCGGGAATTGCGCTTTGTCGATCCGCGGCGATTTGGCAGGCTGGAGTTTCGCGACCTGCGCAAGGGATTGGGATTTGCGGGACCGGGGGTGGAACCGCTGACAATCGAAGCAGAGGCGTTCGCGGTGTTGTTCCACGGTCGAAAGCTGGCCATCAAGGCCGCGCTGCTCAACCAGACGCTGCTGTCTGGCGTGGGCAACATCTACGCCGATGAAAGCCTGTTTCACGCCGGAATTCGTCCCCGGCGCAGGGCGGGACAGCTGACACATGTGGAACTGGAGAAACTGCGACGAGCCTTACGCAAGGTTTTGGAGCACGCGATCCGGCTGGGTGGATCTTCGGTTTCAGATTATGTCGATGCCGAGGGTGTTCGGGGCTTCTTCCAACTGGAACATTGTGTATACCAGCGCACCGGCGAGCCGTGCCGCCGCTGTGGGAACGCGATCAAGCGCATTGTGGTGGCCGGACGGAGCACACACTATTGCGCGCACTGCCAGAAATAGAGCCGCACTTTTGCACAGGGGAATCTACTGTTTTTTGAAGAGAGAAACGGCAGGTTTACTGGAATCAAAACGGTTCACCGATTTCTCAGTATCTAACTGGTTGAAATCAAAGAAAATCAAGAACGGCACGTGGATTGCTATTTAGGAGGGTGCCAGTGATGTACCGGCTGCTGGGAGAATTCCGGCGAGCCCGCAAAAACAGCAGACGCTCGGCAAGAGCAGCCGCCAAAGAAGCGGTAGACCGGCCGGGAAAGCCTGTGGAAGGCGCGGTGGATATAACCACCGCCCATAATTTGCTGGGAGGCCAGTGACCAGCGCAGGGACGCGAAACGCCACTCGAAAGGGTGGCGTTTCGTGCGTGTGAGCAAAGTAACGATGGGGGCGCCCGAGTACCAGGGAGTTGCTGCGCAGTTACGCCTGTACCGGAGAGTTGGGGGCGCTACTTGCGCTCGGCTGCGGTAGCCTGTACTATCGAAATTGCCTATCAAGCGGCTGAAGCGAACCACCCGGATCAGGGGTAGAGCCGGCTCGCCGCTGACAAAAGATACTTCGCAAACATGACCGAACCAACAGGCGGAAGCAGCGAAGAATCCTATAGGACGGGCATCATCCCAGGAAATGCTGGCCGAATCTTACCGATCCAGACAACCGGAGAATGCTGTTGCAGGTGAGTCGGGTAAAAGGGCCAAGCGTTTTGATTAGATGTTTGGCCCTGGAGCCGCATCGAAGTAGTAGCGGTCATTCTACGCGGGGGCCCTGGCGACAAGCGATTGTCGAGGGAGCAGACCAGGATGCCGCGATGCACCGGGGCAGGAAAGGTACACCCACCGTCAACGCGTCGTGGGTACGCAAATGTCGGAAGCGTTCGAGAGCACTGTTCCCTCGACAAATTGCGCGACTTTCGTCGACCGGCGGAAAACATTCGTCGCGGTATATCCCGTTCCACCGGGATGAGCGGCCGGGACCGTAAGACTCAGCAGAGATGGAAGAGCTGAAGTAAGAGATTAAATGCAACCCACAGCAATGTGCCAGGAAGTGCACGCATGACAACAGAACCGACGGTGCCTCAGCAAGAGCTGGGGTCGGCCCCGACTAATGGTCAGGGACAGTCGCAAGGACATCGGCGCCGCAGGCGTCGTCGCAAAAACAAGTCCAACCCGCCGGGCGGACAGCCGCAGGGGCAGATTCAACAGGGTCAGCCCCAGCAAGCTCAGCCGCAGATGCAGGCTCCTCAGCAGCCGCAGCAGCAAGGCGGCCCGCCCAACAAGCAGGGTTCAGCTCGACACCGCAAGAAGAAGAAGTTCTTCCAGCCGAAGAGCGGCGCTGCTCAACCGCAGCCGGGTAACAGCATCGCTCCGCAGCACAACGGCCGGCGCAAGGAGAAGCAGCGAGGGCCGCGGACGTTTGTCGGTCCGATGGACCATAGCTATCGCATCGTGAACGGCAATGTGGCCGATGGACCGCCTTCGACGATTCCTACCTCAAGCAATGGACACCACGGTGGCTACTACAACGACGTCAACGTCAGCGCCCCAAGTGTTCCTGTAAAAGCGGATGCACCGACGCGTATCTTCTGCTTCATCGATGACCTGTTTTTCCAGGCGAAGATCCAGGAGACGGCGAAGAAGCTGGGCGTGAAGGTGGAGTTTGTGAAAGGCGAGAAGGAAACAGTCTCGCGGATCATCGACGCTTCAGAGGCCGAGAAGCCGAAACTGGTGGTCTTCGACCTGAACAATCTCAACGCAAAACCGATGACGCTGATTCCGAAGTTCAAGACGAAATTCAAGAAAGCGACGTCGATTATTGGATTCCTCAACCATCTGCAGGGCGACCTGAAGATGAAGGCCGTGGAAGCAGGATGCGACACCGTTATGCCGCGCTCGGCATTCTCACAAAGCCTTCCCAATCTGCTGCGCCGATATGGCCTGGAAGAGGAAGACGAGTACGCACAGCAACCGGTGTAATGAAGACAGGACAGGGAATAAAGGAGCGGGCGCCGACATCGATTGTTGGCGCCTTGTTTTTTGGCGGCGAGGATCCCTCTGGGATTGTGGGCGTGTGGCAGCCACGTTGAAGGTGGCGGGACGTAAGCGGTTTCCTGTTTGCGCGCCGCCGGCGAGATAGAAGCCCGGACACTCGTCAGAACAGTAAGGTCTGATCTCGCGTTTTGGGTACCCAAATCAATTTGGGGAAGGCATACTGACCTTGTCAATAACGATACCTCCCGCTCGGCTTGGCCGGATTTCGGCTCTTAGCCGAATTGCTGTCGCAAAGCTGTAACGATGGAGGGAACAAGGTCTCTCTTTCCATGTCGCCGGATGCTCTGCTCCATTAGACTGGAGATTGGGCCGTGGTGGCTCGATTCCAATTCTGCATGACGATTTCTGCGCTGATAATCGACGACGAACAACTGGCTCGCGACGAGCTCGCGTATCTGCTGGAGGCTGCGGCCGATGTGGATGTGGTGGCGCAGGGCACGAATGGCATCGAGGCCGTGGAGTTGATTGAAGAACATCATCCGGATCTCGTTTTTCTGGATGTGCAGATGCCGGGGCTGGATGGATTTGCGGTAATTCAGCGCGTGATGGAGCGGCATAGCAAACAGAAGAACGGCAGCACATGGAGCCTGCCGCAGTTTGTGTTTGCAACTGCGTATGACCAGTACGCAGTGCGCGCGTTTGACGTAAACGCGGTGGATTATCTGCTGAAGCCTTTCGATCGCGTGCGGGTGGACAAGGCACTGGAGCGGGTGCGCGGACGGATAACGAACGGCGTTGCGGCGGCAAGCGATTCGCCGATCGAGTCGCAACTCGATGCGCTGCTGAATCTGCTGAAGAGCCCGCAGAACGGACCACGCGCGACACAGCGGGCAAAGCTGATTGTGCAAGCGGGAAGCAGGCTGCTGCTGGTGGACCAGGCGGAGATATGCTTTGCGGAGATCGAAGAAGGCGTGATTCGCGTGGTGACGCAGCAGTTCGAGGGGCAGTCAAAGTGCCGGACGATTGAGGAACTGCTGGATCAGCTGGATCCGGCAGTGTTCTGGCGGGCGCATCGCAGCTTCGTAGTGAACATCAACCAGATTCGCGAAGTGGTGCCGTGGTTCAAGTCGACGTATCAGTTGCGGATGAATGACAAGAAGCAGACGGAGATTCCGGTGAGCCGGGCGCAGACTAAGCGGCTGCGGGAATTGTTCAATCTGTAGGTAATCGCATCGGTCCGCCTGGATCGAGGGCCATGATTCGCGTGCCGGGCACTAAGCGGGTTGGAGTTTCAGGCGCACTCCCCAGTGATCCTTTGACGCGCCTGTAGGCGTTCAGGTGCCATGACTCGGCGCGTAAACAGCCGTTCGATGGGTATGTTTCGACGACGATGTGTCCGGTGGCCGTGGTTCCTGAAATATGAAGTGTAGCGGCGCACGCCGCGCCAAGCTTATCCAAGAAAGAGCGACCTGCGCCTTCCGCTCGCAGGCGGGACCCAGTGGTCATATCGAATTCTTCGGCTTCGACCAAGGGATATTGGCCGCCTTCTGCAATCAAGACGAAAGCGCGCCTGCCGTCAGAGGAATAACCCTCGACACGAAAAACGAGTGAACGATCCCAGTCTCCGTCGCTCGGAAAAAATCCGAGTGGCTCAGAGCTGACGGGAGGAACGGTACGGGTCCCATCGGGATGGATGATATGAAGCGCGTAATCCGCCATACATTGGTGCGTATTCTTGCCGTGATCGTCTTCGCTGTGCATTGTGAGATACGCGCTGAAACCCGAAGTGCTTCGTAGAGGCTCAGTGTGCGCATCTCGATCGCCGCACACATAACCGGTTTGATATGGCGCGTGAGACTGGAACGACCAGAGGAGAAGGAGCACGGGCAGAAACATAAAAACAGGTTAGCGCCAATCCTTCAGGGCTGCTGTAATGATTGTGCCTCGGCTTCTGTATTGTTCCATTTCCTCAGGTTCACCGAAGCAAGCACCGCGAACGAACCCATGATGAAAATCGAGACGAGCGCAGAGGCGCGGAGAATGGCCGCGGTGTGCCATTGTGCGCCTGTGGGGTCGATGACTGCGTCCAGGGCTTGCGGACGAAGTAGCTGGAGGACGTTGCCGAAAGCGCAGAGGGCGTAGAGCAGGACGGCGGCGCGCCAGCGCGGGGATGCGGGCTGGGGTGTGGCCGCGGAACGGCGCAGATATTGGGCGAACGCGAAGTAAATGAGGAAGACGGTGAGGAGCCAGCCGGCGTAGTTGGTGAGCGGAACGCCGAACCATAGGCCTCCATCGCGCCAGCGCCATCCATGGAGAAGGGTGCTCCAGACGGGATCCTGGGCGAAGT
>Ga0210386_10004120_pt1 | contig 12081 bp, 11 predicted proteins | sample IncBWH32OmetaG_FD_160091 | JGI IMG/M metagenome (GOLD analysis project Ga0210386, IMG submission 160091) | Forest soil microbial communities from Barre Woods Harvard Forest LTER site, Petersham, Massachusetts, United States - Inc-BW-H-32-O ... | reverse complement strand
CGGGCACCCGATGGGGCCGCTCGCGCTGCTCGACCTCGTCGGGCTCGACGTGGCGAAGTCGATCGGCGAGACGATCGGCGCGGACGTTCCAGCGCGCGTGCAGCAACTGATCGCCGAGCACGCGCTCGGGCGCAAGAGCGGCCGCGGCTTCCACGCCTACTGAGCCGGTCGCGGGCGGCACAGCGGCCGCGCAAGCGGCGAACGCCCACTTTGTGAGAAACCGTTGAGGCAGCTTTTAGCTGGCGTTCATCGGGGTCGGAATACTGCATCTAGCGACGCAACGTCGCGATGCACACCCGCCTCCTCCCAGTGCACACGATCCGGTCCGCTCCCCCCGCGGGCCGGACGTGTTTAAGGCCAGACGTCCGATAAGCGGCGCGAGCCTTTGTCCTCGGTCGCTCGCGTGCTATCGCACGCCACGCTCCCTGCGTCCGCGGCTCGCTTGCCTCTCGAACGTCTGGCCGGCGGCTTGGCGACTCCTCAGACCGGCGTCCTCGCGGAACTCAGTCGGGCTCGCCGCGGCGATCGCCGGTTTGGACGGTGCGGCGCTCGCGGATGCGCACGGCCTCGACGCGGTTGTCGCGAACGGACTCGACGCGGATCGAGAAGCCGTTCGTCGTGATCGTGTCGCCGCGGCGCGGCAGCCGACCGAGCTCGGCGAAGACGAGCCCGCCGATCGAGTTGTACGCGTCGCTGTCGACCGGCAGGTGCAGGCCGTAGTCGACGAGGTCGGTGACGGCGACGTGGCCGCGCACGAACCAGTCGCCGTTGGCGAGCTTGCGCACCTCGCCGCCGGCCGGGTCGGTCTCGTCGGTGATCTCGCCGACGACCTCCTCGATGATGTCCTCGACGGTGACGATGCCGACGACGCGCCCGTACTCGTCGACGATCACGGCCATCGACGTGCGCTCGCGCTGCAGGTCAGCGAGCAGGTCGTCGAGCGGCTTCGTCTCGGGGACGATCGGCGCGTCGTGCACGAGCGACTCGATCGGCGAGTGCGGGCCATCCTCCATCAGCGCCTGCACGAGCGTGTTGGCGTGCACGATGCCGCGGACGCGGTCGCGGTCGTCGGCCTCGGTGACGACGAGCCGCGTGTGGCCGCTTGCGACGCACAGTTGCAGCGCCGCCTCGACGTCCTGCGAGGCGTCGACCGTGACGACGGCCGGGATCGGCGTCATCACCTTGCGCGCGTCCTGCTCATGAAGGTGGAAGACGCCGGTCAGCATTCCCGCCTCGCCGAGATCGATGTGGCCGCCGGCCTGCGACTCGGCGATCAGCCGCTTGAGCTCGTCCGGCGAGCCGCCGCGGCGCTCGGCGTCCATGTTGACGCCGAGCAGGCGCAGGATCCGGTCGGCGACGGCGGTCAACGCGACGATCAACGGGCGGAACAGCACGCTGAACGCCTGCAGCGGACGCGCGACACGACGCGCGACCGCCTCGGCACGGTCGATCGCATAGAACTTCGGCACCATCTCGCCGGCGATCAGCTGGGCGCAGGAGATGATCAGGAACGCGACGACCGCCGCGATCGCGACGGCCGCGCCGTGCGCGAGCGCGCTGGGCAGCGCGCCTTTGAGCACGTTCGCGAGCGCGGGCTCGCCGAGCGCGCCGATCCCAATCGACGTGAGCGTCACGCCGATCTGCACGGCCGAGATGTACTCGTTGATGTTCGCCAGCTGGTCGAGCGCGAGGCGCGCGCCGCGGACGCCTTCGTCGCGCATCTGCTCGAGAACCGTTCGGCGCGAGCGGACGAGCGCGTACTCGGCGATCACGAAGAACGCGTTGATCGCGACGAGAACCGCCGTGAGGATGATCTTCAGCGCGTTCACGCGGCGCGAAGCACCCGTGTGCGGGTGTGATCGTACCCATTGACTCGGGCGTGACCGCGGCCGGCGGGGCTGCGCCGCTCTCTTCGGCCGGGACGAGTAAGGCCCGCAAGGGCCGTTCTACTTCGCGGAAGTTCTTCGTCGTCGTTCATCGATGGCCGACTGGAGCAAAGGTAGCAAGGCACAGCGTCGGAAGCGTGAAAAATCGGCCGACGTTCCTCAACCGTCGGAGGGCGGCTCGACCGGTTCGTCGATCCGCTCGGCGAGCGCGAAGTCGGCCTCGGTGAGCCCGCCCGCGGAGTGCGTCGAGAGCGTCAGGCGCACCTTGTTCCAGCCGTGCACGAGGATGTCAGGGTGGTGGTTGGCCGCCTCCGCCAGATCGGCGACGCGCTGCACGAGCTCGATCGCCGCGACGAAGTCGGCGAGGTCGAAGTCGCGGACGATCGCGTCCCCGTCGCGGCGCCACTCAGAGCCCTCCAGTCGCAGCTCGATCTGCGCGTCGTTGAGCAGTGCCATTCGGCGCCGAGCATAGCGGGCGTAAAGTTCGATCATGCGCATCGTCAGCCTCGTCCCGCACGCGACCGAGCTGCTGTTCGCGCTCGGCCTCGGCGATCAGGTCGTCGCCGTGACGCACGAGTGCGACCACCCGCTGCAGGCGCTGCAGCGCCCGCGCGTGACGAGCGACGTCCTGCCGGAGGGCCTGAGCGCGGCGGAGATCGACGCGGCCGTGCGCGAGCGCACGCTCGCCGGCGAGGCGATCTACGAGCTCGACCGCGAGGCGCTCGCAAGGCTCAAACCGGACCTGATCGTCACGCAGGAGCTCTGCCCGGTGTGCGCCGTCTCCTACGACGAGGTCGCGCAGATCGCCAAGCAGCTCCCCTCGCAGCCGCGCGTGATCGCGCTCGACCCGAACACGCTCGGCGAGACGCTCGGCGACGTGCGCACGATCGCCGAGGCGACCGACCGTCGCGAGCGCGGGGTCGAGCTCGTCGCGGAGGCGAGCGCACGGATCGACCGCGTCGAGCTCGCCGTGCGCGGCGAGCGACGCGTTCGCGTGGCGGCGCTGGAGTGGCTCGACCCGGTCTACGTCGCCGGGCACTGGACGCCGCAGATGATCGAGCTGGCCGGTGGCGAGGATCCGCTGGGGCTGGCCGGCGAGCATTCGGAGGTGGTCACGTGGGAGCAGGTCGCCGCCGCGCGCCCGGAGGTTGTCGTCGTGATGCCGTGTGGCTACGACGCGCAGCGCGCGCACGAGGAGGCCTGCAAGCACGGGGACGAGCTCGCGCGGCTCGGCGCGGCGCGGATCGTTGCGGTCAACGCGTCGGCGTACTTCTCACGCCCGGGTCCAAGACTGATCGACGGGCTCGAGCTGCTCGGGCACGCGCTGCACCCGGACAAGCTGGGAGAGTCGCCGGGCGAGGCGCTCGCGGTCGAGCTGCCGAGCGCGGTCGAGCACTAACCGGGTTCGACGAGCCGCGGCGGCGGCGCAGCCGGGTTGGCTTCGCTCGACTTCGAGACGGCGATCGAGCCGGCGAGCGCGGCGGCGCCGAGCAGGATGCAGGCGGCGAGCGCGAGCGACTGCGCACGGTGGCGCGTGCCGGCCTGGATCGCGAGCGCACAGAGCGCGCCGGCGATCAGCCCGCCGACGTGCCCGCCCCAGGAAATCCCGGGCAGCGTGAAGCTGATCACGAGGTTGATCAGGATCAGCCCGCCGACACCGCTCTGCATCAGCGGGATCTGGCGCGCGCGCATCTCGACGGCGGCGGCGCCCATGATCCCGAACACGGCGCCGGAAGCGCCGACGGTGACCGAGTGCGGCGAGACGAGCAGCGCGCCGAGCGACCCGGCGAGCAGCGACACGGCGTAGATCAACCCGAAGCGCAGCCGGCCGAGGACCGGCTCGAGCATCACGCCGAGCACGTACAGCACGTACATGTTGAAGCCGATGTGCAGCAGGTTCTCGTGCAGGAAGCCGCCGGTGACGATGCGCCACCACTGGCCGTGCGCGACGCCGAGCGTCGGGAAACCTTCGATGCTGCCGAACAGCGCGCCTTCTTCGTAGACCTTGCCCGACGGGCCGCCGGTCAACGAGATGCTGCCCTCGGCGAGGAACGCGACGACGTTGATCGCGATCAGCGCCAGCGTCACCTCCGGCCGGCGCGTGACCTTGCGGATCGTCTTGACCGTCGTGCGCTGGCGAGCGCAGTCGGGACAGCGCATCCCGACAGGCGTCGTCGTCATGCAGTCGGGGCAGATCGGCCGCCCGCAGTTGGAGCAGGCGACGCCTGTCTCGCGCGATGAGTGGCGGTAGCAGGTGGCCATGGTCGTCGGTCGAGAGCCTAGCTGCGCCCGGCGGCGGAGCAGCCGGACGACGCCGGCGAGCTCAGGCGCGGAACAGTTTGCGCGACCGATCGAAGATCGGCCAGCGACGCAGATCCTTGACCGTGCGCTCGGCCGCCGCACGATCGATCTGCGGCCAGCGGACGCCGAGCGGACCGGTCGCAGCGTGCGTGCGGCGCCGTGCGCGCAGCACGACGAGCGCCGCGCCGGCGGCGCCGCCGGCGGCGATCGCGGCAGCCGGCCGGACCCAGTTGCGCGGGTCGCGCATCGCCGACAGCTCCCAAGCCTCGAGCTCGCCGGCGGCGAGCGCGGTGATCGTCGTGAGCGTCGACTCGAGCCGCTGGGCGAGGTCCTCGGGCGGCTCGACGGGGGTCAGCGCTTCGCGCAGCAGGGCCTCGAGGTTGGGCAGCGCTTCACTCATCGCTCGGCTCCTTGCGCGGGTCGCCGACGAGCTCCTGCAGCTGCTTGATCGCGCGGTGGATCAGCACCTTCGTCGCTCCGTCGGAGCGGTCCATCGCACGCGCGATCTCGCGGTTGTCCATGCCGAGCGCGAAGCGCATGATCAGCGCCTCGCGCCGATCCTCGGGGAGCTGCTGGACGCCGTCGAGCACACGGCTGAGCTCGTCGCGGCCCTCGACGAGCTGCTCGGTCGTGTGCAGCGCGGTCAGCTCGCCGGTCTCGTCGATCGAGGAGGCGGGCTTGCGCGCGCGGTCGCGGTACAGGTTCGCGGCGAGGTTGTGCGCGATCCGGATCAGCCACGGGCGCAGCGGCCGCCCGTCGGACTCCCGCTGCGCGCGCTCGAAGTGCCGATAGGCCTGCAGGAACGTCTGCTCGGTCAGATCCTCGGCGTCGTGGTGATCGCCGACGCGGTAGTACGCATAGCTGTAGACGTCGCGCAGGTGTGCGCGATAGAGGTCGGAGAACTCGGCATCGAGCTGCGCCTTCGACTTCTGGCTGGCTGGCTCGCTCACTCATTGCACACCCTATCCCCGGGCCGTCGCGCTTCTGGCACGCAGCAGCCGGGCCGCGAACGGCTCAGGCCGCGCGAACTCCACCACGACGCGCCTCGCCTGTCGAAGGGCTCGTCGCGGACTCGTGTTCGGCGCTCGCGGCCGGCGCCGAGGAATCCTGCGCGCGCCGCACGAACGTCGTCGGCGAACGCCTGTGCTCCGCATGCGCGCCCTGGCCGACGGGGCTCTCGCTCGCGCCCTCGGAGGACTCCGGCGCGCGCGCGCCGCCGAGCCACTCCCACTGCACGCTCACGCATGCCCAGATGCGATCGGTCACGGCCGTCGCGAGCGCCGGCGAGGAGCTGCCTGTGGTCGGAAAGCACAGCGGGCGACCGACGCGCAGGCGAACCTTGCGCGGACGGATCCGCCAGCCGCGGCGGACGTGTTCAGAGCCGATCACGGCGATCGGAACGACCGGGACGCCGGCTTCGAGCGCGAGCCGACCGATCCCGCGCCGCGGCGCGCTCAGCCAGTCCGTCCGGATGCGCGTGCCCTCTGGGAACAGCACGACGCAGTCGCCGCGCTCGAGGATCGCGCGCGCGGTCTCCATCGCCGCGCGGTCGCCCGCGCCGCGGTCGACCGGGAACGCGCCGAGCGCGTTGAGGATCCATGCCTGCCAACGCTTCTCGAACAGCTCGCGCTTGGCGAAGTAGTAGACGGGACGGCGCACGAGCGTGCCGATCAAAAACGGATCGAGGAAGCTGCGGTGGTTGGAAGCGAGCAGCAGCGGGCCGTCCTTCGGCAGGTGCTCGCGCCCGACGCGCTGCATCCGCAAGTAGATCAAGAACGCCGGCACGAGCAGCGAGCGCAGCGTCCAGTAGACGAACGGGTTGACGCCGCGCTTCAGCGAGCGGTCGCGGAAGCTTTCGAGGTCGGCGTGCGGCGGCGTTTGCGCCCGCGCGTCAGCCGCAGGCGAAGCCGCGCGCTCTGGCGCCGCCGCCGGCTCGGGTGCGGGCGCGCGTGCTTCGTTGCGATCTTGCTCCATGCCTGCAATACACCGGGCGCGAGCGTGGCGTTACAGCCCGGCGAGGCGCATCTGCGACGTGTTGGTAAACCCTGCAGCCAGTCAGCTAGGCGTCCGATCTGCGGCGAACCCGTCGACTCGCCTGGCGCCAAACGTCGGCGATACCATCTCTGCACACGGCTCGCCGACGTAGCTCAACTGGCAGAGCACCGGTTTTGTAAACCGGAGGTTGCCGGTTCGATTCCGGCCGTCGGCTCTCTGACGATCAGCCGGAGCAGCGTGGCTCGCGCACTGGATTCCGCGCACTGGATCTCGCGAGCCGACGTTTCCACGTACGGCGACGTCTTGGAGGGCGCTCACGTGCATCAGTCGCCTTCCGAGGCGGCCATCTTGCGGGGCGCAATAAACATCGCTTGTGTCTCCACGTGCCAGCCCGTACAGTTGCGGATGTCGATGAGACAGACTCCTCGCGCGACGGATTGCGCCGCGCCTGTTGGGCGTTCAAGGACACCGCTGTGTTTACCGCCGCCACGACGTGCTGCCTCCAGACCTCCGGCCGCTAATAAACGACGTGTCGCGGCACGAGCGCAAGACGACCCAGCGGGAACGGATCCTCGCGGGAATGGCCGAGGCCCTCTCGGAAGTGGGCTACGCCGAGACGACGATCGGGTCGGTGATCGCAAATGCCGGTGTGTCGAGACCCACGTTCTACGAGTACTTCGCCGACAAGACCGCTTGCTTCTTGGCCCTCCAGCAAGACGTCCAACGACGGTTCGCGGCCGAGCTGAGAAACAGCCTGGAGAACCGGCCGGCGGAGCAGGCGGTCTCGGCGGCGCTGACGCGGCTGCTCGCGTTCGCGAAGTCGGAGCGGTGCGCAGCTCGGATCCTCGTGAACGAGCCGATGGCGGTCGGCTCGCGCGCGCTCGACGTCCGCGATCGGGGTCTTCAGGAGATCGAGGCGATCATCGAGGAGCGGTACGCGAGCGTCGACCCGGAGACGCCGGTGCCCGACGTCCCCAGCCGACCGCTGATCGGAGGCGTCTACCGGCTGATCGCCGCCCAGTTCCGAAACGGCTCCAACGGCGCAGACGGGCTGCTCGACGAGTTGCTCGTCTGGCTCAGGTGCTATGAGCTGCCGTTGCGGGAGCATCGATGGCGGTCCTTGAGCCCTTCCGCGCCGTTGACGCGGACGCCGGTCGAGGTCGGACCGCTGTGTCCGCCTGGTCCGCTCGGCAATCGCACACGACTCTCGAAGGACGAGGTGGCCGAGCACCGCCGCCAGCGGATCCTGCTCGCCGCGGCGAGGCTCGCCGAGGAGAAGGGCTATCCGGCTGTCACGGTCATGGACATCACGAAGCGGGCACGCGTGGACACGAGAGCCTTCTACGCGTTGTTCACCGACAAGCGGGAGGCGTTTCGAGCCCTCCACGAGCTGCTCTTCCGCAACATCATCGCCGTCACCGCGTCCGGGTTCTCGACCCTTGGCTCATCGTGGCCGGAGCGCGTTTGGGAGGCCGGTCGCGCGTTCGCCCAGTACATGGAGCTGAACCCGACTCTGGCGCATGCGTCGCTCGTCGACAGCCACGCGGGCGATCCGGACACGGTCCAACGCGTCGATCAGCTCGTCGGCGGCTTCACGATCTTCCTGCAGGAGGGATACCGCTACAGACCGCAGAGCCCGTCCCCGTCCACGACGGCGCAGCTGGCGATTGCGGCGACGATGTTCGAGGTCGACTACAGCCAGGTCCGTGAGTCGCGAGTCCACGAACTCTCTCGCCTCGTCCCGCACATGGTGTTCATCTCGCTCACGCCGTTCATCGGACCGGCCGAGGCCAACGAGTTCATCGATCGACAGCTCGGAGCGCAGGCCGCGTCGTGACGACGAAGCGCGTGCCTGGGGCGATCCCCCGATGAAGGTATCGGTCGTCCGTCCCTTGGAGCTCGGCGGTGACGAGCTGGCGTCTTGGCGCGCGATGCAAGAGGCCAACCCCAAGCTCGTCAACCCATTTCTGTCGCCGGGTTTCGCGCTCGCGGCTGGCCGAGCCCGTCCTACGACAAGGGTTGCGGTGCTCGAAGAAAGACAGGACATCGTCGGCTTCTTCCCGTTCGACCTAGGTCGCTTCCGAGTCGGCAGGCCGATCGCCCCCGGAGTCTCGGACTGTCAAGCAGTCATCCATTCCGCGGGGTTCGAGTGGAATGCCCGAGACCTGCTCAAAGGGTGCCGCCTGGATGTTTGGGAGTTCGACCATCTGATCGCGGATCAGATGGCATCCGCCGGAAGAAGCGTCTCGGCTCGCGACTCGCCGATCATCGAGATCGCTCAAGGCTACGAGACATATCTGGCGGAGCGCCAACGGGCCTCGAAGAAAACCTTCAGGTCCACCTTCGCCAAGCTGCGCAAGCTCGAACGAGACCTGGGGCCGATGCGCTTTCAGTTCGACGCCAACGATCCTCAGGCGCTCGATGTGCTGATGCATTGGAAGTCGGCCCAGTACCGGCGCACGGGGCATCGTGACCGATTCGCGGTTGAATGGATCGTACGCCTGGTCCGGGATCTATACGAGACGCGCTCAGACGGATGCTCGGGCGTCCTCTCGGTCCTGCGCTCGGACACGAGGGTTGTGGCGGTCCATTTCGGCCTACGATCCGAGTCCTCCCTCTCATGCTGGTTCCCGGCGTACGACATCACCCTCGCGAAATACTCGCCAGGGCTCTCGCTATATCTGAAGATGGCCGAGCGAGCCGCGACGGCCGGTATCCATTATCTCGACCTCGGCAAGGGCGATGAGGACTACAAGCAGTCGTTCAAGAACGCGGACTTGACCGTCGCCGAGGGCTGGATCGACCGTCCGTCCGCGACGGCCGCCGCGCGCAGGGTGAAGCATGCGCCGCGCCGAGCCCTGTTCAACTTCATCCGCAGCCATCCGCCGCTTCGGCGCGCGGCGCGCAGAGCGCTCAGGCAGGCTGGGAGCATGCGGAGCTCGATCTGATCGCTCGTTCACACCCGCCCCGCGGGTGCGATATCAACCGGGCCTGACTAGCGCCACGCGGCTGTGCACTCCGCCCGGCGGCGTGCTCTAACCTGCCGGCGGATGCATCCCTACCACGGCTGGCCGTTCCTGACGTCGCCTGATCATCCGACGCTCTCCGCGGCGGGGGCGGTGCTCATTCATGGAGGCATAAGTCTGTTCGTGATCTTGCCGATCGTGTTGCGCAGCAACAGGCGAATCGTCTTCGCCGTGCTCGCCTTCATCGGTGGCGCTGCGCTGGACCTCGATCACGTAGTAGCAGCTGGGAGCCTTCGTCCGCAAGCGCTCGAGACCCTGCAGCACCGCCCCGACACCCATAGCCTGCTGTTCGCTATGGCGCTCACGCTGCTGGCGTTTGCCCTTACGCGAAGCAAGCCGATCGCCTGGTCGGTGTTCGCCGTGATCGTCTCCCATCTGCTGTTCGACGCCGCCGGCGGCAACGAGTATTGGCTATACCCGCTGACGCACCCAGAATCGATCCCGTGGCTCGCCTGTCCCGTCGGGATCGCGGTAATATTTGGGGTCAGTGCCGTGGTGGCGCGCACCGACCCGTCACTGCCACACACGCACCCAGTCGAGGAGCATTTGCGCGGGGAAGTGGGTGGAGGCGTTCGGTGAGCCGGGCCATTCCCCGCCGACCGCGAGGTCCAGCAGCAGGAAATAGGGGTGCTTGAACGGCCAAGCCGCCCCGGCGGGCAGATCGGCCGGGGTGATCGTCTTGTACACCGAGCCGTCGAGCATGAAGCTGATCCGCTCGGGTTCCCATTCCACGCCGTAGGTGTGGAATCCCGCTGAAAGCGGAGCGGCCGACTGCGAGGTGCCCTGCACCCCGTTTGGAGCCCACGGCCATGGGGCGTGCAGCGTGCCGTTCACGATGTTCGGTTCCGAACCCAACACCTCCATCGTGTCGATCTCCCCACACGCCGGCCAGTTTTCCTGTTCGTATGCTTCCTGGCCGAGCATCCAAAACTGCGCTACGAGCCCCTGGCCCGCAGGCACCTGGATGCGAGCTTCGACAAGTCCGTACTGGAATTGGAAGGTGTTGAGCGTCTGCAGCCTCGCCGATGTGTAATTGCGGGTCACCCCATCGGCGCCGGTGTACTTTTCGGCGCGAGCTGTTATCGCCAGGTGACCCTGTCCGTCGAGCTCCGCGTTGGCGGGCCTCGAGGTGTAGGACTCCAGCTCTTCGTTGCCCCAACCGCCACCGCCCGTGTCAAAGCTCCACTTGGTGGAAGCCGGAGAGGCGCCAGCGGGCCCATTGAATTCATCGGACCAGATCAGGTGTTTCGAGACCGTCGGTTCCGTGTTGGCCGGAGGTTCTTTGGTGGCAGGAGGTTCGGACGCAGGCGTTTCAGCGACGGGCGCTTTCGGGGTGAGCGCGTCGGACGGAGGCGATCCGACGTTGGGTGCATCGACGACCGCCGAGGCGGGGGGCGCGGGTCCTGACGTCTGACCGCTCGCGGGGTCTCCGCCAGCTTTCGATTTCGCTGAGGCCTTCTTCAACGATCGGCTTGCGGGATGCTTCTTAGACTTTCGCGCGGTGTGCCGACAGCGGGCGCCGGGACTCTGGAGACGGGCGTGCGTTCGATGAAGGCATGACGGGCGGCCGGTTGGGCGAAAGCCCTCACTAGGCGGCGCTGCCATCAGCGCAGCGGCCAGCAACCAGCCGCATACTAGGCGGCAGGTGGAACGACGATGCATCATCGTTACGTGTGTCGATGCTCCACGGCCGACGGTTTAGCCGCGCAGCCGGCGCTGGACGCATTACGGCTCGCGCAGGAACCGGACCAGCAGCGGGGCCACCGCGAGGCAGATGAGCGCGTTGGCGCCCAGCCACGCGGCCGCGACACCGTTGATCCCGTTGGAGCGTGCCAGCGGGACGGCCGAACCCAGAACGAGCACGAGCAGGGCCAGCTCGACGAGCCCCAGGCGCAGCCCGCGCCCCTGAACTCGCGAGACGGCCGAGAACAGGGCGATCACCACGCGAACGAGGCTCCCGCACAGCATCAGTCGCAGCACCCCCGCCCCGTGCTCGGCATAGGCGTGGCCGAAGGGCAGCATCACGAGCGGCGCCGCTACGGCCAGCAGCGCCGCACCAGGCATCAGCAGCGTCAGCACGCGCCGCGCGAAGACCCTCGTAAGCGCTCGCAGGCGTTCCTGGTCCAGCGTGGCCTCCACGACGAGCGAGGTGCAGGCGCTGTAGGCGAACGTGTCGAACGCCATCACGATCGTGAACGGCATCGCGAAGTACGCGCTCTGCCGGGCGCCGAGGATCGCGATCACGAGCAGCGGCAGAACGGTCAACGTCGCCTGCGTGAGGACCGACGCGAGGTAGTCCTGGGCGAGAAAGCGCGCCACCCGCCGCGGCCCCATACGCGCGATCGACGATTCGCGCACCCCGCTGTCGACGTGCCCCGGAATCGCCCGCTTGAACACGAGAAGGTTGACCGGAACCAGCAGCAGCGCCATCGACAGCGCCCACGCCAGGAACACCCCGTTGACGGCGCCGGCGACGAGCAAAGCGGGCAGCGCCGCGAGCTTGAGAACACCGAACACGCCGTTCTCGATCGGTATCCAAGGCGCTCGACGCGTCGCCATCAGCGCGGCGTCCTGCAAGACGAACAGCCCCCAAAGCACGAGCGCCGCGACAAACCCCACCGCGAGCGTCGTTTCGTCACCCAAGTAGGCCAGTTCATGCGACACGTGCGGCGCCACCAGCACGAACGCGGTCCCCACTGTCAGCGCGAGCGCGCCCGCCAGCCCGTACACACCCGCCAGAGCTCGCGCGCTGGCCCGCCCAAGGTCGGGCAGGAACCGGACGATGCCGTTGCTCATATTCAGCTGGCATACCGGCGAGAGTGCGACCATCATCGAGATCAGCACCGTGTCCCGACCGACCTCGACACTGGAGT
>Ga0210386_10004117_pt1 | contig 12085 bp, 17 predicted proteins | sample IncBWH32OmetaG_FD_160091 | JGI IMG/M metagenome (GOLD analysis project Ga0210386, IMG submission 160091) | Forest soil microbial communities from Barre Woods Harvard Forest LTER site, Petersham, Massachusetts, United States - Inc-BW-H-32-O ... | reverse complement strand
GATGATCTTCGATCGACCGGTCGCGGCACGGGCAAACTTGATTGCGCCTTCGACCGCCTCGGTTCCGGAGTTACAAAAAAAGATCGCTTCCAGATGAGAAGGCACCTTCTTCAGCAACGCCTCTGCGAGAAGCCCGCTGAGGAGCGAACAATCCAACTGCACCATGTTCGGCAAATCCAAATCGAGTGTGTCGCGAATTGCCTTCTTAATGGTTGGGTGATTCCGTCCCATGCCGAAAACGCCGTACCCGCTTAAAAAGTCGAGGTACTCCTGCCCGGCACCATCATAAAGGTAAGCGCCTTCCGCGCGAACATAGACCTTATCGAATCCGGTAATCCGCAGGACTTCGACCAGCATCGGATTCAAATGCCGGGTGTGCAGATCATAATTTTCACCCATTCGGGTGGCCACGAGGTTCTTTAGATCAAAAGACATCGGTCGTACGCCTGAAACAAAGAGAATGGGCTCAGTTAGAGATGCAGGTCAATGGCCGGGAACGATTGCACGGGAAATAGCAAAGTACAGGGGAATGAACCGCCCTCTTCAAACGTGCCCGTGCTCGTTATCGTCATCTGCTTGTCTTTCACCCCACAAGGTATCCGCGACTCGCTCGGACGATTGATTTGCCGGGCCCTCATCGTAGCGGGCGAGGCAATCCGAAAAGCCCCAGTTAAGACGGAGCCTGACCCCTCCCCTAATGACACTGACAACTCTCTTTCCCTGGCTCTTCTTGCCATTCTTTGCTAAAAACCAACGCAATTTCCTCGATAATGGTGCAATTGATCGACCCGTGGACAGCGGGATTATGTGGTGCGGGATCCATCGCGATCCTATTCTTGATCTGGGTCATCCGGTTTTTTCTGCAGCCGACGGTGCAAGTTGAACCGGTTGAAACTCTGCTCACGGCGGCCGAACAAAAATTTTATGAAGCGCTCGATGCGGCGATTGACGGAAGACTCTTGATACTTTCCAAGGTTCGGCTCGCCGATCTCTTCATTGTCACCAGCGCGAGCCGTCCTGCCAGGCATCGGGTCTTTCGTTCGATTGCCTGCAAGCATGTCGACTTTGTTCTCGCCGAGGCGGAAAATCTTCGTCCAATTGCCGCCGTTGAACTCGATGATTCTTCCCATCAGCGCGCTGACCGGCGACGAAGGGATCAATTGCTCGACGATCTCTTTGAAAAGGCGGAGTTCCCGCTCCTGCGATTTCGGACCGCCGCCAGCTACAGCCCAAGGGTGATTGAGGAACGGGTCGAGGAAGTGGTGGAGCTTTAGTGCCCTATCCCTTGGATTAGTGTTAGTCTGGTGTCCCAGACTCGGAATTGCGCTCCCTCGATGGGGCGATTTGAAGACCGAACTCCCGAATCGCCTGGAGAAACGGAGCCATGTACCTGATCGCTTTTACTTCGCCCACGCCACGGATCCGCCGGGCACTCTCGATTGAACTCGGTTTCAGGCGAGCAAAAGCTTTGAGCGTTTCATCCGGAAAAATGAAGAAATGAGGAACCCCTCCCTGTTCTTGGGCCAGGGTCGCACGGGTTTTCCGGAGGACTTCAAACAACTCGCGATCAAATGGCGCCTCATTTTCGACCTCCCGATCCATCTCTTTTCCTTTTCTCGATTTCCGTTCCTCAGGCCAGACCAAATCGAAAGATGCCACGTTCTGCATCACCGCAACACCAAGCTCTGCCAGACCGATCATCGGATATTGGCCTCCCGTTGAGTAGATGAGCTCCGCCTCTTCCATCTCGCGAAACAATTCGTGCAGGTAATTGGTCGATTTTTGTTTCAATAGACCATAGGTGGTTAATTCATTCAGACCGGCGTCCAGCACTTCTTTCCCTTGGCTGCCGACTAATACCTGGATTACGCGATTACGTCCGAATCGAGGCACAAATCCCTCCTTGGTCCGGTAACACATCCGTGCCACCCCGCTAAGCGCCTTGCGAACCAACAGATGTTCTTCGTCACTCGGCGGGCGAATTTTTTTTGAGCGCACGCTCGAACATCGGTCACAAGCGCCACACCCTGAGAAATCGGTGTCCCCAAAATGTCGCAGAATGATTTTCTGACGGCACTCCCGGCAATAAGCATAATCCACCATCGCCTTCAGCTTGGCTTTGTCCCGTTTCTCCTTGTCGCGTAAAGCTGCGATATCGATCGGCAACTGAAACGGCTGAAGATTGGGCTGGAGCAAACGTGTCCCGCGAATCCGCTTGCCCGGAATATCATACCGGTCAATCACTCCAAGCCGATCCAGAACGGTGATAGCAGAATGGACGGACATCTCATTGTCTTGACCGAGCCTGGCGGTGAGATCATGAATCGATCGCTCGATTTCACCCTGCTCATTCGCCATGTTTCGCAGCAACAGGTAAATGCTTCGGATCAGTTCTACCGACGGGTTGCTTCCGTTGATAAAGAAATCCTGAATCCGGGTGTCGGCGTAATTGAACAGCAACTCGCATTCGGCCGGCTCACCGTCGCGCCCGGCTCGGCCCGCTTCCTGGTAGTACGCTTCCAGCGAGCCTGGAATCTCAAAATGGACCACAAAACGTAAATCGGCCCGATCGATCCCCATCCCGAATGCGTTAGTTGCGACTGCCACTTCGCAGTCGCTTTGGATAAACCGGCTCTGAGCTTCTTCGCGGCCGGCATCGTCAATACCGCCATGATAGCTGACGACACGAATCCCCCATGTTTTCAGCTCCGTACTTACCTGGTCCACGCGTTTCCGAGTGGCGCAATAGACGATCCCGGTTCGATGGCGCCGGATCAATTCGCGCAACCGATTGTATTTTTCCGACTCTCTTTCGGTCTCCGTCACCACGAATCGCAAATTGGGGCGCGCGAATCCCGCGACGAAAATACTTGGGGTCTCCAATCCGAGGCGCTTGACAATGTCCGCTCGAACCTCGGGAGTCGCAGTCGCGGTGAAGGCAGCGACTTGCGGCCGCCCAAGCGCCTCCAGCACCGATCCCAGCCGAAAATAGTCCGGTCGGAAATCGTGACCCCACTGCGAGATGCAGTGAGCCTCGTCGATCGCGAACAGCGCGATGGTGATTTGTCCAAGGGCCTCTAGGAAGGACCGGCTGCGAAAACGTTCCGGAGCAATGTAGACCAGTTTGAACTCGCCCTCCCTCATTCGACGAATGCGATGATGCTGCTCCGTCGCTGAGATCGTGCTATTGATCAGCGTCGCGGCCAGACCTCTCGCTACCAGGGCATCGACCTGATCTTTCATGAGCGCCACCAAAGGCGAGACCACAATGGTGACACCGTCCAAAAGAATCGCCGGCAGCTGGTAGCAAAGCGATTTACCGCCGCCGGTTGGCATCACCACAAAGACATCTTTGCCATGCAGGATCTCCGAAATGACCTCACCCTGCGGCTCTCTGAAGTCGCGAAACCCAAAGTATCTTTCCAGCGTCTGTTGGGGATCCATGTTTTCTGTCGTCACCATACCCCGGCTTCCCGGCAGGAAAAGCCGACGTCACCTTCATTACATTTTATAGAAATGTTTGCAAGCCGCCCGATCGAGGCGGATTTCCCCTTGCTTCGGCTCGCTCTTCAATCGTTCTCGTGCTTGTGCACGCTTCTCCGTCTCTTTTTTTCTTTTCCGCTGGCAACCATTAACAATCGAGAGATCGAGATCCTTCGTCGTCCTCGATTGCTTTCCTCACCAGAAGACCGAGTACGAGCAAGAATTGGAGGGCGAAACACCCTTTGGGCACCAGCCCGAAAAATTTCTGCTAAAACCCTGAAACCCCGGGTTCGGGATTCATTTGTAATGGGTTGAAGCCGCCCAATCTGGCTCACAGAGCCAAAGGCGTCCCAATACTAAGAAAGCGAACCCCAATGCAGACGATTCCTTTTCCAGTCAGCGCCGCCGGATTCCCACTTCAATTTCCACAGGGAGTCCGCGAACTTTTGGAGAATGCGCTCGATCAGGCGCTCTTGATTGCCAATACCCGCGGAGACGTTCTGTTTGCTACGCGGAAGACCCGAATCATTTTGCAAGCCCTGTTTCCAGACAGCTCCGATACTGTCATCCCCGATGAGATCCGGAGTTGGTTAGTCAGCGGCGACACCAGCAAGCCTCTGGTCATTCGTCATCCGGAGAAAGGGCAAATTGAAATTCACAATTTCCTGCTTTCACGTTCGGGCGGCCTGTCGTTGATGCGCATCGAACATCGGCTTGCCGATAACGGTCCAAGAGCCCTGTTGGCTCTGGGGATCACTGCGCGCGAAGCGGAGGTACTTTACTGGATCACCGAAGGCAAGACCAACCCGGAGATCGCCATTATCCTGTCCGCTTCTCCAGACACCGTGAAAAAGCATGCCGCGAACCTTTACGCCAAGCTTGGCGTGCCCACTCGCACCTCAGCAGCAAGATGTGCGCTCTCGGTTCTTATGGCCAATACTTGATTCTAGATCGGCCGGAACCTCCGAAAAACGGCTGATTCGATCGTCCGCAAATATTTCTTGATTATACCCGCGTCTGACGCATGATTTCATTCCTTCAATCGACAAGACGCGGGTGTAGCTCAGTTGGTAGAGCACTTCCTTGCCAAGGAAGATGTCGCGAGTTCGAGTCTCGTCACCCGCTCCACGCCTGATTTTGAGGCACTTACGTGCACTTAACCTCTGAAAGGGTCTAAGTGCTACATCGTCCGAAGAGCTTCTGAGGTCATCAACAGTCAAACTCCGGAGCCGGACCGTGTGTCCGCCGAGTCTGAGCACAGCGTAGCGCCCATCCGGCGCGAAAAGGATTTCACCATCACAAGTTGCGCTCGGCCTGAAACTCAGGCGGCGCGCTCGCAGTTTATCATCCATGGGATGCCGAACTGATCCATCAGCATCCCATAACGCGCGGCCCAGAACGTCTCCTGCAGCGGCACCGTCACAGTTCCGCTTTCTGACAACGCTGCGAAGATGCGCTCCGCACGCGCCGTCTGCTCGACATTCAGCGTCACGTTGAAACCTTGCGGCGCGATGTAGTCCTCGGGCAATTCGTCGCCGCCCATTAGCACCACATCTCCCACCATCATCCGCGTGTGCAGGATTTTCCCGCGCCACTCCGAGGGCACTTCGTCCGCCAGCGGCGAGTCGGCGAAAGTAATCGTCATCGTTATTTTCCCGCCGAGATGCTGCTCGTAGAATTGAAAGGCCGCGGCGCAGTTGCCAGGAAAATTGAGGTATGGATTCAGTTTCATTGATTGGTTTTGTCGTGCGGTTTGCAGGTGATCGGGTGTTTCATGTTGATACCGGTCTTTTTGTGCCGAAATAACGCGAAGAACGGCAAGTGCAGCGGTCGCGAAGCTTTTATTGTGTGTTTTGGCCCTTGGAAATGGCATCTGCCAATTCGGCATTCGTCAGTTCCTGCCCAGCTATACCCCACGCCCCGTCCACGGCATGTGTGACGTTAATCCAGATTCGTTCCTTCGGCAGCCTGCCTTGGGAGAAGTCTTGAACAATCTGCGTCGCTTCGGCGATGTAGCCCTGCTGTATTTCACGCGTGGCAAAGGCAAACGACGGGACTTTCCACTCGACAAATGCAACTTCTGATTCAGCCATTCCAGAGAAAATATGTTCACGTGGGAACAAGTGAATGGAGCCGACGACATTCGGCATCATAACTTGGTTGCCTTGCAGACCGTGCCACGAGAGTATGGCCTCGCAGAGCTTTCGAAACACGGCTTTTTCGCTGCCTTTGGGCAGAACGCCTTCAGTTACTGTAAATGTGAGTGGCATGGTACCAATTATGTTTGGTTGTTGACTAGGGTTTGGCGGCTTTGCGGTCGAGGTGATTATCCCGCTTGCGCTTGGCCGTCACGCCGTTAACATAACGAACGTGATCTTGGAATACATCACGATCGTTATCCAGGCAAGCGAAACATCACGCTCGTTATTTTATTTTTGAATCCGCTCCCATGGCACGTCCCAAAGGTTCCACGTCCAACGCCCGCGAACGCCTAATCGAAGCCGCCGGGCGAGGCTTCCGCACAGGCGGGTTCGGCGGCATCGGCGTGGATGGCCTGGCAAAGGAGGCCGGTCTCACCTCCGGTGCTTTTTACACCCACTTCGGCTCCAAGACGGAAGCCTTTCGCTTCGCTCTCCACGAAGGCTTTGAATTCTTTCAGCGCGGCATCGCCGCCCTACGGCAAAAGGTGGGAAAAAACTGGCTGACTGCGCTGGTGAATTTCTATTTCAAAGACCGGATGGAGGTGGATCTGTGTGAGGCCTGCGTGCTCCCAAGCCTCACCGCCGACGCCATGAGAGGGGACGATGAAACTCGCATCGGCTACGAAACCGACCTCCAAAACCTCGCGGAAACTCTTGCGAGTGGCATGTCTGGAAAAGGCGCCGCCGAACGTTCGTGGACGCTGCTTGCCCTCTTCGCCGGGGGTGCCTCACTCGCAAGGACCGTGAAGGACGAAACGATGCGAGCCAAGATCCTCGATTCCGTGCGGGAGTCCGCCCTCAAGGTCTGCGAAAAGCGCTAGTCGCAGGCCGAGCGGAGTCAAGCCAACTACGCAAGGAACGCGCGGAGAGGATGAGAGAGTCGAGGAGTTTTGGTATTTTGCTCACAGGGGAATGCATTATTGCACGCCAGGGCCGCGGAAATTGGGAGGAGTTTGAAGAAAGGCCGAACTGAGGCAACATCGGAAGCGGGAGAAAATCTAGGTGTCCAATCAAAAGGCCGCGTGGCGTGACCGGCAAATTCATTGAGAGACTAGTGCATCGTCTCGTATGTAGCTGGCATATGGCCGCAGGTCAGTTGGCTGTTTTTCAAGGCGCGAGCGAAGCGCCGATATCTGAATCATAACGGTCGAGCGAGCAACACGGAAAAACAGCCAACTGGCCGCGGTCCGGAGGGTTGCGTTGAAAATGGGCCGGCGGCTGCGTTGCTCGTCGGTTACTTATCGATTCAGATATGCGCCTTGCCGACGGCCCATTTTGAACGCAACCATATGCCAGCTACATATGAGACGATGCACTAGTGCATTGAAGACGGCGAGTACGGCTTTAAGGGGTCGCGAAAAGGCGAGTGCACCGATGCGTCGATGCTCCTGCGTGGCTTGACTGAAGCACAGCTCGGCGAATTCGTTAGGATTTGCCGGGAACTGGAAAAGTTCTTTGACCGCAAACTGATCCCCCAGCCTGAGAGCAACATATCGAGGAACCGCCGCCGTCGGATGGAACGGGGAGCTGAGAGAAAGGAACGAATGAAAACCGCCAACAAGGGAACGCGTTTGGTGCTTGTCGAGGGGTAACACAGCGGACAAGGGGTATCCCGTGCTACATGGACGGACCGTCAGTATTTGCCCGAGAATTCTCTAGCCAGAGAAGGGGTGGCCATGCCCACCTGTACTACGCGGCGCAGCTCACTCTATATCAAGCTCCCGGCGCAGTGGTTGGATTGAAACGGGCGTGCCCCGCCAGTGAGCGTATAGCCTTGCATGTGGCGAATTTTGCCACAAAGCGTGTAGGGTCCCCTACTAAGGAGTTTCCAACTTTTTTTGTCTTTCGCTCTAGAGGTTATGAAGTCTCTACAAAGACATTCGGTGACGCTTGAGGATAGCGATTGGAATGATATACAAGCGTGTACCTTTTCACAGGGCACGAGTCATGGGCAACCTACCACTCAACTCCGAGGCCTTCATTCTGAACTGGTATCAACAGAATGTCGATACACGCGCAAGTCGCGCTCGATTCGAGATGGGTCCTGATGGAAAACCGTCCGACCGAATAATCATTATGTATGATTGTGGGCTGCCTGATCAGGCGGTGAATCTCGACTTCGTTAGGAGCTGCCTAGCATTCAATGATTGGCTCCTGAGTTCCCGGAAGAAGTGGAAAACGCTTCGCAAGGTCGAAGAAGCAAGTGTGTTCGGAGTAATACGGGACGAAGAGGGATCGGCCCAGCTGGAGCACAGAAGTCCAAGCATGAGGAACGTGCTTTCAATTTTGCGCAGGCAAAAGCCCGGAGTCGGGTACGACAAGCTGCTTCTATCGTTCGACCAGGGATTCAGCGAATACCTTAAGGCGATAGGCCCACGAACAGACTGGAGATGGTAGTGAGCCGATACCTGGGCGTTTTTGCTTGGAACAAGTCTTTGCATTACGACCAAATGATCCTTCGCCCAACCATTGGTGGGCGTAAATGCGAGGAGGTAAGAAATCCTTGAGTATATTGAATTACATCTTGGCGATGTGGATCACGTTCGCGATCGGAATTGGCCTCATCGGAGCGGCGCCTTGGCTTGGCAGTCGGGCTAAGGGGAAGGAACAAAACCGCCAAAGAGCGGAACGGAAGATAAGAGAGGGCCGCCAGTCGGAAACAAGCCTTTAGAGGCTGCCTCGATGGCAATAGAAGCACTCGCTCCGCGTCGAGAATTATTCCCCCGCTGCACCCCATTGATAAATTTGACGTCTGCTGGGCATGAAACCCACGACGGTCATCTCGCGCATTTAAGACCCTGGGCTTGGAACGCAACAAACCGTCCAAAGCCAGCATTGGCTCGTCTGCTGCGTTTGAAATCGCAAACCAATCGAATTCAGACCAGACAGGAGACGACCAACATCGGAGGCGTTCCCTATCCTGATTCCGCTAGCTTCTTCATCTTTACTTCAATCCGAAGCCGATCAAGCTGGTCGAACGACAAGTTGTTGAACAGCTGCAAGCGATACCGAATTCGTGAAACGACGCGAAAATACGCTGCCTCCATTTCTTCGGGTGTTCCCTGGACCCTGGTGGATTATCGTACAGCCAGTGGGCGAGTATCGGCTGATCCGGAAGTGCATGACTCGTCTGTTCGACTTGTTCGGACACGCTCACGACGAAGTCGAAATGCTCATCCTTAAACTCTTCCCAGGACTTGCTTCTTGCTCCAGATGCATCGATCCGAAACTTGTCCTACCCATTCGTAATCATGTTACACAAATGGCGGCAACTCTCTCTATTGGACGCTACAGCTTTGGGGCACAAATTGCTTATTACTAACGGCTTACGGTCGATTGTCCAAGGTCCTGACAGGCAAGTCACAACGAAAGTCATGTGATGTCGCCCGAGTGTCGCAGAGTGACCAATTCCCGCAGATGAGGAATCCATTTCGTTCTCAAGCGCGAACTCCAGACGCAATGATCGACCAGGAATCTTCGAACATTTTCAAGGATTTGCCCATCTCCGCCTTGGAGCGTGACCTCGAACAAAGGCGAAACCGCGTCGGCTGGCTGGCTATCAATCACCCGGAGTGCGGCGAGGACATTGCCAAAGACCGCGCAGCGATTACCGCCATTAAGGGCGAGTTGGCCATTCGACGTAAAGAAGCAACGTTGCACACAAGCAAGGCCTTCTCTTTTTGAGGGAGTTCCTATTTTTACAGCCCGCGCCTTCGGGACGAAAGAAACGCTTCGAGCACACAAGTCCACGCCGCCGCCACCGATACCGGTACCCCCACATGCGCGGGTACTAACGCCATCCCCATCTCCTACGAAATTCTGGAATATTCAGACTTCACTTACAACCCAGTTAAATTGTGCTATGATTCGGCCTGAAGGGAGCTGGCTTGGCAAATTAGGGTGGCAGTTCTGGCGTCCTTATTGGAGGACGTCAAAAGAGTTTAATGTAATCGAGTAGCTGCCTTTCCCGTCCGGGAGTAGGAAGGCGTTCCAAGACCCGCGTAAAGGGATTGGCGTGCCTCCGCCTTCGGCGGCCTTATTGGAAGAGACGGTGTTCGACCAGGTACCGTTTACTACGATAAGATTTCCTCCTAGAGGAGCCTGGATTTCATTAACGGTTATTACCTCGTCCCGGAGGTGCCAATGTTTAAAGTCGAAGTTTTCGACGTGCTCTTCAATCTCGTCCGGGCCGGTGAAGTTGCCCTTGGGGGTTTTCCAAATGCCGTCCTCCGCGAAGAAAGAGGCGATACGATGAGATTTATGATTATTGTAGGCCGTTTCGAGTTGTTTAAAGAATCCGCGAACCGCTTTATCCGTGGCGGCGTCGACCGATTCCGATTCGGATTTATCGAGGTTATCCGGCGCGGGTAGTTGCGAAAGACCAGTATGCAGTAGGGCAAAAGAGAGAAGGGGGACGAGGAGAACTTTCATTCCGGCAAACATTTCCCAAAAGGACGAAACGGCTCTCATTCCAGCTTGTGCCATTAAAGATGGTGTTTTACTGCAGAGCCAGCGCACGCCTAGAGGCCGGTAATAATCGTCATGATGCGCGTGCGCTTTGGACTCGCCGCATGCTTCGCAAAGTGCGCGGCGTAATTCGCCGCTGGCAATCGCTTTTTGAATCAAATAGTGCGGGTTGGTGGTTTTCACGTGATGCCTACCTGGGAGTCGGAGGGGAGGGTCCATGATATCTCTGGGAAAGTAAGCTGTGCAAAATCTATCTCGAAAAACTTAAGTGCAGCCTGGTCATAAGCTCTTGACGCGTCCTCTAGAGTTAAGAAGCACCCGAGACAAATCGCCTACTGATTGATTGTGATCTGGCGTTGCCATCTTTTGACGCGCTCTCTTCCAGGTTACCCCTCGACGTCCGCTGGTATTATCTCGGTGAAATTTCCTATTTCGTGAGTTCTCGCTCGGAGAGACCAAGCGCAAATTGGCGCGGCGATTATCGAGCGTGTCGTGGTTGATGTGGTCCACTGCTTGCCCTGGTTGTGCCCTGCAATCAGTCGATGTATTCGGATTTTCTCTCCCTTAATCGACCAAACCGCGTAAAGCCCGCCCAGATTAACTTCATAAGCTGCGTACATCGAAAGGCCGAAATCTAGGCATAGTCTGCTCCGTCGATGATTGCGAATTGATCATGTCTTCAAAAAGCTCTCCAATATTTCCATTGATATTTTTGCGCTACTCGATGCCTTCTTTCTTGAATCGCGCCCTCAAGGTCTGCTCGATATAAACGCTTTGGCTCATTCCTTCTTTCTGCCGCCACTTTCTCAAGTTGTCGGCCAACGTCTTTTGAGAGGTATAGCGTCTTCACATCCTTGGTCAGTTTGGCCTCCTGAAAGCGCATGAAGGTTATCGCAAACTCGTGATCGAGGAGCTCGACATTTTAGATGAGCGGGCCCCCAATTGCGGCCAATCACCCTGTACCGCTATTTACTTCGGTTTGCCCCCCAGTTGCTCAGCCACCGTCTGCCGGTCAAGGTATATGCGCTCCGAGCGGATCTTGTCGCCCTCAATCTGAGCGAAGCTAGCCACCGGATAGGTAACGCTACGCCCCATCGGCGGAGTGCCATCCATAAAGGGACCGGTGTGGGTGCCGTGTACCATTAATTCGGTTGCGACTAAGCCTCCCCCCGATGTCCCCACGACTAATCACCTCGAACTGCAGGTCGGGATAAGCTTTAAGTACCGATTTGATAAAGTCGGCAAGGGCTTGCTCCTTCAGAGGGTGGTCACGGCGGGGGGGTATGGTAGGTTGCCCCTTCAGCATATGCGGCGATGACGGCGTCAGCGTCGTGCCTGTTCCAGGCGTCTATGGCTCGTTTTGAAACTTCAATAGCATTCATGGTCTTTGTTCCTACGATATAAGAGGATTGGAACGCTCACGCAGATCCTTGCGCCAAAAGAAAATCAAATCGAGCTTCAATCTAAATGTAATCGAGGAACCCCACTGAAGCCCATAAAAACGTCTCCCTGAAGGTCATGGAGTCTCAACGAACAAACCCATCCTGGATGATTCGATCATCGCATGGCGAGCGCGTTCCTTCAAATCGCAAGAATTGGGGTCAGTCTCGATTCGCCACGAATTACAACCAGCGTTGGACTACTTACCTATGGCTTTGAAGGATAGGTGGCTAAACTACGCTGGATGAATTCGAGCAGTTCACCGAAATCGCGTTGCGTGAAAATACAGCATTGCTGCGGTTTGCATAAACGTTGCCAAAGCTGCGGGTTACGCATAGCGAAGCCATCTTCGGTGCCGACTTCATCGATTGCTTTAATGCTCATAACGATTTGCCGGAAACACTTCCAACGCGAGAACGCCCGCTGGGGGCAGATCCGGCTTCGAGCGGTTCTGACGGGATTGCTCATTGACGTCCCATCGGGCGAGGTGTCTA
>Ga0210386_10004111_pt1 | contig 12094 bp, 7 predicted proteins | sample IncBWH32OmetaG_FD_160091 | JGI IMG/M metagenome (GOLD analysis project Ga0210386, IMG submission 160091) | Forest soil microbial communities from Barre Woods Harvard Forest LTER site, Petersham, Massachusetts, United States - Inc-BW-H-32-O ... | reverse complement strand
GCGGGACTGACATCACTGGGCGCGATCGCAGTGGCATCGCCATCGCGGGCGCAAAGCGTGCGCCCCTGGAGCTCGCCGGTGATCGACATGCATTTCCACATGCGGCGTACGCCCGAACTCAATATCGCCCATCAGATGGGCGCAGGCGTGACGGCGGCGAACCTGCTTGCCCGTTACGATGATGCCCCCGCGGCCACCGCCCTGCACACCCAGAACGCGGCCATGTTTCCCTGCTGGTTCGGTTCCACCGATGTCACCAAGCCGGAGGCCGAACAGCTTTTGACCCAGGCGGTGAAAAGCGGCGCCAAGGGATTCGGCGAACTCAAATATCCGGTGGCCGCCGACGGGCCGGAAATGCGCCGGGTCTATGACCTGGCGGCGGAGCTTAACGTGCCGGTGCTGATCCACTTCCAGGAAGTCGGCCAGGCCGCGGCCGCGGGCGGCTACAACACCGGCGTCAAACGCTTTGGCGCGATCCTCAAGGCCTATCCGCGCACCAGGTTCATCGGCCATGCCGATGCCTTCTGGGCCAATATCAGCGCCGACTATCACGAGCAGGACGCCTATCCGACCGGCCCGATCGTGCCGGGCGGAATTACCGACAAGCTCCTGTCGGATTACCCCAACCTGTTCGCCGATACGAGCGCCAATTCGGCCAACAACGCGCTGTCACGCGATCCCGCCTTCACCGTGGATTTCCTCAAGCGCCACCAGGACAAGCTGCATTTCGGCAGCGATTGCAATTGCGAGGATGGCAAGGGCGGCGGCGCGGCGCAGAATTCCGACCGCGTGGCGCAGCGCATGCGCGGCAAATGCGTGGCGCAGGAAACGCTGAAGCTTCTTACAGCTTCAACTACGCCGGACATCTTCAGCAAGATCGCCTGGACCAATGCCCACCGGCTGATCGGCCTGCAGGCTTAGCTGGTCCAGCATCAAATCCAATTGTCATGGCCCGCGAATGCGGGCCACCCAGATGATGCAGCCACTTCTGTTGGCCCAGTTCGCATTGCAACTGGATGGCCCACACTCCGGTGGGCCATGACAGATTGGCGTCTTCAAAGACCGATCAAGGCAGTCCAAACACCACCAGGCTGTCACCGACCGAAGGACTGTGCACGAAGGACCCACCTGTGGCCACAACCGCGACATACTGCTTGCCGTCCGTGCCCTTGTAGGTGACGGGCGAAGCGTGCGCCGAGGCGTCCATTTTGAAGGTCCACAGCTCCTTGCCGGTCTTGGTCTCAAAGGCGCGGAAACGGCTGTCGTCGGTGGCGCCGATGAAAATCAGGCCCGAAGCCGTGGTCAATGGCGCGCCCAGGTTGGGCCGGCCGGTATTCTGCTTTCCTTCCGGCATGATGTCGCTCACGCCCAGATTGATCCGCCAGGCAACCTTGCCGGTGTTGACGTTGACGGCCCATAGGTCACCCCATGGCGGGTCCTGGCAGGGGTAATAGCCATGGCCAGGTATCTCTTGCTCGAAGAAGCTGTCGGGGATGTTGGCCGAAGCCCAATAGCCGCCCTTCTTCTTCTCCAACTGTTCGATCGAACCCATCTCCTGGGTGTTGACGATGAAATAGCCCAGCTTGGGATCGAAGGCGCCGCCGCCCCATTCCGGACCACCGCCACTGCCGGGGAAGCGCGCGATCTGGGAATCACTGGTCAATGGCGAGAACGGCACGCTGTCATGCAGATGATGGGTGGCGATCAGCTTCTCGCAGAAATCATGCAGCTCCGGCGTGATGGTGGTCACGTCTGTCGCCGCCGTGAAGCTCTGTTTCGTCGCGAGCGGTGGTGGGGTCACCGGAATGGGCTGGGTCGGCCAGGTCTCTTCACCCTCGACATTGCTCTTGGGCACCGGCACTTCCTTGACGTCATAAAGCGGCTTGCCGGTCAGGCGATCGAGGATGAACAGATAACCCGACTTGTTCATCGCCGCGACGGCGGCAATGGTCTTGCCGTCCTTCTTCACGTCAAACAGCATCGGCGGGGTCGGCTGGTCCCAGTCCCACACTTCGTGATGCAGCAGCTGGAAATGCCACAGCCGCTTGCCGGTCATGGCATCCACCGCCACCAGCGTGTTGCCGAACAGGTTGGCCCCAAGGCGGTCACCGCCCCAGCGATCGGACGCAGGGCCGGTGAACGGCAGGAAGGCGATGCCCCGCTTGTCGTCGACCGTGATCATGTTCCAGATGTTCACGCCGGAGCGGTTCTCCGTGCTGCCCGGCGCCCACGTGTCATAGCCGAACTCGCCCTTGCGCGGCACGGCATGGAAGGTCCAGACCAGCTTGCCGGTGCGCACGTCCCAGGCGCGCTCGTCGCCCGACACGCTGCGCGATTCTTCCGGATTGGAAGCCCCGGTCATCACCAGGTTCCTGTAGATGCCCGCCGGCGAGGTCAGAGCGTAATTCTTGTCATAGCCGCGCATGATCTCGGGCGTGCGCAGATTGACGAAGCCGTTCTCGCCGAATTTCGGCGCTGGCTGGCCGGTCTTGACGTCGATCGCCACCAGCTTGCCGTCATTGGTGCCGAACAGGAGTTCCGGCGCAAAATCCTTGTCGCCGGGCCAATAGGCGATGCCGCGCGGCGCGGGCCGCGAATTGCCCGGCAGCTTGTAGTTCCAGATCTCCTTGCCGGTAGTGGCGTCCAGCGCCACGATATGGCCGTAAGGCGAGCCCAGATACAGGACATTGCCCACCACCAGCGGCGTGGTCTCGGACGTCGCGACGCGCGTCGCATCCGCCGGCTTCATGTGATAGGTCCAGGCCACCTTCAGCGACGTCACATTGGCTGGCGTGATCTGGGTCAGCGGGGAATAGCGCATCGCACCGCGGTCGTTGCCGTAATTGGGCCAGTCGGTGCGCTCCGCCGCCGCCGCGCCCGCCGCCAGCAAAGCCGCAATACTCGCGCTGAGCGCGCAAACCGACAAAATCCGCTTCGACATGTTGGTGACTTTCCCCTCTTTTGGGTCCTTAAGGCCCGGCCCGCGCCCTCTCTATAGGGAAAAGGCACTTTTGGCGATGGGATTTTCGGCTCGCCGGATTCTCAGGCGTCTGCCGCGCGCAGGCGATAGCCCACACCCTGCTCGGTCAAAATCAGCTGAGGCCGCTCCGGATCGGCCTCCAGCTTCTGCCGCAGGGTGCGGATATAGATGCGCAGATACTGCACGTCGGTTTCTCCGCCCCACACGTCCTTCAGGATGAATTTGTGGGTCAGAACCTTGCCGGCATGGGCAATCAAAAGTCGCAACAGGTCATATTCCCGCGGCGTCAGTTTTACCTCTGCGCCCTTCACCGTCACGATGCGGCGCACCAGATCGGCCGCCAGATCGCCGCTCCGGAACAGCGGCTTTTCACCTTCCTGCTGCAGGCGATGGCGCAGGGCGGCGCGAATGCGCGCCGATAGCTCCTCCACGCCGAACGGCTTGGAGACATAATCGTCCGCACCCAGATCCAGCGCCGCCACCTTGCCGGCTTCATCATCGCGGCTGGAGAGAATGATCACCGGCATGGCGGCGCCCTGCGCGCGCAGCCGCTTGAGAACCTCGAGCCCGTCCATGCCGGGCAGACCCAGATCCAACACCATCAGGTCCACCGGATTGCGCTTGAGGAAATCCAGCGCCGCCTCGCCGTCGGCGGCTTCCTCGACACGATAGTCTTGCGCCGACAAGGCGGTCTTGAGAAAGCGCCGGATCGGCGGCTCGTCGTCGACGATCAATACGCGCAAGGGGTTCATGGGATGGGCAAGGTCAAGGTGAAGATCGCGCCACTTTGGCCGCCGCGGTTGGCGGCGGTGATGGTGCCGCCCATGGCCTCCATGAAGCCACGGGCGATCGCAAGGCCCAGGCCGGTGCCGGCGCGCTTCTTGTCGGCCACCCGCACGCGGTAGAATTTGTCGAACACCCGCTCCCGGTCTTCCTCCGGAAGGCCCGGCCCCTCGTCCATCACCTGCACACGGACCATTCCACCCTCGCGGTGCGCCTTCAGCGTGATGGTGCTGCCGGGCGGCGCATATTTGGCGGCATTGTCCAGCAGATTGAACAGGATCTGCTCGAACAGCACCGGATCGAGCCTGAGCATCGGCAGGCCCGGCTCGAGTTCCAGGATCAGCTTGTGATTCTGGGTCGGCGCCCGGCGCAACACGCTGCCCACCACATCGTCGAGATCGTTCAGACCGAGATTGGGCGCCAGCGCCCCGGATTCCAGCCGCGTCATGTCCAGCAGGTTGGCAATGAAATGATTGAGGCGCTCGGCCTCCTCCTGGATCGTGCCGATCAACTCATCCTGTTGGGAGGTCGCGAGGCTGCCGCGATAGGCCTTGAGGGAGGAAGCCGATCCCAGGATCGAGGCCAGAGGCGTGCGCAAATCATGGCTGATGGAGGTGAGCAGCGCGCTGCGCAGTCTTTCGGTTTCCGCCGCCACCCGCGAGCGGTCCATTTCTTCGGCCAGATGCAGCCGCTCGATGGCCAGCGCCGTCTGGTCGGACAGCGAATCCAGCAGCCGCCGCCCGTCTGGCGTGAGCAGTTGGCCCTCCTGCTCGGAGTCCAGCCCGATGATCGCCACCACCCCGCGCCCGGTGCGTATGGGCAGAAACAACCGCCGCGCGCCCGGAAGCGTGTCGGCGCCGCGTCCGGCCTCCTGCCCCTGCTCGAAGGCCCATTTGGCGGCCGCGAGATCACCTTCGTCCAGTGTATCTTCGGGCGGGTAGCCGGCGCGCACCGTCAACTCCTCGCTGCCTGAGCCGTTGGAGGCCGGCATCAATAGCACGACATGCAGTCTGAGCATGTGCGCCACCTGATAGGCCGTGGCCCAAAGAAGATCGTCAAGCGTCGCAATGCCGGCAAGCTTGCGGCTGAACAGATAGAGATCCTCGGTCGTGGCGGCGCGCTGGCGCGCCACGATGGCCTGCATCCTGACCCGCGCCGTCAGGTTGCTGGCGGCAGCCGCCACCGTCATGAAAACGACCAGGGTGATCACATTCTCCGGATCGGCAATGGTGAAGGTATAAAGCGGCGGCAGGAAAAAGAAATTATAGGCCAGCGCGCAGACCAGGCAGGCGAAGAGCGACGGGATCAGTCCATAGGTGACGGCGCTGGCCAGGACCGCCACCAGCAGCACAAGCGCCACATTGGACACCGCCAGGCTCTGGCGCAGCAAGAGCCCGAATGCCAGCGCGGCCGCGCTCATGCCAAAGCTGCCGGCAAGGGCGCGCGGATCAAACATCGGCCGTTCCGGCAAAGGCCGTTTGGCGATCTCCTGCTTTTCGCTGCGTTCCGGCATCACATGCACGCTCATCTCGCCGGCCTCGCGCACGATCTGCTGTGCCAGCGAGGGTGCGAAGAGCTCGCGCCAGCGCGAGCCGCGCACCGCGGTGGTGACGACATGGGTGATGTTGTTGGCACGGGCGAACTGGATGACGCCTTCCGCCTCGCTGGCCGCGGGCACCGTTGCCGCCATGCCGCCCATGCGCTCGGCCAGCCGCAAAGCCTGGGCGACGCGGTCGCGTTCGGCTTCGGTCTCCGGCCCGCCGGTTTCGACATGCACCGCGGTCCATGACGCCCGCAACCGGTCCGCCAGGCGGCGGGCGTAACGGATCGCCGCCGCGGCACCGGGCCGCGCATTGACGGTCACCAGCAGCCGCTCGCTCGCCTCCCACGGCCCCGCAATGGCATGGGCGCGCATGTAATCCACCATTTGCGCATCCACCCGCTGGGCGGTCCGGCGCAGCGCCAGTTCGCGCAGGGCCGCGAGATTTCCGGGCACAAAATAATTCTGTGCGGCTCGTTCGGCGGCTTCCGGCACATAGACCTTGCCATCCTTCAGCCGCTGCAACAGGTCTTCCGGCGTGAGATCCACCAGCTCGATATCATCAGCGCGATCCAGTATTGAATCCGGCACGGTCTCGCGCACCCGCACATGGGTGATCTTCGCCACCACGTCGTTCAGGCTTTCGATGTGCTGCACATTCAAGGTGGTGTAGACGTCGATCCCCGCCGCCAGCAATTCCTCGACATCCAGATAGCGTTTGGGATGACGGCTGCCCGGCGCATTGTCATGCGCCAGCTCATCCACCAGCACCAGGCGGGGACGGCGCTGGAGGATGGCATCCAAGTCCATCTCCTGCAGGACGCGGCCCTTGTAGGGAATGCGCTTCTTGGGAACGGTCTCGATGCCCTTGGTGAGCAGATCGGTTTCCACGCGGCCATGGGTTTCCACCACCCCGATCACGGCGTCCACGCCTTCGAGCTTCCTGCGGCGCGCCTGCACCAGCATTTCGTAGGTCTTGCCCACGCCGGGAGCAGCGCCCAGGAATATCTTCAACCGCCCGTGACCGGCCTGTCCCGCTTCCTTGAGCAGGGCGTCCGGTGACGGTCTGGAAGCGGCGTCGGTCATTCCTTCCCGAGTTTAGGCCGAACGCCCGCATAATGCATGCGGCTTAGGATTTGCCCCGAGCGTCCAGCGCCAGATTAAGCTTGAGCACATTGACATGGGGCTCGCCCATCAGGCCGAACAGCCGGCCCTCGATTTGGCTGCCCACCAGGGCCGAGACGTCGGCCTCCGGCATGTTGCGGGCCTTGGCGATGCGCGGCACCTGAAAGAGAGCCGCGGCCGGACTGATATCGGGGTCAAGTCCGCTGGCCGAGGCTGTCACCAGGTCATCGGGCACCGGCATGGAGGGATTTTCTGTCCGCAGTTTTGCCGTGTCTGCCGCAATCCGGTCCTTCAGTTTCTTGGCGGTGGGCGCATAGTTGGAGCCGCCGGAATTGTCGGCGTCATAGCCGTTGCCGGCGGCCGAAGGCCGGCCATGGAAATATTTCGCGCTGGTGAATTGCTGTCCGATCAATTCGGAGCCCACGACCTGACCGTTGCGCTCCACCAGGCTGCCGGCGGCCTGGTGCGGGAAGATGACGGTGGCGAGCGCGGTGAAGCCCAGGGGATAGAGGAGACCGGTGATCAGGGTCATCACCAGGATCATCATGACGGCGGGACGGATATGTTGCACGTGGTCCTCCTAAACCAGACCGATGGCGGTGACGATCACATCGATGGCCTTGATGCCGATGAAGGGCACGACGATGCCGCCCAGACCATAAAGTAGCAGGTTGCGGCGGAGCACGATGGCCGCCGCCTCCGCGCGGAATTTGACGCCTCTCAGGGCCAGCGGGATCAGTGCCACGATGATCAGGGCATTGAAAATGATCGCCGACAGGATGGCGCTTTGCGGGCTGTGCAGGCCCATGATGTTGAGCGCCTGGAGCTGGGGATAGAAGGCCAGGAACATCGCCGGGATGATGGCAAAATACTTGGCCACGTCATTGGCGATGGAGAAGGTGGTCAGCGCGCCGCGCGTGATCAGCAGCTGCTTTCCGATCTCCACGATCTCGATCAGCTTGGTGGGATCGGAGTCCAGGTCCACCATGTTGCCGGCTTCGCGTGCCGCCATGGTACCGGTGTTCATTGCCACCCCGACATCGGCCTGGGCCAGGGCGGGCGCGTCGTTGGTGCCGTCGCCGCACATGGCGACCAGCTTGCCCTTGGCCTGTTCCTCGCGGATCAGGGCGAGCTTGTTCTCCGGCGTGGCCTGGGCCAGGAAATCGTCCACCCCGGCTTCCGCGGCGATGGCCGCGGCGGTCAGCGGATTGTCACCTGTGATCATCACGGTGCGGATGCCCATCTGGCGTAAGGCGCTAAAGCGCTCGCGGATGCCGCCCTTGACGATGTCCTTCAGGTGGATCACGCCCAACAGCCGCTTGTCCCTGGCTACGGCCAGCGGCGTGCCGCCGGTCTTGGCGATGCGGTCAGCGATGGTGGAAAGCGCGCTCGCGGTTTGGGGCGAGGCTCCCGGGTCGTTGATCTTCACCCAGGCAAGCACGGCGTCCACGGCGCCCTTGCGGATGGAACCGTCGCGGGAATCGATACCTGACAGACGGGTCTGGGCGGTGAAAGGCACAAAACTCCCCCGCGCCTGCCCGTCCTTGAGGCCGTATTTGGTCTGAGCCAGCGAGACGATCGAGCGGCCTTCGGGCGTCTCGTCGGCGCCCGAGGCAAGAAACGCGGCTTCCGCCAGCTCCTGTTCGCTGACGCCATCCAGCGGCAGGAAGGCCGTGGCCTGGCGGTTGCCCAGCGTGATGGTGCCGGTCTTGTCGAGCAGCAGCGTGTCCACATCGCCTGCCGCCTCCACCGCGCGGCCCGACATGGCCAAGACATTGAATCGCACCAGACGGTCCATGCCGGCGATGCCGATCGCCGACAACAGCGCGCCGATGGTGGTGGGGATCAGAGTGACGAACAGAGCGACCAGCACCAGCACCGTGATGGTGCCATTGGCATAGGCCGCGAAAGCCGGAATGGTGGCCACCGCGAAAACGAAGATGATGGTCAGGCCTGCCAGCAGGATGTTGAGCGCGATCTCATTGGGGGTCTTCTGGCGTTCCGCCCCTTCCACCAGTGCGATCATGCGGTCCAGGAAGGTCGACCCGCGTGTGGCGGTGATCTTGACCACGATATAGTCCGACAGGACGCGCGTGCCGCCGGTCACCGCCGAGCGGTCTCCGCCGGATTCCCGGATCACCGGCGCGCTTTCGCCGGTGATGGCGCTTTCGTCCACCGAGGCGACGCCTTCCACTACATCACCGTCGGAAGGAATGATGTCACCCGGCTCGACCAGCACCAGGTCGCCCCTCTCCAGCAGCTGCGCCGGCTTGCTGGAATAGATTTTCGCCTTCTGGTCGGCCAGCACCTTGGCAAGAGTTTCGGAGCGGGTGCGCCTGAGCGTATCGGCCTGGGCCTTGCCCCGGCCTTCCGCCACCGCTTCGGCGAAATTGGCGAACAGCACGGTGAACCAGAGCCAGAGATTGATCTGGAAGGCGAAGGCCAGATGCTGGTGTCCCTGCACCAGATCGCGCAGGAAGATGTAGGTGGTGAGGGTCGCGGTGACTTCCACCACGAACATCACCGGATTGCGCGCCATTACCCGGGGATCGAGCTTCTTGAAGGCGTTGCCGACAGCGGGCCACAGAATGGCCGGATCCATCACGCTGCTCTGGGTCTTCGGATGTTTGGTCATGTTTTTTCTCAGAAGAAAGTGCCGGCCTGCATCGCCAGATGTTCGACGATGGGGCCCAGCGACAGCGCCGGGAAGAAGGTGAGACCGCCGACGATCAGCACGACGCCGGTCAACAGACCGATGAACAGCCCGCCATGGGTGGGGAAAGTGCCGGCGGAGGCGGGAACGATCTTCTTGGTCACCAGCGAGCCCGCCACCGCCATCATCGGAATGATGAAGAGGAAGCGGCCGATCAGCATCGAGAAGGCCAGCGTGGTGTTATAAAACACCGTGTTGGCGGTCAGGCCGGCAAAGGCGCTGCCATTGTTGCCCGTGGTGGAGGTAAAGGCATAGAGGATCTCGCTGAAGCCGTGCGGTCCGGTATTGAGCGGTCCCGCCAGGCCCGCCTTGGTGACGGCCGCGAGCGCGGTGAAGCCCAGTATGTCCAAGGCCAGGATCAGGATGGCCAGCATGGACATCTTGACCTCCTTGGCTTCGATCTTCTTGCCCAGATATTCCGGGGTGCGGCCCACCATCAGGCCGGCCACGAACATGGCGACAACGGCCCAGATCAGCATGCCGTAAAGGCCCGAACCAACGCCGCCGAAGATGATCTCGCCCAGTTCGATATTGATGATCGGGATCATGCCCCCCAGCGGTGTCAGGCTGTCATGCATGGTGTTGACCGCGCCGCAGGACGCATCGGTGGTGATGGTCGCGAACAGGGACGACATGGCGTCGCCAAAGCGCACCTCCTTGCCTTCCATGTTACCGATCGGCTGGGCCACATGGGCGGCGGCAACCGCCACATTGCCCTGGCCCTCCGCCGCGTAAAGCAGACCCACGCCGGCCAGCATCAGAATGCCCATTACCGCGAAGATCGCCCAGCCCTGGCGGGTGTCCTTCACCATATAACCGAAGGTGTAGGTGAGCGCCGCGCCGATCGCCAACAACGACCACATTTCCAGGAAGTTGGTCAGCCAAGTGGGGTTTTCGAAGGGATGCGCGGAATTGGCGTTGAAGAAGCCTCCGCCATTGGTGCCCAGCATCTTGATCGCTTCCTGGGAGGCGACAGGTCCCTGCGCGATCAATTGCTTGAACCCGTCAAGGCCGACCACATGGGTGTAGGCGCCCAGATTCTGCGGCACGCCCTGCCACACCAGAACCAGCGCGATCAGGATGGAAATGGGCAGAAGCACATAAAGCGTGCAGCGCGTGAGATCGACCCAGAAATTGCCCAGGGTCTTGGCCGACCGGCGGGCAAAGCCGCGCACCAGCGCAATCGCCAGCGCGATACCGGTCGCGGCTGACATGAAATTGTGCACCGTCAGCCCCAGCATCTGCACGAGATAGGACAGGGTGGTTTCGCCGGAATAGGACTGCCAGTTGGTATTGGTGATGAAACTGACCGAGGTATTGAAGGAAAGGTCCGGCGTCACCGCGGCCTGTCCTGCAGGGTTGAAAGGCAGTGCCGTCTGGAAGCGCTGGATCAGGTAGAGCGAGACAAATCCCGCCACGCTGAAAGCCAGCATGGCGATGGTATAGGTGGTCCAGTGCTGCTCCTCGCCCTTGACGCCGCAGATGCGATAGAGGACGCGCTCCACCGGGGCGAGGAACTTGATCTCACCCTCGAATACCTGGGCCATGTAACGGCCCAACGGCTTCACGCAGACGATGATCGCCAGACAGAAGATCGCGATTTGAATCCAGCCATTGATGGTCATGTCGGGGCCCCTAAAATTTCTCAGGCCGGATCAGGGCATAGATGAGGTAGCCGAAGACGCCGAGGGTGACGAATGCGGCAAGGATATAGTCGCCGCTCATCTCACAGACGCTCGCAGATCAGGGTGTAGCCGATGGCCAGGGCGAAGAAGGCCAGCCCCGCAGCCAGGAAAATCGCGTCCAACATCTACGCCTCCGAAAGTTCTGGAGACGCAATTTCGTGATCGCGCCGTATAAGTTCGATGCGCTACGGGAGGGGCATATATATAAAAAACATATAAATCTGCTAGACCGCGCCGCCCTTGACCAGTTTCACCGCATGATCGGCGGCGCGCGCGGTCAACGCCATGAAAGTCATGGATGGATTGACGCAGGCCGTGGAGGCCATTTGCGAACCATCCGTGACAAACAGGTTGGCTGCGTCATGCGCCTGGCTCCAGCGGTTGACCACCGAGGCGCGCGGGTCCTCGCCCATGCAGGCGCCGCCCATCTCATGGATGGCGTCGCCCGGCACATGTTCCTCATTGACCGACCCGACATCCACCAGGCCCGCGGCGCGCATCATCGCCTCGCCCTGGATGGCGGCGTCGCGCATCATCTTCATTTCATTGTCGCGGAAGGTGACATTGAACACCGCCAGCGGCACGCCGAAACGGTCCAGCTTGTTGGGATTGAGGCTCAAGGTATTGTCCTTGTAAGGCAGGCATTCCCCAAAGGCGGTGAACCGGATGGTCCAGGGGCCGTAGCCGCGCAAGCCTTCCTTCATCGCCGCGCCAAAACCACGCGGTGCGGCAGGGCCGCGTCCGGCCGCGCCCTGCATGCCATAACCGCGCAGGAAATCGGCGTCGCCATCCTGCCCGTTCAAATTGCGGAAGCGGGGGATATAAACGCCATTGGGCCGGCGCCCATAGGCGATGAACGGCTCTAGCGCCGGATCGGACACCGTACCCCAGAAGGTCGTGCGGAAGGCATGATCCATGATGTAATGGCCCAGGACGCCGCTGGAATCGGCGAAGCTGCGCTCGCTGCCCGGCAAACGGGAATTCAGCAAGATCTGCGTCGACGCCATCGCGGACGCACAAAGAAAAACGATGCGCGAACGATAGATATGAACCTGCCCGTTATTGGCATCCACGACCCGCACGCCGGTGACGCGCTTGATCTTGGGATCATATTCCAGATTGGTCACGACCTGGTCCGAGAGCAGCGTCAGGTTGTTTGTCTTGCGCGCCGCCGGCAGGGTCACAGCCTGGGTTGAGAAGTAAGCGCCGAAGGAACAGCCGCGCGCGCACATGTTGCGGTCCTGGCAGCGCGAGCGTCCCTGCTCCGG
>Ga0210386_10004110_pt1 | contig 12095 bp, 11 predicted proteins | sample IncBWH32OmetaG_FD_160091 | JGI IMG/M metagenome (GOLD analysis project Ga0210386, IMG submission 160091) | Forest soil microbial communities from Barre Woods Harvard Forest LTER site, Petersham, Massachusetts, United States - Inc-BW-H-32-O ... | reverse complement strand
TAATCGGCGAGGACATCGAAGAGCGACCGTTCCAGCCGATTGAGTGACCGAACTGCGTCTGGCGTGCGGTTTTTCAGGTTGTGGGGCGGGCGGGGCTCGAACCCGCGACCAACGGATTAGCAATCCCTAGATCCTGACAGTCCCTGTTATTGCCCGTTTCTCATTGTGCGACAACCGGATTGATTATCTCCCCCATTCTTGCGGCATGGACTCTTCTCTGCACGAGTACAAGCTGCGACAGCGCTAGAGTTCACTGGCCTTCAACCCGGCCAGCCCGGTGAGCGGTTCGTGCAGGTCGGCGAGTACACGCGCACCGTTGGAGCCCTTCGCTGACTCAGAGATCGGAACCACGTGGATTCGCCCAGCCAGGTCGGTGACGTACGCGACGCCGGCCTCGCCGTCCAAGGCCAAGCCGATGTCTTCGTGAAACCCGCCAGCGAGGATCTCCGGCGGGCGACCACTGGCCCCTGCAGCGGGGAGAGGCGCGCGGTTCAGCGTGTTGCCAGTCGGTGGGTCGCCGCGGTCGGTCCAATACAGCCACTCGCCCTTGATTTCTAGGTCGATCGGCTCGGGCAGGCTATTCCACAGCACCTCGATGTCGGTGCGGTCGGCGGCCGTCTGCCCGGCGGGAATCTCCAGGCCGGCGCGGAAGATCCTGCCCTTCCCGCCGTTCGCCGGGCCCTTCTGCGTCCAGTACAGGTAGCCGCGGGCGGGGTCAACCGCGACACCGACGCACTCCTGAAGTTTGGTGTCGTCAGGGGTGTTTACGACCAGGTCCATCAGGCCTGTCCCGTCGATCCGGACCCGGCTCACGCGGGAGCCCTCCCGGTCGCCCCAGTACAGCGTCCCGGCACCGTCGGATGCCAATTGCTTACCGGTAGTGATCGCCCCGGTCGGGATCACGTCGCGGGCGCCGGAGCCGTCGAGCCACACCGAGTGCAGGCCGCCGTTGCGGGCGGAGAAGTCGAAGCCGTCGTGGGCGCTGGGGTCAGGCGTGGGTGTTCCCATGGTGGTCCAGTAGACGATGCCGTTCTCCACGACGACGCCGTCCGGTTCGGGTCCCGCCTTGTTGTACAACGTATCCACGCAGCCGTGCGGGATGTCGACCCGGTAGATCGTTCCTGACGTGAGACCTAGCACTATCAGTTGCTTGAACATTTTCATTTTCCTACTTGCTGTCTCATGTTGGCCCTTTACCCCCCAAGGCACCGGGGCTTGAATCGGCTCGACCGTCATATTCGGATGTCTGGCTGTTTTCTCGCTCAATTTCGAGCACAAAGCCGCCAAGCGCGGACACGAAATCCTTACGGCTTTCGATTGGGGCTGCGTGCGCCCCGCTAAGCCTTAAAATCGCCGCGCGGGGTAGCGCGCCCATGAACCAGTCGGCCGCCAGTTGGAAGGGTTGTGTGTCTTGGTCGCCGACGACAACCAGCGACTTGATGAGAGAACCATAGACTCCTGCGCGTGTGTCCGCCGTAGACAGGATCTCGCATGCGGCGGCATATCCTGCTGACGAGGTGTTGCCCAGCGCCTCACGGACCCGGATGACCGCGAGGGCACCTTCTCGAGAGCACCTGTAGTCCGGCGTAAACCACTGCTGGACAGTCGGTTCGATGTACTGCACAGGACCAAGGGGGCCCAGATGGCTCACTCGATCTCTCCACATCTGGCGCATCGGCTCTGGATAAACCGGCACGGTATCTATCAGAACCAGGCCAACAACGTTGAGCTCCTTGGATATCAGCATCTGCTGAGCCACCAAGCCGCCCAGCGAGATCCCGACGACGACGACTGGAACGTCGCCACCGAATATCTCGGACTGCACCCGTTCCACAACGCATTTTGTGTACGCAGCAAGACTAGTAGGCGGGGTACCCTTCGCAGCACCATGTCCGGGCAAGTCAAGCGCGTGATAGCCCGAAGGCAGGGCGCCGCCAAACACCAAGTCCCAGAAGGAGGCATCGCCACCCAGCGGGTGCAGCAGGATCACGTGCACGGCGAGTTCCTTGGCTCCGAGCTTGGGCATCAGGATCCTCCGATCGAACTAGCCCGCGGATTGTCTGCCCGCAGAACGACCGCCAACATGGAGTAGTACCCAACGCAGGAGACCATTTCGACTACCTGTTTGGATGACCACCTGTTCTGGAGATCGCGGTAGGCGATATCGGAGAGCACGCCTTCAGTCAGGAGCTGCGTCACCATTGACCAAGTCAGCCGGAGATCCGGATCGCTTGGCGCCTCTCCCACGCCGATGCGCTCGATGTCGTCGCCAGCCACTCCTTGAGCAAGGGCAAGCGGCCGGTGATGCTGCCATTCAAATCGCGATGCCCAAAAGTGCGCCGTGGCAAGGATCAATGTCTCCCGAACCTTTGCCTCGAGATCCCACGAGTATCGGAAGTATTCGCCCAGCCGTGAGATTGGCGCCACTACCTCAGGTGACTCGACAAGAACCGCAAAGGGCCCATAAACGCCGCGGCGAGGACCGTTGACCAACATGGCGGCGGCCTCGTCCTGCTCGACGCTCAGTGGACGCGGCCACGGATAACGGTGTGTCATGCCGACTCCAGGATCGGCATGACTTCCTTCGCCATGAGTTCCATGGATCGGCGCGCCAATGTGGGATCAACCCATTCGAGGCCGGCATAGACGATCTCGCCAAAGGGCCCGACCTGTTCCCGCAACGTCTGGATCTTCGCCGCGACCTGTTCGGGTGTGCCGTAGATAACGAGGTCCTCCATGACCTGATCCAACGTCACGTCGTCATCTGGAATCTCTTGGTCTCTCTTGAATAGATTGAGCCGACCAAGCCTTTTCATCTTCGTGCACATCTGCTCGTAGTAGAAGCGGTAGGGACTGTTTTCGTCCGTCATCGCATAGTTCTTTGCCACCACTGGGTCATCGGCGACGAAGATCGTCCGAGCAATCCGCCAGTCATTCGAATCGGCAACTTCGCCGACTGCTTCCCTGCCTTCGACGTACTTCGGCCAGTGCGTGGCCACCCACTGGGGCAGCAGGAAGTTCGCCGAAAGCGGATGAAAGTTCACCTTCCCCATTTCGACGACACCCTTGGAGAAGGGTGCAACCACGGTGCCGACGATCTCAGGTCGCGGTAACTGCCGAGGTTTGGGAAGGATGCCGAGGCCAAGGAGTTCGTCATATGTCTGTGCCGTCGAGATCTGAAATCGACCAGCGCTGATGTCGTACGGAGGTTTTCTGTCCCAGATCGCAAGAATCGCCTTGATGGAGTCAGCGAACAGCGTGTTCCGATCGTCATTGAGGATTCCTAGTACCTCGGCGTCGCTGGCCAGGGCACCGGGGCTCACACCAAGGATGAAGCGACCATCCAGAAGATGGTCCAGCATGGCACCGTTGGCGGCAACCAATACCGGGTGCTGCTGAGAAAGGTTCGTGGTGCCAGTGCCTAATTTGATCTGCTTGGTCTCAAAAGCCAAGCTCGCCAAGAAGATCATGCTGTTCGTGATCGACTCGTGGCGATCTGTTAGGTGTTCACCGACAAACGCATCGTGGAAGCCGAGGTCGTCGGCCAGAAGAATGGACTCACGATCCTCAAGTAGTGTCGACCGCCACTCCTGGCCGGCAGTGTGTATCGGCATAATGAAATAGCCCAGTTTCATGATAGTTTCCCTTTTAGTTTTCGATTTGGTTAGTTGGATAAAAATCAGAACGCATGGCTATGCGTGGAGTCGATTTCCCGAACTCGATCTTTGGCCATGTTCGTATACTCATGGAGGTAGGTCCAGGCATCTCGCGGCAAGCGATGTTTGATTGCTTCCAACATCAACCTGGTTACCGATATATACGTCTCGGAGGTGTTGTTGGTAAGTCCGAAGCTCCGTTCCATGATTCCGGCAATGTTGAGGCTGTCAAATGCACGTACAGCGGCGGCATTATTCATACCGCCGATGAGTGTTCGGTAGAATTGACAGTTGGCTGTGACGTAACGCGAGAAATCGAGGAACGTATTCTCCCGGATTTCTTGGGCCATGTGTCCGAGCGCCTTCTCCAGCTCACGGGTGAGACTCGAAGGCGGTTCCGCGGTGATCACGTGGATGGCCTCCCTCGCGAGCACCTCACGAAGTTCAAAGGCTTCACACGCCATCTCCGCGGTAAACGGTCGCACGCGATACTCGCCGGAATCCGCCCGGACCACTAAGTCGTCGCCGATCAGGCGACCGAGCGCCTTCTCTAGGGCATTGACGTCACTATTCGTCTCGGCGGAAACCGCTTCAAGGTCGATGGCCGCACCTAACTCCAGATCACCGCGGAGGAGTCGCCGCTTCAGAGCGCAGTACAGCTGCTCGTCCTGCGCCGCGGTGAAGTGCCCGAAACCTCCTCGAAAGTAGGCCAATGGCTTCCCGCCCTTGTTCGCTAAGGCCAGGACCTCGCCGCTGAACATGGTGTGCGTGCCCCCTAATGCCCGCGCGACCACTCGGCACACGATCGACACAAGGGCATCTCTGAGTACCGCGACACCCGCCTCCGTGCGATACGTTGCGACGCCTGTGAACTTGTCCGGACCGGGTCGCGAGAACTGATAAGCGAGATCCGCCTGGTCCTCGCCGAGGATGTTGACCACGTAGTACCCGGCCTGATCAACGGCCCGAGCTGTGGGAATGTCACTTCGAAGGCACGCAACCATCAGCGGTGGATCCGCGGATAGGCTGGTAACAGAACTTGCGGTCATGCCATAGTCGCGGCCTGCGTTGGCAGTGGTAATCACCGTGACCGCACTCGTCATGAAGCTGACAGCCCTTTTGAAGTCCGCAGCAGACACAGGTGTATTTCCGGTCATTTTTTCTCCTACGCATAGTTCATTGATGCATTGATCGGATCTATCCATATGGGGATGGAAGTTGCTTTCGAAACAACTGTCGAAGTAGTAGCAATCGCCGTAAAGCGGTATTGACAAATGAAACTCGCTTCTTATCCTTGTTTTGGTCGGCGCTTCTCTGCTCAGGCCACATGAGTTTGGCGTTACGGCGTTCGCCATGGATGAGGGTCGGATCGGGGCGCCTGGCCAATACCGAAGCAGGGCAAGCACCCAATAAACGCGTGAGATCGTTGCGGCCATGGCGCGCATAAGCATGCCTTCGCGGGTATCGATGACAACTCCTGTTTGGCGACGAGTCCAATCATGTGTCCGCTCAGCCGCGGGTGTCATCGTGGCGAAAGCAGGGATATCCGGCCGCAATTTTGCCGATCGCACAAACGGTGGTCGGCTGACGCGCGATGACCAGGCCTATTGTCGCGACGGCTTGAGGGGGCGGTCAGCAGCTGTCAGCACGCGGCGGCCAACTGGGTGGTTGCGCTGCCCGCTCGAGCAGGTCCGCGCCGAGATCGCGCTCCAGTGAAAGGATTTGGCGCATCAGCACGGCCGCGCGGCGTGCGTCCGCTCGGCTACCTCGACGTTCAGCGCAGCCGGGATGCCGGCGAATCGCGCTGCAAGGGCTGACCGGATCGCGCATGTGCGGGTGCCCGGACGTGGCCCCTACGCGTCACGGGTGGAGCTTAATCCAGTCCTGGAGAATCTTCGTGGTGATGGTCAGCGGGATCGCCGGGCTCCGGCGCCATTGCGAATAACAGCTGCAACACTAATCGAAGTTTGGGATCGCCAAGATCCAATCCGCCGATTTCAGTCAGGCGTTTGATGCGGTAGCGCAGCGAATTTGGGTGAAGATGAAGTGATTCGGCAGCCGAACGCATGTCACCGAAAGAATCTATATAGATGCGCAGCGTGGTCACGTAGTCGGTATCGCGTTGGCGATCGTGCGTGATGAGTCGGTCTAAGAGGCCGCGCACCAAGATCGGACGTGCGCGAAGAACCTCAACGATCTCATTCAACACGATATCGTGCCGCATCGAGGCGAAGAGCCCGTCATGTTCCCAATCGTTTTTCGTTCGAAGGACCCGCAGCGTCAGATCAGCTTCGTTCCGGGAAATCCCCGCCGCAGCAATGCCACGATGGACACCACCCGCGGCCGCCCGGACGTTCGCTTGGACGGCCCGCGTGAGATGCTTCGAAATGGCACGCACAATGGCCTCAACATCGGGCTCCAGCCGAGTCGGCGATGCATACAGCAGGTAGATCTGTTGGTCAACTGTCCCGACCAAGGAAGATGCCAAATGCATCTGGGTATATAGGGCTAGGGCGCGTACCGCCCTAGCCCGAATTATCACCGCGTCCGACTTTGTCGCCTCGACGTCGACCGCGATGACGACGATATTGCTCTGCTCATCGACGCCCAATGCCGACGCGACGCGGTTGGCCGAAAGTCCGCCGGCGAGGAATTGACTCAATACGTGGCCGCCCGGATTCTCGGTCACCGCGCGACCGCGCCGAGCAACTTCGGGAGCCAGAAGCTGAGCGAATTCAAACATTGTTCTGTGAGCCTCCGCGTCTGGCTCCGTTTCGAAATACAGCCAAAGGTAGCCCACCGTTTGATCAACTGCACGGATCGGCTGGATGTAGCGAATCAAGGACGTAGCCCTTGGGTTATCCAACCGGATGAGTTCATCACTGTTGATAAGCCGCTCGCGGATCCCTGACTCCTCCATCCACTGCAGCCAGCCGTCTTCCGAACGTCGGTTGAGAATCGCCGATCTACGGCCGTCGTCATTGGGTTGACCTGGAACCGCTGAGTACGCAAGAACCCTGAAATCGACGTCTTTGACGACTATCGAACCACCGAGTAGTCGCGCCATGGTGTCGACCGCGTCGAAGAGATCTTCGGACCCTCCTGCTTCCATCACATTCTTTGGAGCTCACCCACAGGTCGACGAGATGCCGCCGTCCACCGACGCGCAAGGCAATCCGACTGCGGCACAACGAAACCCGCCAGGATTCGATTGCTCATCTCCTTGCCCCTTTGATCGCTTGGAAATGATCGGCTGACGGGTTGATCACAACGCGGCCGGCCGTTGCAGTACAGGGGATCACCAAACTGGTTGAACCGCAAGGCCCGCATGATTATGTCTTTCGGTGGGCTGATGGTTGTCGTCTAGACGTGTCAAGGCAACACCCCATGATCGACCGTGTCCAATGAAGAAAAACGATCACAACAATCGCGATCGGCGATAGATTTGGCGAATGGAGCTGCGGCAGTTGGAGTACTTCATCGCTGTGGCCGCCGAGCTGAACTTCTCCCGGGCGGCCGAGCGGATTCACGTCCGACAGGCCCTGTGGCGGCGGATTACTCTTATCTGATCAACACGACGATCGTCACGATGGCGAAATAGAGGATCACTGCGAGAACCGTTATCCATAAGTGTGGGTCGCGATTCTGCGTTTCGATGTCCCGCGTCAGCGGCGGGAGCACCCGAAGCAGGATGGGAAGCACCGACACCGCCAACCCCCCGGCTACCAGCGCGGCGGCCGCGGAACCCCAGCCTTCTCGCATCGCCTCCAGCGAAACAAAAAGCGTCGCGGCGATCACCAGCACTAAAACGAGCCGCAGGCGCGGATCGACCTGCGGCCCGCTCTTGCCGTTCGAGGTGTCAAAGAACCGAACCTGAAACAGCAAGGCACCGGCGACGGCCAGCTGGGCCGCGATGATCGACTGGAAAAACTGAACTGGCACGCCACTACTCATCGACATATGATGCCCGAACGCACCGGCGACTCCGGGCACCTGGCCACGCGACGAGCTTGCTCACGATTTTTGTTCCCGTTGGCGCGGCCGGCCCGCGGGCGGGAGGCGTACCGTCCCGCTGCCACGCTTCGCGATCGACACGCTTCAGGATCGGCGTAGCCGGCCATATCTCTGCGAACAGACCGTGATCTTCCCATCCGCTGCGGGCACGCTGCGCGACCCGAACAACTTCGGGAAGCAGTGCGCGATGAGCTGGGCGTCACCGAAGTGAGCACGTACAGTTTCCCAAGACCGTGGCGACCTTGATTGACGACGAGGGACTGTCAGCGATCGGCGCCGATCAGCTAGTGCACTCCAGGGTGTCGATGACGCAGGACCGCGGCATTGCGGAGCGTCTTTCTGATACCGACACCTGTCGACCGCTCGATTTGTTCGGCAAGCATCCCGGCGAGATTAGTCGAGCCGTCGATCAGGTTGGCAGACCAGTAAAGAAATCCCTCGACATCGAGCGTCGGCAGAATCTGAGCGACCTTCTCGGCTGCCGCCAAAGGGCCCAGATCTTCACCGTGGCCACCGTGTGCTTGTCGTCGCGGACGTTCCTCATCCGTTCGTACGAGACCGTTACCGTCGCTAATGTTCCCAAACGTGTTCCCAAACGCCATGGAAACGGCCCCCGGAGAAGTCTCCGAGGGCCGTTGTCATTTAGTAGCGGGGACAGGATTCGAACCTGCGACCTCTGGGTTATGAGCCCTCCTACGGGTTGAATACGAGTAGTGGTTTGCCCCCGTGTTCGGGAGCTTCGGCCAAATAGACCGCGTCACTGAACTTTTCGACGGGGACCGGCTGGCCCTCCGGCACGCGTAACACTCCGCTGTCGGCGAGCTGAACCGTCCGGTCGATCACTGCGGCCATCCGATCCGTCGGGGTCTCGGTGAACCAGCGGAACAACCAGAACCCCCGAACGATCTTTGTTTCGTAGATCAGTGAACGCGCGAAGACGGGAATCGTGAGCTTGTTGGGATCGGTTTGACGGTGCGTGGACAGCGCACCGTAGACGACCAGCTCACCGTCGGGTGCCATCGCACGTGACACGTCCGCACCCACCTGTCCACTGACACAGTCGATCGCCTTGGACACGCCCTCCTGGCCGGCGATGTCGGCCACCCGCTCGCGCAAGTCTTCATCCTCCGTGCAGATCACCGCGGTGCCCCCCTGCGCGAGGATGCCCTCGACAGCGGATCGACGGCGGACCACGTTAAGCGTCTTGAAGCCGACGTGCGCACCGAGCTGGATCACCAACTGGCCCACGGTGGAACCCGCCGCCGTCTGCAGGAGCCATTCACCCGGCTGAACATCGAGCACGTCACCGGTCAAGATCACGGCGGTGAGCGGATTGCTGAGAAGCTGGGCGGCCGTGGAATCGCTCATGGCCGCCGGAACGGGCAAGACCCGCGAGCCATCGGCAACGACGTACTCCTGCCAGGTGCCCGTGACGCCGATCGTGACGACACGTTGACCGATGGTCAGACCGTCTGTGCCGCTGCCGAGTTGGTCGATCACACCGACGGACTCGATTCCGGGCACGGTCGGGAACTCCGGGGTGAATCCGTATCTGCCGCGGATGGTGTGCAGATCGCTGGCCTCGACAGGCACCGCTGCCACCCGGATCCGTACCTGGCCGGGACCGGGCTCCGGGATCGGGCGACTCTGCAGGTTCAAAACCTCGGACGGTTCGCCTACCTTGCCGGCGACAACAGCCCGCATCGATTGCATCGTCATAACCAATCAGTCCCTTCGATTCATGCTGGCCGTGTGCTTATGCAGCGGTATGACCTGCTGACTCCCACGTCTGCCAACGGGCGAGCGCCGCGCCATCGACCAGGTATGGGTTTTAGAGCGGCGTGGATGTAGTCCTAGTCGACTGGGTTTTTCAGTTGTCTCGAGCCGAAACGTCCACTACCGCCGACTCGGAATTCAGTCCGGGCAGCGCGAGCGCCTGGGCATCACATAGCGACCGCAGCTCCCCCAGTGCCCTGGCAGAGTCGCTCCCGATTTCGGCGCGATAGATGAGGATGTGATCCCCGCCGGGATAGTGTGCGTCGAGCCGGTGGCGGTAGAGATGAAGGTCGCCCACTCGAGGATGGCGAATATGGTGGACTCCCAGGCGGTCCCCCACGTCCGCACAACCCCATAGCTCGCGGAAACGTGGACTGGCATCTGACAATTCGGCAATCAACGCCCGCATGCCGGGATCCGACGGATACTGACCGCTGAGTTCCCTCAGCGCATTGACCGCGATTGCCGTCGCCTCGTCCCAATTGACGTAGATCTCCTTGGCCGCAGGGTCCAGTAGTCGCCAGCGCACGATATTTTTTCCTGGCGTGAACTCCGGTGACAGCACCCGCGCTATCGGATTCGCCGCCAAGACATCGCGATACCTGTTGACCACGACGGCCGGCATCAGGAATTGATCAATCACCTCCGCAAGTGCGTGTCCCGATACGTCGGGATCGGGAAAATCTCGTCCCGCCGGAGCTGCCAGGTCGTGAAGATACCGCGTGGATCTGGCGTCGAGCCGAAGAGCCCGCGCAAGCGCGTCCACTACTTGAGTGGATGGGCTGGTGGCGCGGCCCTGCTCGAGTCGCAAGTAGTAGGCCGCGCTGATGCCCGCCAGCGTTGCCAGCTCCTCGCGGCGTAGACCCGCTACGCGTCGCCGCTTAGTCGCCGCCAGCCCTACGTCTTCCGGAAGCAGCCGTTCGCGCCTGGCGCGGAGGTACTCACCGAGCGCGCTGGCCTCTTGTGCCACCCGTCGATCGTAAAGCTGTCCCCGCCGATACCACCATCGATTGGGTCTGGCTCCTGACCCGCTTGCCGGAATTCGTAGCAAAGGCATGGCGCTGGATCGGTCGTAGACGAGAACCACCTGTTGAGAGGAAAACTCATGGCCACCATCCACTTCCACCAGACGACCACCGCGACACCCGAGCAGTTCATCGCCGGACTCACCGATTTCGGGCCGGGAAGGTCGGAGCTATTCAAGAACAGCGCCGACAGTTACCTCCAGGTCCACGGTCTCGGCCCACAATGGGCCGATGTCACCGAAGGCTCGGGCGGCGTGTGGGAACGACTGAACTACGACTGGTCCAATCCGCACCACGTCGTACTCACGACCACTGACTCCAACCTCTTCGGCGGCGCATCTGGTCACACCTACACCCTCACACCCCAGCCCGACGGAACGACTGAGATCGACGTCGTGCTCGTTCGAGAAGGAAAGAACCTCAAGGGACGGATTGTCGCCGGCGTGCTCGGCACCGTCGGAAAACGCTCACTGGCCAAGGCATTCGGCAACAGCGTCAAAGCCATCGAACTCCGCGTACACCACGCGTAAAAACTTCTACGCACCGCCGAAATCTCAGCCGCACGAACCGGTGAGAATTTTCTTTACTGGTATCAAGCTCGTCGCAGCACGCGTCAGCGAACCGCCGTTCGTCGGCGTAGGGAGGGAGCGGCGCGTAGACCTTCCGGCTCAGACTCATTGCCTTACGCTACGTATCACAGCGGAGTCGGATGGTCCTCCACAGCTGCCTGACCTTCGAATCGAGAGGAATTGATATGCGCGCCATCCAGATGGAACAGTTCGGCGACCCCGCACAGGTGCTGCGCGTCGTCGACATCGAGGAGCCGCCGCCACCGGGTCCGCATGAGGTTCTGGTGAGCGTTGAGGTCTCGCCGTTGAACAAACACGACCTACTGGTTGTCACCGGCATGCTGGCGCGACCACCCCTGCCCCACATAGCAGGCGCAGAGGGGGTCGCCCGCGTGCTTGCCACTGGCGCCGAGGTCGATGGACTTCAAGTCGGCGATCTGGTCGTGCTACCCCTGTATGCCGGCGCGTGGCGTGAGCGGCTCGTCGTGCCCGCCGACGGCCTGTTCGCACTTCCCGCTGGCGGCAGCATCGAGCAGTACTCGATGCTGGGCAGCAACCCCCCGACGGCAGGGTTGATGCTCAGTGAATGCACCCCCCTGCAGCCCGGTGACTGGGTGGTTCAGAACGCCGCGAACTCCGGTGTGGGACGGTCATTGATCGCGCTAGCCAAACTTCGTGGACTGAGGACGATCAACCTGGCCCGTGACGACGCAACGTTCGCCGAGCTCACAGAGGCCGGGGCCGACGTGGTCCACGTCGATGACCCCGATGCGGTCGGCGATGTTCGAGCAGTGATCGGCGACGCGCGAGTGGCGCTGGCAGTGGAAGCCGTCGGTGGTCCAGGGGTGGCGCGGCTGCTCGAATTGCTGTCCGACGGTGGATGGTTGGTCAGCTATTCCTGGGCCAGGGACGAACCCATGTGGGTCGACACCTCGGCACTGGTCGGCAAGCACCTCACCGTCCGCGGATTCTTTGTCGGCGACTTCGACTACCGCGACAAGGTGGTGCCTGTCATTCGTGAGGCGGCACCGCTGGTGGCCGACGGCAGCCTTGTT
>Ga0210386_10004109_pt1 | contig 12096 bp, 7 predicted proteins | sample IncBWH32OmetaG_FD_160091 | JGI IMG/M metagenome (GOLD analysis project Ga0210386, IMG submission 160091) | Forest soil microbial communities from Barre Woods Harvard Forest LTER site, Petersham, Massachusetts, United States - Inc-BW-H-32-O ... | reverse complement strand
ACCTGCCATGCCGGCTGATCCCGTGACCAACGCAGCAAAGTCACCGCCCGGTGACGAGGTTGGCATGCGCGGCAATCAGGGCGACCCAGCTGGATCGGGGGAACCGGTACGCCAGCCCATCAATTGGGGCCGCAGCTTGTGGCTCATTTATGCGCTACTCATCCTGATGACGTTTGGGGCCGGCGCCGCGGTCATCTGGCATCTCCGCCAGAATGCGTTCGCCAGCTCCGAACGGGAACTAACAAACCTCGGCGTTGTCCTGGCCGAGGAGACCTCACGTTCCATTCAATCGGTCGATCTCGTCCTGCAGGAGGTCCAATCACATGCATCCGCACTCGGGCTGCGTTCGAACGCGCAGTTCCGTCAGCAACTCGCGGATGAAACTACCCAACAGTTCCTGATCAGCCGCCAACACAACCTGCCGCAAGCGGACACCATCGCCCTGGTCAACGCCGATGGCGCCTTGCTCAACTGGTCTCGAGATGGATCGGTTCCATCGAGCGACTTCTCCGATCGTGACTACTTCCAATATTTACGCAGCCACAACGACCCGAACGCGTTTATCAGTGACCCGGCCGAGGGGCGTATCACTGGCAAATGGATCATGTTCATCGCTCGGCGCATCAATAGCCCAACGGGCGAATTCCTTGGACTGGTCATCGGCCTGATCGACACACAATATCTGGCAAAATTCTACAAGACGATCAGCATGATACCAGGTGAGGCAGTTACATTGCTGCGCCGAGACGGCTTGGTGATCGCCGGCTATCCCGACATCGCGAATCTGCGCGGCAAGCGCCTGCCCGCGCAGATCCCTTGGTACGATAGCGTTGCCAAAGGCGGTGGCTCATATCGTTCGATTGGCTATCTCGTCGCCGCATCGCAGCTTATAACGGTGCACCCGTTGCACGACTACCCGCTCGTCGTCGATGTCGACATGTCCGAGCAGGCGATTCTGAGAGACTGGAACGAGCAGACTATAGGTGTTGTCACCGCGACCATCAGCGTCGCTATCGCCCTGACCGCACTGTTCCGCGTGATCGCCGTCCAAGTTCGCCGCCAGGAGGATCAGAACGCCAAGCTCAAACAGACCGCTGCCGATCTGCTCGAGAGCGAACAGAAGCTCCGGACCTTCGCTGAAATGTCGGTAGACTGGTTCTGGGAACAAGACGCTGATTTTCGCTTCAGGATAAGGACGGTCATTCCGTCCATGAGCACCAACGACGACACCGGCAAGACGCGATGGGATCTCGCTGATCCGGCGATGAGCGAGGAGCGCTGGGCCACCCACAAGGCGACGCTCGCTGCCAGGCTTCCGTTCCGGAATTTTCACTGGGAGCGGATGGGCGCGGATGGCGAGCGTCACAATATGATCGTCAGCGGCGATCCCGTGTTTGACGAGAAGGGCACGTTTATCGGCTATCGGGGGACCGGGCGCGAGATCACCGCGGAAGTCGAGGCGGCCCAAGAGCTGCAATCGGCAAAAGAGCAAGCCGAAGCGGCGAACCGCGCCAAGTCCGAATTCCTTGCCAACATGAGCCATGAACTGCGTACGCCGCTCAATGCGGTCATTGGCTTCTCGGAACTACTTCGTGACCAGAAACTCGGCCGACTGGTCGACAACCAGATAGAGGCGGCCGACGCCATCCTCACCAGTGGGCGGCACCTGCTGGATATGATCAACAGTATCCTAGAACTGGCACGGATCGAAGCCGGTCACTTTGACCTTGTGGAGGAGGAGGTCAACCTCGCCAGCATTGCTGGTGGGTGTCTTGTCATGATCCGACTGCCGGCGGAAGGGAAACGCATACGAATCGATTGCACGCTGGCTGAAACCGATGCGAAACTGTATGCGGATAGTCGGGCGGTGAAACAGGTTCTGCTGAATCTCCTGACCAACGCGGTGAAGTTCACACCCGCGGACGGCAGAATTTTGGTCCGCGCAGAACGTACATCGAGCGGCGAGCTTGTTCTCATAGTGACGGACACCGGTATCGGCATCGATGCCGCGGTACTGGCATCACTCGGCAACCCCTTCACACAGGCGGACGCATCGATATCCCGCAGATACGGTGGCACCGGCCTTGGGCTTGCCATCAGCCGGAAGCTCATGGGCCTGCACGACGGCTCATTGACAATTGAAAGTGTGTTGGGTCAGGGAACCACCGTTAGCGCGACCTTCCCGGCCGCGCGAGTCATCGCCAGGCAACAGCCGGCTATGGTCTCCGGGCTGCGCCCGGCCGCGGGTTGAACGCCCGATAGCACCGGTCATGCGGTCCTAGTAGTGCTGCGTCACCCTGACCTTGCCGCGGAAGACGCTGTAGCTGACAACGGTGTAGACCAAGAGCAGCGGGAAGATAAAAATACCTTCGCCCCAGAACATGAATGCGAGACTGGAATGCGGCGCCGCCGCGTCATCGATGGTGATCGCGAAGGGGATCATATAAGGCCAGAATGAGATCGCTAACGTGCCAAACGCCGACACGAAAATCAGCGCGACCATGATGAAGGGCCATCCATCGTTCTGACGACGGACGCTGGCCACCAGGACCAACGACGCCACGGCGCCGATCGCCGGAAACACGAACAGATACGGCCGCTCAATCCATCGTCCCATGAGCTGAAGATGTTCCGCCAGGGCGTAGACGAAGACGGCAACAAGGAAGATCAGCACGCCACCCGCGAGCCTTGGTATCTGGCGCCAGGCGAAGTCCCGCACCTCGTGTTCGCATTTCCTGACCAGCCAGCACGCGCCAAGCAAGGCGTAGCCCAGGCACAATCCAATGCCGCACAGCACGGCAAACGGACTGAGCCAGCCGAAGTCACCGCCGGTATACTGGCCGTACTGGATCGGCAAGCCCTCGACCAGGGCACCGACCGTCATGCCCTGGATGAACGTCGCCGCAAACGAGCCACCGATAAAACTCCAATCCCAGAGCCACCGTGTCCGTTCGACTTTGTAGCGAAACTCGAACGCCACGCCGCGCAAGATCAGGCCCGCCAGCATCACCAGAAGAGGTAGATAGAAGGCCGACAGCAACGTTGCGTAGACGATCGGAAAGGCACCCCACAGAATGACACCGGTCACCACCAGCCAGGTTTCGTTGCCGTCCCAGATCGGCGCGACCGCGCTCAGCATTGGGCCGCGCTGCGTCTCGCCGCGTGCCAGTCCAAACAGCATCCCAACACCAAGATCGAACCCGTCGAGCAACACATAGAGCAGAACGCTGACGGCCAGAAGCAACACCCAGTACATGATCATGTCTATTCTCCGGCGAGTGTGTGACCGAGGGCCGAAGTGGATTTTGTGTCGACCACCGACAGCGGACGGTTGGGGGTCGCGCCGCTTGGCGGTAGGGCCAGCGGTCCTACCGGGCCTGCCCGCAGAAGTCGGTAGATGTACAGCGTACCGAATGAAAAGATGAAGGTATAGACAGCGCAAAACACGACGAGCGACACCATCGCCTCGCGGGCGGTCAGGAATGGCGTCATCGCGTCAGCCGTACGCAGGACGCCATAGATCGTCCAAGGCTGGCGCCCCACCTCCGCGGTGAACCAACCCGTCAGGATCGCGATGAACGGCAGCGGAAAGCTGAGAAAGATCAACCGCAGCAGCAGGCGGTTTTGGTCGATGCGTCCCTTGATGCTCAGGTAACTGCCGATCCAGGCCAGCGCCAGCATCGCCAGTCCGCACCCAACCATGATCCGAAACGCAAAGAACGGGATGAGAACCGGAGGCCAGTTGTCCGGCGGTATGCTGTCGAGCCCGACTTCGGCGGCGTCGAGACTGTCGGAGTCGATCAGACTACCGAACGGTGCGGGCAGCGTGATCGCAAACAGGTTCCGCCGCTGGGCAACGTCCGGCCACGCAAGCAAGACTTCGGAGGCTGGCTGTTCGCTCTTCCATCGTGCCTCGATCGCGGCCATTTTCGAGGGTTGGTCGTGAACGACATACTCACCGTTCAAGTGTCCAAATAGCAGTTGCACCGGCACCAGCACGGCGGCAAGGAACAGCCCCATGCGCAGCATGATCTGCGCTTCCGCGGCATACGCCTGCCGCAGCAGGTACCAAGCGCCGGTGGCTGCCGCGCAGAAGGCCCCCGTCAGATACGCGGCCAACAACATGTGCGGAAATCGCACCCACAGCACCGGGCTGAAAAGAATCTTCGCCCAATCGTTTGGAACCGCGATGCCGTTCCGCATGATGTAGCCGGTCGGCACCTGCATCCAGCTATTGTTGACCAAGATCCAGAAGGCCGACAGCGTCGTGCCCAGCGCGACCATTGCGGTCGAGAACAGATAGAACCAAGGCGCAACGCGGGACCGGCCGAACAGCAGGATGCCGAAGAAGCTGGCTTCCAGGAAAAAGGCGGTGAAGGTTTCGTAGGACAGCAGCACCCCCTGGATCCCGCCCGTCATCCGCGCCAGTACGCTCCAATTTGTGCCGAACTGAAATGCCATCACGATGCCGGACACGACCCCCATGCCGAATGCGACACCGAAGATCTTGAGCCAGAATTCAAACACCGCCCGATACGCCGGGCGGCTGGTCGCAAGATACAGGCCCTCCAGGATGGTCAGCCAAGCCGCCAGGCCGATCGTGAACGAGGGATAGATGATGTGGAATGAGATGGTAAAGGCGAACTGCAGTCGCGACAGCACCAGTGCGGTCGTATCCATTGCCAATCGCCCCTAGCGCCACAGATTGGTTTTCGCGAGATCCAGCAGCTCGTCGCCCCGGCCGCTCATCACGGCCTTCACCATGTAGAGCGTGAAGCCTTTCGCCATCTCCAATGTCACGGCCGGCGGCATGGCAAGCTCGGTTCGGCTCACCACGGCGTCGACCAGCACCGGCCCATCATGCGCGAGCGCTGCGGCAATGCCCGCGTCGACTTCGGCCGGATCCTCGATGCGAATGCCGCGCACACCGACAGCCTCCGCCATGGCAGCGAAATTCGGGTTCTTGAAGTCCGTGCCGGTGGCGATGAAGCCGGTCGACTTCTGCTCGAGTTCGATAAAGCCGAGCGCACCGTTGTTGAACACCACGACCTTCACCGGCAGACCCAACTGCACCAGGCTGAGGAAATCGCCCATCAGCATGGAAAACCCGCCGTCGCCCGACAGCGAAACGACCTGGCGCCCGGGGAAAGCACATTGCGCGCCGATCGCCTGCGCCATCGCATTGGCCATGGAACCGTGCCAGAATGACCCGAACAGCCGCCGCTTGCCGTTCATCGCCAGGTAGCGCGTACCCCACACGACGGGCAGACCCACATCGCAGGTGAAGATCGCGTCCTCGGTGGCGTGGTCGCTGAGGGCCTTGGCAATCTGTTGCGGGTGGATCGGCCGCTTGCCCGGCGTGCCGACGGCCAGCTCATCAAGGCTCTTGCGCGTCTTGCGATAATGCTCCGTCGCCTGATCCAGATGCCGACGATCGTGGTTCTCCTCGAGCAGCGGCAGCAGGGCGTCGAGCGTCGCCCCCACGTCGCCGACCACACCCAGATCCACCGGCGTGCGGCGGCCGATCTGTTCCGGCCTGATATCAACCTGCGCAATGCGGACACCAGAGCCGCGGGGATAGAACTGGCGGTAGGGGAAATCGGTTCCCAGCATCAGCAGGACGTCGCAGTCGAGCATCGCGTAGTAGCCTGACGCGAAGCCGATTAGTCCGGTCATGCCGACGTCGTAGGGGTTCTCCCACTCGACATATTCCTTGCCCCGGTACGCATGCACCATGGGGGCTTTCAGCCGCTCGCCGAGCGCGAGAAGCTGCGCATGGGCGCCCGCGCATCCGGACCCGCACAGCAGGGTCACACGGCCCTTGCCGTTCAGCAGCGCCGCCAACCGATCGAGTTGCGCGCGCGCCGGCGTTACGATCGCACGTGGCGGCAGCAGACCCCCCACCTTCGGCGCCGGTGCGTCCGACGCGGCATGCAGCGCGACATCGCCGGGCAGCACCACGACCGACACGCCGCGTTTGCCCACCGCCTCGCGGATCGCGATCTCCAGCACACGCGGCATCTGGTTGGCGCCGGAGATCAGCTCGCAATAATGGCTGCACTCCTGGAACAGTGTCTGCGGGTGGGTTTCCTGGAAATAGCCGGAGCCGATTTCGGCCGATGGAATCTGCGCGGCGATGCCAAGCACCGGTACCCGCGAGCGGTGGCAGTCGAACAGCCCGTTGATGAGATGCAGATTGCCGGGTCCGCAACTGCCGGCGCAGACGGCGAGCTCGCCTGTCAGATGCGCCTCGGCGCCCGCCGCGAAGGCCCCGACCTCCTCATTCCGTACGTGGACCCATTCGATCTTGCCTTGGCGCCGCAGCGAGTCGGTCAGGCCGTTCAGACTATCGCCCACAATGCCATAGATGCGCTTGACGCCCACCGCGGCCAGGGTCTCCGCGAACTGGTCAGCCACCGTTGTTGCCATCTCACCTGGAGCTCCTTCTGTACCCCACCCAAACGCGTGCGCGGGCCGTCGCGCGCGAGAACATCTGCCCGGCCTGCGCACCGCACCGGTGAAGGGCCAGCACAACACCTGATTGGGGTACGGGTCATCAAGTGATGAGCGGGATCCGGAGGGTTGACCGTACGCTGGGGCTTTGGTCCGCAATAGCAGCACGATACGGATCGCGCGCGATTGTGATCTTGCATCGCCGCATCACTTTTGCCGAAAAGCACGCTGACCCGATTGTCCGACCGTCGATGCGTGGCCTCCGCACACGAAGACGCGACCCCCGGGTCAAGGCCGGGGACGGCCATGATGCGGCCATTCGCACCAATCGTGCTCTCGCGGCAGGGGCGGATCACCGTCACGCGGCCGCGCCCGCCTTCAGAGCAAGTGCCCGCGCGCTGAGGAAGCGGCCGCTACAAATCCGCCACCCGGATCCAAGCGCCCACCAAAGTCGCCACCACCAACCCCGTCACGATCGACCAGGTGCCGACCGCGCCCAAATCCCGCGCAAGCAGCACCCACAACCCAAATGCCCCCACCCCCACGGCGATCCCACCAATCAAACTCGCCCGTCCCCGCTTCAGCTCCCCTCCGCGCCCGGCCATCGCCCGCTACTCCGCCGCCGCCCGCACGTGCCCGGCCCGCACATCGTCGGTGCCGTTCCGTACCCGCTTCAAATTCCTAGCCACGAACCGCATATCATACCCGTTGAACACATGCCGCAGCAGGCCGCATGCCAGGTCGGACGTGCCGAAGAACCAATCCGCTACCGGATAGGTCAGGTTGAAGTTTCGCTCCATCATCAGTGCCGGATTGTGATGCGCGATGTGATGCCGCCGGATCGAGTTCACCAGCGGCACATATCGCACGATCCGATCATCCCGCACATGGCAGCAATAATGAAACAGCTCATAATTCAGGTACAGCGCCACATTGGTGATCAGCAGCAGCCATCCCGCGTTCGCCAACCCCACAGCCCATAGCACCGCCGCCGGCGGGATCGACAGCGCAATGAACGTCACCAGCGCATAGGGCGGGAAGAACACGATGCGGAAGTCGCGGCTGTTGTCGAAGCTGGGCTCGACATCAGTGAAAAACTGATGATGCGCCAGGGTGTGACGCTTGTAGATGCCCATGAACCCCTTCACCGGCCGATGCATCACGTAGCGGTGAATCCACCACTCGAACACGTTGGACAGCGCGAACGCCACTGGGATCACCAGCCACTCATACCACGCCGGCGCCACGACCTGCCGCACGCAGTACCAGATCGTCGCTCCGCCGATCGCATAGATCAGCGCCACATGCCCCCAGCCTGAATAGGCCGCGGCGATCCGTTCGCGGAAATCCGCTCTGAACGCCAACTGGCGCTGGCTGATCGGCTTTGCGCTCATCTTGTCCTCCTGGATCCTCCCGGGAACCGGCGCCAGTCTGCCACCAATTGGGGGCCCAAGTCACCGGCCCGGGCGGCGGATGAGCCACAAGCTTCATCACTCAGACACGAACGATCGGGACGCTTCCTGGTCAGGGCAGAGGCAATGACGTTCATTGCGCTCCGCGCGAAGCGCAGCAAACGCCGTCGCCCCCGGGAACGCACCCGCGTCCTGCCGCCCCCTTCGTGCCTTGGTGGCTTCATGGTGACCCCTCTGACCGCATTTCCGCCACGCATCCCCCCAGCCCGGCGTCACGCCTTCTCTCCACACCACCCCCTCCCCAAACTGCCCCCGCATCCGGCCTTGTGCAGGAGGAAAGCACCATGCCCCGTCTCGCCGCCCTGCTCGCTGTGCTCACGCTCCTCGCCCTGCCCGCCCCACCGGCGCGCGCCGGTTCCGACATCGGCGTCGTCGTCCTTCCTGTACGGTCTGACCGGCGGGCCCGCTGACCGGCCCACCGCGCCCGTCCTGCAAGCCCTGCGCAATGCCCGCTACCCCACCCAGGCACCCGAGATGCGCTGGTCCAACGGCCGCGTCGTCGACGCCCCCTTCCCGGACTGGCTGCGCCAGATCGGCATCGCCATCGCCGCACTGCGGTCCGCCGGGGCGCGCCGTATCGTGGTGGCGGGGCAACGTATGGGCGGCCGCCTGGCGGCGATCATTTACGGCGTGCAACACCCCGACGTGGCCGGCGTGATCGCCATCGCCCCGGCCAGTGCGCCAGGGACGCTGGCGCGCTTTCCCGAGATCACCGAGAGCATTGCGAAAGCACACCAGATGATCGCCGCCGGCCAAGGCGGGCAGCGGACCACCTGCGCCGAGATCAACGCGGGCAGCACGATCTCGGTTGCCGGGACCCCCACGGTGTGTCTCAGCTTTGTCGAACCCGGCGGCCTCGCCGACTTTCCGCAGCAGCTCCCGGCCCTGCGCGTCCCGATCATCTGGATCGCCGGCACGCCGGATCGCACACAGCAACGGGCCGCCGCGATGGACGCAACGATCCCGGCCAATCCGTCGCACAGCTTCGTGCAGGTCATCGCGGCACACCCGCAGACCCCGGCGGCGGGCGCCAGCGCCGCCGTGGATTGGCTGAAGACCTTGCCCGTGCAACAGCAGGCGTGCCAGCGGCTCGTCTTGCGGTGCAACAATCCCGACTCGCGCGGCCGCAGACGCGCTGGCTCCAAAAAAGCCATGTCGCCCAACCGCCGCCAGACAATCGAATCCTTTCTCTGCCCCGGCGGCTTTCGCCACTTCCGGTCTTTCTGTCCCCGCCCGCGGCCGCCGATATGGCAACCTCCCTGCACTTTTCCCATACTCCCTTCCGGGACAAAGCTAACGGCCACAAGGCCGCGCCCAGGAAGGTAGCTGCAGATGGATATCGGCCTCGCCCATCCCCAGACGACATTGGACAGCCGCTTCGTCGACCTCGACCAACCGGTCCTGCTCAGCGGCATCCAGGCCCTCGTCCGCGTCCTGCTGGAACAAGCCCGCCTCGATCGCGCCGCCGGGCACCGCACCGCCGCACTGGTATCGGGCTATCGCGGTTCTCCGCTCGGCGGTTTCGATCGCGAACTCTGGCGCAAGCAGAAGCTGCTGGATGCGCACGACATCCGCTTTCAGCCCGGCGTTAACGAGGACCTGGCGGCCACCATGCTGTTCGGCACGCAGGAACTCGCCGCCTTCCCCGGCGCGAGGTTCGATGGCGTGTTCGGGATGTGGTACGGCAAGGGGCCAGGTGTCGACCGCACCGGCGATGCGTTCCACTGCGCCAACATGCTGGGCACGCATCCGCGCGGCGGCGTGCTAGCCGTGGCGGGCGATGACCACGGCGCACATTCGTCCACCTATCCGCACCAGACCGAACATATATTCGAAGGCGTGATGATCCCGGTGCTGCATCCGGCGGATGTGCAGGACATCGTGGATTTCAGCCTCGCCGGTTATGCGCTGTCGCGCTTCAGCGGGCTGTGGACCGCGCTGAAGACCACCGCCGAGACCGCCGAGCAGGCCGCGGTGGTCCGCATTCCCGCCGACCGCGGCTTTATCACCCCCGACTTCGAGATCCCGCCGCATGGGTTGAACATCGACCATTCGTTGCAATATCCGCGCGACCGCGCCGTGCTGGAACAGCGCGTGATGCTGGAGCGCCTGCCCGCCGCGCTCGCCTGGACGCGCGTGAACAAGCTGGACCGCCTGATCTTCGGCAACGCCGACGCTCCGATCGGCCTGATCACCGTCGGCCGTGCGCATCACGACACATTGCACGCCCTGCGCGCTCTCGGCCTCGACGCGCATCCCCAGCTCGCCCTCTACAAAGTCGGCATGACCTGGCCGCTGGAAGCAGAAGGCCTGCGCAATTTCGCCCGCGGCAAGCGCGCCCTGCTGGTGATCGAGGAAAAACGCAGCTTCGTCGAAGCCCAGGTGCGCGATGCACTGTATCATCTGCCGAACGATCAACGCCCGGAAGTCGCCGGCAAGACCCTGCCCTCCGGCGAGACCCTGTTGACGCCGCTGATGGAGCTGTCGCCGGAAGCGGTGGGTGCCGCGCTCGGAACGTTCCTGCGCCCACACGGTCTGAACGTGCCCGAGGCGCCGCCCGCGCCGCAGATCGACCGCCCTGCCGGCCTGCTGGCGCGCATCCCGGCCTTCTGCGCCGGTTGCCCGCATGGCACCTCGACGCGCCTGCCCGACGGCAGCTTCGCGACCGCCGGCATTGGTTGCCATTTCATGGCGATGGACGACGGGCCGGCGACGCGCACCTTCACCCAGATGGGTGGCGAGGGCGCAACCTGGACCGGCCTCGCGCCGTTCACCGACACGCCGCATCTGTTCGCCAATATCGGCGACGGAACGTATACGCATTCCGGTCTACTGGCGCTGCGCCAGGCGGTCGCCGCCGGCACGCGCATCACCTACAAGCTGCTGGTGAACGACGCGGTGGCGATGACCGGCGGACAACCTGCCGAGGGCGGCTACACCGTGCCGCAATACGCCCAGCAGGTCGCCGCCGAGGGTGTGCAACGCATCGCCATCGTCGCGGACGAGGCCGAGCGCCTGCCGGCAGCCACCGCCGTGCCGAAGGGCACCACGCTGCACACGCGCGGCGAGTTGGACAAGGTGCAGCGGGAGCTGCGCGACTACGAAGGCGTCTCGGTGCTGATCTACGACCAGGTCTGGGCCACCGAGGAGCGCCGGCGCCGCAAGCGCGGTTCCATGGCGCAGCCCGCGCGCAGCGTGGTGATCAACGAAGCGGTGTGCGAGAACTGTGGCGACTGCTCGACACAATCGAACTGTATCGCAATCGAACCTGTGGACACGGTGCTGGGCCGCAAGCGCCGCATTAACCCAACCGCGTGCAACGTCGATCTGTCCTGCCTGAAGGGATTTTGCCCCAGCTTCGTCACCGTCGCCGGCGCGCCACAAGCGCCGGACGCCGATCCGCATTGGGCCGAGCGTGAGGCCGAATTCGCGGCCGCGTTGCCACAGCCGACACTGACCACGAAAGCCCCTTGGCGGGCGTTGTTCGCCGGCATCGGTGGCGGCGGCATTGTGACCTCCGGCGCGATCTTGGCGATGGCCGCGCATCTGGAAGGCCGCCAGGTCAGCACGCTGGATTTCACTGGCCTGGCACAGAAGAACGGCACCGTCGTTGCGCATGTGCAGATCGGCGGAGCGATCGATGCGGCATCGGATCTTGATGTCGTGCGCATTCCGCAGGGCAGCGCGGACCTGATGCTGGCCGCCGACCTTGCCGTCGGCGCCGGGCCGAATGTGCTGGAGCGCAACGCGAAACACGCCGCGGTGATCGGCAACCTCGACCTGGCCGCCACCGCCGAGTTCAAGCGCAACGCCAACCTGAATATCGACGCCGGCCTGCATCGCCGGGTGATCGAGCGCGCGACCGATGCGCGCATATCGGTCTATCTGCACGGTGTGCGCCTAGCCGAGAAACTGTTTGGCAACGCGCAGGCGATGAACACGCTGTTGCTGGGCCTGGCCTGGCAGCGCGGACTGATCCCGGTCGGCGAGGCCGCAATTCAGCGGTCGATCGAGCTGAACGGCGCGGAGGTGAAGACCAATCGCCGCGCCTTCCTGTGGGGCCGCGTCCTGGCCGGGAAGCCGGAGCTGATCAACGAGATCCTCGGCAACACGCTGATCGAGGCGCCTCGCACGTTGCATGAGCTGATTGACACCCGCATGGACGCACTGC
>Ga0210386_10004106_pt1 | contig 12097 bp, 10 predicted proteins | sample IncBWH32OmetaG_FD_160091 | JGI IMG/M metagenome (GOLD analysis project Ga0210386, IMG submission 160091) | Forest soil microbial communities from Barre Woods Harvard Forest LTER site, Petersham, Massachusetts, United States - Inc-BW-H-32-O ... | reverse complement strand
GCGGGTCGCGTCGGGGTCTGTCGACCGGATCTCAGCGTGCACGATTGGATGCGACATTTCTTGCTCCCTCGGTGGTAGCCGAAGGGCGCCGAGGTGACGCCCTCCCTGCCCTCACCACGAACGAGAGCACGTCGGATCCGACACGGCCAGGTCGGCTTCAGCGACGCTGCGGGGGTTGTCGATCAGGTCGATCGCGGTGATTTTCGCGCCTGTGATCGTGAACCTAACGAGAGTGACCGGCTTCCTGTCCGTGGCCGTGATCATGCCGATGGCTCCGTTGATCAGAGCGGGCAAGCTGACCTGGACCTAATCCGGGGATACCTGACGGCAAGCCACCGTCGCCGACGGGTGCTGCCGGTTCGGATACCGGGCACCCGGGCGGTCCGCAACGGCGCTCTGCTACCGCCGCCGGGACGCACCGTCGGCTCCCGCACCTGGGACCAGTTCCTGGCCACCCACGCCTGACCGTCACGCAGGTGAGTGCACAGCGCTTACCGCCGTGGCGGCCACACGCTGCCATAGCACTAGTCGCAGTTCTGCGTCATACGACTGAGCCAGGGCCTACTGCTTTGATCGTAGACATTCCCCGTCATGTGTTGATGTCTGTCGAACGAGCTGGTCCAGAGAATGACCGAGTGGACGCGGACAGCCGTCCCGTATCGGGAAGTGCCTGGCCACTTGGGGGGTAAGTAATGCGCATCGTCGTGACGGGCGCTGCGGGCTTCGTGGGATCCCACCTCTGCGCGCGTCTGCTCGAACAGGGGAACGACGTGGTCGGCATTGACGCCGTGACCGACTTCTACGACGTGACGCTCAAGGAGGCGAACCTCGCCGCCCTCGCGGACTGGGACTCCTTTACCTTTCACCGGGCCGATCTCCTGGATGCGCCGCTGCGGCAGCTCATGAATGGCGCGGACGTGGTCTTCCACCTCGCGGGACAGCCTGGCGTCCGGCCATCCTGGGGGCGGAAATTCGACGTGTACGCCGAGCGGAACATCCTGGCGACCCAGTGCCTGCTGGAGGTGTCGCGCCAAGTCCCCCTGCGGAAGATCGTTTACTCGTCCAGCTCATCTGTGTATGGCGACGCCGAGAGTTTCCCCACAGCGGAAACCGTTCGCCCGCGACCCGTGTCCCCATATGGGGTGACCAAGCTCGCCGCCGAGCACCTGTGCGAGCTCTACCGCGCGAACTTCGGCACGCCCACGGCGTCGCTCCGCCTGTTCACGGTCTACGGCCCCGGCCAGCGGCCCGACATGGCATTCTCACGGCTGATCGGAGCCGCGTTGAGCGGAGACCCCTTCCCGCTATACGGGGACGGGCGTCAGACGAGGGACTTCACCTATGTGGGTGACGTCGTGACGGCGCTATGCGCGGCCGCCGCATCTGCCTGGACCGGCGTCGCCAACATAGGCGGCGGTTCGCGGACCTCGATGACTGAGGTTCTCCGCATCGTGGGGTCGCTGGTTGGCCGACCCGTAGAGACGACCAGAATGCCGGCCCAGCCGGGAGACGTCAAGGACACGGCGGCCGACATAGCCCTAGCTAGGCAGGCGTTCGGCTATGCACCAGCCACGCCACTAGCCGAAGGACTCGCCCACATGGTCAAGGACCGGATCGGCCTCGCGGAACGGCGGTGGAGTCCCCATGACGGGATCGCGAGCCGTGACGGCGAAGCCCAGCGGCCGCCAGACATGGAACTACATCAAGCACCGAACCTGAGGTAGGTAAGCATGGAATTGCGCGAACTGGGCAATCGTCTGTTCCGGTTGCATGCCAAGCTGATCCTCGCCTGTCTCGCCATCGGCTTGCTGGTGGGGCTGACGATTCAGCTGGACAGCGGTTCCCAGTACCAGGCGAGCGCCCTGTTTACCATGGGCGTGCCGGACCCGCAGAGCGCCGAGGACGCGGGGGTGCTCGCCGACACCGCACGTGGCATCGCGACGGGACCGCAACTGGTCAGCCGGGCAATCTCCGATGCCGGTGTCGACCGGAGCGAACAGGCGGTAGCGGGCGCCATCACCATCCAGACGATGGGCAGTTCCGAGGTCGTCATGCTTTCGGTCACAGACCGAGATCCGCGCGTGGCGGTCGCGCTTGCCAACGCGCTCGCCGACCAAGTGGTCACGACCCGTGCGACCCTGATCCAAAACGGCAGGACGGCATCCCTTCGCGCACTGAACCAGCAGGAAGCAGCTACCAACGCGCAGATCCAGGAACTCAACTCCCGGATAGCGGCGCTGAGCACGCAGTCCGACGCTGCTTCGATAGCCCAGCTAAGTGCACTGGAAGCGCGCGTCACTTCGCTGCAGGTTCTCGCAACGCAGATCATCGTGCAGCAGGACAGTCTGCAATCCGAGTCCGGACCCCAGACCGCCTTGCTCGACAAGGCTGTCTCCGCGGCGGGCATCCATGGCCGTCAGTTGGATAACGCGCTGCTCGGCGGCCTTCTCGGCCTCCTGCTTGGTATCGCCTTCGCCGCCACACGAGAAGTTGTGCGGCCAAGTCTCGTGGGCCCGTCGGCGGTCTCCAAGGCCATCGGCGCACCGCTGCTCGGGGAGATGAATACGCCACCCGACTCCTGGACCCTGGCCGCATTGCCGGACACCGGGTCTTACGTCGAACTCGCCGCCGATGCCAACAACGTGCAGGAGGTGAGGTTCGCCGCTCTGGAGCCGAGGCACGGCCGCATCCGGGCCCGGGTGCGGATGCTGGAAGGCCCCCTGCACCGCCTGAGATTCAATGAGTCGCGGTCAATGGTGCAGCCGGCACCCTCAACTCACGATGGCGATGCCGATGATCATGGCCCTTCCGGACATGCTGCCAGCCAGAACGGCGGCAAGGACTCGCCGCGCACCGGTCTTGTCGTGGCCGTGCCGAAGGTGGTGAAGGCAGCCGACGTGGATGCGCTGACCAACTTCACCTGGATCTCCGGCTGGACCCTGCTCGGCGTGATCACTTACGCGGCACCACGCAAAGCCTTCAGGAGGCATACACACAGCGCTGGCCCGGCCGACTCGGGCCGCGACAGTTCGGTCACTCGACACGCGGAGGTGGACGCATGGTGACAGATCTTGGTGCGGCGTCCGGGGAGCGTATCCCGTTCGCGCGGTCAACCATATGCGGGGAAGCAGTGGACGCTGCCACCAAGGTCCTGACGTCAGGCTGGCTGACCACGGGCCCCCAAGTTGCCGCGTTCGAGGAGGAGTTTGCCCGCTGGGTAGGGGCCGAGCATGCGGTCGCAGTGGCGTCGTGCACCGCGGGGCTGGAACTGTCCCTCAGATCGCTTCATCTTCCTCCAGGCGCGCGGGTGCTCGTGCCCACGATCACCTTCTGCGGTGCCATCAACGCGATCCTGCATGCGGGCCTGCGGCCAGTGCTCGTGGACGCGCATCCCGACACGCTGCTGCCCGACGCGCGGGCCACGGCCCAGGCCGTGGCCCGCAGCGGAAAGGCCGCCGCAATGATCGCGTTGCATTACGCAGGGCATCCGGCTCCTGTCAAGGAAGCGGCCACCGGCGCTGGGCTGGGCCTGGACCATGTGGTGGAGGACGCCGCCCACGCGGCAGGCACGGTTGCGGACGGACGGATCGTCGGGGCGCTTTCCGCTGCCACCTGCTTCAGCTTCTACGCCACCAAGAACCTCGCCATCGGCGAGGGCGGCATGGTGACGACAAACCTCGCCGACGTGGCTGACTACGTGCGACGTTGTCGCCTGCACGGGATCAGCCGCGATTCCTGGCAGCGCCGCGGGCCAGGCTCATCCTGGGGCTACAGTGTCGACAACGCCGGGCTCAAGGCCAACATGACCGACGTGCAAGCCGCGATAGGGCGCGCACAGCTGCAGTGCTTTTCCGAGTACCAGGCGCGCCGCGAGGCCATCGTGGCCCGGTACGACCGCGGTCTCGCGGGCGTCCGGGGACTGCGACTGCCGGCCCGGCCCGCGGACGGCGGCCACGCGTGGCACTTGTACGCGGTGCAGGTTCTGCCGGAATTCGGCGTCTCCCGCAACGAGCTGATCGCGAAGCTCGCCGACCAGGGGATCGAGTGCTCGGTGCACTTCATTCCCAATCACCAGCAGCCTTACCTGCGCGAACTTCTCGGAGAGCAAGCCGATCCGAGCCTGTTCCCTGGGGCGGAGGCGGTGAGCCAGCGAAACGTCTCCCTGCCCCTCTATCCCTCTCTGCGCGACGACCAAGTCGACCGCGTCTGCCAGGCCATTGCCGACGTGACCCGGAGCAGCGGCTCGTCAGGTCGCTCCGGTGGGAAGCGGCACAGCCTAGCGTCGGCGAACGGCGCCGACTCTGTCCAGATAGAGAAAGGCTCGGTGCGATGAGCGCGAAGACGGCGAGTGGCGGGGTGCCAGCGAGGCAGCCGTCGCGCATCTGCGTGATCGGGGGCGCCGGGTTCCTCGGCTCGACCCTGGTCGAACAGCTCCTGGATGAGGGGCATGAGGTCACCATCCTCGACGCGTTCCTGTACGGAGACGAGGGCATTCGCCACCTTCTCGGCCGGCCGGACCTAGAGCTCGTGTGCGGCGACCTCCGCGATATCAGGGTCACGGTGCAGGCGTTCCGGCATGCGGACGCGATCGTCCACCTGGGGGCGCTGGTCGGCGATCCCGCCTGCGCCATCGACGAGCAGTTGACACTCGAGATCAACCGGGACGCTACCGCGAAGGCGGCAGCCATTGCCCGCGGGCTCGGAATCCAGCGCTTCATCTTCGCATCAACATGCAGCATCTATGGCGCATCCGCCGGAGTCCTCGACGAAGACTCCCCTCTTGCCCCGATCTCGGTGTACGCCCGCAGCAAGATGGAGTCCGAGCAGCTTCTGTTCGCGCACCATGGGCAGGACTTCTGGCCCACCGTCCTGCGGTTCGGCACGCTCTACGGCCAGTCGCAGCGCGAGCGCTTCGACTTGGTGGTCAACCTGCTTGCCGCCCAGGCCGTGGCGACCGGTGAGATCACGATATTCGGCGGCACCCAGTGGCGACCGTTCGTCCATGTCCGGGACGCGGCCGACGCCATCCTCTGGTGCCTGCACGCACCTGGCCCCGCGGTGGAGGGCCAGGTGTTCAACGTAGGCGGAGACGACGAGAACTACACAGTGGCCCAGATCGCGGAGATCATCAGCGCCGCTGTGCCGGGGGTGAAAGTCAACATGGCGCCCGGGACCGTTGAGGAGGCCAACTACCGTGTCAGCTTCGCCCGGATCCGCGCGGCGATCGGGTTCGCTCCCCAACGTACGGTGGCCGACGGCGTCGCGGAGATCGCAGCATCGATCGCACGAGGTGCGGTACCGGACTACACGGACGCCCGCTACAACAACTACAAGGCCCTGCTAAGCGGAGATGCGATGACCGCGCTGGCTGAGGGCGGGGCGCAAGTCGCCACGACGGCGACCGCCGCGACGGGCTGACGGTGAGTGCCAGTGGAAGGCCTGCTACCGACAGCCGGCGAGCGGCTGGCGATCCTATGTCCGCAGGGCTGGATCGCCGAGCGCCTCGTCGAAGGAGCCGACGGGTGTTTCATTCCGGGACCACCCGACTCACCAACCGTGCGGATACGCGTCGAAACGGATCGTAAGCCGTTCCCGGTCGCCGGGTGGACACTGCTGGCCCGGGATGCCTGGTGCCGGGACGGTCACGTGGTGCTGCGGGACGTAGCCACGTCCGGTTTCGACCTGCATGCCTGGTGGGACGGCTCGGTGCCCGACCTGGTGCTGCGCTGGCGTCCGCCGAGGCGGACGCGCGCCGCGGCGTTGATGCTGCGCGAACGTGCGCGGATGGCTACACGCGCGGCGTTGCTCCAGTATCCCGCGTTGTGGGTTGCCTCGACGCGCGGACGCGCGCCGTTGCATGCCGCCGCGCTCACCGGTGGCAACGGAGGCGCCGTGCTCCTGGTCGGCCCGAGCGGAGCCGGGAAGACCACCCTCGTGACTGAGGAGATCGCGGCGGGCGGCACGGCGATCGGGGACAACCTGGCGGTCGGCGATGGACGTAGCGTCTGGGGCGTCGTCGAGCCGATGCACAGCGAGCAGGGAACGGGGCGGCGGCAACCGCATGGCCGCCGGATGATGCACCTGTCTGGGCGGGTGCCCGTGCTCGAGCCGAGCAGACTGGCGGTGCTCGGCCGCGGGACCAGGCACCGCGTGGAGGAATGCCCCCCCGAGGCCGCGGTGCGCGCCCTCATCGCATCGACCTACGCGGCAGGCGAACTTCGGCGCTACTGGGGTGTGCATGCCCTGCTGGCGCTGGGCACCGGGGTCGGCCCCCCGCATCCGCGTGTGGCCGAAACCGCGGCTGCCTTCGCCGATCGGCTGCACTGCCTGCGGGTGGAGATGCCGAAGGTGCGGGGCGAACGTCTAGGAGAGCACCTCACCATCGAAGGAGCGGAAGCATGGACGTGACAGTGTTCGATCGCATGCCTGAAAACACTGGCGCACCTGCGCGGGTATTCGATAGCCTCAGCGCGCCGGCTGACCAGGAGGCGCTCGACACACTGAACAGGGCGACGTCTGACATCGACCTCGCCGCCGCGCCTGTCGTGCTGCCTGACTTCCACCACAAGCATGACCTGGAAATGCCCTCAAGCATCGCGGTCGCCACGCTGGGGACCGTCCGGCCCGAATTCACCAGCGCCTCGGTGAACTGCGGGATGGCATTGCTCAGCCTGGATATGGAGTTCCCCGGCGAAGCCGCGCTGCGGCGCTTCTTCGGCGAGGTGCGCCGCCACTACCCGTACCCGCCGAGCCTGCGTCGGGACCTTTCCGTGCGGGACGTGCTCAGCTGCGCCGATCAAGGAGCGGCGTTCGGCGTGGAGCGATACGGGCTGCACCCGGAGGCGCTGCAGCGCATAGAGGAGGGCGGCCGCCTCGACCTCGACCGGTACGGCGGCGTGCGGCGGCTACGGCGCGAGCTTCCGGCTCTCTCGTTCCACGCATCCCGCTTCAGATTCGGCACGATCGGCCCATCCAACCACTTCGTCGAGCTGCAGGTGGTGGACGAGATACTCGATCCGGCGGCGGCGAAGGTGCTGGGCGTGGCGGCCGGGCAGCTAACGATGCAGTATCACGCCGGCGGTGGTCAGCTCACTGGACAGGTGGGACGGCTCTTCGCTCAGCGAAAGAAGATGTCGAAGCCGCTCGGGCTCACAATGGCAGCCGGCCGTCCCCTTGCCCATCTGACTACTGCACGCTCGATGACCCAGCTGCGGCAGCGGCTCGCGCTCTACTTCACCGACGGCTGCCCCGCCATCCCGGTCGATGGCTTCGAGGGCGAGCGCGTGCTGCTCGCGAACGCGGCCGCGATGAACTACGGGTTCGCCTTCCGCACCGCGACCTATGGCACGCTGTCCAGGCTGGCCCGCGATGTCTTCGGCACCCGCGACGTCCGGCTGGTCGTCGACTCGCCACACAACTCGATCTACGAAGAACAGATCGGCGGCCAGCGGGCCATCGTGCACCGGCATAACGCCTGCCGCGCCTACCCGGCGTCCATGATGCCGCCCGGCACGGCATTCGGCAGTGTCGGCCAGGCTCTTCTGGTGCCGGGCACGCACCGCACCTCCTCCTATCTGTGCGTCGCCGCCGACAGAGTGGAACGAAGCCTGTACTCCGCCTGCCACGGCGCCGGAACGCTCATCGAGCAGTTCGCCGCCTCCGGCCGGTCGGGCAGGGACGCACGGCACAGGACGACTCTCCGCTTCCGGTACAGCCAGGATGAGCCAACCGCAGTGCCGCAACTGGACGATCGCGGGGTCGACGAGGCGCTGGCGATCCTCGTCCAGAACGGGCTGGTGCGACCGGTGGCCCGGCTGCATCCGGTCGCGGTGCTGAACTGACACCCCGGACGCCTGGTGAGAGCTGAACCCCGATGCTGATGACCGCCACACCACTGGACTCCCGGCCCGGGCCGGTAGCGCCCGCTCCCGAAGCGCGATCCGCCAGCGATGACCGGATCCCGCGGTGGGCGGTGGCGATCGCGATCGCCGCTCTGCCCTTGCTCACCCCCCAGGGACCGGCCAACACGGCGCCGGTAGATGTGTTCATAGTCATCGCGATAGGGGCGACGCTGCTGTGGGCCGGATCGAGCCGTCAGCCGCTGAGGTTCCCGTACGTTACCGGGATCGGGACGATGGTCGTCGCCGGATGCCTGGCCGCACTCTTCGGCAACTACCCGCATACGGGCATCCTCACTATCGTTATCGATCTCTTCCTGCTCGCCTGGACCATGACGGTGGCCAACGTGGCCCGGACCGGAGCAGCGAGCGGGTTCCTGGTACGTGCGTGGTGCGTGACGGGAAGCGCATGGGGAGTCGGCTTCCTGGCATTCATCGGTCCCGGCGCGGCCACCTCGGGCTCGTACTCGGGCCGCGTGGGCTTCACCTTGGGTGAGCAGAACGGCGCCGGGCTGTATTTCGCGTTGACTATCCTGGTGATCCTTGCCGGGCGGTGGCCCAGACGGCTGTGGTGGCGGATCCCAGTCATCGGCTGCTTGCTCCTCGATCTCCTGCTCACCGGTTCGCTCGCCGGAATAACCGGCTTGCTGGCCGGGGTGGCGCTCGCCCTGGTGGTGCGTACCGCGGCCCGGAACGGTGGCGCCGCCGCGCTGATCCTTCTCCTCGTCCTGGCGGTCGCGGGCGCGGGCACTTACGAGGTGATGCACCGCGACCAGGTGGTGGAACGAGCGCAGAGCAGTCAGAACACCCTGCTTCGCAACTCGATCGGCCGGGCGCAGCAGAGCGCCTGGGAACGGCAGACAATCACCCAGGAGACCCTGCAGCTCTGGCGTACCTCAACCGTGCTGGGCGTGGGACCTGGCGCCACCAAGAACACGCTGCTGCGGCAGCAGGCGCCCTACCCCAAGGAGGCCCACGACGACTGGACGGCTTCGCTGGTGGAACGCGGCGTCCTGGGCTTCGCCGGCCTGCTGCTCCTGGCGGGCGAGATCACCGTGCGGGCGTCCAGGGTCGGAAGCCCCCGGCGGCTCGGGCCCGGATTCTCGGCCGGGTTGCCCGCCCCCGAGTTCGTGGTCGGGGCGCTCGCGACGCTGGCTGTCTACAGCTTCACGCACCAGATACTCCATGACCGAAACGCCTGGACGCTGCTCGGCCTCCTGGCCGCCTTCTCCCTCTGGCGCGGCAGCGCGGCACCCTCCGGCTACGAGACGACCACTCCCATAGCTAACGAGATGTCGCGATGACTGGTCGCTGGCTTCCCGCTCCCCCGGCCGTGCTAGAGCCGGGTTGCCTGCCCGCCCGCCCGCCGCGGAACCGGATCAAGGTCTTGCACGTGATAACCCGGCTCGAGGCCGGAGCCGGCGGCAACACGCTCGTCTCCGCGCTCGGCATGGACCCGGAGCGCTACGACGTCTGGATCGCCGCGGGCGGCAACGGCCCGCTGTGGGAGCGCGCAGAGCGCGCCGGGATACGTACGGTGCGCATCCCGGAGTTCCGCCGCGAGGTCTCACCGGCCCGAGATGGCGCAGCTCTTGTGCGCCTTGTCCGCCTGATCCGCGCCGAGAGGTTCGCCATCGTCCACGTGCACGAGGCCAAAGCGGGCTTCCTCGGAAGGCTTGCCGCCACTGCGTGCGGCACGCCGGTAGTCGTGGTCACCCTGCATGGACGTGATCCCTGGTGGCGGACAGCGGATGACGCAGCGCTGCGGGACCTGATGCCGCATGGGCTCTGGCTGTATTCCGCTCTGGAAAGGGTGGCACGTCCGCTGACCGACGCCTTCGTCGCGGTGGCGCCGACCGTCGCCAGGGACGCGATCCAGGCCCGGGTGGCGACACCGGGGCGGACCGACGTGGCGGCATCGGCTGTCGACCTCGGCGCCATCCCATACGACCGCGATCCTTCGGTCCGCCCGGAACTCGGCATCTCACTGGGTGATCCGGTGGTCGGGATGGTCGGCCGCCTAGACGCGCAGAAAGCCCCCCTGGACTTCATCCGGATGGCCGCTCGCGTGGCCGAGCTGCGCCCGCGCACGCGTTTCGTCGTGGTCGGCAACGGCGACCTCGAGTTGCCTATGCGGCGCCTGGCGCGAACCCTGGGAGTGGAGGTCCTCTTCACCGGCTTCCGGCAGGACGCGCCCCGGCTGGCGTCCGCCTTCGACGTCTTCGTGGTCAGTTCGCTGTACGAGGGCGTCGGCCGGTCGGTTACCGAGGCCATGGCCTCTGGCCGGCCTGTCGTGGCGACTGCCGTAGATGGTGTCGTGGATGTCGTGGAGCATGGGGCGACGGGATTGCTGTCCGAGCCCAAGGACCCCGAGGGACTGGCCGCGCGGGTGGTGTGGCTGCTCGATCACCCCGAGGAAGCCGCCCTGATGGGTAAGCAGGCGCGCGATCTGGTGCGGGCGCTCTTCGCCCCGGAACGGATGTGCGCGGTGCTCGACGAAATCTATTCGCTGCTCCTCGGGACCGCGTCGGACCCGGGGGTGAGCCGACGGCGTGCCAGGCGCGCCGACTTGCCCCTCAGGCCGCAGGCGAACGGAGTGCCGTGATGAGCACGGAGGTGGACGCGCGGCTGCTGAACTGGCGCTTCGTGGTGCCCGGCGAGCCGCAGGGGCTGCTCCTGCTGCAGGCCGATACGGAGACGCTTCCCGGCGCCGTGACGCCGAGGAGGGATGTCCTCGCGCAGGCGCTGCTGAACGAGCGGTACCCGGCGGTCGCGGTCCCGGACCTAACGGTCTGGGTGTCCCACGGGCAGCGGAGCGATGCGTCGCACCTGCTCACCACCCTGGCCGCGGCGGTGGCGCCCGGGGGCTGGCTGTGCGTGGGGTTCCCGAACCGCTGGTACGCCGCCGCGCCGTTGCGGGCCGGATCCCTCTCACTTCTGGCTGCCCTCGGCGCGGTACGACGAGCGGGCCTGACCGAAGCCGAGGTGTATGCCGCGCTTCCCGACCAGCGCAGGGCGGCGTTCCTCGTGCCGCTGAAGCGCCCGGCTGAGATGAACCACATGCTGCGGGTACTCTTCGAGACCTCCTTCCCCGCTGGCGGCCGGGGGGCGGTCACATTCCGGCGGGTCCTGTCCGTACTGCGCCGTGCCGCATGCGCCGCCCCACGCGCGCGGCGCCACCTCATGCCCGCGTACTACCTGGTCGCTCAGAGGCCACAATGATCAGCGCCATCAGGGACAGGGCCAACCTGATCGCCGTGAACCACGGGCTTCCACAGGTCACGAGCGGCATCGTCATCGCCGTCGACTACGCGCCGACGGCCAAGGCGATCCTGCTCCTCTTCGGCTCCGACGGCCTGCCCGTGCTCGCCGCCAAGCTGGCGAGACACGCAGCGGGCGAAGAGGCGCTCACGACCGAGTACGACACTTTGAGGAGCCTGTGGTCGGCCCGAACCCGGTCGGTCACTGCCGAGCTTCCCCGGCCGCTCGCCCTGGAGCGTATAGCCGGACGCCTGGTGCTGCTTTCGACCGCCGTACGGGGAGCGCCGCTGACCGTCCGCTACTACACACCCGGCCACGTCCGCGACACCGACTTGGTCGCGGAGGACTTCGCCGTTGCAGGCGCGTGGCTGGCCCGCTTTCAAGCAGAGACACGCGGTGGGGCGGTAACGCTGGGACCAGAGATGTTCGAGGAGTGGATCCGGCCGACCTTGGACCGCTACCGTGCGGAAGTCGGCTGGAGCGACTGGGAATCCGGCCTCCTCGACCACCTGTCGAGCCTGTGTGCCCTGTTCAGCGGAGTCCGCGTTCCGGTGGTGGCGGTGCACGGCGATTACGGGATAGGGAACATCCTCCTGGAGTTTGGGCGGGTGTCCGGAGTAGTCGACTGGGAACTCGGCCGGCCAGCCGGCCTGCCGTTCTCCGATCTGCTCAAATTCGCCACCTCCTATGGCTCCTACCTGGACCGGGCATCCCCGCCGACCCGGGGCACGATCTCGGGTCACCCCGGGTGGGCACGGGCTCGAGACCGGTGGGGCGCCACGCCGGGATGGAGCAACGGGACCGGAATCCTGTACTCCTTCTACGGCTCGGGATGGTTCCCCGAGCTGGTGCGGCGCTTCCTGAACGACCACCTGGGCCGACTCGGGATCCCGTCGGCTGCCTCGCAATTGTTCCTGCAGGTCTTCCTGGTGGAGCAG
>Ga0210386_10004104_pt1 | contig 12099 bp, 10 predicted proteins | sample IncBWH32OmetaG_FD_160091 | JGI IMG/M metagenome (GOLD analysis project Ga0210386, IMG submission 160091) | Forest soil microbial communities from Barre Woods Harvard Forest LTER site, Petersham, Massachusetts, United States - Inc-BW-H-32-O ... | reverse complement strand
GCTCTTTGCGCGCTCCGCGTATGCGGCAGCGGTAAACATGAGCCGGCGCGACAGGGAATCGGAAGGATCTTCTGCCGGCCAGAATACCTCAAAGCCGGGGGCTCGCCGGCTGTGGAGCCGCGGCCACCCACGCAACGAGTTGCCGATATTTTCACCATGAATGAGTTGCAGCCATTGCGGGGGGCGGACCAGACTTCGGATTTTGCCCGTACTGCGAACTCGATCGTGCCGGACACAGCACACGGTGGTAAATCGTTTTGATGTTTGAATGTTTTCGATCAGCGACAGAAACGGATTGGAGTGCCAGTACACGTTGTAGAGGTGACCGCGGAAAGACTGAATGCCGACAGGGAACTCGAGAAATTCTCTTTCCTGCCCCTGAAATTCCGACTGGACGATCGCCAGATGGCCGCTCGCGAGTGCATCGTCGTTATCCAAGCGCGTCGTAATCAGGTAAGGGGTCGAAACCAGGTTGGCGGCCGCCAAACTTCCAGCAATGCGCTCATCGGTCAACCATCCATCGACATACATTGTTTTTACGAGTGGCCCGAACGACGCCATCTTCTCGCGGAACCAATCGGGGCTTTTCGAATCGCAAAACACGATCCACTGGAAGATTGCATCGCGCTGCGCGGCCATGGAAGGAAGACAATAGCGCTCAAACATGACTAGCCGCGTACGCAGCCAGTCGGAATCGAGCCGCTTGGCCGACGGAGCATAGCCAACGGCGGTATTGAATCTGGTCAAAACCAGATGAGTAAATCTGTTGCTCATGCGTCTGCCCCGTGCCTTCATTGTGACGGGAACATGGTCTCGCACAAATGGCAGAGTTCTGCTAATCCTGCCCTTGTCGAGCGGTCCAATCGTGGCAGGCTTCTGCTCTTGTTGCTCTCGCGTCGTGGCCCCATGATTGAGAGGTGGTCATGGATTTTGTCTCGAAGCACAAGTTGTGTGCAAGGAGAACTCAGTGTCGAACCGTCCTCTCGTCAGTATCTTGATTAATAACTATAACTATGGAAGGTTTCTTCCTGAGGCAGTCGACAGCGCGTTATCCCAAACCTACAAAGATGTCGAGGTGGTTGTTGTCGATGACGGATCTACGGATGAATCGCGCGATCTGCTAGCTGGGTACGGAAGCAGGGTCATTTCAGTATTGAAGGAAAACGGCGGCCAGTCGTCAGCCTTCAACGCCGGTTTTGCGCGGAGCGGAGGCGACCTTATTTGTTTCCTCGATTCCGACGATATTTTTGCCGCCGAGAAGGTGGCGACCATTGTGAAGGTGTTTGAAGCACATCCGGAAATCGGGTGGTGTTTCGACAGAGTACGCAAATTCGATCACACATCGGGCGAGCAGAGCGCGCTGGTGCCGAACTGGGAAGAGGGGCGCGTGGACGTTCGGCGAGATATGTCGGCAGGTACTCCGCCCAATATGCCGACGATTACTTCCGGCATTTCGATCCGGCGCGAAGTATTGGCTCGCATTCTCCCGATGCCGGAGTTTATACGGATTACGAGCGACGGATACATCAAGCTCAGCGCTCTCGCTCTGGCGGAAGGATGGCGCATTGCGGATGAAGTTACGCTGCAGCGGATTCACGGATCGAATTTATATACGGATCGTTCGTCGGGGAAGAAGCAGTTGATGAGCAAGACCGGAGTGTTGACGGGCATCTCTCTTTGGGAGCGTTTTCCCGGTCTGCAGCGACTGGGAACAAGATTGTTTTCGCGCAATCTAGGCATGTGCTGGATGTCGGGCGGATTCGAACCGGAATGCAAGGAACTCGCGAGAGCGTTCTGGGCCAAACTTCCCCCACGCGCCAGGACGCAGATACTGCTCGAAGCGGCTTACTGGAGCGCTCGCGACCTGGTGCTGGGGTGATGCGCGGTACTTCGAGAGAGCCTCGCTGTTGCAAGTACCTACCTCGGTGGATAGCGTGAATGCGCATACTTGAGCGACTGAAGAATAGTTCGTTTGCGAGAGACACGGGCCACCTTACGGCGGGTCAGGGACTTCGACTGTTCATTCAGGCGGCCTATTTTGTCCTGATTGCGCGGGCTCTTGGGCCGAGCAACTATGGTGCATTCGCAGCGATCGTGGCTCTGGCTGGGGTTCTCTCTCCGTTTTCGGGGCTGGGAACGAGCAATCTCTTCATCAAGAATGTGCGATCGGGGAAACGCAGCCCGGAGCTGTGCTGGGGCAATGGCCTGATGGCGACTGTTGCATCGGGCCTTGCTTTCAGCGCATTGGTGTTTGGAATTGACATTGTGTTTCGCCTACGGATTCCACTCGGGGTGGTTGCGGGCGTGTGCTGCTCCGACCTGGTTCTTCTTCGGGTGACGGAACTCGCGATGTTCGGCTTCGGAGCGGTTGATCGTATGAAGGAGAATGCGATCCAGGCTGTCATCAGCAGCGCCTTGCGGCTTGCTGCGATTGCTCTTCTGCTCCCTTTCGGACATCGCGTCACGCTCTCCATGTGGACCTGGGCTTATCTCCTGGCCACGGCGGTGAGCACTGCCTATGCGGTGTACCGTGCCCATCGCCAATGGGGGAGACCTTGCTTCAGCCTTGTGTCATTGCGCGAAGATGTTCGCGAAGGAATCTACTTCAGCATTGGAACTGCTGCGGCCACGATCTACAACGACATCGACAAGGTGATGCTTGGCAAGGTGTCATTCGCTGCGGTGGGCGTTTACGCGGCGGCTTATCGAATCATCGACGTAAGCATGACGCCAGTGCGCGCAATGGTATCGGCCGCGTATCCTCGCTTTTTTCGTTTGGGCGTCGACGGGATTCGTCCCACCTATACGTACGCGCGCGCCCAGATTGGCCGAGCCTGTGTATATAGCCTCGTTTTGGGCCCGGCGCTGTGGTTTGGCGCTCCCTTGCTGCCGCGGATTGTGGGCGCAAGCTACGTGGAGGCGGTGCCGGCTCTTCGTTGGCTGGCCCTGCTGCCCTTGTTGCGAAGTGTCCATTCGTTTCTGGCCGATTCTCTTTCCGGTGCGGGGTTGCAGGGATTGCGCTCTGCGATACAGGTGGGTGTGGCGCTGGTGAACTTCGGACTGAATCTGATCATCCTGCCGAAATACGGCTGGCTGGGAGCGGCATGGACCAGTCTTGCCTCGGACGCATTACTCCTGCTGATTTTGTGGATTGCCGTTCATCATAAATTGAGACAGGCCGAGAAGCTGACAGCTCATACAGTGGACACTGCTGCATAAACTACGCGCAGAGATGGCAGACCCCTGCCATGGTTGCCGCCTGATTCGGCAGTAATCTGCTCTTGTTCACATGCCGTCCAACCCGCAATATCAGCATAGCGGCGAAGGTACAACTTTGAACGGCTTTCGTCGCGCCCAATTGTCTTTAAGAGGTGCACCCAGAATGAGAACAGCTCTCGAGGCGACTCTTCCTGCGAACGATCTGTCCATCGTCGACTTATGGCCGATTTATCTTCGACGGAAGCGCCTGTTCTACCTCATTCTCGCAGCCGTGGTATTGCCCGTCCTTTTGTATTGCTGCGTGGCCACACGCCGCTATGAGGCTACTGGTTCAGTTGAGGTGCAGAACCCAATGGTCGGCGGCATGGAGCTGTCGGATGTGTTCAACAGCCAGGAACTATCGACCGACGCAATGACCACGGGCCTTGATCTGCAGACACAGGCCGACATTCTGCAATCGCAGACACTCGCACTGCAGGTGATTCGCGAGCTGAATCTTGAACAGAGCATCGACTTTCAGAGAGAAGGCCTACTCACGAGGGCGCTTAGCGTATTTACATTTTGGAAGAAGCCGGAACCCCCCGATGAGGCTGCACGAAGGGCGCGGGATTTGTATATTTTCAACAAAAATCTGAAGGTCAAGGTGGAATCGGGAACCCGCCTGATTCACGTCAGCTACCGATCCGCCGATCCCCTGGTTGCGGGCGAGGTAGTGAACCATTTGATTACGGGTTTAAGCGAATTCAATTTGCAGACTCGGTCTGCGGCAGGCACGCACGCCTCGAAGTGGCTGAGCGGGCAGCTCGGAGATCTGCGTAAACAGAGCGAGGACCTGCAAACCAAGGTCGTCAAGCTGCAGCAACAGATGGGCGTGTTCAGCCTCGGAGACAACGATTCGACAGGAAAAGCGCAGGTCTACAGCACCGTGCTGGACCAGGTGCAACAGGACACGGCTGCGCTGTCGGCTGCGCAATCGAATCGCATTTTGAAGGGTGCTTTGTATCAGGTGGTGAAAGAAGGAAATCCGGAACTGATCTCCGGGCTCACCGGTAACGCCATGAGCGGAGCATCTCCCGCGGTCAACAATTCGCTCAGTGTTATTCAAAGTTTGCGCGAGCAGGAAGCTACGCTGAAAGAGGACATCGCACACGACTCGGCCAAGTTTGGAGCGAACTATCCACCTTTGAACGAAAAGCGCGCCGCGCTGAAAGGGCTCGATCAGTCGATCGAAGCCGAAGACACCCGCATAGCAGCACGTGCGAAAAGCGACTATGAGATTGCCGTGGACGCGGAAACAAATACGCGCAACCTGTTTGAGCAGGCCCGGCAGAAGGCGGATCAACTCAACGACAAGGCGATCGAATTCACGATCGCACAGAAGCAAGCGGATGAGTCGCGGGGTCTCTTTGAAGACTTGAGCAAGCGGCTACAGGAAGCGGGTCTTGTGCAAGGGCTGCGACCCTCAAACATTGCGACCGTCGACCCGGGCCAAACTCCCGACAAGCCCAGTTTTCCGAACATTCCGCTCTTTATGGCGGCCGCGGTAGGAGCCGGCCTTTTCTTTGGCAGCGCGGGCGCAGTCTTCGCAGACATTGTTGACCGCCGGGTGCAGACCATCGATGAAATCGAGCAGGGCCAGCTTCCGCTGCTGGGCATCGTGCCGCATCTGGAGTCAAAGCGCGGCGGGTATTCGCTGGAAGATGTGAGTTCCTCGAGGTCTGCATTTCACGAGGCGATGCGCGGGCTGCGGATTTCGCTGATGTGGAATAACGTGCTGAAGGCGCCACGCGTTGTTCTGGTGACAAGCGCATTGGCTGGAGAAGGAAAGAGCACGATTGCGAAGGGGCTTGCAATGGCGATGGCGCAGCGGGGACGCAAGGTACTGCTGATCGAGGCAGATCTCTATCGGCCCTGCATGAAGACGGACCTGGACCTGGATGATCGAGGTGGGCTGAGCATGGTATTGCGCGAGGATTGCTGCGATCCGGATGACGGGATGGTGACGCCTTTTCCGATGACACTGCCGAATCTGCAGATTCTGCAGGCTGGAGATGCGGAGGTTGAATCGGCCGATCTGCTGGAGTCAAACCGCATGAACAGCCTCATCAAGTCCTGCCGAGACCGGTTCGACACAGTCATCCTTGATGGGCCACCAATCTTATCGGCGACGGATGCGGTTCCACTCTCGATGCTTTCGGACACCACAATCCTGGTAGCACGCGTGGGCCGGACGCCGCGAATTGCGCTCAGCCGGGCATGGAACAAGCTGCAGATGCACAAGCGGCATTGCGATGTGCGCGTCGCATTAAACGCGGTCAAAACGGATTCGTATGCGTTTTACAACTATTACGGAAGAAGGCCCGGACGTGCTTCGGAGGAGGAACAGAATGCGAGCGCGTAGTTTAGTTTTGCTCGTTGCGATTGGCTCGTGTTCGATGCTGATGCATGCACAGGAGGGCAAACTGCAAATCGGCCCGGGCGATCTTCTTCATGTGCAGGTGTTCAACACGCCTGAACTGGAGCAGCACCCGAGAGTGTCTGAGTCGGGCGATGCGCAGTTAGAGTTTCTGGGCGATGTGCATCTCAGCGGAATGACGCCGGCAGAAGCGGCCAAGCAGATCGAACAGCAACTCATCGCCGATCAACTGGTACTGCATCCCCAGGTGACCGTGTCGATTGAACAATACGCAACCCAAGCAGTTTCAGTGATGGGTGAAGTGCATCAACCTGGGTCATATCAGATCACCGCACCTCGCACCGTGATCGATATGTTGGCGCTTGCAGGCGGCGTAACGCCTTCTGCCGACCGCACAATCACGATCAAACGGCATGGGCTCGACGGACAGAAGATCAGCTACTTTCTATCAAATAATGCAAATGCGGCATTTGATAAAGACGTGCTTGTTTATCCGGGCGACACGGTGCTGGTGGAGAAAGCCGGGATTGTGTACGTGCTGGGCGACGTGCGCGATCCCGGCGGTTACGTGATGGATGACAATCAGTCAAAGCTCACTGCGTTGCAAATGATCGCTCATGCGGGAGGGTTGAATAAGACGTCTGTTCCGGCACATGCCCGGCTTATTCGAAAGAAACCTGACGGGAGCTTCGATGAGCAGAATATACAAATTGCCAAAATGCAGAAAGGGAAGGAACCCGATATCGCTCTTGAACCGGGAGACATTGTTTACGTGCCTTTCAGCTACATCAAAGGGATTGGGCTGGGAGCCTCAGGGATTACCGCGTCTGTCGCATCCGCCGCCGTGTACGCGCATTAGCGCATCGACCTATGATCTCAACCAACCCATCCATTGATCCGCTCGTCAGTGTTGTGATTCCGACGCGCGGACGCTCACAGTTGGTAGCGCGAGCGGTGGTCAGTGCCCTGAAGCAGACGGAGCGGAACATCGAAGTGATTGTCGTAATCGACGGTCCTGACCCTGCGACTGAAGCTGAGCTGGATCGTATCGCGAACGGCGAGCTTGCAGACGGCAGGCTTGTGCGAGTGAGCCTTGAGCAAAGCCTGGGGGGCGCAGAGGCCAGAAACGTTGGTATACGCGCCGCACGCGGCCGCTGGGTCGCGTTGCTCGACGACGACGATGAATGGCTACCCAACAAGTTGCGGGCGCAGGTGGAGGCGGCGGAAGCAGCAGGTAAGCAGGAAACCGTTGTTGCCTGCAAGTACATTGTCCGTAGCCCTCATGCGCCGGATGTGGTGCGACCAAGGCGGCTGCCCAGAGAGAACGAGCCGGCGTCGGACTTCATGTTCGACTATCTGTGCTATTTTCAGACCTCGACTCTTTTCGCTTCGAAGGCGCTATTTCTGAAAGTGCCGTTTCAGAAAGATCTTGCCTGTTTTCACGATATCGACTGGTTTCTGCGAACAACGACAAGCGGCGGAGTCAAGCTCATGGTTGTTGCCGAGCCTTTGGCGATTTACCATGCGCCTGACGAGCGCGTCACCATTACAAGCAAACTCGGATGGGAGGCGCGGCTCTCATGGGGACGCGCCAACCGGCACAAACTGTCGCGGCGCGGCTACTCCCGATTCATTTCCGGGTCGTGCGCAGGCCGCGCTGCGCAGGACAAAGCCGGACTTGCGGGCCTTTCAACGCTACTGCGGGAATGTGTACTTCACGGTTCACCGTCGCCTGCGAACATTGCCCTCATTCTTGGCATCTTCCTCGTCACGCCGGAGTTGCGCCGGCGAATTCGGGATGCGTTCTTTCTTGAGGAGCACAAGAAGCCGCCGATCAGATCGTGCTTGTCCCCGTAATTTGTCGAACACACTGCAGTGCGTTCTCAGGCGGTTGCCCACGACGAATTCCAACCGGTTTATCTTTGGCCGCGCTGGCAAGAACGTGCCACCTGTACCACGTAATTCAGCGGAGGGATGATTCAACGAGGCGCATGACTAAAAGGATAACCAGGCGAGAAGCGATGCTGATGGGCTTCGAGGCCGCAGCGTGCAGTCTTGCGGGGAAGCGAGCGGCGGCATGGGTTGCGGAGCAGGCCCCTTCGATCAAATTTAGTGTGAAAAGTACCGGCGGGCGCTTCAATTGTCTAATCGGGATTCAGGAGCCGTACTCGAAGCTGCAGGATCCTGTAATTGCGCAAATCGTGGCGCAGCAATTCAACCTGCTCACCGCCAGCGGAATGAAGTGGGACGCAATCCATCCAGGGCCGGATAAGTACAATTTTCACGAAGCGGACTGGAACGTGCAATTTGCTGAACAGCATGGGATGAAGGTTCACGGCCACAACCTTTGCTGGAACAACGCACAGGGGAATCCTTCGTGGTTTAAAACGGTGCTGAACAAGACGAATGCACGAGAATTCCTCACTTCTCATATCACCACCGTGATGAAAAGGTATGAAGGCAAAATCGAGTCATGGGATGTGGTGAACGAACCAATCGTTCCCTGGCCGGGGCGGAGTGACGGACTATACCCCGGCGTGTGGGTGGATTTGCTGGGCCCTGAATACCTCGATATCGCGTTTCATACGGCAAAAGACGCTGATCCAAACGCGCTGCGCGTCATGAATGTGCACCATGTGGAGCAGGGAACTCCAGACGCTGAATTGAATCGCCAGAGAGTGATCGGTTGGCTCGAGCGGTTGCTCGATCGAGGAACTCCAGTGCAAGCTGTCGGGATGGAATCGCATCTTGACACGTCGCAACCGCTGGCAGGCGAACAGACGCGCCAGTTTGTCGAGAAGATCCGGAGCCTGGGGCTGCAGGTTCTGATTACCGAGCTGGACGTGAAAGAAACGCGGACTACGGGAAACTCGCACGACTGGGACGCTCATGTCGCGGACTATTACCGCGAATATCTCGGCAATGTGCTCTCGGCAGTTCAGCCGCATGCGGTTATCTTCTGGTCATTGACTGATAGATGGGAAGGCAACAGGAAAGTACAGGGCTTGTTGCAAGAGAATCTCTCGCCACGGCTCTCGCTTACTGCGGCCGAGGCAGCTTTGGAAGCGGGGCCCGGGCGTGGGGTGCGACGTGACTAAAATGAAGTTGGCGTTGGGAGAGCACCGAACGTCTGCCATCTCGTCGATCAGTGATCCTGCGCCGATGTTCGCCAAAATTGAAACATACGCATTACTGTTGGCGCTTTTTCTATTTGCCACCGGAGGCGCCTTTCTGGCGCCCGGGATGGAAGAGCACGCCCAGGGCATGGCCACCGTTGTCAGTGCAACGGCCGCAACAGGGCCGCTGCACCTTCTCGAGTTGGCGATTGCATTCGCAATCTCCACGAAGGTGACGCTATCGAGTTGGCGCGGTGTCGCCAAGATGTCGGCGCAGATGAAACTGTTTACTGCTTCGGCCCTGTTGGCGACTTTGTCGTTCCTTTGGTCGCTGGATCCCGCACTAAGTCTTCGAAGCGGTTTATATCTTTTTTTCAATACTCTGTTCATGTACTACCTTGTGCAGCGTTTCCCGCTGCAGGAGTTGATGCGCCTGATGATGGGCGTCGGAGCCGTTGCTGCTTTGATGAGCATTGCGACCGCGATTGTGCTTCCCGGCTATGCGTGGGGAAGCGCAGGCTCTCATTTCGCCTTGCAGGGAGCGTTTATTGCGAAAAATGTTCTGGGAAATGTGGCTGTATTCCTACTGACTCCGGCCCTGTTCGTGCGGGGCATGCGCTTATGGGTGCGCACGACCTACATTTTCATCATGCTGGCGCTCATCGTCCTGTCATTCTCTGTTCAGGCATGGGCGGCGGCACTTTTCTGTTTCTTTTTTGCTATGGTCTGCATACTGTTCGGCCGTCTGTCGAAGAAAGAAGCGAAGTGGCTTGCGTTTGTGACGATGCTGCCGCTGCTGATCGTAATGCTGATTCTGCTGACCTACAGCACCGAGATTCTTCAGTTCCTGGGAAAGGACCCGACACTAAGCGGGCGCACGATTATCTGGAACGCGGTGCTTGGGTCCGTTCTGAAGCGACCAATGCTGGGTTGGGGCTATAACGCTTTCTGGCAAGGGTTCACGGGCGAGTCAGGCCTGGTGTTACTGCAGGTTCATTTTCCCATCGCGCAATCGCAGGACGGTGCTCTTGACGTACTGCTGGGCCTCGGCGGAGTGGGCTTGGCACTGGTGCTGGCAACGTTTCTACAGGGGTTTCGCAGCGCAGTGGGGTGCTTTCGGCAGGGGACGACCGATGCGGCACGATGGTATCTGCTCATCATCTTGCTGACGATCGGCTACTCGGTCGGTGAGGCGAATCTTCAGCAGCCCAACATGCTGCCCTGGATGATGTACATCATGGCGTGCACGGGATTGGCCTCAGAGGTGCGCCGCGCACGGGAAGTGCGCAAAGCGATTCAGGAATGCGTGAAACTCGAAATCGGCGGATCGCCCTGGGCCGATGAAGCGGAGCGAGTCTCGATTTAGCATGCGCTGGCAGTCAGTGTTGAGTTGGACTTCTGGTCATTCACATGAGGCGCGGTCGCACAGATTGCCGCCTGAAAGTCGGTTCGTCCTTGCGCCTGCCATAACGTCATCGTAGATGTCTTCCAAGGCACTATAGCAGCGCGTGATATCGAATCGATCACAAACGAAACTCCTGGCGCGTTCCCCAAAGGTGCGATTCATTGACTGATTCCCGAGCAGCCTTGCCAGCGCATCGGCGAGAGCGGAGGGTGAATCTTCATTGACGAGCAATCCGGTCTGGCCGTCCTCCATAGCTTCGGGAATTCCGCCGTTCCGGGTAGCCACCACCGGAACGCTCATGGCCTGCGCTTCAAGAACGACGAGCCCCAGGGCTTCGGGCACCTCTCCACCGGCCGTCGTGCTTGGGGCGCAGAGCACTGTGGATGTGCGCAACAGTTCGCGTATCTCCGCGGAGTTCCGTTTGCCGAGGAAGTGAACGGGCAGGTCCAGTTCCTGGGCCGTCTTCTCCAATTGATTCTGCTCGGGCCCTTCGCCAACGATGGTCAGATGGACGTCGGGAACGCGCACGCGCAGCAGTTGCAGAGCCTCCAGCAGGGTGTGCACGCCCTTCCTGCGAACCAGGCGGCCGACATACAGGATCGATGCTGGGCGAAGAGTTTCCCTGACGCCATCGAAAAAGTTACTATCCACACCGAGATAATTCGTGTGTGCTTTTTCGGGAGGGCAACCGAGAGAGAGAACTCGATCTCGCCAACTGCCGGAGACGCAGATGATTTTTTTCGCATCGCGGAAAAGCCAGGGAAGGCGTCGCCGATAGAGGCGCTCATAGGGCGACATGCGTGCGCTCGCCTCCGCGCCCAGCTTGACGTCCCAGCCGTGAAAGGTGACGACCAGCGGGATACCGAGGCGCGCGGCGGTGGAAATGATCTCGGTGCCGCCCGGGCCGAAGTGAGCGTGGATCAACTCGATTCGATGATGGCGGATGAACGAGGCCAGCTCGGAATCAATTCCTGTGAGAAGGAAGTTGAACTCGCGAAGCCAGCCAACCGCGCTGGACGGGAAAGTGAAGCTCTCGAAGTCGCCAATGGGAGTGCCTTCTACGCGCCGGCGGCCCGCCAATACCGGCCGATAGCGGCGCAGGCGGAAAGCGTGCTCGCGCACATAATGCTGCACCGTGGGCAGCAATTGCGGGCTATAGATGAGAACTCCAGGACGCGGACTCTGCGCTTCCGCGTTTGAATTCCATGCTTGCTCAGAAGCCAGCATGTCGAAGGATGGGGTCAGCATTGATGTCGTCATGCGCATTTCAAGTCGGGTTCGTCGGCCATGGCAGCGATGAGGCGCTGGCCGGCAGCTACAAAGGTGCGGTCAGAGAGCAGACGGGCATTGGCCACAATGCGATTCCTCTGACGCGACGCGACGAGCGTTATGCCGCCAGGATTATGGGCGATCGCGGCTCCGAGGAGAACTGAACCTAGATTGTGTTCCGCGGTGAGGTCGATTCCGATTGCGTCGGACAAGCGGCGAGAAATATGAGCATCGCTCCGGAGCCAGTCACGAAGAGGTGCAAGGGCGCGCTGAATCGCCCGGTGCGTTACGGTGAAGCCGACAGGCGGCCGCTGATTGGTGTCGAGAACGCTCCACGAATGTTGCCAGACATCAAAGAAGCCGGGATACGCGTCGCGAATAGCGAGCGTGTTTTCATAGGACGTGCCGGTGCCGAGGGAGTGAGCGGCGCCGTTCCGGCGGAGCCTGTCGAGACACTCCAGGAGATCGGTTGTCAGATCGTCAACAGTGACTTCGTGGAGGAGCAAGAGATCGATGTGATTAGTTCGCAGCCTGCGCAGGGACTCGGTCAATGATCTCTGGACGAAGGCAGCATCGAACTCAGGTCGTGTGGTTAAGCTGCGGTATGTGGATGCGCCGACGCGGCGGGTCAATTGCGGAACGAGCTTTCGAAGCGGAGCGGCGAGGCTTCGCAT
>Ga0210386_10004103_pt1 | contig 12102 bp, 10 predicted proteins | sample IncBWH32OmetaG_FD_160091 | JGI IMG/M metagenome (GOLD analysis project Ga0210386, IMG submission 160091) | Forest soil microbial communities from Barre Woods Harvard Forest LTER site, Petersham, Massachusetts, United States - Inc-BW-H-32-O ... | reverse complement strand
ACTCCCGCTCGCCCCGCAGCCCCAGTACCGTCCGGCTGGTGGCGACGATCGCCACCTGCTGGAAGCGGGCCAGCAGCTCGCCGAGATCGGAGGCGGCCTGGGTCACCTGCTCCAGGTTGTCCAGGATCAGCAGCCACGCGCCGTCGCCGAACGTCTCGGCCAGCGCCTCCACCGCCGGGCCCGTCCCGGCCAGGTCGGCGCCCGCCGCCCGGCCGATCGCGGCCAGCACCCGCCCGGGATCGGTGACCGCTTCCAGCGGTACGAACACGGTGCCCGCACCGAACCGGCCGGCCAGCCGCTCGCCCGCCGCCAGCGCCAGCCGGGTCTTGCCGACACCACCCGGCCCGGTCAGCGTCACCAGCCGCACCCCGGGCCGCCCGAGCAGCCCGGCCACCTCGTCGATGGCCCGATCCCGTCCCAGCAGCGGCGTCGTGCTCACCGGCAGCGGGCGCGGCCCGCGGCCGCTGGCCGTCGACGCCGCGGCCGCGCCCCGCTCGCCAGCGGCGAACCGCTCGCTCAGCAGCACCGCCAGGTCATCACGCACCAGCCGGCCCAGCTCGGCGGGAGTGCGGAAATACCGGTAGGACGCCGAGGCCTCCCCCTTGATCCGGTCCAGCAGATCCGCCAGCCGCGGATCGCGGTCAGGCGCCGGCGCCTTGACATACAGCAGCCGCGGCAGCCCGCCGGACAGGTCGAACTCCTCCTCCAGCCCTGAGACCTCCAAGCCCGGGACCGGCTGCCCGTACCGCTGCCAGTACACGCCGATGAACACATCGGCCTGCGCCAGGTAGGCCCGGTACACCTCGGCCGGCGGATACGGCCGCGCCCCCACCTCGAACATTACCGGAGTCAGCCGCAGCGCCGACACCGCCCGCGACACCGCCCGCCGCTCCTCGGCCAGCTCGCCTAGCGTCGAACTCACGAACACCCGAAGCCGCCGATCTGGCGTCCGGATCACCGCCCCGTCCCGCTGTTTCTGGCTCACATCGGCACCCAGATCATGAGCGCACCACGCCACCTGCGCATGGGCCTCACGGCCTGCTCGGTGAGGTGGGGTCACCGGCGGGCTCCGACATCGGGTCCGCGCCGGACAGATCCTGGCGCCTGACCCGGATCATGGCCAGCGCGATGATCACCGCGAGCACCATGACGCCCGCCGAGACCAGGTAGCCCCGGGAGAACCCGGTGGCCAGCGCGTGGTCGTACATGCGGGTCTGCAGCGCGGCGGTCGGGTGCACGCCTGCCCGGGCCGCCGCGGCCGCCTGGGATCGCCGGCTGCTGAACACCGCGCTCCAGGCCACGGTGCCGAGGATGGCCAACCCGATCGAGCCGCCGACCTGCTGCCCGACGTTGATCAAGCTGGAGGCCACTCCGGTATCGTTGTTGTTCACCTTGGTCAGCCCGACCAGGAAGATCAGCACGAACAGCAGGCCCAGGCCGGCCCCAAGGAGCATTTCCGGGCCGAGCATCCCGTCGGCGAACGTGCTGTGCTCGGTGATCCGGGACAGCCAGAACATCGCGCCGGCCGCGATCGCGCTGCCGGCGGCCAGCAGCGGCCGGGCGCCGATCCGGGTCACCCCTTGCTGCCCGGCCACGGTCGCGGCCAGGATCACCGGGACGAACGGCAGGTAGGCCAGGCCGGTCTTCAGCGCGCTGTACCCCCACACGTCCTGGACGAACAGGGTGAGGAAGAAGAACATGCTGAACAGCGCGATGCCGACGCACAAGGTGATCAGGTAGGCCCCGGACCGGTCCCGGCTGCGCAGCACCCGGACGGGCAGCAGCGGGTCGGTGCTGCGCGCCTCGATCACCGCGAACGCGGCCAGCAGCACGATGGCGGCGGCCAGCGACGCGACCACCTTGGCGTCGCCCCAGTGCGAGACGCCGTCCGGGGTGGTCGCGGCGTTGGACAGCCCGTACACCAAGGCAGCGACCCCGGCCGTCGCGGTGAGGGCGCCGGGCAGGTCGAACCGCCCGGCCCGCCGCCCCGTCCCGGGCAGTACCCGCGCGGCCAGGGCCGCGACCGCCAGCCCGATCGGCACATTGACGAACATCACCCAGCGCCAGCTGGCGTAGGTGACCAGCAGGCCGCCGGCGACCAGCCCGACCACGATGCCCAAGATGGCCATCGCCGAGTACACCGCCATCGCGCGGGTTCGCCGCGGGCCCTCGGGGAAGGTGACGGCGATCAGCGACAGCGCGGTCGGCGCGGCCATCGCCGCGCCGACGCCTTGCGCGGCGCGGGCGGTGATCAGCCAGGCCTGGTCGGTGGCCAGCCCGCCGAGCAGCGAGGCCAAAACGAAGATCAGCAGCCCGGCGATGAGGATCCGGCGGCGCCCCAGTAGGTCGCCGGATCGGCCGCCGAGCAGCAGCAGCCCGCCGAACGCGACGGCGTAGGCGTTGACCACCCATTCCAGGTTCGACCCGGAGAAGTGCAGTGCGGTTTGGATGTGCGGCAGCGCGACGGTGACGATGGTCAGGTCGAGCGCGACCATGAGCTGGGCCGTCGCGATGACGGCCAGCGCCAGGCCCAGCCGCCTCGGTGCCGGCGCGGCGGGCGCGGCGCCTCGTTCTGCGGCGACAGCCCTCGTGTCCGGTGTCCCAGTTGACACGATGATCTCCTCCTCAGGAGCTGATTTTCCGGTTTGGGGCCAGGCTGCCGTCCGGCAGGGTGAGCGGCCGTCACCCGGTTGAGGGGATCGGGCGCCCGGGGGCGGGCGAGCACCGGCTTGCCCAGCGGGAGTCACCACGGCCCGTTCGGGACACATGCTGCGGTCCGGGCCTGGCAGGTTCCGCCCGGCCGGCCTGGAGGGCGCCATCGCACCTGACCGGATCGGCCGGCTTACGGCCGCCCAATCGCGCTGACCGGGTGACGCCCGCTCACCCTGGCAAATCCGAGGCTGGCATCACCAAGGGCCGAAGGAACGGAACACGCGCCAGAGGTCCGGTCGGCACGCAGGCAACTCCTGCGCGGCCGGCGAGCCGACGAGCGCTCCTAGGAGGTAGTGGCGATGACCGCAAGACCAGACGAGCAGATCCCGGCCCCTGGGGAGCACGCGGGCGACGTGTCCGGGGAGTCACCCGGTGGCGGGCCGCGGCAGCGGCAGCCCGGTCCGGCGCGGCGGCTGGCCCGGCCCGCTGCGGGGCTGGCCGCCGTGGTGGTGTTCCAGGTGCTGTTCGCCAGCGTGTTCCTGGGCGTGCTGCACCATCCGGCGCTGCATCACGCCCCGGTCGCGGTGGTCGGTACCTCGCCGCTGGCCGCCGTGGTCAGCCGCCACGGCGGTGGCGCGATCCGTCTGGTCCCGGAGCCGACCGCCTCGGCGGCCCGGGCCGCGATCCGCGGCGGACAGGCATACGCGGCGATCCTGGCCGGCCGTCACGGGGAGAGCCTGGTGATTGAAACCGCGGCCAGGCCCGGCACAGCGGCCGCGCTCACGAAGGGGTTCACCACGGCCGCGGCGGCCATGAAGATCCCGCTGCAGGTGCGGGACCTGGCCCCGCTGCCCGCCTCGGACCCCACCGGCGTCTCGGCGTTCTACCTGATCGTCGCGTGGGTGCTCGGCGGGTACGTCGGCGCCACCGTGCTCGCGGTGGCGTTGGGCGGGGTGCGCAGCCCCAGCCTGCGGCACGCCGCGGTCCGGCTGGCCCTGCTGGCCGGGTACGCCGCCGTCTCCGGGCTGGCAGGCGCGCTGCTGTTCGGCCCGGCGATCGGCGTGGCGCCTGGTTACAGCGCCGCGCTGGCCGCAGTGGGCATGCTGGTCCTGTTCGCGGCGGCCACGGCGACCGCCGGCCTGCAAGCGGCCCTGGGCATGTCCGGGACGCTGCTGGCCATCATCGCCATGGTGGTGTTCGGTACCCCGACCGCCGGCCAGTCCATCGCCACCGCGCTGCTGGCCTCGCCGTGGAACGTGATCGGCCAGGGCCTGCCACCCGGGGCCGGGCTCGCCGCGGCCCGCAGCGTGATCTACCTCAACGGGGAGAACCTGGCTGGGCCGCTGACCGTGCTGGCCACCTACGCGGCGGCCGGGACGCTGCTCATGCTCGCCGCCGCGGCCTGGTGGCCCCGCCATCGCGCCGTCCCCGCAGCTCAAGGCCAGCCAGCCCAACAGGACCACTCCCAGCTCACCGCGTGAGACGGGAATGATTTTCATTATCAGATTGTTGCACAGAGCATGAGTCACAGCACACTTCGTCCCGTCATCAAGCTGAGGTCGACCGCTGGGACTGGCTACACGTACGTGACCAGCAAGAGCCGGAGAAACGATCCTGACCGCCTCGTCGTCCGCAAGTACGACCCCGTGATCGGCCGCCACGTTGAGTTCCGAGAGGAGCGGTAACCATGAAGCAAAGAATCCACCCGGACTATCATCCGGTCGTCTTCCGCGACCGCGCGGCGAACTTCGCCTTCCTCACCAGGTCGACCGCGACCAGCGAGCGCACCATCACCTGGGAGGACGGCAGGACCTATCCCGTCGTCGACGTCGAGATCTCATCGGCGAGCCACCCGTTCTACACCGGGCAGGCGCGTGTCCTCGACACAGCCGGGCGGGTGGAGCAGTTCCGCCGCCGGTATGGCGACAAGGCCACGGGCGCCTGACGGCCGTAGGCAGCTGGCGCGCATCTGCAATCACGGGCCGTGCGACTTCCGAGTCGGGCGGCCCGTTCTTGTGTGCTCAAATGGCGACCGATGGCGGCGGACCGGCTGACCCCGGCGTTACCCCAGCTGGTCGCGGCGGCGGGTCAGGGCGGCGATCTCGGCGGTGTTGCCCGCCAGCTCGATGGCTTTGTCGTACGCCGCGCGCGACTTGTGACTGCGGCCCAGCCGGCGCAGCAGGTCGGCGCGGGTCGCATGGTAGGCGTGATAGCCGGCCAGCTTGTCCTCGAGATGGTCGACGGCCGCCAGTGCCACCTCCGGGCCGTCAATCTCGGCCACCGCGATGGCCCGGTTGAGGGCGATGATCGGCGAGGGGTCGATGCGGACGAGCTGGTCATAGAGGGCGACGATCTGCGACCAGTCGGTGTCACGTACGTCCCGGGCGGAGGTATGCACGGCGCTGATCGCGGCGAGGATCTGGTAGCGACCCGGAGCCACCCGGGCGGCTAGGCGCTCGCGCACCAGCCGGTGACCCTCGGCGATCAACGCGGAGTCCCAGGTCCCACGGTCCTGCTCGACGAGCGTGACCAGTTCGCCGCCCGCCGAAACCCGGGCGGTGCGGCGGGCCTCAGTGAGGAGCATCAGCGCCAGCAGCCCGGCCACCTCACCGTCCTCCGGCATGAGGGCACGGATCAGGCGAGTCAGCCGGATCGCCTCGGCGATCAGGTCGTGACGTACGGGATCGGTGTCGGGGCCGGTCGCCAGGTAGCCCTCGTTGAAGACGAGGAACAGGACGGCGAGCACGCCGGAGACTCGTGCCGGGAGATCCTCCGCGGACGGCACCCGGTAAGGGATGCGCGCCGCCTTGATCTTGGCCTTCGCACGGGTGATTCGCTGCCCCATGGCGGTCTCCTGGACCAGGAAGGCGCGGGCGATCTCGGGGACGGTCAGGCCGGCGACCATGCGCAGCGTCAGCGCCACGCGGGTCTCCATCGCGAGCGCCGGGTGACAGCAGGTGAAGATCAGCCGGAGCCGCTCGTCATCGATGGCGCCGGCGGGCTCGGGCGGGTCGTCGTCGTACAACAGCTGAGCCTCGTTCTGCTTGTCGTCGCGCCTGTTCTCGCGCCGGATCCGGTCGATGGCCTTGCGGTTGGCGGTGATGGTCAGCCAGGCGCCGGGGTTGGGGGGTACGCCGTCGGCCGGCCACCGCTGGACGGCGGTCGCGAACGCCTCGGCCGCCGCCTCCTCGGCGATGTCGAGGTCACCAAAACGCCTGGTCAGGGAGGCGACCACCCGGGCCCACTCCTCGTGATGGGCCTGGGTGACCGCCTCCCGGACGTCGATCACGCTCACAGGAACGGCCGCACCTCGAGCTTCCGGTTGCAGGCCTTCGACCCCTCGGCGGCGAGCGTGAGCGCCACGTCGAGGTCGGCGGCCTCCATGATCCAGAAGCCGGCGAGATACTCCTTCGACTCCACGAAGGGCCCGTCGGTGAATATCGCCTCCTCGCCCCGGTTGTCGATGACGGTGGCCGAGCTGGGCGCCCCGAGGCCACCGGCGAAGACCCAGTGACCCTCCGCCTTGAGCCGGTCGTTGAACACGTCGATGGCCGCCATCTCATCCGGGGTGGCGAGGCCGGCCGTGTCGTCGATCACGGAAACCAGGTACTGCATCACGAATCATCTCCTGTGGTCCGGGGCGCCCCTCGTGGGCGGCCTCTCACCCCTGCTATGAACACCTCTGCCCCGATCCGACACCAACTCCGGGGATTTCTCTCAAGACCTTCCGGTACGCCGGCGGTGAACGATCCGACTCGTCGAAGCCATCGCTGGACACCTATGTCACGTGCTTCAGTCGGTTGCATACTGCGGGCTTCCGGCCGGCCGGTAGACCTGGATCGTTATGCCCTTCGGGAAGGCTCGCGATTCGACCAGGTCAAGCGCCATGTCCGGGCCGTTGTCGGGAAACAGCCGCGTACCCTGGCCGACGACCACGGGGCAGACGAGCAGGGTGATCTCGTCGACCAGCTGGTTGTCCAGGAGCCAGCGGACCAGGTTGCCGCTGCCGTGCACCTGCAGCTCGCCTCCCGGCTTGGCTTTCAGCTCGCCGATGGCCGCCGCGAGGTCACCGGACAGGACGGTCGTGTCCGCCCAGCGCGGTTCGGTGAGCGTGTTTGATGCGAGGTACTTGGGCCGCGTGTTCAAGGCGTCGGCGATGGGGCCGCTGCCCGGATCCATCACGCCCCAGTAGCCGGCGAAGACCTCGTAGGTGCGCCGGCCGAACAGGAACGCGTCGGCGCGCTGGTAGACCTCGTTGACGAACGTCATGGATTCGCTGTCGAACAGTGGCCTGGCCCATCCGCCTCGCTCGAATCCGGCGTCGAGGCCCGGATGGCGCCCGCCGTTTCCCTGCATCACGCCGTCGACGGAGACCTGCGTGGTGGTCGTCAGTTTCATGATCGCGGTTCCCTTCTCCTCGGCGCCCCCTCGTGGGCGGCCTCTCACCCCTGCTACGAACACCTCAGCCCCGATCCGACACCGCCTCCGGGATCTCTTTCGAGGACTTTCTGCGGGTGCTCAGCCTCGCCGTCCTGGCGTTCCGCGGTGACCTGACGAAGGATGCTGGGAACCGCAGGTCACGACGCAGACCCTATTTTCGGGCGGGTCAAGATCGGAGCGAATGATGAAGGCAGTCAGGTTCAGCCAGTTCGGGGGCCCGGAGGTCCTCGAGATCGTGGATCTTCCCGATCCGCATCCGGGTCCCGGCCAGGTCCGGATCGCGGTGCGCGCGGCCGGGGTCAACCCGAGCGACTGGAAGAAGCGCAAGGGCCTGATGGATGCGGAGCTCCCGCAGACCATGGGCCACGAGGCGGCGGGCGTCGTCGACGAGCTCGGCGAGGGCGTCGCGGACGTGGCCGTCGGCGATCGCGTGTTCGGCTTTTCCGCCGAGGGGGCGACCCAGGCCGAGCTGGCGGTGCTGTCCTGGTATGCGCCGATCCCGCCGTCGCTCGACTTCCCCGGCGCCGCCGCGCTCCCGGCCGCCATCGAGACGGCCACGCGCGCGCTTGACCAGCTCGGCGTCGGGAGCGGCAGTACGCTGCTCATCAACGGCGCCTCCGGAAGCGTCGGCAGCGCCGCGGTTCAGCTCGCCGTGGTGCGCGGCGCGCGCGTGATCGGCATCGCCAGTCCAGCAAACCACGAGTACCTTCGCTCGCTGGGGGCCGAGCCCGTCGCCTACGGCGAGGGCCTCGTCGAGGGGGTTCGCGCGCTCGTGCCGGACGGCGTCGACGCGGCGCTCGACGTTGCCGGGAGCGGCGTCCTGCCCGCGCTGATCGAGCTCGCGGGCGGCCCGGCGCACGTCGTGACGATCGCCGACTTCGGTGGCGCGCAGGAGCACGGGGTGAGGTTCAGCAGCGGGGACGCTGGCCGCGCGGTCCACGCGCTCGCCGAGATCGGCGAGCTGATCGAGTCCGGGCGTTTCTCGCTCCCGGTCGCGCAGACTTTCCCGCTCGCCGAGATCGCGGAGGCGCACCGCGTCAGCGAAGACGGTCACGTGCGCGGGAAGCTCGTGCTGCTCATTGGCTGAGACGGGCCGCCGCGCCTGCTGACCTATGGGTGCCGAAACCTGTGGAACCTCACACGCCCGTGGCTCAGCGCTGCGGCACGGCGCAGGTGCCGTCGGGTCCGCACACCTCGCCGCTCTGGGCGATCTCGTCCGGGTCGAGCCCGGGTACGCTCACCAGCTTCGGCGCCTGCGGGCGGGTGCGCCACGCCTCCTCGAGCGCCTGCCGGAACACCTCCGCGGGCTGGCCGCCGGAAACGCCATAGCGCCGGTCCAACACGAAGAACGGCACGCCGGTCGCCCCGAGCTCGTGCGCCTCGCGCTCGTCCTGGCGCACCTCGTCGGCGTACGCGGTCGGGTCCTCGAGCACCGCGCCTGCCTTGTCCCGGTCCAGGCCGGCCGCGACGGCCAGTTCGAGCAGCCGCTCGCGGTCGAATACCGAGCCCTCCTCGGCGAAGTGAGCCCTGAAAATCAGATCCATCAACTCGTCCTGCAGACCCTTGGTCTTAGCGAAGTGCAGCAACCGGTGGATGGCGAAGGTGTTGCCGCGGTCGCGGTCCTTGTCGAGGAAGCCCAGGCCCTCGGCGCGCGCGGTCTCGGCGAGATGCTGCTCGGCCTGGCGGGCCGCCGCCTCGCTCATGCCGTACTTCTTCGCGAGGACCTCGACGACCGGCTCGGTCTCGCCCTGGGGGTGCTGCGGATCGAGCTCGAACGAGCGGAAGACGACCTCCACCTCGTCCTGGTGCGGGAAGTCGGCCAGCCCCTTCGCGAACCGCTCCTTGCCGATGTAGCACCAGGGACAGACCACATCGCTCCATATCTCGACACGCATGGTTCCGGCCTCCCGTACCCGACGTCGGGCAACACTCTGTTCGTAATTTTAGTGACCATTCATGATTGTGCGGCCTCGAGGCAACCGCGGAGGGCCACGGCCCTGGATCGGCCGCCGGGACCGGCTGGCACGGGGAATTACGGGGATGCCCCAGGCTGTTCCAGCCGTCATAGACGTGAGGCGAGGTCGGCTGTCTCGCGGTCGCCGGATCCGGCATGGTGTGGTTCTGTAGCGCGCCCAGGCGGAGGTGGTTTGCGGGACGGCCGAGGACGTGAAGTGGGTGCTGATGGAGATGGCTATCCTGCTGGCCGTCGCGGCGAGCTTGTGTACGGCGACAGCCTCGGTATGCCAACGTATCGGAGCCAGGAGCAGCGAGACCGCGCGCTTTGATGTCTGGCTTGTGTTCCGCCTGGCTCGCCAGCCGGTCTGGCTCCTCGGCGTGGCCAGCATGATCCTCGGGTTCGTCTTCCAGCTGACCGCGCTGCACTTCGGCGCCTTGGCTTTGGTCCAGCCCGTCTTGGCGCTCGAGCTGCTGTTCGTCTTCGGCTACCTGGCCGTCGCCGGCTCCAAGCGGGTAACGGTAAAGCGCCGCGACTGGCTGGCCGCCGCCGCCATGTCGGCGGGCATCGGCCTGTTTCTGTGGCTGGCGTCGCCGTCCGGGGGGCGGCTGCACGCGCCGGGCTCGCTATGGTTGCTATCCGGATTGGTCACGTTCGGCGTCGTACTCGCGGCCCTGGCCGTGGCCTTCGGCCTGGGTAATGGTCCTGGCGCGTCCCGCTCCCGTCGGGCCGCTGTGCTGGGAGCCGCCACCGGGATCTCATGGGGTTTCGTGGCCGCGGTCATCAAGGAACTCAGCTCCCACCTTGGCGACGGTATTGGCGCCATCTTCTCCAACTGGTCGCCTTACGTGCTCGTCACCGTAGGAGCGGCGACGATGCTCCTGGCCTCGCACGCGCTGGCGGCCGGACCGCTGGCCGCCTCGCAGCCCGGGTTCACCGTCCTAGATCCGCTATCGGCCAGCCTGCTCGGTGTGTTCCTGTTCGGCGAGCATATCCGGACCGGGGCCGGGGACCTGATCGGCGAGGCGCTCGCGCTGGCTATCATCCTGGCCGGTGCGTCGGCCCTCAGCCACAGTTGCCTCATCCTCGGAGAGGAGGGGAATCCGTCCTGCGTGCCCGGCCAATCCCAGGTCCAGGCCAACCCTCAGCTCCGCGAACCTGGCTACCAGCCGCTCGGAAGGGCACGCCATCGTGAGCCGCAAGACCAGTGAGCTCCACGCGCGCCACGGTCAGGCGTAAGGGCTTGAACAGGGCGCGCCGGGCGTCGGGGGCGCCGACGTGAGGACTTCCCGGAGGTTCGCGAACTGGGGCCGGGACATGAACGTCCCGGTTGACGAGCACAGGCCGGGCGCGGTAGCCGGTGAACGCGGACAGCACCAGGATGGCGGCCGCGAAGATCACGTACGGGCTTCCGGCCACCTGTTCCCACGGGGTCCAGCGCAGGCCGGTGTGGTGGCCGGATGGCAGCAGCCACGCCGGCGATACCGCGAACGTGACGAGCCCGGCGGTGACGGCGGCCGGCCCGGCCCGCCATGAGTGGCGCCAGGCCAGGACCGCGAGGACCAGGAGGGCTGGTTCGGCCCATACCCAGTGGTGGGTCCAGGAGATGGGCGAGATCAGCAGCGCGGCGAAGGCGTTCAGCGACAGCGCCCAGGCGGGCTCGGCTGCGGCCAGGGCCCGCCGCATGCCCGGGACCGTCACCGCGATGACGGCGGCCGACAGCGCCAGCCATGCGATCATTCCGGCGCGGGCCTGCGGGTCCAGGCCGGCCCGCGCTATGAGTCCCGTGAGGGCCTGGTTAGCGGCGAAGGCCGGATTGCCCGGCCTGCTGGTGGCGGTGACGACATGCGTCCAGTACTGCACGCTGTCACGGCGGTCCAGCGCGAACGCGGCCCCGGTGGCCGCGGCGAACGACCCGGCCGCGGTGGCGGCTGCCCGCCAGTCGCGGCGCAGCAGGAAGAACAGCACGAACGCGGCGGGGGTCAGCTTCACCGCGGCGGCGAGCCCGGTCAGCGCGCCGCGCGGCCACCGCGGATCCGGGCGCAGGCAGTCCAGGGCCACCAGGGCGAGCAGCACGATGTTCACCTGACCGTATTCCACGGTGCTGTGCACCGGCTCCAGGACCAGCGCCACCGGCAGCAGCCACCAGATGCTCAGCCACGGGCCGGCCGGCAGCGGCCCGGACGACAGGGAGCGGGTGAACTCCCGCAGCGTGACCCCGGTCAGCGTGATGCTGGCCAGCGTGATCACCACGGCGGCGACGGTCATCGGCACCATCGCCAGCGGCGACAGCAGCACCGCCGCGAACGGCGGGTAGGTGAACGGAAGCGCTACCCCCGAGCCAGTCGGGGGCAGCCCGTGGTACAGGTTCCCGCCGCGCAGGAAGGCCAGGCTGCCGATACGGTAGACATCCAGGTCGAGCCGGTAGGCATGAAAGCCCGCCCCGTGCCGGCTGAACGTCAGCACGGAGAACGTGAGCGCGGCCAGATTCGCCACCGCCAGGCCCGGGCGGATCCGCATGGCAGACAGGTCTACCGACCGGGCCGTCGCGGCCAGGTAGGCAGGCCAGCGGCGGCCAGCCCGGCCGCCGCGGCGAGCGCGCCGGCCCGGCTCTGGCCGCGGGTCTTCGGTTTCATTGCGGGCCTTCTCCCTTTGTCCTGCGTTCCGCAGGGCAGGCTGCCGCCATCGGATGACGCTTGGACTGGCGGCGGGCTGGCGGCGGGCTGGCGGATGCTGGTGCGGCCGTCCTGCTGGCCGCGTGACTTACCGGGTCATTCGGTCCGGGCGGTTTCCGGGCCGGTGATGCGCCGCAGCATCGGGAATGTGGCCAGGATGAGGACGAGGGCCAGCACGATCCCGGCGGAGGTCAAGATGTAGTAGGCGGCGCCGGGTGATACCAGGGAGAGCCTCATCTCCATGGTGGCGTACATCGCGGAGGCGGTGAACCCGGTGCCGATTGCGACCGCCGCGACCGCCAGCAGCGGGACGGCGCTCTCCAGGACGATGACGCGGCGCAGCATGCCTAGCCGGGCTCCGGTAAGCCGCAGCAGGCTGAA
>Ga0210386_10004102_pt1 | contig 12104 bp, 11 predicted proteins | sample IncBWH32OmetaG_FD_160091 | JGI IMG/M metagenome (GOLD analysis project Ga0210386, IMG submission 160091) | Forest soil microbial communities from Barre Woods Harvard Forest LTER site, Petersham, Massachusetts, United States - Inc-BW-H-32-O ... | reverse complement strand
CAGCATACGTATCTATCCCCGGTACGTTTATATGTTCAAGCAATAACTTTTTGCCCATAGTAATTAGCTTTTAATATGTTTTTTGGCAAAGTGCGAAATAGGTTCTTTAACAGTATTGCGATAATCGCTCAATATTGTATCTAATTTATCGCAGGTAAGATTTTCATGATATGTTTCACCCACTTGCATTACCGGTGCGGTTCCGCAAGCTGCCAGGCATTCTACCGTCTTTAATGTAAACATCCCATCTGCAGTAGTTTCTCCTGCTTTTATTTCTAATTTTCTTTCTAAATATTTCACAATATCCTCAGCACCCATAAGCCAGCAAGGTCCGGTACGGCATACTTCCAATACACATTTGCCCACAGGTTTCATATTATACATGCTGTAAAATGTTGCCACTTCATACACTTCAACAGGTAAAATATTGAGAATGCTTGCAACATAATTCATTGCTTCAGGGCTAAGCCAACCACCAAATTCAGCCTGTGCTAAATGAAGCAATGGCAGTAATGCAGATTTCTGTTTCCCTTCAGGGTAACGGCTTATTATTTTATGCGCCACTGCAAGCGCATCATCCGAAAATTTTAAGTTGGACGCCATAACGGTTTTCCTTTAATAATTGACCGTTGCAAATATATGGAAAGTATCGGACGATAAACAGGCTAAAACCTATTTAACTATTTCTACCTCTACCCTTCTGTTTGCCTCCATTTCATCTTCGTTTGAGGGCTCAGGATATACCATTTGACTGGCACCATAACCTCTGTATTGTATCCTGTTTTTAGCTATACCTTTATCCAGCAGGTAATTATACACAGCTGCAGCCCTTTCACTGGAAAGAGTTAAATCGAATTTATTATCGTATAATTTGTAAGGATCATTTACAAATCCTTTAATCATAATATGTACATCCGGATTGTTCGTCATAAAATCAAGCAGATCGTTCAGTGATTCCGACGCAGAAGGAAGAAATTCAGCCAGCCCAGGTTTAAATTCAAGGTGCTTGAATATCATTTTGGTATGTGCCTTAATGCGAATTAGTTTAATTTCTATTCCCTTATCGGAATCACTGAGAGCCGTGTATGTTCTTTGATCAATTAAATATCCCTTTGTATAACAAACAACATTTATTTTCTCGGCTCTTTTTAATGAAAATGAATACTCCTTTCCAACGGTTTCTACCTTTGCTTTACCTTCAGGGTTTACCCAATCTATCCTTATATTTGCCTTTATGGGTTTGCCCGTAGTACTGTCAAACACATTTATATTAAATAGCCCGTTAGCTGCATGTACAGGTAATATAGTTTCTTTGCTTTGAGCAACAATATAGTCTGTATCAGTATCGAAACTAAAATGCAATACCAGGATAAATGGTCTTTTTGCACTGGTGTAGTTATCCACCACTAAATAATATCGTTCGCCTTTTTTTACGGGCAGCGCCTTACTGTAAGTTGAATGCTTTCCCGGTGGTTCCGTTTCATTTTCTGCATTAGCCGAAAGGCCAGTCATTCCTTTTACCGACATAACTGTATTTGCAATATTTGTACGAACCGGGAACATCTTTTCCATTGCAATTTTCTGGCAGAAATTTTTCCTGTCTACACGACATAAGCCACAGTTTTTAGTCTCCGCCGTTTCATCTTTAAACAGTAAAAAATCAAGATCATCCGTTGGTGTTTGTGGAACCAGATCAAAGGTAAGCAAGGTATCGTATGGTATATCAATGCAGAACCAGACAGCAATATGTGGTTTTTCGAAATAACTTCCGTCAGTATGTTTTGTAGCCAATAACGGATTAGCCAATCCGTCCGCGTATACGGGTCCACATACCGATGTGTCAACCAAAAAAGCCTTATCGCAACTACCGTGATCTTGGGCAATTGTGAACAAGGTTGAGCCCATAAACAGGCTCACCAGCAATAAAATCTTTCTCATTTAACAATCTCAACTTCCACCCTGCGGTTGGCTTCTGCCTGAACATCATTTGCAGGGTTAGGATATATCATCTTTTCGTTACCGAATCCTTTATAGTCCATTCTCTTTTTACTTACACCGGCTGCAGCCATGAAACTATAAACCGCTTCGGCTCTTTGTTTTGATAATTTTTTTGCAGCACCTGAGTTATCACTGCCCGGATCATTTACAAACCCTTTGATCAGAATATTCACATCCGGATTGCTTTTCATGAACTCAAGCAAATTCATAAGTTCGTTTTGAGATGAAGGAAGGAATATAGAAACACCTTCCTGAAATTTAATATCCTTCAGTACAAAACTCTTATGCTCTTCTACAGGCTCAAGCACCACATTTAACACAGCAGCTGAAGCAGTATCGGGAGATGTATATGAAGTTTGACTAAACATATAGCCCAGAGCATTGCAATTAACGTTTATGGTTAGCCTTGGGTTTAAGGTAAATGTATAATCACTTGTATCGGCATTTAAAACCTGGTTTGGTCTTGCCCCGGTTATATCAAGCTCTCCTTTAACCGATTTGCCTGCTGTATTTGTTACATGTATTGTAAGGGAAGTTTTTCCAAAGGGAGTTATTTTAGTAGCCTTTGAAGCTAAAACGGTAGGTGCCGCATCTCGTTGGGCTGTTTGCTGAGGGGCATTGCTTGAAAACCTTAAGTGAAGCTTAAGAATAAATGCACCTTTTGCCTCAGTATAATTATCAATTACAAGGTAGTAGCGTTCACCCTTTTTTACTTTGAGCGCTTTACTGTAATTCGGATTATAACCTACGGGTACAATGCTATCAGTAGCTGATAACGATAAACCCGTCATCCCATTATGTGTAACACTGTCGGGCCTTGCAAGGTTCGTTCGGATAGGGATAAGTTTCTGTTCAGCTATTTTTTTGCAAAAAACCTCATCTAAATCATCTTCATCCTTAAAGAGAAGAAAGTCAATATCGTCACGTAACTTTTGTGGAATGATATCGAACGTAAGCATCGTGTCATTAGGAATATCAAATGCTACCCACGATATATTATGCTCCTCTTCAAAAAACCGACCGTGACTATGGTGCCTGGCAACACTTTTATCAATAACTCCATTTGGCGCAACCGGCCCGTAGCTTTCAGAACTCACCTCGGCTGCAGCCACACAGGTACCATGCTTTTGCGCTGTGGCAAACGCAGGTCCCAAAAAAATGATTGCTATAAAGCATAGCAATTTCTTCATATATTCAATTCAGCTATTATGGTTTCTCCTCCCCTCACTATTTCATTGAGTTTCGCGTTAACCTTGGTACCGATAGGTAAAAACAGATCTACTCTCGATCCGAATTTTATAAATCCCATCTCTCCCCCCTGTTCTGCCCTATCGCCTACCTTACAATAATATTTTATACGGCGCGCCAATGCCCCTGCAATTTGCCTGAAAAGAACCTGTTGGCCCGCTGCAGTTTTAACAACTACAGTAGTCCGTTCATTATCTGTTGATGATTTAGGGTGCCATGCCACAAGGTACAGGCCCGGGTGATACTTTACATATTCCACACTACCTGAAACCGGATAACGGTTAACATGCACGTTTAACGGAGACATGAAAATAGAAACCTGCAATCTTTTATCTTTAAAATATTCGTTTTCTTCCACCTCTTCAATAACTACTACTTTGCCATCAGCCGGTGCAATAATATTTTTTTGATCTTTAGGTGTAGTGCGTTTAGGGTTACGGAAAAACTGCACGATAAGCACCCACATTACAAGTGAGAGAAGATATACAAACCCCTGTAACCAATATGGGGCGCCGAAAAAGTACGTTGTTCCGCTTAATAATCCCCAAAAAACAAAAGACCACGTAATAAGACCATATCCTTCCCTATGTATCATCCTGATAAATAAATTCTTACGAAATTAATTGAATCTGAAACCGCCCCGCTAATATATTTAATTTACTGTTAACATGTAAATGTGCAAAAGCATGGTTTTTATATGTATCTATTTTTTTTATATTTGCAGTTCGACCTTACATTATCAATAAATGGATAAATCTCTTAAGAACTACCCCAAGTTTAAACTTGGGCCTACTTTTACAAAAGAGCAAATTGACTTTTTTAATAAATATGGTTTCGTTCATTTCAGCAATGTTCTATCTCCTGAAGAGGTAAAAGAACTTATTGGTGGATATGAATCGGCCCAGGAAAAGCTAATTAAATCGAAAGAAAAAGTAGTAAAAGGCATACCGGTTATTTTTGGACACGACGAAAACGGAAAACGTATTGTTCAACGTTTCCCTTACACATCACACTATAGCGACAGGATAAAGCAACTTGTTGCCGATCCCCGTATACAAGGTTTTAAGCGCCTGCTCGATATTAAATCGAGCCGTGTAAGTGAAAATGAGCGCGATGGTGTTGTGTTCAATCACTATGTTAATTCAAAACACAGCCGTTTTAAACAAATGGGCTGGCACACCGATTCTATACGTGAAGTATTTTACGCTAAAAAAGTATTTCCAATGTTAAACATTGGTGTTTACTTCGACGATTCTTCAGCAGTTAACGGAGGTTTACGCATACTGCCATCTACCCATACACAAGGTATTTTTGGTATGTTGTTTACAAAAATGTATTACCGCAATACCAAAGAAGATAAGAATGAAATTCTTGTTGTAGCTAAAGCCGGTGATGTAGTGGTGCACCATGGCCATATATGGCACAGGGTAGGCCATTCTGAACATACCGATTCAGTTAGCCGCCGCCGTGTAATGTATATACCTGTACTTTGCGGGCCACGCCAAACAAGAAAACCGCCCAAAAAAGGCAAGACCGGTAAAACACCTATTTACCATCACTTACACGCTTTTGCTAAGTTCGCTGAATAATGGCATACGCGCTTATTACGGGTGGTAGCAAGGGTATTGGCAAAGCAATTGCTGAAAACATTGCGCAACGGAAAATAGATATTCTGCTTGTTGCACGCAGCGAGAACTTGCTTAAAGAAAATACTGCTGAGCTTGAAAAAAAGTTTGGAATAAAAACCGATTATTTTGTAGCCGATCTTTCTGCAAATGATTCTGCAAAAAAAATTGCCGATTGGTGTAAATCGAAAAATTATGAGGTAGCCGCTTTAATAAATAATGCGGGTTATGGCCTTGGCGGCGCATTTGAAAAGTTGCCGCTTGAGGAGCAGTTGAATATGATGCAATTGAATATGCAAAGCCTCATTCAGCTTACCTATTTAATGATACCTGTTCTGAAAAAAAGTTCCCATAAAAGTTATATACTGAATGTGGCCAGTACAGCAGCTCACCAGGCAGTTCCCTACTTAGGTGTTTACTCTGCTACTAAAGCATTTGTACTTTCTTTTTCGCGCGCACTACATCATGAACTGAAAGGTGAAAATATTTCTGTTTCATGCCTTTGTCCTGGCCCTACTGACACCTATTTTATGGATCGCGCCGGAATGAAGGATATGAAGAAAGCAATGAAACAAGCTGAACGCTTTAATATGACACCGCAAGCCGTTGCAAAGATCGGAGTTGATGGCTTACTTAAAGGCAAACTTGAAATCATTCCAGGAGGCTCTAATAAAGCCGGCGCATTCTTTAGCCGCGTTCTGCCTAAAAAGCTTGTAGAAAATACACTGATAGGGGTTTACAAAGCTTAGTCCCCTACTCTTTTTAGTTGTTGAAAATCCCGGAACTATTCTGTTTTATTTCTTGAGTAACTGAGGTAAGTTTGTAAATTATCAAAAGCCTCGAATACTATTCAAAAAAATGACGATTGGAAAGAATTCAGGGGGTTTCTGTTTTTCTGACAAGACAAACACTTTATCATTTGATAATCATAATGTTAATAAATAAAATAGGCCTTAAAACAGAACCCCCCTGAAACCCCCTCCTTCTGCTATCAGTGTAATCGAAAATTGAAAGGTAAGAAAAGGTAAATGTTTTGAACCAAAGATGAGGTAAAGGCAAATAGCTTAAATTCGCAGTCCATTTTAAAAAAATGTTCAAGGAATACGATGTAATAGTAGTAGGTGCTGGCCACGCAGGATGTGAGGCAGCAGCAGCAGCAGCCAATATGGGCTCTTCGGTTATGCTTATTACTATGGACATGACCAAGATAGCGCAAATGTCCTGCAACCCAGCTATGGGCGGTATTGCCAAGGGGCAGATTGTACGCGAAATAGATGCATTGGGTGGATATTCAGGAATTGTGAGCGATAAAACTGCTATACAATTCCGCATGCTTAATCGCTCCAAAGGCCCGGCTATGTGGAGCCCCCGCACCCAAAACGACCGCGCTTTATTTACATACGAGTGGAGAAAAATGCTGGAACAGACTCTGAATGTAGATTTTTTTCAGGATATGGTAAAGGGCCTTATCGTGAACAATGACAAGGTTTGCGGAGTTGTTACAGGAATGGGTATTGAGATAAAAGGAAAATCTGTTGTATTAACCAATGGCACGTTTTTAAACGGCTTAATCCATATTGGTGAAAAGCAATTTGGCGGTGGAAGAGTCGGCGAAAAAGCAGCTACCGGTATTACCGAACAGCTTTTGCAGCTTGGCTTTGAGAGCGGCCGTATGAAGACCGGTACTCCTCCGCGTATTGACGGCCGTTCGCTCGATTATTCGAAAATGGAAGAACAAAAAGGCGATGAAGAGCCTTGTAAATTCTCATATTCTGATCAGACTGAACCCTTGAAGAAACAACGCAGCTGCTACTTAACCTACACCAGTGAAGAGGTTCATGATATACTAAAAACAGGTTTTGATAAGTCGCCTATGTATGCAGGAAGGATACAAGGCCTCGGACCAAGATATTGCCCGTCAATAGAAGACAAGATAAATCGTTTTTCAGATAAAGAACGTCATCAGCTTTTTATTGAACCTGAAGGATGGGAAACTGTCGAAGTTTACCTCAATGGGTTCTCAACTTCATTACCTGAAGATGTACAAATTAAGGCACTACGCAAAATAAAGGGTTTAGAGGGGGTAAAGATGTTTCGACCGGGGTACGCAATAGAATATGATTACTTCCCTCCCGAACAGCTCTCTAATACGCTCCAAACGCGTCAAATTGAAAACTTGTTCTTTGCCGGTCAAATTAATGGAACCACAGGCTACGAAGAAGCTGCTTGTCAGGGACTTATAGCTGGTATAAATGCACATTTGAAGGTAAAAAATGCTAAGCCATTCGTACTTTCAAGGGCTCAGGCTTATATTGGGGTGTTAATTGATGATCTTATAACCAAGGGTACCGAAGAACCTTACCGCATGTTTACCTCAAGGGCAGAATACAGAATTTTGCTTCGCCAGGATAATGCAGATACCCGGTTAACCCCATTAAGTTATGAAATAGGTTTAGCTAAAGAAGACAGATTTAAACGGGTAAATGAAAAGATAAAAGGGGCTAAAGAAATTACTGCTCAAATTAAAAATGAGAGCTTAGAACCATCGAAAATTAACCCCATCCTGACCGACCTTGGCTCAATGGAAATAGATCAAAAAGTTAAGGCATTTTCTATTCTATCCAGGCCCAATATTGGCATAAAAGATGTGGCAAAAGGATCTGAGAAAATAGAGAATTATCTGGGCCTATTTGATGCGGAAACCATAGAGAAAGCTGAGATAGAAATGAAGTATGAAGGCTATATACAAAAGGAGCAGGAAACTGCCAATAAAGTATCGCGCCTGGAAGACCTTATTTTGCATGATAATCTGGACTACCATTCCCTTAAATCTTTGTCTACTGAGGCCAGGGAAAAACTTACAAAATTCAAGCCAAAAACACTGGGACAAGCATCCCGGATCAGTGGTATAAATCCATCTGATATTTCTGTTCTAATGGTGCATATAGGCCGTTAAAAAAACACCCTCAAATTAGTCTTTAAACTATATTTTTATTAAAATCTAATTATAGGTTCCACGTGGAACTTATCTCCCTGTAAAATGAAATTTTACTACCCCAAATCTATTTTACAAGTATAATTTTTAACCAGTTTTGGCAAAATATTAGATCCGTTCCACGTGGAACCGGGTACAATCTCCTACTCTATTTTTGCTGGAATTCGATGATTGCTTTATACCAAAACTGTATACTGGTATCCCAATTACCAGTTCCATTTTCCCCTAATAAAACGTATACACATAGCCTTATCTACTTTAAGCTGTATTGAGTGTAAAATTAGGTTGCAATTAATTAAGGATTAATAAGGCAATATCGACATGTTCCACGTGGAATAAGACTTCCTTAACCACCCATATTAGGGAAGCTAAGGATCTGTAAAATGTCTTAAAAAAACTCCTAGTCTTTGGCTGAGTTATACCTCTAGGAAAGGAGACTTACTTCGAAGATATCTCCATACAATAAGACCTTGCAATCCTCTACAACTATGGCGATTTAATTCACGCTTAAAATCTTCATATTGTGCTGGGTATAATTACCAAGGCAAGATCTTTTCAAGTAAGAAGTTTACTTAGAAGGAACCCAGTAAGATATATAATCGTGAGAAATGGCTACTTAAATATAGCTCAAAAATATACCCTAAAAACAGTTTTCAGCTCAAGAAATAATATGGATTGTGAAGAGTAATTACCTAGTGTGTTCCACGTGGAACGACAACACTCTTCCTGCCAGTTAAATAGAAAATAAAAGGTGGCTCTGTCACCCACCGTTCCACGTGGAACTATACCTCGTTTGGAACGATTTTCTTAACCCAGGTCTTACCCCATTCGGCTAGTTCCTGATCGGTCCAAAGCTCAGGATAAAAGGTTACCCGTTGGAAGCGTGGAGGCAGGTATTTTTGCCAATTTGTACCGCCTGTAGCGGCAATAATATCCGGGTCGCCTTGTAAGTATCTAACCGCAGATTTGTAATGCATCAAGCACCAGTTTACATTAACATTTGCATCTAATTCCCTAAGTGTATTTGTCAGCTCAGGGTTCTTCTGATCTGCTTCAGGAAGGCTCCTGAATTTAGCATAAATATTCCCCTTTACACATGCCTCAGCTAACCTTATAAACTCGTCTCCGTACTTCTCCTCAAATTGCTTTAAGGTTAAAGTTTTTCTTCCTGTGGCCAATTCTGTTGCACCAGTTTTCCAGTAAATATGCTCATGCTTTTCTGCCACCGAAGCATCCTTAATTTTAGGGTTCTTTGCAAGATATTCTTTATGTACCAGGTTGATCATATCCGTTGAGTACAGTTCTATCATTCTATACTGAGCAGATTGGAATCCACTGGCAGGTAATAGGGCCATTCTGAACTTCAAAAACTGATCCTTATCCATGCCGTCCACCATGATGTCATAGGTGGTAACAAGACCATCAAAATAACGAACAATTCGTCTCGTTCTCTCCAATAAAAACTTCGCCGTGAGGGTAGGGTGATTAGCTATCTGCTCAAATTCATGTATACAGAGCTTAAAGAACAATTCTGTGATCTGATGGTACATGATGAAGATCTTCTCATCCGGAAAGTTAGTTCTGGGGTTCTGAAGTGAGAGTAGGGTATCGGTATGAACATAATCCCAGTATTTCAAATAATCCATGTAAAGCAAGCCATCAAGGTACGAGTTCATATCCTGACCCATAGCCTGATATTTCTCATCCAGCTGCTTTATGCGATTAACTATTTCCGGAGTAATTTCCATAAGTATTTCTATTATCGGTGATTAAATGCATATGCTATACCAAAAGCCGCCCCAGCTGCCAAAATTCCAATGGCCGTAGTTTTCAAAGCACCCGAAACAGGGTTTTGCCCTGTAAACTTGCTTTTTAAGTACCCAAATATGATCAAACAGAGGATTGTAAAAATGGACGAGTCACGTAAGCCATTTTGAGGGGTCGCTGTCGTCACATACCCCATAAGTGGTATCAACCCTCCAATGATGTAAGAAAAAGCGATATTCATGGCACTTCTTCGAGCCCTAAGCGTATCGGGCTGTTCAAGCCCTAATTCGAATCTCATCATGAAGTCAACCCACTTATTTTCATCCTTCGCTATCTCATCGGCGACGATATCCTGGGTCTGCTTAGATAGTCCATACTCTGCAAAAACATCCCTAACCTCCTGTTTTTCATGCTCATACAGCTCCTTTATCTCTCTTTTTTCACGGGCAAGTTCAGCGTAATAGTGTTCTTCTTCCGTTTTAGCCGCTAAAAATCCACCAAGGCCCATGGCAATCGATCCTGCGCATATTTCGGCAATGCCGGCAGTAATAATAATGCCATTGGTAGCAACAGCGCCACTAATGCCAGCAGTAAGTGCAAAAGGTACAGTAATGCCATCAGAAAGGCCTATGATAACATCACGTACAAATGCCGGTTGCCTAAAGTGCTTTTCCTGATGCATGCGCTAAATTTAAAACTGCCCCCATGTTAGTCAAAAATAGTTTAATGCCTATTGCAAGTAATACTATGCCAAATACTTTGCGTAAAATAATAATTCCGCCCGGGCCTAAAATCTTTTCGAGATACTTTGTGTTCCGTAGAACGATGAAAATAAAAACAAGGTTTATAAGAATTGCTGCAATAATACTTTCCGTTGCAAACTCAGCTTTAATTGAGAGTAGGGTAGTGAGGGTGCCTGTTCCGGCAATAAGCGGAAAAGCAATAGGTACAACCGATACTGCCGATGTAGTTTCTTCTTTGGATAACTTTATTCCCAATACCATTTCGATACCGATAAAGAAAATAACGAGTGCGCCAGCTAATGCAAAGGAGTGAATATCCAGACCGATAAGACTGAGGATAGACTCACCCATAAAAAGAAAAACCAACATAATTGCACCTGAAACCAAAGTAGCCTTAGTGGCATTTATTTCGCCCATTCGATTACCTAAGTCAATAACAACAGGTATTGCACCGAGTATATCAATTACCGCAAACAATATCATGCTTGCGCTGGCTATCTGCTTAATATCGAAAATCAATACAAAAGGTTTTGCGGTAAAATTAACAATTTTTACCCTTTGTAAATATGAAGTATATCACATTCTGGTTATTACTGAACCCTAACTACTTTGTACCGCGATGTATGAGCGCTGAAATAGCCTAATGCATTATTCGAAATATTCGACACCGGGTTTGAAGGCGTAACGTTAGTAGACCCTGATGCCTCACCAAGGGTAGAGAGGTATTGATACGCACCTTTATCAATACATTGCATTTCTATTTTTATACTATCGTTAAGTAATGCCGGATGACCTTCTGAACGAACAGGATAATAGATCATTTTACCGCTTGAGAACTGATCATCAAATGTCATGACATTTGTAAGCAACGTATCATTCAATGTTTCGATAAATCTGAAATAATTCATTGAATTGCCCGGATCCTGAAATTCAGCCAAAGGCGTATAGACAGTGTCTGGTGGTCCACCTCTGCTGAAAAAACTTAAATGCGCATAAATGTAAAGTGTATCGAATTTAATTGGCTGTGGCATAGTGCTAACAGATTGATAGGTCTGTCCATTTGCATTTACAGTGAGTGTATACGTTCTACCCGGTACGCCAACTATTTTCTTTGTGTCATATGTTCCCGCGGTTGTTGTTTCTACCAATGTATCTGTAGTACCAGCATTATCTGCAATTGTGACAAAAGCACCATCAATTGGAGGAAAGGTATTAGGATCACTGAAATTAACTGTTTGGCTTAGCGTAACTGAATAAGGCCCCGGCTGATCGTTAATGTTGCCCACAATTATTATTGCAGGATTTACAGAGTTCAAATCAATATTTATAACCTTTTGGCAAGAAGAAATAATTGCAACTACTCCTAACAAGGCTATGTATAATCTATACTTTCTCATAGTATCAGAACTTAAAATTATAAGAGACTGAAGGAATAATACCGAACAATGAAGTCAGCAAAGCCTGCGTTTCCTGAGGGTTATTCGGGTTTTGCTGAAACGTAATTGTATAAGCATTCCATCTGTCGTATACATTGTAAACCGAGAAAGCCCATTCACCCTGGAAACGGCCATGTTTCTTACACTCAAGCGTAGCACCAATATCCATTCTGTCATAATCAGGCATGCGATATCCGTTGCGTGATGTGTAGTAGTAATAAATATTACCATCTACTTCGTACTTGCCACTTGGGAAGGTAACCGGATAACCGGTGTTATATACCCATGTTGC
>Ga0210386_10004100_pt1 | contig 12108 bp, 10 predicted proteins | sample IncBWH32OmetaG_FD_160091 | JGI IMG/M metagenome (GOLD analysis project Ga0210386, IMG submission 160091) | Forest soil microbial communities from Barre Woods Harvard Forest LTER site, Petersham, Massachusetts, United States - Inc-BW-H-32-O ... | reverse complement strand
ATGCGGTTCCAGTCACCGGCGCCGTAGATCGCTTGCAGCGTATCCATCGAGATGTTCTGCATGTCGGCGACCCCCAGGTCTGGGTTGCCGGCGCAATTGCGCAATATGCCGGGGTGATGCCGTAATTGGTCGCCCCACCCGTATCATTGGGATCGTCGGTGGATCCTCCTTCCTGCCGCAAGGTGAACGCCGGCGAGGCGGGGAAGGTATCAGCCGCGGACGGGCGCTATGTTGGTCCGATGTTAGCATGAACCAAACGATCAGTGCGGTGACGTCGTCAAGCGATTTCATTGCGGCCCCGCGTGATATCGCCCTCGACCGGGCGTGACGTTGCCGGCGGTGGCATGTGTTGCGACACTTGGCGCGGTCACGGAGGTTTCCGCATGCGCATCGTGCTCATCGGCGTGTCGCATTGGCACGTCCCGTTCTATCTGGACCCGTGCCTGGCGTTACCGGGTGTGGCGGTGGTGGGTGTCAGCGATGCCGCCATCGACCGTGCGGAGCCGATCGCCACGCAGGCTGGCTGTCCCGCCTTTGCTGACTACCGCGAGATGTGCGCGCGGCTGCGGCCGGATTTCGCCTTCGCGCTGGGCCGGCATTGTGACATGGCAGAGTTGGGGCGATTCCTGATCGAGGCGCGGATCCCCTTTGCCATGGAGAAGCCTTGCGGCATCGCGCTGGCCGAGGTTGCAGACCTCGCCGAGCGCGCCCGCGCCGCCGGCGTGTTCGCGGCCATTCCGTTCGTGTTCCGATATTGCGCGCTGGTGGACGCCGTGCGCGAGCTGGCGGCAGGGGAGGCGCTGCAATATCTCAGCTTCAAGTTCATTGGCGGATTGGTCGAGCGCTATCGCGAGGCGCGCTGCGACTGGATGCTGGATCGGGCGACCGCGGGCGGCGGGCCGTTGATCAATCTTGGTGTGCATTTCCTCGATCTGTGCCGCGTGTTGCTGCCAGGCGTCCAGTTGGATGTGGCGGGCGCAGTGATGTCGAACGCCAATGCCGGGTTGTCGATCGAGGATCACGCCGTGGTGACGCTGCGCGGTGGCGGCGCGACCTGTCTGGTCGAGACCGGTTATCTGTATCCGGCACCGCATTCGGTGTTCGACCTGCATTACAGCATCCGCACCAGCGGCCATTACTTCGCCGCGCGCGATGCCACGCTGCTGGAGATCAGCGACAACGCCCGTCATCGCACCACACGTGAGATGGTGCTGATCAATGCACCCCTCTACCCGACATTCGTTGCCGATAGTTTGCGCCGGCTGGAACTTGGTGAGGCGCCGATCGCCAATTTGGATGACATGGCGGAGGCGATGCGTCTGGTGGAGGCCGCCTACGCTGCTTCACCCCTCTGAGCGCGATGACAGCTCCGGTGGCTGGGGATCGGTCAGCGCCAGCGTAACAGTCGCCGTTCGAGGTGCGTGAGCAATGTGGCGACCGTCAGGCCCAACAGCGATAATACGGTGATGCCCGCCAGGAGGTTGCCCGTATCATAGAGATTCCCCGCCGCCAGCACGAACGCGCCAATGCCGCGATCTGCGCCGATCATTTCCGCCGCCACCAACAGGATGATCGCGATCGAACTGGTCACGCGAAATCCACTCAGCAGTGCCGGCAGTGCACCCGGCAGCACGATCTTGCGCACGACCGAGGCATACGACAGGCCGAAGCTCTGCCCCATGCGGATCAATCCACGTGGCACATTGTCCACCCCGCCCACCGTCGCGATGACCGTGGGGAAGAATACACCAAAGGCAATGGTGATGATCTTCGATCCCTCGCCGATGCCGAACCAGATGATGAATAGTGGCACCAGGGCGATCTTCGGGATTGGAAACATCGCCGAGACGATTGCCATGCCCGACGAGCGCGCGATCGACCACAGGCCGAGTGCAAGCCCGATCGCGATGCCGAACACCGTGCCGATCGTCCAGCCGATGGCAAGGCGCGCCAGCGAGGCGGACAGATGCCGCCATAGTTCGCCACTCATCGTCAGTTGATACAGCGCGGTGGCAATTGTCACAGGTGCGGGCAGGAACAGGCTGTGGATCAGGCCCGCCGAGCACCCGGCTTGCCACAGGCCGATCACCCCAACCAGCGTCGCCGCACCAGCCAGCGCGTGTTCGCGCGGCACGAAACCGCCGCCACGAAACGGCACGGGCCCATCGATCCGCCGCATCGATGACCTCACGCGGCGCCCCGCGCGGAGCTGGGACAGCCCACGCTAGAAGGTTTCGCCAGTTCCATGATCATGCCTTTCGCTCTCGTCTGCCGTGGCGCGTTCATCCCGCGCGCCAGGCCGTGGATGAGGTCACGCACCGTATCGATCCGTACGAGTTTCGATCTCACGCGCCGCCGCCGCCGCGTCGTCACGGATCATCTGCCATAGCGTCGCCTCCATCGCGCTCAGGTCAGCGTCGGTCGCCGCGCGTCCGGCCAGCGGCCGATCGATGCGCAGCATGGCACGCACACGCCCTGGACGGCGTGACAGCACGACGATCTGGTGACCAACGCGCACGGCTTCGGCCAGGTTGTGCGTGACATAGACGGTGGTGGTGTTGGCACGCTCGATCAGCGCGGTGAATTCATCCAGCAGCAGGTCGCGCGTCTGCGCATCCAGGGCCGACAGCGGCTCGTCCAGCAGCAGACAGGCCGGCCGCACGGCAAGCGCGCGGGCGATGCCGACGCGCTGGCGCATGCCGCCTGATAATTGCCGTGGCCAGGCCTGAGCAAACTCGCTCAGACCCGTCAGTGCCAGCACCTCGGCCACCCGTGCGGCGCACGCGGCCTTCGGTAAGCGATCTTCCAGCACCAGCGCCACATTGTCGGCCACGCTGCGCCATGGCAACAGGGCGAAGTCCTGGAACACATAGGTCAGCGGGTTCAGGCAGTCATCGGCGATTGCCCCTTCGCAGCGCACCGTGCCGCCGCTTGGGGCCAGCAATCCCCCCATGATGCCGAGTAATGTCGACTTGCCGCAGCCGGAGGGGCCGACCAGCACGAGCACCTGCCCTGGTTCTGCTGTCAGATCGATCCCGTCCAGCACGTTCAGGTCGCGATAGGCATGGCGCACACCCGACAGCACAAGCCGCAGGCCAGGCATCAGCGTGCGGGCAGGAAGCTGGTATCGATCAACTTGGTTGGATCGATCTGCGCCTTCACCAGACCCTGCTGCTGGAACCAGCGGAACTGGGCGATGATGTCGGCGACGTCGAGGGCGCCGCCCGGATCATAGTAGCCGATCCCATTCAGGATCTTGCTGCGTGCCGCTGGATCACCGGTGAACACGTATTTGGTCAGCAGCGGGATCATCGCATCGGTCTTGGCATCGACGATGGGTCGCCCTTGCGCATCCAGACGCAGGAAGGCATCACGGTAGTCGGCCACGCCCTGTTGATAGCCACGTGCGAAGCCGCGCAGCGTGGCGGCGCGCCGGGCGATCATCGTCGCGGTCGTGAACAAGGCGGTGATCTGGTACGGCACGATGTCGCCGACCCAGCCGATGATATGCGCCTGGCCCGACGTGGACAGCGGTTTGGCCATCGACGCAATGGCGATCGTCGCATCCACCTGGCCGGTCTGCACCGCTGCGATCATGTTCGGCACCTGCTGCACCGGCCGCAGCGTGACCGTCGACAGGTCGAAGCCTTTGGCCTGGGCGATGCGCCCCAGCATGTAATGGAACGAGGATCCGTATTGCGTGATGGCAAAGCTGTGGCCGCCCAACTTGTCGGGGGAGGTCAGTCCGGCCTCGAAGGCCTGGTTCGACACCAAGATCGCCGACCCCTCGTAGCCGCGCTGCTCATGCAACGCACCACCGATCACCTTCAGCGTCCCCGTTGCCGCGAGGTTGAAAAACCCGCCGGTCAGCGCGGTGACGCCGACATCGATATCCCCCGCCACCGCTGCGGCGGCGATTGGCTGTGCCGCCTCGAAGAAGCGGAACGTCAGATCGACGCCGTTCTGGGCGAAGTATCCGCGTTCCTGCGCGATGTAGAACGGCGCCGGAGACAGCGTGTGCAGCAGCCCCAGGCGCAACGGCGGGGCGGCGCGCAGGCCAGGGGATAAGATGGGGGACACGAAAGCGGCGCCGAACGCCCCGAGGGCGGCGCGGCGGCCTAACAATATCCTGTTCATCGCGCCGTCCTAGCGGCGTAGCGGCAGCGTGCCAAGCAGGCCGACGATGCCGCCTGCCATGAGGTAGAACGCCGGGATGAGGTTGCTGCCTGTGACGGCGATCAGCCAGGTGATGATCAGCGCCGCCGTGCCGCCGAACACGGATACGGCAATATTGTCCGACAGACCCAGCCCGGTCGCCAGCGCACGGTTGGGGAACATGTCGCCGATGCCGGTCAGGATCGGGCCCTGATACAGTGCGATAACGACCCCGAACACCACCTGATAGACCAGCAGGGACGACAAGCTGGGTTCCGCGTTTATGTAGCGGAACATCGGCCAGGCGAGGACGATCAGCAATGTCGGGGCGAGGCGCAGGAACACGCGAGGGCCGAAACGATCGACGAAATGTCCCACCACCGGGATCAACACCCCGGCGGTGACCGTGCCCACCATTGTCGCGGTGAAGCCGGCTGTCTGCGGCAGATGCAGCGTCCGCACCGCATAGACAGGTGTGTAGACCAGCAGCACGTAGGTGCAGATGGTCGACAGCGTGATCAGCGCGCCGCTGGCAAACGCCTCGCGCGGGTACTTGTTGATCACGTCGCGGAATGGCGTCGCGTGGCGATCATGCGTCCGCCGGTGTTCCGGCGGATCGGCGATGCGGGTGCGTAGTAGGTAGCCCACCGGGCCGATCAGCAGGCCGAACAGGAACGGCACCCGCCATCCCCAGACTTCCAGCTCCTGTGGCCCGAAGCCGCGCGTGACCAGTGTACCGACCGCGAGGCCCAGCGCGATGAACAACGAGGAGGATGCATAGACCCAACTGACGTAGAACCCCGAACGGCCGGGTGGGGCGTATTCGCGCATGAAGGCGGTCGCGTTGCCCATCTCGCCGCCGGTGGAGAAGCCTTGCATCAAGCGCGCCAGCATCAGCAGCAGGGGCGCCGCGAGACCAATCTGTCCGTAGGTCGGCATCAGCGCGATCATCGCGGTGCCGATGCACATCAGCAGGATGGTGAGCGACAGCGCCGCCTTGCGGCCCATGCGGTCGGAATACATCCCCAGCAGCGTGCCGCCGAGCGGGCGCATGAAGAAGCCGACCGCGAAGGTGCCGAGCGACAGCAGCAGTGATGTGAGCGGATTGCTGACAGGGAAGAACAATTTCGCGATGACACCGGCGAAGACGCCGTACAGCATGAAATTGTACCATTCGAGACCATTGCCGATCACCGCGGTCAGCACCGCGATCGGCCCGCTGGCCGCGATCGCACGCGTGGCGACTGCCGCACGTTGTTGCATGGCCCCACTACTCCCGAACATCGCGCGGGAAGCGAAGCAGAAAGTGCGTCGGGCGGGAAGGGCAGGGGTGCGCATCACGGTCGGGTTTGCCCGGCCGTGACCGCCAGCGCGTGATTGAATGCACTATGGGACGGATCGCTACGTCGCGACCTGCATCTCGCCCAGATACGCCTCGCGGATCAACGGATTCTGCCGCAGCTCCTGCGCCGGACCGGACAGCACCACCTGGCCGGTCTGCAGCACATAAGCTCGATGCGCGATCGACAGGGCCATATTAGCGTTCTGTTCCACCATAAAAATGGTGGTGCCCTGCCTGTTGATCTCCTGGATGATATCGAACACCTGCTCGACGAAGATCGGCGACAGGCCCATCGATGGCTCATCCATGCAGATCAGCCGTGGCCGCGCCATCAGCGCGCGTCCCATCGCCACCATCTGCTGCTCGCCGCCCGACAGGGTGCCGGCGATTTGGTCCCGCCGCTCCTTCACACGCGGAAACAGCGAATAGACCCGTTCCAGGTCTTGATCGAATTCCGGCCCGTGCTTGCGCAGATAGGCCCCCATTTCCAGGTTCTCGAACACGGTCATGCGCGGGAACAGGCGGCGCGCCTCCAGCACCGGGGCGATGCCGCGGCGCACGCGGTCGGCGGTTGGCAGCTTGCCGATCGGCTGGCCATCGAAGAGCACCTCGCCGCGGGTTGGCCGCACCACGCCCATGATGGTCTTCATCGTGGTGGACTTGCCGCTGGCATTGCCGCCGAGCAGGGCGATGATCTCACCCTTCTCAATCGAGTAGTTCACATTCTTCAGGACGTGCAGATCGCCGTAATAAGTATCGACGTTCTTGAATTCCAGCAGCATGTCAGGCCACTCCCGCGGCCGCGGCCTGGGTATTGCGGCCGAGATAAGCGCGCAGCACCTCCTCGTCTTTGCGCACTTCGTCCGGCTTGCCGACGGCGATGACGTCGCCATGATCAAGCACGTACACGGTGTCTGCCAGACGCGTAACCACGTCCAGCTTGTGTTCGATCAACAGCACGGTCAGCCCCAAATCGTTCAGGCTCTTGATCTGCTCGGCCAGCTCCAGCGTCTCCGCCGGATTCATGCCCGCCGTCGGCTCATCCAGCAGCAGGATGCGCGGGCGGGATGCCAAGGCGCGCGCGATTTCGATACGCCGTCGGTTCGCATAGGATAACCCCGCGACCATCTGCTCGACACGCGGCACCAGGCGATTGCCGAAGATCGAGAAGATCTCCATCGCCCATTCGCGCGCAGCCTTCTCCTCGGCGTGCGTCGAGGGCGGTCGCAGGATGGCCTGCAGCACCCCGGTCTTCAGGCGCGAATGCTGGCCGATCAACGCATTGCTCATCACCGTCAGGTTGGTGAACAACCGCAGATTTTGGAACGTGCGCGCGATACCCTTTTCCAGGATTTCGTGCGATTGCAGTCCGACCATCTCCTCGCCGTGGAAGCGGATCGAGCCGCCATCGGTTTCAACCAGTCCGGTGATGGCATTGAACAATGTCGACTTGCCGGACCCGTTCGGCCCGATCACCGCGACCACACCGCCAGTGGGTACCGTGATGTCCACCTTGTTCAACGCGACTAGCCCACCGAAGCGCACGGTGACGCCCTTGATCTCAAGCGCCGCGGCACCGGTACGAACCTCGCCACCCAACCCCTGCAGCTTCAGATCCTTGAACCCACCGCGGCGTATTTCAGCGTGCTGCTGGTCGAAGGTCAGTGCCTTCTGTTGCCGCACCGCCGGGATCAAACCCTGTCGTCGGAACAGCATCATGAACACCAGGATCAGGCCGAAGATCAGCTCGATCGACTGCACGAAGTCGGCCTTCTGCAACACCGTGCTGCCAACCGCGCGCCCCAGCATGTGCGTCCATTCGGTCAGGTCCTGCAGCCACCAGGATTGTAGCAGTTGCAGGATGAACGCGCCCAGCACCACACCCCAGACGCTGCCGATGCCGCCGAACACCACCATGACCAGGATCATGACAGAGACCGGGAAGCCGAACATTTCCGGTGTCGCCGTCTGCAGTTTCGCGACGTAGAACACGCCGGTCATGCCGCCGAACGCCGCGCCGATCGCGAAGGCCAGCAGCTTGAACTTGGTGCGATTGACTCCCATCGCGCCCGCGGCGATTTCGTCCTCGCGGATCGCCATCCAGGCGCGACCGATGCGGGAGTCACGCAATCGGATGGAGATGAAAATCAGCATCGCCACCATCAGAATCGCAACATAATAATACGGTGTAGAATCGACCCCGAAACTCCATCCAAACAGACGTGGTGCGGCAACGCCGTTTAACCCAGCAGCACCGTTGGTTAGGCCGTCCCAATTGCGCACGACGATCGGCACGATCTCGCCAAAGCCCAATGTGACAATCGCCAGATAGTCGCCCTTCAGCCGCAGCGTGGGGGCGCCGAACAGCACGCCACAGAACGCCGCCAACGCCGCCGCGAGCGGCAGCCCTAGCCAGAACGACAGTGTGAAGTGCACCACCATGCCCGTGCCGACATCCGCCGGGACCGGTGTGGCGAGGCCCAGGGTCTGGAAAATATCCCAGAACGGCCCCCAGGCCGGCTGCAACTGGAACGCCGTGAGGACGCCATAGGTGTAGGCACCGATCGCGAAGAACGCGGCATAACCCAGATCAAGCAGACCAGCGAAGCCGACAACGATGTTGAGGCCGAGCGCCAGCGTGGCATAGGCCGCGGCGTTCGCCATGCTGTCGATATCGGCGTCGTTGCTGTCGATGTAGAGTGGGAATGCCAGGGCAAAGGCGATCAGCAGGGCGAGGCCCAACTGACGGCGTCGTGCCTCGGGGATCCAAGCGATCGGCCGCATCAGCAATGATGGGGCGGCCGCGGTGGTGGTGGTTGCGCCATTGGCCATGTTGGTCGCCCTCAGGATTTGGTCGGTGCGACGCGGCCGAACAGGCCGCTGGGCTTGAATACGAGCACCAGGACCAGGATCGAGAAGATGATCACGTCGGTCCATGCGGTGGCGATGAACTGCCCGCTCATGGCTTCAATCAGGCCGATCAGCACGCCGCCTACCATGGCGCCCGGCACATTGCCGATACCGCCCAGCACGGCGGCGGTGAACGCGCGAAGCCCTGCGGTGAAGCCGATGATGAAACTGGTGAAGTTGTAGTACAGGCCGAAGATGAGGCCGCCGGCTCCGGCCAGCGCCGAGCCGAGGAAGAAGGCCATCATAATGACCTTGTCAACTTCCACGCCCATCATCCGCGCCGCTTCCTGGTCTTGCGCGGTGGCACGCATCGCCTTGCCCAGACGGGAGCGTTGCACGAAGTAGTACAGGCCCAGCATCAGCAGGAGGGCGATGATCCAGATCAATACGACGCGGAAATCCAGCGTCGCCTCACCGAGATGCCAGCGGATCGTCGGCAACGGATTCGGAAAGTTTTTCGAATCCGCGCCGACGGTCAGCAGGACGATGTTGAACAGGATGTATGACACACCGATCGAGGTGATCATCGCGGCTGGTCCCTTGACGTTACGCAAGGGACGCAGGGTTATCCGCTCGACCACCACGCCGAGCCCGCCGCAAAACAGCATGGTGACCGCGAAGGCCACCAGCAGCACACCGGCGAGCGGCAATCCGGTCAGGATCACATCCTGACCGGACAGCCCAAACATCTGCAGCGTCCACATGGCGACAAAGCTGCCGATCATGAAGACGTTGAAGTGCGAGAAATTGATCAGCTCCAGGATGCCGTAAACCAGCGTGAAGCCAAGCGCGAGCAAGGCGTACATCGCGCCCAGGCTCAGCCCGTTGATGGTCTGCTGCAGCAGGAGATCAGTGAATGTCATAGCCGTGCTACTCTACGCCGCGATCAGGACTGCGGCGCGACTTCGAGGTACTTGTACTGCGCCGATGGATCATCCAGCGGCTTGGTCGTGTCCTTGGTGATCTGGAACACGCTAACGGTGCGATCCGCCAGGTCGCCATTGGCATCGAACGACACCACGCCCTGAATGGTCGGCACCTTGGAGGTCAGCAGCGCCGCCTGCACCGCTTCGCGGGTGACCGGCTTGCCACTGGCGGCAATCCGCTTGACCGCATCGATGAGCACCAGCGCCGCGTCATATGCCGTAATGCAGTAATCGTCTGGGACCATGCCGAACTGACCCTTGTAGGCCGCGACGAACTGCGCGGCTTTGTTGTCCTCGGTCAGATGCGGCGCGGCGATCGTCGAGTACCACCCCTCCACCGCCGGGAAACCACCGCCGGTCAGGAAGTCGGCACCATAAGTCCCGTCTGGCCCGCCCCGGATCATCTTCGGCATAATATCATAGGATTGCTTGGCGAGCTTCACGCCGGCCTGCGACACACCGCCGTAATAGATCGAATCCGGATTGAGCGACTTGATCTTGGTCAGGATCGCCGTGTAATCGGCGGCCTTCGGATCCAGCCGGTCACGGCCAATTACCTTGAGGCCCTTCTTTTCAGCTTCGGCCTGGAAAGTATCGGCGACGCCGACGCCGAACGCGCCACTGTCATCAAGGATGTAGACCGACTTCACCTTCAGCTTCTCGGCGTAGAAGTTCGCCATGTTCGGACCTTGATAGGCGTCCGTCGTGACGGTACGGAAGTAGATCGCCTTGCCCGCCGGGCGGAACTGCGCGGCGAATTTCGGATTGGTGATGTCGGGATTGGTCGACGACATGGTGATCGTTGCCAGGTTGCCCTGGCTGAGGATTGGTGTCATCGCCTTGCCGGCGCCGCTCATTTCGGGGCCGAGGGCAGCGACCACTTCCTTGTCCGCAACCATGCGGCGGGCATTGGTGGCGGCCTGTGCCGGATCATACTGGCCAGCGGTCGCCGTGCCGTCGTCCAGCATCAGCAGGTCGAACTGGTAGCCAGGCACTGCATTGGCTTGGTTCGCCGCATCGAACGCCATGGTGATCGCATTCTTCACCCGGATGGCACTTTGGGCATCGGCGCCGGTCAGCGACAGATCGACACCGATCTTCACGACCTTAGCGGCCGCGAACGCTGGGCTCAGGCGCGCGGCCCCGAGTCCGGCGGCCAGAGCCGTGGTGGCAAATAGTTGGGCGGCTGCCCGACGAGTGAACATTCTTTAGGTCTCCCTTGACCGTTGATGGTGCGGCGGACGTACGTGAAGCAAACCGCAGGCCAGAGCTTTGTGCTCAATTGTGGACGTTTGCACTCCCCCGGCGCCGAGGCGCTCACAAGTCTGTTTACCAGTCTCTTCCGGCCGCTGTCACCGGCGGAAGCGCAAATCGAGGCCGCGCGCGCGCCATCCGACCTCAATTGTGTCCAGATCGACAACGCCGGACGGATTGTCCCGCCGTGGCGACAGGGCCAGCCGGGGTGCGCCTTGCTCCCACCACAGCTCCAGGAGCCGATCCAATTCCGCCAGCGGATCGGGGTGATCGTCTACCCGCAGATCCAGATCGGGGAAGTCCTCGGTGGTGATCAGGCGCATCGCGGCGGACTGGCGGCCCCGCCGATCGCCGCCGGCCGCCTCACCCGCCAGCATCGCCATCATTAGCTTTTCCGGCAGCGAGGCCGCCGGGCGGACCTGGAATGTTGCCAGCGTTTCAGCAATCACCGCCTCCCCGGCGAGCATATTGCCCGCGACGCTGACACCCTCGGCCGCGACGCTGCCGCACCATTCCACGCAGTTCCGCCCGGTCCAGGCGGCGGTGCGGCCGTGCCGATCCACCGCATGGACCTGGCGCAGCCCGCTGCCGGCATCGCCCGCCAGAGCGCCCTCGATGGCGGAGGCCGGGTCCAGGCCACGCGCCAGCCCGTCCAACACGGCCGGGCCGAGGTATCGATTGGTCATCGATTGCGTCGATACGGCGCCCACGCCGGCGCGCACGAACGGGCAATACGCGCCCACCGCGAAGGCCCTTGTCGTGACGGCGACCGCGAAGGCTCCGGTGGCGGGGTCATGGGTGACGATGGACCAGGTCATCCCGCGGCTCCTGTCTCAAGTCCCAGATAGATGCGTTGCACGTCCACGTCGTCCGCAAGCTGCTGCGCTGGACCTTGGAGCACGGTGCGGCCGGTTTGCAGGACGTAGGCGTAATCCGCCACTTCCAGTGCCAGCTCAACTGCCTGTTCTGCGAGCAACAAGGTGAGACCCTGCCCGCGCAGGCGGCGGAGGGTCTCGTACAGGCTTTCCACCACCGCCGGCGCCAAGCCAAGGCTGGGCTCGTCCAGCATCAACAGCCGCGGATCGCTCATCAGCGCGCGTCCTGTGGCCAGCATCTGCCGCTCGCCGCCGGACAGCGTGCCGGCGCGCTGGCGGCGCCGCTCGGCCAGGCGGGGGAACAAGGTGTACACGCGCTCGAGCAGTGCCGGAATCCGGCCTCGGTCCTTGAGTACCGTGGCACCCAGCCTCAGGTTCTGCTCGACGGTCTGCTGCACGAACAATCGCCACCCCTCCGGCGACAACGCCAGCCCACGCGCGACGATCGCATAGGCGGGCTGACCCGCGATCGGCACCCCGGAGAAATCAATTGCTCCGCCCGCCGGTGGCACCAGGCCGGCGATCGCGTTGAACGTGGTCGTCTTGCCGGCGCCGTTGGACCCCAGCAGTGCCACCACGCCGCCTTCCGGCACCTCGAGCGAGACATCCGCCACGCCGACCAGATCACCGTAGCGCACTATCAGAT
>Ga0210386_10004098_pt1 | contig 12108 bp, 7 predicted proteins | sample IncBWH32OmetaG_FD_160091 | JGI IMG/M metagenome (GOLD analysis project Ga0210386, IMG submission 160091) | Forest soil microbial communities from Barre Woods Harvard Forest LTER site, Petersham, Massachusetts, United States - Inc-BW-H-32-O ... | reverse complement strand
CATTGGTTTTCACCGCGCCGAGCAGGACCGGTTTGTCGGCCGGGCGGCCACGGCCGATCACCCGGCCCAGGGCCTGTGCCTCGATCGGGTCACCGAGCACCGTGCCGGTGCCGTGGGCTTCGACGTAGTCGATGGTGCGCGGGTTGATGCCGGCGTCCTTGTAGGCCCGCCGTAGCACATCGGCCTGCGCATCCGGGTTCGGCGCGATCAAACCGTTGGACCGGCCGTCGTGGTTAACCGCGCTGCCGGCGATCACCGCGAGGATCTGGTCGCCGTCGCGGCGCGCGTCGTCGACCCGCTTGAGCACCAGCATGGCGCCGCCCTCGGAGCGGGTGTAGCCGTCCGCGTCCGACGAGAACGACTTGATCCGGCCGTCGGGCGCGAGCACCTGGCCGATCTCGTCGAAACCGAGCGTCACCACCGGGGTGATCAACGCGTTGACGCCGCCGGCGAGGGCCGTGTCACACTCGCCGCTGCGCAGCGCCTGCACCGCCTGGTGAGTCGCAACCAGCGAGCTCGAGCAGGCGGTGTCGACCGCCACCGACGGGCCGTGGAAGTCGAAGAAGTACGAGACCCGGTTGGCCACAATCGAACTCGCCGTACCGGTGATCGCGTAGGGGTGGGCGACGGTCGGGTCGGACATCGCCAGGTAGCTGTAGTCCATGACGGATGTGCCGACGAACACGCCGACGGATTCGCCGCGCAGGCTGGACGCCGGGATGCGCGCGTGCTCAAGCGCCTCCCAGGTCAGCTCCAGCGTCATCCGCTGTTGCGGGTCGACGTTGTCGGCTTCGGTCTTGGACAGCGCGAAGAACTCGGAGTCGAAGCCCTTGATGTCTTTGAGGTAGCCACCGCGGGTCCGGGCCTTCGTGATGAGCTCGGCCAACCGCGGCTCTTCCATGAACTCCGACCAGCGGCCCTCGGGCAGATCGGTGATGGCGTCACGACCCTCCAGCAGCGCCTGCCAGGTCTCCTCGGGGGTGTTCATGTCGCCCGGCAACCGGGTGGCCAGGCCCACCACGGCGATGTCGACCCGCTCGACCGGTCCGCTGCGCGTCCAGTCGGTCTCGTCGACAGTCGAGTCGTCCTCGGGATCGCCCTCGACGATCCAGGTGGCCAGCGACTCGATGGTCGGATGCTCGAAGGCGGCCGCGATCGACACCGTGACCCCGGTGCGATCCTCGATGTCGGCGGCCATCGCCACCGCGTCGCGCGAAGCCAGACCCAGTTCCACCATCGGCGTGACTTCGTCGATGCTGTCGGGCGACTGCCCGACGGCGTTGGCGATCCAGTCGCGCAGCCACTGCCGCACCTCGGCGACGGTCATGTCCGTCCGGGCGGGTTTGGCAGCGCCTTCGGCGCTCATGCGCCGCTCCTCCTCATCGCTGCGCTCTGCATCGTCGCCGGCGGCAGATGGTTGGGAATCGGTATCTGTGTCAGTCATTTCGCGGTCAGTCCGCCTCGTCGGGGAAGGAGTTTGCGGACGCCGTGCCTCTGCGCAGGCTGCCGTCCAGGTAGGCGGTGCGGCAGGCGCGACGCCCGATCTTTCCGCTGGAGGTCCGCGGAATCGCTCCGGACGACACCAGCAGGACATCGCGGACGGTCACCCCGTGCCTCACCGCGATGGCCGTCCGGATGTCGTCGGCGATCGGCTGATGGTCGAGCTTGTGCGTACCGGTGGCTCGCTCGCTGACGATCACCAGCTGCTCGGAGGTGTCGTCCGGGTCGTATTTCAGGCCGGCGTGCGGGTTGTCGAACACCTCGGCGGGCAGCTGGTTCAACGGCACCGAGAAGGCGGCCACGTAGCCGGTTCGCAACGCCCGGCTGGATTCCTGCGCCGAGTACTCGAGGTCCTGCGGGTAGTGGTTGCGGCCGTCGATGATGATGAGGTCCTTCACCCGGCCGGTGATGTAGAGGTCGCCGTCGTGGTACGCGCCGTAGTCGCCGGTGCGCACCCACAGCCCGTCGTCCGGCGCTCCCTCGGCATGCGACGGGTTGGTCCGCGACTTGAGGATGTTCTTGAAAACCTCGGAGGTCTCTTCCTCCCGGTTCCAATAGCCGGCACCCATGTTGTTGCCGTGCAGCCAGACCTCGCCGATTTGTCCATCGGGCAGCTCGCTGGCCGTCTCGACGTCGACGATCGTCGTCCATTGGTCCACACCGATCTTGCCGGCAGAGGCCTGCGCAACGCCGTTCTCTGCGTCGGCGGCGACCTCGACGAACCGCTTGCTGTTCAGCGCTTCCCGCTCGACGTAAACGATCTTCGGCTTGTCCGCCATCGGGGTGGTCGAGACGAACAGCGTCGCCTCGGCCAGGCCGTAGGACGGCTTGATCGCTCTCTCCTGGAAACCGTAAGGCCCGAACGCATCGTTGAACTTGCGGATCGATGACGCCGAGACCGGCTCGCTGCCGTTGAGGATGCACTTGACTCTGCTCAGGTCGAGCGACTCACCATCCTTGGGCAAGCCACGCAGCGCGGCGTGTTCGAATGCGAAGTTGGGGGCGGCGGAGACGGCCCCGCCGGCGTCGCCTTCCTTGCCGGCGAGCTCACGTATCCACCGGATGGGGCGGCGCACGAACGCGGCGGGCGTCATGAAGGTGTTCGGGTAACCGATCACCGAGGACAGCAGGATAGTGATCAGGCCCATATCGTGGAAGAAGGGCAGCCAGGAGACGCCGAAATCGCCTTCCTGACCTTCCAGCGCGTGAATCACCTGGACCACGTTGGTGGGCAGGTTCAGATGAGTGATCATGACGCCGGTGGGGGTGCGGGTGGAGCCGGAGGTGTACTGCAGGTAGGCGACGGTGTCAGGGGAGGCCGGCACAAGCTCCCACGTCGAACCGACATCTGCGGGGACCGCGTCGACGGCGATGACGCGCGGCCGCTCCTTGGCCGGGCGGCTGCGGAAGAACTTGCGAACGCCCTCGGCGGAATCGCTGGTGGTCAGAATCGCCGACGGCTCGCAGTCGTCGAGCACCGCGTGCAGCCGGCCGACGTGGCCGGGCTCGGCCGGGTCGAACAGCGGTACCGCGATCCGGCCGGCGTACAGCGTCCCGAAGAAGGCGACCAGGTAGTCCAGGTTCTGTGGGCACAGGATCGCGACGCGATCGCCCGGCTGGGTGACCTGCTGCAGCCGGGCGCCGACCGCCCGGTTGCGGTTGCCGAACTCGGCCCAGGAAATGTCGCGAGCGATACCGTCGCGTTCGGTGGAGTAGTCCAGGAAGCGGTACGCCAGCTTGTCCCCGCGCACCTTCGTCCATTTCTCGACGTGACGAACCAGGTCGGTGTTCTCCGGAAACCTGATCTTGCCGTTCACGATGAACGGGTTGTGGTACGGCACGCCACTCTCCTGTCACACAGTTCTGAGTCGGGTCACATCCGTATGGGCTGCACCGACGGTTACGTCTGGCGCGGTCGGCCAGCGGAACGTCGCGCAATCCGCCTGCTGTGCAATCCGCAACGCATCGACGCGCTAGGCCGACCACAGCTGTTCTTAAATTCTTCTTAATGTTAGTGGTCGGTGCGCCGCGAACCAAATCCGAAGGTACCGCTTGTGACATCCGCACACGTTGCAGCCGGGCCGTGTCGTGTGCCCGTTACCCGTGTTTCGGGTGTGGCGCGTTCTCGACCGCGGCATGCGCCCAATTCAACGCCCACTCGGTGGCCGGCTGTCCGTTCAAATTCCAGAACTGGGTGGTGGCACAGCGCGTGCACCGGCTGGCCCGCGCCGCCGGCCAGGACATCCAGCGTCTTGGGCAGGTTGGCCAGGCTGAACGCGTCCTGCGGGGCGGCGCAAATCAGGTCGCCGACCCCGCAGATCTCGTTGGTCTTGCTGTTGAGCGTGCCGAAGCCACCCGGCCGCGGCCCAGTCATGGTCAAACCAAGTCCGGACAGCACCGGCACCTCGTACAAGGTGATCTCGGCGCCCTCGCCCGGCGGATTAGGTCCGATGTCCTGGCCCACGCCTTGCTGGCGACGGCCGTCGGCGATCAACGTCACACCGAGCACCAAATCGTCGTCGACCGGTCCGCGGCCATTGCCGACATCGCTGGCGATGTCGCCGGCGATCACCGCGCCCTGGGAGAAGCCGACCAGCACATAGCTGGTCAACGGGCACTTGGCGTTCATGTCGGTCATCGCCTTGACCGTTGCGCGGGTGCCCTCGGCCCGGCTGTCGTTGTAGGAAATCTGGGTGTCCCCGCTCAGCGGGTTGTGGAACTGCGCGGTGTAAGGCACGGTGTACGTCTCGACCCGGCTGGAGTTGAACTGCTCGGTGATCGGCCGGGTGACGTTGAGTAGCAACGCCTTCGGGAACTGGACCGGGTTGAGCGGATTGTCCTGCAGCGATGACTCCCAGGTGCCGGGAACCGCGATGAGTTGCACGTCGGGGCAGCTGGCGTCTTGGAAGGCCGGCCGCGGCTTGTGTGGATAGGCCGAACTGCTGGTCGGCGGCACGATGCTGGGCGGCACCGCGCTGGGCGCGGTTTTCGGTTGCCGCAGGATGGTCACCACAGCGAAGATGATGAGCCCGACGACGAGCGCCGTTGCGGCGGCGGCGATCAACGCCAGGGTGCGGTGGCGCTTCCGCCGGGAACTACGACGGGTCTTTCCAGCCATGGTCTCCTGCTAGCAGATTCGGTCGGTCGCACAGTCGACTCGGTCGACGGCGGGCAGCCGGAACGTCTGCCGCACCCTTTTACGGTACCGGGTCGGGAAACTAGCGGATCGCGCCGACGATGTCGCCGGACATCGCGCCGAGCTGGGCACTCCATGAGCCCCAGTCGTTGCTGCCGCCGGGGAAGTCGAAGTGGCCGTTGTGGCCACCGACGTTGCGGTACTGCTGGTAGAAGAACCGGGCGTTGCCCATCGCCTCGCCGGCCTGACCGATCATGGCTGCCGCGTCGCCGCCCATGCTCGACGGGCTCCACACCCAGATCCGGGAATTGTTCTGCGCGAGCAAGTCGGCGTGCACCCAGGGGTCGTGCCACTTCCACCGACCCAGCTGCGGGGCGCCCCACATGCCGTTGCCGTCAATGCCGCCGAACTGCTGCAGACCGGCGAGGATCGCGCCACCCGTCGTGGTGTTCGACGGGTACAGGAAGCCCGACAGCGAGCCGGCAAAGCCGAAGCGGTCAGGGTGGAAGCAGGCCAGGGCCATCGCGGCGTATCCGCCCTGGGATGCGCCGACAACCCCGTGGCCGCCCGGCGCCAGACCCTTGTTGGCGGCCAGCCAGTCCGGCAACTCCTGCGACAGGAACGTCTCCCACTGCTTGCTGCCGTCCTGCTCCCAGTTGGTGTACATGCTGAAGGCGCCACCGGCCGGTGCCGCCACCGAGATGCCCTTGCCGGCCAGCGTATTCATCGCATTACCTGCGGTCACCCAGTTGCTGACATCCGGCGCGGCGTTGAACGCGTCCAGCAGATAGACCGCATGCGGTCCGCCGGCCAGGAAGGCAACCGGGATGTCACGGCCCATCGCCCCCGACGGCACCATCAGCGTCTCGTAACCCGCGGCGTGGGCGGATCCGCGGTTAATCCCAGCGAGGCCTCCGATCCCGATCGTCAGCGCGGCCGCGCACAGTAGCCGTAGCAGTATCGACAGACCTCTCATACCGACCTCACTCGTCGCTCGACCACCAACCCAGAGACCAATCCCGCAGAGCGCCCCCGTTCCGGAAGGTAGCTAATCACACCCCGCTGAACCGGACGCCGGAAACGGCGAACGGCGACGACCTCGCAAGGTCGTCGCCGTCAGCCGTGTTGTTCTTAGCTCAGGTGTGCTGGCCGGTCGCAGTGGCGGCCGGAGCACCCGGGGCAGCACCCGGGCCCGGACCGGCACCCGGAGTCGCACCGAGCGTCCGCTGCAGGTCGGGCAGCATGGCGTGCAGCTGTGCACCCCAGTACGGCCAGTCGTGCGTGCCGTTGGCGTCGAAGTTGAACACCGCGTTGTGGCCACCCGCCGCGTTGTAGGCGTCCTGCCACTTGATGTTGCTGGTCCGCACGAAGCCCTCGAGGAACTTGGCCGGCAGGTTGTCGCCACCGAGGTCCGACGGCTTGCCGTTACCGCAGTACATCCACACGCGGGTGTTGTTGGCGACGGTCTTGCTGACATTCACCAGCGGGTCGTTACGCTGCCAGGCCGGGTCCTCCTTGGGACCCCACATGTCGGCGGGCTTGTAGCCACCGGCGTCACCCATCGCAAAGCCGATCAGCGTCGGTCCCATGCCCTGCGAGGGGTCCATCAGACCGGAGAACGAGCCGACCTCGATGAACTGCTCGGGGTGGTAGTTCGCCAGGTTCAGCGACGAGGCACCGGCCATCGACAGGCCGACAGCCGCGCCACCGGTCTGCTTGACCCCTTTGGAAGCCAGGAACGCGGGCAGCTCGCTGGTGAGGAAGGTCTCCCACTTGTAGGTCTGGCAGCCCGCCTTGCCGCAAGCCGGCTTGTACCAGTCGGTGTACCAGCTGGACTGTCCGCCCACCGGCATCACCAGCGACAGACCGGACTGCAGGTACCACTCGAAGGCGGGGGTGTTGATGTCCCAGCCGTTGAAGTCGTCCTGGGCCCGAAGACCGTCGAGCAGATACACGGCCGGCGAGTTGGCGCCACCGCTCTGGAACTGGACCTTGATGTCGCGACCCATGGCCGCCGACGGCACCTGCAGGTACTCGACGGGCAGACCCGGCCGGGAGAACGCTCCCGCGGTCGCGGTCTCGCCCACGACGCCGATCAGGCCCGGCAGCAGAGCCGCAGCGGCGGCCCCCATTGCGAGCCGGCGCGGCATCCTTTTTGCCGCGCCGCGAAACCTGTCAACAAGGCTCATTATTTGCATCCTCATTCTTTGTCGGGCCCACACTGTGGGTCGGACTGCATGCGCAAGCCAGATTGCTTCACCGCGCTGCTGTGCCCGTGTAGTCAACCACATCTGTGGGGGTGTCTTCTCCTCGGCGGGGGTCCGTTAACGGGCCCCGCGCCGCGGACAAGCCCGCTCAGCTCGGCTGCGGATCACCACGCTGTGAATGTGCCGAGGAGCGGTCGCACGCCGGTAAGAATACATATGCCGGGTTGCTGGGCGCCGGTCGGGGGGCGTCGCCGCAGGCCGACGGAACGGGCGCCAAAATTCTCTGGCGATCGCTGGCCGAAAGTGACAAACCACACCCGGCTAGGGCCCGGTAGCCGGCAGACCCGTGTACGGAGCACCACCCGTCTCCGGCACGTCCAGGCCGCATCGGATGAGCTCGTAGCGCGGTACCCGGTCGATTCGGTACCGGGTGAATTCGAAGGAGTTTATGAAGTTCGAAACAAACCGATGAAAACCCATCGGAGCACGCACCGAATTCAGCACCGCCTCGGTCGCCGGGCACTTGAGGGCCTTCTCCGCCTGAGCGACCCACTGCGCGTCGATATACCCCGGAATGCGCGGATACCACTTCACCCAGGGTCCGTCGGCGATCACCCAGTCGGGAAACAGGTTCTTGTCGTGGCCGATCCGGCCGTGCTGCAAGCGGGCGGTGTGAGCGGCCACCGGGTTAGCCAATCCGATTTGGTCGATCACCCGGACATCCAGCCCGACATTCATTCCCACCATGCCGAGGTTGGTGAAAAACACTGTGTGAGGCCCCTTCGGGGGCGGCGCGTCCGGCCGTGATTCCGGTCGGATGGGCGGGACGAGATCCCACTGGTCGTAATTGCCGGACGGCAGCAGCAAGGCCCCCTCGGGAGTGTTGTTGAGCGCCACCAGCACCGCACGCATCCGCGGGTAGTCCAGGTAGTCGGCGGCAGTCAGCGGGTGCGCGTGGCCCGTCGCCTGCGCATAGAAACGGCGTTCGTCGACGATGCCCGAGTAGGTGACCCGGGTGGCGTCGTCGCCCATTCCGGGCGAATTGGCCGCCCACACCGACCAGCCCGCGACCGCCATCCACAGCGCGCTGACCGCGCCGGCCAACCAGTAGCCGGCCTCCCGGGACAGTCGGGTTCCGTCGGGAAACACCACGGGCACCACCGCCACCGGCGCAAGCAAACAAAGTAGCGGTACCAACAGAACTCGGCCGTGCATGAAATCCCCGCCCTGCCGGATCCAGTACAGCGCCTGCAGCAGACCGCTGACGAGGATGAAAACCACTACGGCAGCAGGGCTTTGCACTGACCGGGCCAGCGGCCCGGGTGAGCGTGGCGGGGTGTACCGAAGTCCTTTGCGGCGGCCGACGGAGACCACCAGAGCCAGCCCCACCAGCAACACCGCCGGCACCCACAACGCGTAGGGCCGGTTGAAGTTCGAGAGGTAGATCACGCCCTGCGACCATTTGTCGCCGGCCGCGTCCTTGGCCAGCGCGGTCCCGGGGAACAGCAGGCCGTAGTAGCCCATCCGGAAGATTTCGTAGGCCACCGGAAGCAGGCCGCCGGCCACCACGATCAGCGCTCGACGCCGCCCGCCCTTTGCGGCGATCAGCATCATGATCAGCGCCAGGCCGCCGATCAGGGCCAGCTCGGGGCGCACCAACACACTGCACCCGGCGACGACGGCCAGCGTGCCGATGAACACGCGCCCGGACGGGCGCACCCGCATCGCCTGCGACCAGCAGACCATCATCCACCAGAGCAGCCCGAGGTAGGCCATCACCAGCCCGCTTTCCAGGCCGGAGGTGGCGAAGTCGCGGGCCGGCGGGACCGCGATGTAGACCAGTGCGCCGGCCGGCAGGATGACCGCCCGGCGGCCCAGTAAGCCGGGGGCGAACAGCCGGCCGGTGCCCAACATCAGCATCGCCAGCCCCGCCACACTGAGCAGCAGAGCCAACACCAGAGCGACATACTCCAGGCGCATCGGCCAGTTCAGCCAGCTGCCCGCATACACCAGATAGGTCCACACCACCGAGGTGTTGGCTTCCACCCGCTCACCCGCGTTGAACACCGGGCCGTTGCCCGCCAACAGGTTACGCACGGTGCGTAAGACGATCAGTCCGTCGTCGGCGATCCAGCGCCGCTGCCAGGCGCCCCACCCGAACAACACGGCGACGACGGCCACACTCGCCCAGAGGCTGACCCGGACCGTGGCGTCATACGGGAACGACGGCCGGCCCACCGCTCCTGTTATTGGCCGGCCAGCCGGCTTGCGCGACGGGGCCGGGGCCTTGGCGGCCACGTCAGCCGAGGAAAACCGCAACACCAATGGTTCCCATCCACGCCAAGAACAGCACCTGCAGCACGCGGTCGCGCAGCGCGATGTCCTCGGGCTCCCCGGCCAGACCGCCGTCGACGTCCACCGCGAGGCGCAGGATCGCGATCGTGAACGGAACCATCGACACCACGATCCAGCCCACCTGGCCGTGTTCCCTGTCGAACGCCCACAGGCCGTAACACACCACCACCGCGGTGGCCGACATCGTCCAGACGAACCGCAGATAGGTGCTGGTGTAGCTCTCCAGTGACTTGCGGATACTGGCCCCGGTGCGCTCGGCCAGCTGCAGCTCGGCGTAGCGCTTGCCGGCCGCTATGAACAACGACCCAAACGCCAACACCAGTAAGAACCATTGCGACAGATGGATACTGGCAGCGGCGGCGCCCGCAATGCCCCGGATCAAAAACCCGGACGACACGATGCAAATGTCAATCACCGCTTGGTGCTTGAGGCCGAAGCAGTAGCCCAGTTGGATCGCGATGTAGACGGCCATCACCAACGCGAGGTTCTGGTTGAGCCACCAGGACAGGGCCAGCGACGCCACGCCGAGCACCACCGCGAGCGTGTAAGCCAGCCACTCCGGCACGACGCCGGCCGCGATCGGGCGGAAGCGCTTGGTGGGATGTTCGCGGTCAGCCTCGACGTCGCGGACGTCGTTGACCAAGTAGACGGAGGAAGCTGCCATGCAGAAAACCACGAACGCAACCGCCACCTGACCCGGGACCCTGGTCCAGTCGTAGTGGACGTCGGTGCCCCACGCGGCCAGTGGAGCCGCCGCCACCAGGATGTTCTTCACCCATTGCCGCGGGCGCATCGCCTTGATCACGCCGACGATCAGGTTTGCCGGCGGTCCTACCACCGGCGCTTCGTCTTTGATGTCCTCACTCATTCGTCCGCTCCTGCCACCCGCCGTCGACCCGGGCGGCGACGGCCGCGACAACGGCGCCGACCGCCACGCCGGTGGCCACGTCGCTGGGATAGTGCACGCCGAGCAGCACTCGCGAGAGCGCCATCGGCGGCACCAGCATGACCGGCAGCGGCAAACCCGTGGCCCGGGCCAGCAGGATGGACGCCGCCGTCGTCGAGGTGGCGTGCGCCGACGGGAAGCTCAGGCTGCTCGGTGTGCCGACATTGACCGCGACCGCCGGATGATGCGGCCGCGGACGCCGCACTACTCGCTTCATCAGCACAGCGGCCGCGTGCGCGGTGAACGCCCCGGCGCCGGCCACCAGCCAGGCGCGGCGCCGTGCCGGCTGCAGAATCGCACCGATCGCCGAGACCGCGAGCCAGCCGAGGCTGTGCTCGCCGAAATACGACAGGGCCCGCGCCGCCGCCAGTGTCCCGGGGCGCCCGGCCAACGCCGATTGAACCGATACCAGTACGGCCACTTCGCCGCGTGGCGGCGCCGAGTCAGCCGCGATGTCGGCCATTGCCGGACACGTTGTCGTGGGCCGGCAACAACACCGTCTCCCATTTCTCCTTGCTGGACAGCACCGGCAGTGCCTCGCGGTAGGCGCGGCGCATCTCGTCGAAGCGGCTCAGCAGTTGCCGTTGACGCCGCAGCGACTGCCACAGCAACGCGAACATCTTGGCCCGGTCGCGCTGCCGGTAGACAGCGCCACGGCCGTCGGCGGTCGTGACGGTGGCGCCGTCCAGCGTCGACAGCCGGAACCACCGGGCGTCTTGGGTCGGCACGTTGAGCTGGGGGCGCCGATGATGCGTCGGGTCTTCCCGCCTGAGCTGATGCAGCGTCCCGCGGGCCAGCCGGTACCCGATTGTCAACGGGTTCACCGGCGGTTTCATCTCGTAGTTCCGCCGCGACGGCACCGGCAACTCGTCGGACGACGGCAACACCACCGCATCCGGGTACTGCTTGCGCATCCGATGTACTTCTGGCAGAGCGGATTCCAGTATCGAGAAGATGTGCTCGGGGCCGGCGAGGAAGTCGTCGATCGCCCTGTTCTGAATGGCTACCGTCGAATACTCAAGGCAGGAAAGGTGTTTGAGCGTCGCCTTGAGATGGCTGCGGACCAGTCCGGACACGTCGCCGTCCCAGTGCATGGCCGCGACCACCAGCCGGTTGCGCAGGTGGAAATACGCCTGCCAGTCGATCGCGTCATCCTTGTCGCTCCACGCCATGTGCCAGATCGCCGCACCGGGCAGCGTGGCGGTGGGATAACCGTGCTCGGCGGCGCGCAACCCGTAATCGGCGTCGTCCCACTTGATGAACAGCGGTAACGGCTGGCCGAGCTCCTCGGCGACATGGCGCGGGATCATGCATGTCCACCAGCCGTTGTAGTCGACGTCGATGCGCCGGTGCAGCAGCTCGCTGCGAGGGTTGTTGTCGCTCAACGGGTATTCGGCGAAGTCGTGGTCGTATTCGGTGTATGGCGCTGCGGTCCACATGAAGTTCGCCCGGTCGACCATCTCGCCCATGATGTGCAGATGCGACGGCTCCTGCAGGTTGAGCATTTGGCCGCCCACCAGCATCGGTTTCTTAGCGAAGCGGTGCATCGCGAGAATGCGCAGAATGGTGTCGGGCTCCAGCTGGATATCGTCATCCATGAACAGGATCTGCTGGCAGTCAGTGTTTTTCAGCGCCTCGTACATCACCCGGCTGTATCCGCCGGAGCCGCCGAGGTTAGGTTGGTCGTGGATCGACAGCCGATCGCCCAGCGCCGCAGCGGCTGCGGCGAAATCGGGGTGGTCGCGGACCTTCGACGTGCCCTGGTCAGGCACAATCACTGCACCGATAACCTTGTCCACCAATGGGTCTGAGGTGAGGTCACGCAGTGCATTGACACAGTCATTCGGCCGGTTGAAGGTCGGGATGCCGACGGCGACGTTCGCGACGCCCGGTGCCGGCTTGTCGGAGTACCAGCCGGCGCTACCCAGCGTGACCTTGCTGTCGGTGGTGATGTCGTACCCGAT
>Ga0210386_10004097_pt1 | contig 12109 bp, 9 predicted proteins | sample IncBWH32OmetaG_FD_160091 | JGI IMG/M metagenome (GOLD analysis project Ga0210386, IMG submission 160091) | Forest soil microbial communities from Barre Woods Harvard Forest LTER site, Petersham, Massachusetts, United States - Inc-BW-H-32-O ... | reverse complement strand
TGTGGACGCCCCACATCATCGGGCGCGGGTCACTGGTTCCGGACCCGTTCGTGACGCTCGCGACGGCGGCCGCGGTAACGCAGGACGTCGAGCTGGGCACGGCCACCGTGCAGGTCCCGCTCTACCACCCCGCCGACCTCGCCCATCGAGTGCTCTCCCTGATGACGGTGTGCGGCGACCGGCTGACCCTCGGGGTCAGCCCAGGATCGACCGAGACCGACTTCGCCACGTTGGACCGGGACTACACCGCTCGCTTCGCGACCTTCCACCGCAACACCGGACGGCTCCGGGCCCTGCTTGCGTACGGGCGGGACGAACACGCCGACCTCACCCCCGCCGCCGTGGCCGGCGGCAGGCCGGCACTGCTCCTCGGCTCGTGGGTCGCCACTGTCGAGCGGGCAGCGCGGGACTTCGACGGCTGGCTGGCCTCCGGATACCGCCGCACACCGGATCAGATCATCGCGGCCCACGAGCGCTACCGGGCCGCCGGCGGCCAGCGGGCGATCGTGTGCGCCATCCCGCTGGACAGCAGGGACGACCTCGAACCCACCGGCGAGGTACTCCGCCGCTACGCCCGCGCCGGCTTTGATGACGCCGTCGTCCTCATCGGACCCGGTGGGCCAGATCCGGAGGAGGTCAGGGCCCTGCTCCCGCGGGAACCGTCGACGCTCTGAGAGCAGCCCAGAAGGGGGCAGGCGCGGAGCAGTCCTGCGGCAATCTGATGTTCAGCGACCGGGCTGACGTGAAGGTCAGCCGGCCGGCATCTCGAAACCCGCGACGATCGCTGCATTACTGTCCGCGGCGGCGTGGCGCAGACCTGCGAGCCCTTGATACTCAGCCGACCTGTACCAGTTCCGCGCGGCCTCCACTGATTCGAACTCGAGAAGTACGGTCCGCTTACCGTGCCAGGTCCCCTCGATCAGCTCGGGGGCGTCGTCTGCCGCGAGGAGCTGCCCGCCTGCTTGCAGGATCGTCGGAAGGGCCTGTTGCACGTAGGCGTCGATCTGCGCTTGGTCGTGGATGTCCTCGGTGAAGATCACGTATCCCCTGGGCATCAGGATCCCTCTCTCTTGGCGGTTGCGCTGCGGCGTTAGCTGGCCTCCGCTTTGGACATCGGCTGATCCCGGCTGACGACACGCGGACAGGCAAAGATCACATAACGCCACTCTTGAAACAGGCCCTCGGCCAGACCGGCTGGCGAGTATCCCGCGCACGGCGCCGAACGCGAGGCCGCCAGCAGGTTTTTCACACCACGATCGTGGGCGCCCGCGCTCACCGCACCCGCAACGGATTATCAACAGATCATCAAGGCCGCTGGGAAACGGCGGTTGGGTGTTGCCGCCGTCCGGCCGGGCGGGCACGATCGGTGATAGCGCGGATAGGAAGCAACCAGAATGAGTAACCCAGGACTTAGCCTGAGCGGCGTGGCATGAGCGGCATCTCGCATCCGCGTGTCCTTGTGGTGGATGACGATGAGCGGGTCCGCACCCTGCTGTCCTGGCAGCTCGAATCGGAGGGGTTCGCCGTCAGGTGCACGGCCGACGGCACCGACGCCCTGGTGCTCATCGAGCGGGACCGTCCCGACTTGGTGGTGCTCGACCTGTCCTTGCCCGGGGTGGCTGGACTCGACGTGCTGCGCCGGGTGCGTGAGCGCGAGGAGGCAGCTTGCACCGCACCGCTGCCGGTGATCATCCTGTCCGGCCGGACGGGAGAGACCGACAGGATCGTGGGCTTGGATCTCGGCGCCGACGATTACCTGGTCAAACCCTTCTCACCGGGTGAGCTGGCCGCCCGGGTCCGCTCGGTGCTGCGCCGGGCTCACCCGCTCAGCTCTACCTCGTCCTCCGCCGGGCTCAGAGTCGACGCCGCCACCCGTGAAGTCTTCGTCAGCGGCCACCGGGTCGACCTGACCGCGAGGGAGTTCGACCTGCTGGCTTTCCTGGCACGTAACCCGCGCCAGGTCTTCACCAGGCCTCAGTTGCTGCGCTCGGTGTGGGCGAGCGAAGAGTCGTGGCAGAGCGAGGCGACGGTGACCGAGCACATTCACCGGCTGCGGGGCAAGGTGGAAGACGATCCCGCGCACCCGCGCTGGCTGCATACGGTCCGCGGGGTCGGATACCGGCTGGAGCCCTGACATGACCGCAGCCCAGCGCACCCAAGAGCCAGCGGCCGGCGGCCTGGACCACACCGACAGCCTCCGGCTGCTCGACCGGCAGACCCGGGTGCTCGAGCTGCTCGCCTCGGGCGCGTCGCTCGACGTCGTGCTGACCAGCGTGGTGCTTGCCCTGGAAGAGCTGATCGACGGGGCCCGGTGCTCGATCCTGCTACTCGACCCGGTGACCGCGACGCTGCACCACGGCGCAGCGCCGACGTTGCCCGCCAGCTACGCGGGCGCGATCGACGGCATGAGCATCGGCCCGCAGGCGGGTTCCTGCGGCTCCGCCGCCTACCTGGGCATCCCGGTGATATCCGACGACATCACCACCGACCCGCGGTGGCAGGGCTTCCGCGATATCGCGATGCCCCACGGCCTGCGATCGTGCTGGTCCACGCCCATCCGCGGCCGGACCCAGACCGCCGGCACCTTCGCGGTATACCACGATAGCGTTCACCACCCCAGCCCACGCGAACGCCGTCTTGTGGAGCGCTTCACCCACCTGGCCTCGGTGGCCATCGACCACGCCACCTTGTTCGGCGCGCTCGCCGAGAGCGAGGAGCGGTTCCGCCGCGCCTTCGAAGACAGCGCCGCCGGCATGGCGCTCACCGACCTGAAGGGCCACTTCATCAAGGTGAACCGTGCCCTGTGCGACATGCTCCACCGCTCAGAGACCGAACTGCTGACGATGACGATGAGCCAGGTACTCACCTCATCCCCGTCCGGCTGCGATCCGGGGGAACTTCTGGCCGAGGTCGCCTCAGGCAGCCGGGAGAGTGCGCACTTCGAGTCTCGAGCGCTCCGCTCCGACGGCAAGGTCCAGCACGTGGCCCTGGCCGCCTCGGCGGTCCGCGGCGCGGACGGCTCTCCCTTGCACCTCAGCCTCAACCTGCTGGACACCACCCAGCGGCACGCCGCCGAGCGTGAGCGCCGGGCCCGCCGTGAGGCCGAGGTAGCCCGCGCCGTCGCTGAAGCCGCCAGCACGGCAAAGTCCGCCTTCCTCACCTCGCTCAGTCACGAACTGCGCACTCCCCTGCAGGCCGTCGCAGGTTTCGCCGAGTTGCTCGGCACACTCGACCTGCCGCCAGAGCGCCGCGCCGCCGCCCTGGTGCACATCCAGAGTGCGACCGCACATATCACTTCGCTGGTGGATGACGTGCTCGACATCGCCAAGATCGAAGCAGGCGCGCTCCCCGTGCACATCACCGACGTCGACCTGGCCACCGTCATCTCCGACGCGCTTGACCTGCTGAGCCCGCTCGCCGCCGAACGCGGGATCACGCTAGGCCGGCCGCCGACCGCCGGCTGGGTCCGCGCCGACCAGCGCAGACTGCGACAGGTGCTGATCAACCTGATCACCAACGCCATCCGCTACAACAATCCAGCGGGGCGGGTCCAGGTCAGCGTCGAACAGGGCCGCGAGACCCAGACAATTCGCATCACCGACACCGGACCCGGCATCCGGGCCGACCTGCTGGACCGGCTGTTCGTCCCCTTCGACCGCCTCGGGGCTGAGGCCGGGCCGGAGCAAGGAGCGGGCCTCGGCCTGCCGCTCGCCCGCGGCCTCACAGAGGCCATGGGCGGCCAGCTGACCCTGGACTGCGGCCGTGGTGCCGGCACTACGGCCGCGGTATCACTGCCGTCACTGGAGCGGGACGGACGGCTTAGGTGAATCATGGCCTGCCTGGAACGCGCCGTCCGCGCGGGATCCCGGGCCGGCTCGGTCCAGGTGGTGACCGTGCCGACGACCCGGACGAACGACGCGAGGGTCTGCGCCTTCGGGCTGGAATCGTCGGCCTCTTCGTGCGGGTCGACGAGATTGGGCCCCGAGCGCTTCCGCCCGGTCTATGGCCGACCACGACTCGCCGGCGATGACGGCCTCGCGGAGCGCCAGTCATTTCGGGGTTTTACAGGCGGCCGTAGTTGCCCCTCAAGGCTCTGGCGGCGGGTCGGCTGCCGGGGGCTGGTGGATCGCGAGGTGGCGGAGGAAGGCGATCATGCGGGTCCAGAATTGCTCGGTAGCCAGGGCGTTGGCCTGCTCGCTGCCGCCCAGCTCCGCCACCTCGGCGCTGGTGAAAAACGGAAAATACGGGGGCAGGCCGAAGTAGTAGTGCCCGGCACCGGGGTAGTACAGGTTGGTGGCCGGCGCGTGGTCGGCGGAGCCGCGCAGTTCGGCCATGATGGTGCTGGCCGCGGCCGCGGAGTCCCAGGCGGCGTCCTGGCCGCCGTCGCCCATCAGCAGCGGGACCCGGATGCGGGTGACCGGGATGTTCCCCACGGGCGGCAGCGGCTGGCCGCCGAACGTCCAGGCGGGTCCTCCGGCTGCGCTGACCGCGCCGTTGATGACCGCGGTGGGTGAGCTGGCCACGATGCCGTCGGCTAGGTGCGGCAGGTACGAAGCGAGCAGCAGGACCGCCTCGGCGCCGCGGGAAGCACCGTACAGGACCACTGGCCGGCCGCGGCCGGCTGGCTGGGCGCGCAGCCAGCCGACGGCGCGGGCGAAGTACTCCAGCGGGATCGCACACAGGCACTGCGGTAGCCCGGGTTCGGCGAAGTAGGCCAGCGCCAGGGCCGGGTAGCCGCTCATCGCCAGCCCCAGGGCGGCGTTGGCGTCCTCGCCGCCTTCGGTGCCGCCGAGCACGATCACGGCGGGAGCGCCGGGCCTGAGGGTGGCCGAGGTAAAGAGAGTGCCGACGAAGCCGTCCCGCCGCACCGTCTGGGTGCTGGCGGTGACATGCAGCTGGCGCTGCAGGGTCGCCGACGCCCGGACGCGCCCGCTGGTCAGTACCTCCAGCCGGACGGTGAAGCCCGCCGCTGGCGGGCTGAAGCCGGTGGCCTGGCTGGTGCCCGGCGCCGGGTGCAGTGACCACAGCAGCCCGGCGGCGTCGGCGGTGTGGTAGCTGCCTGAGACCGGCACCGCGCTGGCCAGGTTCAGCCTCCCTGCGGCACTGGCCCGGAACACCGCCGCCGACACCCACGGCTGCCCTTCACGGTCCAGCGCCCGGGCCTGCACCGTGACCAGGGCGCCCGGCGGCAGCCCGCTGATGGTGACGTGCACCGGATCCACCAGCGCGGCCGCGGCCGGGCCCGCATCCAGCCGCACCAGCGGCGCACCGCCGCCGCATCCCGCGACCGCCAGCACCAGGACCAGCACGGCACCCGCCAGCCCCCAAGCCCGGCACCTGCCCAGGGCCCGGGGCCTGGCTTCTGCGCGACTGGACCTCAAGCCCGCAGAATCGGCCGCGCTCGGCAGGGTACACACTCTGGCGCCCGTCTCAGCCTGCCGCGTACCGGGATGCCCGTGACAGGGGCCTGGCTGGTCAGCCTGCTTAGCCCGTGACTCGGCCCAGCCAGCCAGCGGACCAGCGAACCCCCGGGGCCACGGTTCGCGGCCCTGGGTCACGTCGCCGCCGCCCTGGCTGGGCTGACCCGCCCGTGGAAGAACGCGCTGCAAGCCGGACGCCACAGCAGCCACACCGCCGCCAGGCCGATCAGCCAGAGCAGCACGGGGACGATTAGGCCGAGCACCGTCGCGCCGAGCGCGGAATGGATCACCGGGTACACGTGGCCCGCGATGACAAAACGAGCGACATGGCCGCCTCGATACTGTGGCCTGACCCTGATCAGCTCCAGCGTCGCCAGGCCGAACAGCACCGTGCACACGATGCGCGCCCAGTTCTTGCCCTGGCCGTTCGCCTGAGCCATCCACAGCCACGCGGCGATCACGGCCAGGCCGAAGACCATCGCCAGCGTAATGAGCCTGTTCACGTCGCTGGCCTGGGCCGCGGTCAGGCCCGGGCGCGCCGCGCGGAGCGCGGCCTTGATGCCGGGGATCAGGGCCAGCGCGATGATCAAGGTGACGGTGCTGACGGCGGCGCCCGCGTACATGAACGTGACCGCAGTCCGCACCGGCTCGGGAACAGCGGGACTCCGCGGCTCGGCCGGCTGGCCGCTGGACGAGTAGGGCTGGGACATGGTGACCTCTGTCTGCAAGAGAGCCCGCCGGAAGCGGAAGGCTACATCTGTTATCCGCAACCGGCGCCAAACATGTTCACGGTCGCCACCAAATCCCAGGTCATCGGGGTAGGCCGCCCACAGACGGGAGAGGCTGTCCTGCAGGACAGCCGGGTGCTCCACGAGCCAACGCCTCCAGCCGTCCCCGGACTCAATCCGACCCATTCAGATTGTGCGCGCAGGTCAAGGGCTCCCCGTCCGGCTCAGTCCCGCGATTCCAGACACTCGAAATGGGGCCTGCGTTTCCCGGACACCGAAGAGCCCTCTGGCCGGACGCACCACGCGCGTTCGGCCTTAGATCTATTTCCTGAACGGCCGACGGTGCGACGTGACGGGAGCAGCGGATGCGGCGGTAGCGCCGCGCGCGTCAGGACTGAAGCTGGATCGGTACCTGACTTGTGTCATCGAGACCACCCTGCCAGAGCCAGGTGTACCGACGCCGGGTCGGGCCGAAGCTGGTGAGAGCACGCAGCGCGGACAGGCGGGCGCGGCGCAGCGGCGGAGGCCAGCGGTAGGCCAGGACACCGTACCAGTACGACCACTGCTGCACCATCCGGGCGACCGGCATCCACCGGGCCTCCCAGCGGGCCAGGCCTTCCTGGACCGTGCCGGCCTCGTCCAAGCAGGCGGCCAGCGCCACGGCGTTGGCGAGGGCCAGGCCGGCGCCCTGGCCGAGGTTCGGCGGCTGGCCGTGGGCGGCATCGCCGACGATGCAGGCCCGGCCGGACGTCCAGGCCCGGACGCTGACATGGGCGTTGGTGTGGTGCGTCGCCTGCGCCGGATCGATCCGGTGCAGGAGATCCTGCTGGCCGGGGAAGTACACGGCCCACCTGACGATATCCACCGGCACGACACTGGCCCGGCGGTCGGACTCTGGGCCCATCAGGGCGACGTAGAGGTCATCCGGGCTGCACGGCGTCACGAGTAGCCGGTGCCTGCCGCTCCAGTACTCGACGCTTCGGCGGTCGCGTTCGGTAGGGAGTCGCGGGACGAGCAGGCGGGTTGCCCCCTCAGGCAGCGTCTTGACCGCGACGCCAAGGCCCAGCGACTGGCGGATGCCGGACGCGACGCCGTCGGCGCCGATAATCAGGTCCGCGCGGAGATCCTGGCCGGATCCGGCCACGGTCAGCCGGCCGTCCGGTGCCGCGGCCACGCCGACCGACTCTGTCGCGATCTCGGCGCCCGCCGTGACGGCGGCGGCGGCCAGCGCCCGGTGCACGTCGGTACGCAGCACCGCGTAGACGCGTATCCCCTGGACGTCGCGGCTGAGCGTCTGCCCCCAGGTCAGGTCGGTCACGTCCAGCTGGTCCAGCCGCTCCGCGCGGGCGAGGCAAGCATCACTCGCGCCCATCGCGTCCAGGGCACGCAGCCCGTTCTCCTTCAGGTACAGACCGGCGCCGATCTCGCGAAGCTCCGCGGCCCGCTCGTGCACGCGCACCGACCAGCCCCGGCGGGCGAGAGCGGCCGCGGCGGCCAATCCCGCGAGACCACCGCCGACGATTTCGGCGCTGCCCCTCATCGGTCCGCCGACTCAGCTCGCCCGGCGCCGGATGCGGGGCGGCTCGCAGGCGGATGCCCGGGCGGCCCCGCGAGAAACGGCAGGACTGTGTCGTTGAACTCCCTGGGCTGCTCGAACTGCGGCCAGTGCCCGCAGCCATCCAGGACGACGAGCCGGGCCTGCGGGATGGCCTCGGCGATTTCCTCACCTGAGGACAGCGGCACGACCTGGTCGGCCCGGCCCCAGATGGCCAGCGTGGGCTGGCTGATGTCGGCCCACCGGGTGAACAGGTTGCGCCGCCTGATCTCCGGCGTCTGCAGCATCAGAGCCTTGCGCATGGCGTCGGCCGCGCCCGGGCGCGAGTAGATCGCCTGCCGGCAGGCGACGAGTTCGTCGCCAGCGGCTACCGGCCGGGAGAAAAGGAGGCTGAGCCGGGCCCGGACCAGCTCTGCGGTCGGCGTTTCGACGGCGGTCATCGACGCGGTGCGCAGGCGTTCCATCACCGCGGGATCGAAGGTGTTCCCGCCGGCGCCGACAAGCACCAGCCGGGTAACCCGGTCCGGCCGGGCCGCGGCGTAGGCAGCGGCGATCCAGCCGCCGAGCGACTGACCCACCAGCGTGGCCTCGGGCAGCGCGAACGCATCGAGGAGCGCGTCCAGGTGGCGGCGATAGCCGTCGATCTCATACGAACGGTCCGGGGCGCTAGACCAGCCGTGCGCGGGCAGGTCGTAGGCCAGCACGTGGTGATCGCGGGCCAGGGCGGCCAGGTTGTGGACGAACGCCTCGGCGTGGCCACCGGTGCCGTGCAGGCAGAGCAGCGGGGGGGCCTGCGGGTCGCCGGCCTCGATTACCCGGGTGTCCACGCCGTCCACGCTGACCCGGCGGATGGCCAGGTTCTTGGCTGCGGTGGCCGCGAGCCAGAAGCTGCCCGTCATCCGTCTTCCCGTCCGGCGTTCCCAGGCTGGCCGGGGCCGGGCAGGACGTCGGTGGCCGCGGCCACGATCGCGGCGTACCCGGTGCACCGGCAGAGGTTGGCCTCGATGACTTGGCGGGCCCGGCGGGCCGGGTCCGCGGGTAGCTGCTCATCGCCGTCAGCCTGACCCCCGGCGGCGGCCGCGTCCCGGGCGGCGGCGAAGACGATGGCCAGCATGCCGGGCGTGCAGAACCCGCATTGGAACGCGTTGCGCGCCAGGAACGCGGCCCGCAGCCGCTGCGCCAGGTCAGCATCCAGCCGGTCGAGTCCCTCCACGGTGGTGACCTGCCGGTCCCGGACGGCGTGGCTGAGCACCAGGCAGCCGCGCACCGGCTCGCCGTCCAGCAGCACCGTGCACACGCCGCAGACACCGTGCTCGCAGGCGAGGTGGGTGCCGCGCAGCGTGGTGCGATAGCGGATCAGGTCGGCGAGGGTCCAGTTGGCCGGGACGCCAGCGAGCGAGACCGCCGTGCCGTTGACGTCAACGGTACTGATCTCCCCCGTGCTCGTCTCTCCCGTACTAATTTCTCCCGGGCTCGTCTCACCCGTGCTCGTTCCGTGAATTCGGTCGCTCCGCGCTTCGCTGGCCGTGGTCACCAGGTCACATCCTTCTGCTCGCCGTGCCGTCGCCAGTCAGGTCGTTGATGAGGTCGGCCAGCCAACTGGCCGGGAACTCGGTATGGATCGCGGCTCCTGCCAGGGCATCCTGGACCCCCGCGGCCGAGCACCGGGTGCCTTCGGCCAGGCTGAGCAGGAACTTGCCCCCGGCGCGGAGCGCGACTCCGACCCGCGTGTGCGGGGCGGGGTGCCCGGGCCCGGCGGGGTGGTCGGCGAGCCAGCCGAACGCGACGGCCGGGACCCACGAGCGCTGCTCGCCGACCTCGGCGAAGCCCGCGGCGTGCCCGTTGCGGTGCACCGGCCATTCCAGTGCCGTCAGCAGCAGATCGGAATGGTCGTCGAGCGGCCGCAGCGCGGCGAGTTCGGGGCCCGTGAGCCGGACCGCGCTGCCGTCACGCCGGAATCCGGTCAGGCTGGCGCCCGCGACGAGCGCGGCCAGCGGCAGCTCGGCGGTCGGGTTGCCGTGGCAGAAGTTACCGCCCACAGTGGCCAGCGTCCGGATCGGCGCGACGCCCACATGCCGGGCCGCCTGTGCCAGCAGCGAGCCGCGCAGCGCGGGGTGCCGGGCGACGTCAGTGAGCCGGGCCGCCGTGCCGACTCGCACTACGGAGCCGTCCGCGGCGACGTCGATCGCGGTGAGCTCCGGGATCGCCGAGATGTCGGCCAGCGCGGACGGGCGCCGCAGGCCCTGGCCCAGCTCGCTGAGCAGTCCCTGCCCGCCGGCCAGGAACATGACCTCACGATCTGACCAGTGCCACCGGGCTTCCGCGATGGTGCGCGGCCGGAGGTAGTCCAGGGGCGGCAGTTTCACCGGGCCTCCCCCGCCAGGCCGGCGCGCTCGCCGGCGGAATGTTCACCGGCCCGGGCCGCGCAGGCGGCCCGCCAGGTCACGCCTGCGCGGATGATGTCGGCGAAGCGGATGGGCAGCGCGTCGACCTTGAAGCCGACCGGGAGCAACGCGTCGGTGAGGGCGGTCGCGATGGCCGCGGGCGCGCCGATCGTGCCGTCCTCGCCGGCCCCGCGGACGCCCAGGATGTTCCCGGTCGCCGGGGTTTCCAGGTGGTGGACTTCCACGTCGGGCAGGTCTAGCGCGCGGGGCATCCTGTAGTCGAACAGGCTCCGGGTCCGCGGCTGGCCGTCGGGGCCGTAGCTGATTTCCTCGAACAGGGCCTCGCCGAGGCCCTGGGCGATGCCGCCCCGGACCTGCTCGGTGAGCAGCGCGGGGGTGATGACCCGGCCGACGTCGCTGACCACGACGTACTTATCGATCCGAAGCTCACCGGTGAGCGTGTCCAGCGCGAGGGCGCAGCCGTGGAAACCGTACGGGGAGGTGAAACCCCGGGCGGGCCGGTAGGTCGAGAAGGCCGCGAGGCCGGGCGCCATGCCCTCCGGCAGCTCGCTCATCCGGAAGTAAGCGATCGCGCACAGGTCCGCCAGGGCGACCTGGCGCCCGTCGGCCGCCGTCACCCCGCCCTCGGTGAGCTGCACGTCATCCGGGCTGACCTCGAGCTGATGAGCCGCGATCACGCAGAGCTTGGCCGCGATCTCCTGCGCGGCGAGCCGGACCGCGCCGCCGGCCACGACGGTCACCCGGCTGCCCCACGAGCCCGAGCCGTACATGCCCTCGTCCGAACCGTTCGACCGGACCCGCACCTGCTCCCGGCGGATGTGCAGGGCCTCGGCGGCGATCTGGGCGAAAGTCGTCTCGTGGGCCTGGCCCGAGGACGCGGCGGAGATCCGCACCTCGGCCGTGCCGTCCGGGTTCAGCCGGGCGAAGGCGTCCTCCCAGTCGGTGACGACCCGGAGCCCGAGGCCGTCCATGGAGACCGCGGACGGCTCGACCAGCGCGGCCATCCCGATGCCGATGAGCTCGCGTGCTCCGGCGCGCCGCCGCCGGTCCTGCTCGGCCCGCAGACCGGGGTAGCCGAGCCGGTCGATCATCAGGCCGAACGCGTCGCGGTAGCGTCCCGGATCGTAGCCGACGCCGGCCGCGTTATGAGTGGGCACGTTGTCGGGCAGGAAGTTCAGCCGCTGCACGTCGGCGAAATCCCGGCCGGTCTCGATCGAGATGTCCTGCAGCAGGCGCTCCATGATGAAGACCCCGACGGGGGCGGCGACGCCCCGGTAGGTGCCCAGCGGGGGCTTGTTGGTGGCGACCGCGCGGGACCGGTAGGAGTAATCACCCAGCTCATAGACCGACGGCAGCCGCACCGCGACGGCCGCCGCCTCGATCGCCGAGGACAGCGGGGACACCGAGTAGGCGCCGGTGTCGCACAGGCTGTCCACGTGCATGCCGAGGACCTGGCCGGCCGGGTCGTAGGCGACGGCCACCTCGTTGACCTCGTCGCGGCCATGCGGCGCGTTCGTCAGGTGCTCTCCGGTGTTCTCGATCCACCGGGCCGGGCGGCCGGTCCGCAGCGCGATCAGGCAGACGGCGATCTCCTCCCGGGCCACGGCGATCTTGATGCCGAACCCGCCGCCGACGTCGGGTGAGATGACCTCGACGTCGGATTCGGCCAGCCCGAGTACCTCGACCAGGACCCGCTTGACCATGACCGGGATCTGCGTGCTGCTGTAGAGGCGCAGCCGGCCGCCGGACACCTCGGCCAGGCAGCCGCGCGGCTCCATCGGCACGCCGGTGATCCGGGCGGTGCGGAACCTGCCGCGGGCCAGGCGCGCGCCGGGCAGGGCGCGCAGCCGGGCGATGTGCGTCTCGGCCGGCTCCGCGGCGGCCGCCACCGGGTACGCATCGCCGGTCGCCGCGGCTCCCTGCGCCGCCGCTTCGTAGAGCACGTTCGTCCCGGTCTCCGGGCGCAGCAGGACGTTCCCGGCTGCGGCCAGCTCGACGTCG
>Ga0210386_10004094_pt1 | contig 12112 bp, 7 predicted proteins | sample IncBWH32OmetaG_FD_160091 | JGI IMG/M metagenome (GOLD analysis project Ga0210386, IMG submission 160091) | Forest soil microbial communities from Barre Woods Harvard Forest LTER site, Petersham, Massachusetts, United States - Inc-BW-H-32-O ... | reverse complement strand
AACGGCAAACTGCGGCTCTCGGCACAAGACAACTTCATATCCCACGGATGCCAACTGCGATTCGAGCAGATATGCCGCTGCCAGGTCGTCTTCGATGACCAGTACGCGCGCCGCCGTCACGTGGCCCATCTCCAAATTTGCGCTGGAGACTTCGTTGCGCGGAGATGCAACGCTCGGCAGAGTGAAATAGAAGCAGCTTCCCTCTCCCGATTCGCTCTCGAGGCCCAGCTGTCCTCCATGCAGTTCAACAAGTCTCCGCGTGATGGCCAGCCCAAGTCCGGTACCTTCAGCAGCTTTGTCCGATTGGCTCAGCCGCTGAAAAGCCTCGAAGATGCGCTGCTGCTCTTCGACGGGGATGCCTGGGCCTGAATCCCGGACCTCGATTCGGACATCCTCACCGGATTGCTGCGCCGTCAGTTCGATTGTGCCGTTTTCCGGAGTGAATTTGATCGCGTTTCCCAGCAGGTTCATCAGGATCTGCTTGAACCGAGTGCTATCGGCAAGAACGGTCAGACTCGGCGAGGCGTGTTGAATCAGCCTCTGAGATTTCTTGTCGACCAGTGGCTGCAAGGCATCGCTCACCTCCGCCAGGAGGGCTGCTACCGGCACATTTTCCAGCGACAATTGCAGCCGTCCGGCCTCGATCTTTGAGAGGTCCAGAATGTCGTTAATGATCTCCAGCAGATGCTGGCCGCTGGTGTGGATATGGTTCACGTAACGTTGCTGGCGCTCGTTCAGCGGCCCATAGCGCGTATCCGATAACAGATCAGAGAAGCCCAGGACAGCATTCAACGGAGTGCGTAACTCGTGGCTCATGGTCGATAGGAACTGGTCCTTGAACTTGCTGGCGCGCTCAACATCCTCTTTGGCGCGGAGGACAGAAATGGAATAGGCCTCGACCTCCTTTTGCGTCGCCACAAGCTCGGCGGTACGTTCTTGGACGCGCTGTTCCAGCACCTCGTGGGCCTTATGCAGGCTAAGCTCTCCCCGCTCAATCTGCGCCATCATCTCGTTGAACGCATCGATCAGGATCGTGACCTCTCCCTGGCCCTCGACCCGGGTTACGCGCAGCGAATAGTTCCTTTCATGAGAAACTGTCTTGGCGATTTCAGCCAGATCCACGATCGGCTTGGCGATCGTTCTTCGGAACCTGGAAGAAACCAGCAGAGCCGCAAGCATGGATCCAAGGAGAACCAGTGCCGCGATCCCCACAAAAAGGATCAGGCGTTGATTCAGCGCTTCGACGTCTGAGCGGATGCAAATGATCCCAATCGCCTTCCCGTCAGACACGATATGACGAGCGAGGACGATCTCGCTGCCGTTGATCTGATGAATCTCTTCCTGAGCCGGAGGAATCTCGGGCTCTGGTGGAATCCGTTTGGATCCCTTGCCCAGGAAGGAAGCAAAAGGCTGCCCATCGAGGGTATAGATGACGGCAGACAAGATATGGGGATCTACTTTCAGCGCAGCCACTGTGTTTTCAGCTGAATCGGGATCGTTGAACAGGAGCGCCGAGACGCTGTTCGAACCGATAACTTGGGCACGGATGGAGAGACCGCGCAGCATGACGGTCCTGGAGGTCATTACGTCATATCCAATGAATGCTGAACAAGCTACCAGGAGGGCGACGCCGCTCACCAGCAGGTTCATCCATGTGAGCCTCTGCGCAATCGAAAATTCCTTGGCGTTGAACACCGTCAACCTCCAGACTCTGGCGACCTTCGTACGGCCGTTGCCACTTTAAGAAGATCGGAGGCCAGCACTAAGCTTGCACTCTCGGCGCTGGCGAGATTGATCTCAAAGCGGATCCTGTCGCCAATCAAAACAAACTGAATCATGCCTCCTCGCTTTGTGAAATCAGGCATGTCGCTGACCGTTAATACCGATGCTTCTTTGGCCGCCGCGAGGATTTCCGGAAGATGAGTTTCCTGTCCCGAATCAATGAAGAGAATGTGGCATCCCGATGCGTCCCGAGGCTTTTCTAATCGCTTGAACACGACTGGCCTGCCATCCAGTGACGCGCGGGCGAGGGTCGATTGAAGAACTGTGCCGAATGAATCGTTTTCGAACGCGCAAATCGTGAAGACGCCGGTCCGGCCTGCGGCAGACATCGGAGGCCATTTGACGAACTTGCCGAAGTTATAAATATAGGCAGCTTTAACCTGATAGTCGCTGGGCTTCGTCTGTTGCGCACAGGCGACCGCAGAGACGAAGTACGCCCACCCAATGAGCGCAAAGAACACTTGCCGAAAGCCGCTCTCGATCAGTCGCCACGCGGCGCGTGGCGCATTGCAGTCTGAACGGGATGTGACTCGGCCCATCTTCATAAGTGGGTGCAAAGCTATTTAGTCCATGTGAGTTTCAGATATACGCTTCTCTTGATGCCGACAAGCGGGCCCGGATCACCGCCGAATTCCGGGTGAGATGGCCGAAGCAGGTTCTGGCCGACCAGAGAAAAGTCGAGCCCCTCTCCTGCGTGCCACCCCAGCCGAAGGTCAGCCGTGCTGTTCGGATGCACACTGTATTCAGGAAGCTCGCTTGCGTAACGGTATGTCTGGTCGAATTCGATGTGCTTCGGCAAATTGAAGAACGACTGAAAGCTCGCGACATGGCTCGGGCTCGAACCCATGTAGGAACTCAACAGACTCCCCACATCCGTGAAGCCAGGTTTGTCTTTGAGGTCCATATGCAAGAACGAATAGGAACCGCGAACCCGCCACCAATGCGCAATATCCCAGCTGGGGGCTATCTCTGTGCCAACCGTTCTACCCTCGATGGCGTTGGCATAAGGTAGGACGATGAGCAGGTTCAGAGGGGGAGGGTTAAACGACTCGGCGAGCGAGAGTGGTCCGTACCCCTGCAGATCGTTATAGACGTTGTAAAACGCGGTGAAATCTACATAGACACTGCGGTTGACCTTCGACCGGTATCCGGCTTCGTAAGCGAACAACTTTTCAGCCTTCAGGGTGGGATCACCGGCGATCTCGAAAAAAACCGGCGGCGGCGGCGTTGCCTGCACAACGATGAGAAACTGAACATCCTGATCGACACGAGACGGGGTTCGCACGGCCCTTGTCGCGGCTGCCCAAAATGACTGATGGTCCGTCGGCGACCAGAGCAACCTCACACTCGGCTGGTAGTCGAAGCCGCTGAAGTTGTTGTGCTCAAATTTGGTACCCGCCGTCATTGTCAGCTTGTTGCTAACAATTGGCAGTTCGTACTGCACGAAGGCGCTGTAAATGCTGTCTGTCTGCCTGGCGGGAAGAAAGTTCACGCCCTCCGAGGTTTGAATGAAGTTGCCGGGGCTCACCCGTGCTCCCAGGCCCCATGTCAGTTCCTGACTCTTACGGATGCGCGCGTGTTCCACAAAGTCCACATCGAACGTGTCGCGCGTTTCGCCAAGTTCTAAATCCTGCCGATTAGTCCGATCAAAGTAGGCCTGGACCTGTATGTCGGAACCCTCTCCCATCGTGTGCTGCCAGCGAGCCAGCAGGTTGCCGCCGGAGACGTACGACTTGTCCTCCACTTGCTCTTCCGCAATGGGATAAAACGAGGCGAGTTGTAAACTCTCTCCGCTCTCGCCACGATACAGATCGCCCTGCACTGTGAACTGATTTTCTCGGCCTCTCTCCCAGTCCGTGCGGAAACCGATCTGCCCCATCCGCCAGTGGTCAAAATTATCTCCATCCGGGTGAAATTCCGGACCGCGAATCCCACCCATTCCGTAGGCGCGATAGTTGAAACCATTCTTCGTCACACCACCGTAGCGCGCGTCTCCGGTTCCCTGGTCCACGTTACCGCCACCCATTGTAGAAGAAGCACCATGAGTGTCCTTCGCACTCTTTGTAATGATGTTGATCACCCCGTTCACCGCGTTGGCTCCCCAAATCGTTCCGCCGGGGCCGCGGATCACTTCGATCCGCTCTACATCCTCGAGCATCACGTTCTGAACGTCCCAATACACACCTGAAAACAGGGGCGTGTACACGCTACGGCCATCAATCAGCACCAGCAAGTTCTTTGAGAACTGGCCGGCAAACCCGCGGATCGCGACGGACCAATGATCCGCATCGATCCGGGCAACCTCGACGCCGGGCGCCAACCGCAGAGCATCAGGAATGCTTGTGGCTCCGGAACGCTCGATGTCACCCTGCGTGATGACAAAAACTGCCGCAGGAGTCTTGAGAACCTGCTGAGGATCCTTGGAGACCGTCGTGACCTCGATATTTCCAAGCTCCTCCAGGCTCAGCTGATTCAGATCTTGTGCCGATGTTTGGCCCGTGGCAGGGGATTGCGCATTAAGCTCGGGCGGGAGTCCGGTGAGCGCCCAAAGACAAGAAAGCGCGCCTGCGATCAGACAGCGACAAAGAGTGGACCCGAAAAAGCGGCCTAAATCGATCTGGACCCTGGAACCGGTCTCACAAATGGCTTTGTAGCTCCCGTAAATGGCTTTGTAGCTGTCATGAATGGCTTTGTAGCTCTCATGAATGGCTTTGTAAAAGGGCACGACTTTAGTCGTGCCGAAAACGTCGCATAAATCGCGGGGCTTTAGCCCCTGAGGGGCGCCTTTTGCGGTGTTGGACAATTTTATAAGACAGCTTCTAACGGCCAACTGCAACCTCTGTCCCCGTAACGTACGGCGCTGCGGCGACGAGCTCTTCAAGTTCGTCGATCAGTGCGTTGTCCCACCATCCGCATTTTGCTTCTCCGCGCATCGTTGCAATGGCATTCTCATGGGAAAGTGCACCGCGGTAAGATCGGGCGGTGATCAAAGCATCGTAGATATCGGTAATTTGAAGAACACGGGCCGTGAGCGGAATGTTGTCGCCGGTGAGCCCATCGGGATATCCCGAGCCGTCCAGCTTTTCATGATGATGGCGGATGATTGGCAAAACGAGGCGAAAAGACTTGAGCGGAGAACAGATGCGCTCGCCAGTCACCGGATGTTCCTTCATGATTTTCCATTCTTCCGCTGAGAGTGGGCCCTTTTTTACCAGGATGTGCTCAGGCACGCCGATTTTGCCGATGTCGTGAACCACTCCGGCCCGCCGCAACGCCACGCATTGCTCATGCGGCATTCCAAGGCGATGGGCGAGTGCGACGGAGTATTCCGATAATCGGTCGCAGTGCCCTTTTGTATATGGATCTTTCGCCTCGATGCTCAGTGCGAGACTGAATAAAACAGCTTCGGCATTCTCCAACTCGTCTGTGTACTCTTTCAGGCGTAAGAGCGACCGAACCCGGGCCAGAAGCTCCTGCTTGTTTACAGGTTTGCTCAAGAAATCATCTGCGCCGCACTGAATCCCTTCAATACGCTCGTTGATACTCTTTAGCCCAGTCACCAACACAACCGGAATGAAGAGTGTCTCCGGTCGGGACTTGATGGAAAAGCACACTTCAAAACCGGTCTTGCCCGGCATCATGACATCGAGTAAAGCAAGGTCTACGCGCTTTTCTCGAATCACCTTCAGCGCTTCGATCCCGTCGGCGGCGCGGGTCACTTTGTAACCTTCCGCAGTCAAAATCTCGGAGAGCAGGTCGCGATTCACCTCGTTATCATCCGCGACCAGAACAGTAGCGTTTCCCGAAGCCAAGTTGAACATGGGCCCTCAGTCGACCACATTTGCATTATGGATGAACGCCGGTGGCAAACTCGCCATGCGTTCTATTTCCGGTTTTCTAGAAGTTGAAAGCAAATACCCGATTGATATCGACTTGCGAGACATCCGGGGGACGGGTAAATGTTTTCGCAGGCTACAGTCTCTTCCGAGGTCCTTCAGCCCGTCAATGACCAATTCGCGCCAGAGTATACGCGAAGGTAATCTGGATAATTAGTGATATTGTTAATAGCTCAACTGTAAACTTCGCCAGGAAGTGAGAATCTCGTGGCGTTCCTTAAGTCGCCGCCGTCTCACGTTCAATTCTCATCATCGGTGGCCACATCATTGAGGCTCGATGCCGATCGCATCATTCACTTCGTAAGGCCTGCATTGGATCGACGGCTGCGGCGCGTCGAGCGGGCAGCAGGCAGGCGATAGTTCCCACTGCAAGTAGCACGCAGACCGCCCCAGCAGCCAGGGCCGGGTCGTACGGGCTTACCTGGTACAGAAGACTGCTCACCAGACGTGCGGATCCGAAAGCCAGCGCCACGCCGGCAGGTGCGCCTACCGCAACCGGAAGCAACCCGTCAACGAGTACGAGTCGATACACTTCGGCACGTGGCGCTCCAAGTGCTATGCGCAATCCGATCTCGCGTTGCCGTTGTACAACCGAATAGGTGATCACGCCATAGATGCCCAGTCCAGCCAGAAACAGAGCGCTCACCGCGAACAGAATCAGCAGGTCCATCTCAAAGCGCTGGTTTGCCACTGAGTCTGCGACCACGCCACCCAGTGCGCGCACTGAAGGAACGGGCACGTTGCTGTCGACGCTCCAGATGGTTTTCCGAATCGCGTCCGCCATCTCGGAGAGATCCTCGCGGGTTCGAACCACGATCCCAGCCACCGGTTCGCAGCGATACCAGTAAGGGACATAGATCAGCATCGGGTCCGGCTTTGAGAGAGAGATTGTTCTCGCATTCGCCACCACACCTACAACCGTAAACGGCTTCTCCGTATCAGGATCTCCGCGGCTAAACTGCTGCCCAACCGGGTTCTTTCCCGGCCACAGCGTCTTCGCTGTCTTCTCTGAAACCAGGGCGAGATTCTTGCCCCAATCGCTCAGGGTGAAGAACTGCCCCGTCATGAGTTGCAGATGGATGGTCGTGAAATAGTCCGGACTCACTGAGCGGAAGCTTTCCAGGGGAAGTTGCGTAACCGGACGCGTGTCTCCGGCAACTCGAGCCATATCGCCCCAACTGTCTCCGGCCAGCGGCAGCACACTGGTGGTGGCTGCGTGTTCTACGCCGGGCAGGCGATTCAGCCGTTGCAGCACTTCCCTGTAGAAAGCCGAGCGATGCTGGTCGTCACGATACGACTCCATGGGAAGGTTGATCATGGCCGTCATGGTTCGCTCTGCGCTGAATCCACGGTCCACGCTCATCAGCTTTACCAGGCTCGCAATCAGCAGTCCGGTCATCAACACCAGTGCTACGCTGACCGCGACTTCAATGCCCACCAGAACGCGCCGCATACGCCGGCTTCCCCGCGATTCGCTGGCCAGGCGCGACTCGCTATGCAGAACTTCCTGCGGCGCCGTACGCGAGACCATCAGCGCCGGCGCGGTTCCCGCCAGCAAGGTCGACAACACCGCCAGAAGCAGCGCACATCCCGCGCCAGTCCAATCCAGATGCAGAGCGCCGCGAAAATCAAGCGCGGGAGGCAGGTAGTGCTGCATGGCGGGAACGATGTACGCCGCCAGCAAAATACCCAGTCCGCCTCCGGCAGCGGCCAGCAGCACAGTCTCGCCCAATGCCATGCGCACCGTCTCCGCACGGCTTGCGCCCAGCGCTGCAGCCACGGCCATCTGCTGCTTCCGGCCCACTCCGCGCGCCAGCAGTAGATTCGTTACGTTCGCGCACCCCACCAGCAGCAAGCCCGCCACGGCCGCCAGCAGAATCATCAGCGGCTTCCGATTGTTGCCCACCAGTTGCTGCTGGAAAGGCGTCACCGCCGCCGAAAGGGTCGCCTTCTCGTCAGCGGGCAAATTGATGCTGATGGTGTGTTGCAGTGCGTTCAGATCCGCTGTGGCCGCGGCCACAGATACTCCCGGCTTTAACCGCCCCAGTCCAAAATAATTCAAATCGCCCATCTGTTCGGCGAGCCGCCCCTTCGAGAAAGCCAGCGGTTCCAAGACCCCAATTGGCAACGGGCGGTTTGTTTCGCCGATCGTGGCTATCGTTTGCACCGCCGGCATGTGGAACGACTGGGGCATGACGCCGATCACGACATACTGAAAGCCATTCAGCCGAACCGTTTTGCCCAGAATATTGCGATCGCTGCCGAACTGTTCGCGCCACAGGTCGTACATCAGCACGGCAACATGCTCGTGCCCCGGCTGCGCTTCACTCGCGCTGAATGCCCGCCCCAGGCTCGGCTGCACCTGGAGCACTGGAAAAATCCCTGGCGTGGCCAACAGCACGCCCACCTGGAGCGGGCGCCCGTCGCCACCGAGCGGCGCGGAGCCTTGCTGCATCACCGCCATCGAGTCGAAGCTGCGGCTGTTCTCCTGCCAGAAGGTGAAGTGATTCGCGCTCACCGGCAGAGTCGGATAGATATTGCTCCATTCCGCAGCGATTTCTTCCATGTTCACGAGCCGATCCGGCTGCGCGAACGGCAGCGGACGCAGCATCACGTCATAGACGAGAGTAAAAATCGCGGTCGTGGCGCCGATTCCGAGGGCAAGTGTCATGCCTGCGACAATACTGAATCCCGGCGACCTTCCCAGCCGCCGAGTCGCATAGCGAATGTCCTGGCCCAATCGCTCGAAACCAGCCCAGCCCCACGCCTCGTGCACTTTTTCCCGGATCAGCGGCGTATTGCCCAACGCGCGTCGCGCCGCATAGCAGGCTTCTTCCTGTGGCAGGCCGCTTTCGCGCTGCTCCTCCTCTTCCAGCTCCATGTCAGACCGCAGCTCGCGCTCCAGGTCCGCATTGCGTTTTCGGATTTGCCACCAGCGCATCTCAGCTCTCCTCAGCCGTTGGCCACATCACGCGGGCTACAGCTTCGGCCATCTGTTTCCACTGCGACTCTTCGACGACCAGTTGTTTCTTTCCCTTATCGGTCAATCGGTAGTACTTGAATTCCCGGTTGCGATCCGGCGCAAGTTCCCATTTGGCGGTGACCCAGCCCCTCTTCTCCAGCCGGTGCAAAGCGGGGTAGAGCGAACCATGCTGCATCTGCAGGAATTCGTTGGTGGTCCGCTGGATGTGCTTGCCAATCTGGTGACCATGAGCAGGACCGTACAAGAGCGTCCGGAGAACGAGCATATCCAGCGTGCCCTGAAGAACGGCCATGCGTTGCTTGGCTTGTTTTTCGATGGAAGCCATTCGACCCTCGATCTGGCACCGATAGTAGGCATTCGACCATCATCTGTCAAGCGCAAAGTAGGAAAGGCGGACTCTCGAATCAGGTTTCAAAGATCTGCGAACTTTCATTGCATTCTCTCAACAGGTTGAGCGAAAATGGGGACCGCAGATTCAGTGACTCCACCATTGCATCACTGATCTATTGTGTTTACCGGTCGCCGGTTGAGGCCAGCCTCAGGGAACATGCTAGTCGCGTCGGCATTACGGCAGATCGCGCTGCGGCGGTAAGCGGGCTCATTGAATTCCCGAATTTTAGCGTTGCCGGAAATTATCGTTGGGAAGAGTCGAGTCGATGGACCATTCGCCGTTCAGCAAGGCAGTTTCACCGGGATTGTCACACCGAAGCGGAATGAGTCCTCTGGACGTCGCCTTCGGCCTGAGCCGCAGCAGGCGTGAGTTCCTGCGCTGCGCGGCCGGAGTGACATTGGGCGCCGCGCTCGCCGGAGCCAGCCCGTGGATGCGCGCTCAAACGACTCGGAAGAAACGGAAAGTCATCGTCATCACTTTCGGCGGAGGCGCGCGAGATCAGGAGACATTCGCCCCTGAAGGCCAGGAGAATATTCCTCATCTGCTGAACGAGTTGATTCCTCAATCGAGTTTCTTCACGCACGTATCGAATCAGGGAATTCTGGGCCACTACGTAGCCACGGCGAGTCTCGCAACCGGAGTTTATGAAACACTCAATAACTTTTCCGCAGTTCCCCCGGAACATCCCACTGTCTTCGAGTACTTTCGCAAAGATCTGAAACGCCCAGTCTCCGATGCATGGGTGGTCGCGCCCAGCAATGGGTTTAACCGAATCGGAGAAAGCGACTGCCGCTCGTATGGCCCGGGCCTCGGAGCCGGGGTGATTTTGCCAAAGCACTTGCTGAGTGCGGCAAGCTCAGGGGGAACAGCGGATTACAGCCATCTGCTCCGTGACAACTACGAAACTCCCCTTTATGCACCTCAGCTCGGAGGCGAAGAGTTTCAATTGCAGCAACTCGAGATGATTCTGAAGCTTTCTGTGGATGACTTTATTAGCCACGCTCGAACCGTGTCGAGCCCCGACGAGCTCTCCGTCTATATCGCGAAGCGCCTGATGCAACAAGAGGCGCCCAGCCTGCTTTGGATCACGATGCACGACATCGACATTGCCCACTCTGGCGCCTATTCGCTCTATATCGAGGGCATCCGTCGAACCGATCGCCTCTGCGCCGAACTCTGGAAAACAGTTCAAAGCGAGCCCGAATACGCAGGCAACACGACTCTCTTTATCCTTCCCGATTTCGGGCGCGACGCCGACTACGATTCCGGTGGCAATGGATTTCAACATCACCGCACCGGCGACGCGGCCAGCCGCACCACCTGGATGATGGCTCTCGGTGCCGGAGTGCGCCCGGGCCTTGTGTTTGACGACCCGATGCAATCGATTGATCTCGTGCCAACGGTGGGCTCATTGATGGGGTTTTCGCCCTCCCAGTCGCTTGGCAAGCCGGTAAAGGAACTCTTGTAAACGAAATGTTGCCGCACGATCTCAAATCCGAGGACTTCGCCGGGTATCCTCCCGCGGCGAGAGCGCTGATCGTGGCACACCTGGCCGCGCTGCGGCAGCTCCCCATCAGCTTTGTGCCGAGTTTGCTGCGCGAAGCCATCGACTACGATTTCAAGTTTCCGGAGGAACGCTCTGCAATCGACCGGGAGTTTGCGAACCTCAGTTCGCTCTCGCCCGCGCAGATCAAGGAGTGGTTTGAGCCATTCGCGCAAATATCGCTCTCATCAAAGCTAGAGCATTTCGACTGGATCAATCAGCCTGCGCTGTTTATCGAACAGCAATCCGCGTACCTTTGGACGACACATCAACAAGACGCGTTTCGCAAGGCAGCCACCGAGTATGGCTCGCGATTGCAGGCAGCAGCGCCTCCCGAGCCAGGTCCGGTGCGCAGGCTCGGCATCGCAATCATCGGGCAGGGCGTAGCCTCGTACGACGAGCCGCTCTTTCGGAACCTGAGACAACACGGAACTTATTTTGACCGGGTGAAGCCGGAGAACGGACTTGAGCTCCTGCTTGCAGGCGCAGCCGCAAGGGCCAAGGCGCATCCGGCGCCCTATGCACACTGGTATATTGATGGCGGCCAGGCAGTCGAACACAGTCCATTGCTGACCTGTGTTTCCTACAAGGCCCTGGAGCCTGTGCGCACCGCTCTGCTGAAGAATATGCAGGCCGACATAGCCCGGCCCGGCATGGGGCCTGAGGAGTTACGCACGCGATTGGCTCAGCTAACTCCAAAAGAACTGGGGATGAATGCAGCGGGAGACCCGGTATTGGATCGTTTTCAGGTGAAGCTCTTCACAGAGGGGTCGGGAACCCAAATCTTCAGCACAACATTTGCTCAATGGGCGACGCGCGAGGTGCTTCGGCGAGCAGAGGCGCAAACGTTGCTGGTGCGTTTTGCACCACGTCAGCGGCAGCGCCCCATGAATGAGCTACTCTCGAACAGCCATTCCGATCCCGAACCTGATTTCGCAGGCTCGCTGGTCGATGCGGACATGGCTGCCTACTATCACTGGATCAACCAGCAGCGGCTGCCGGGATCCGAACATTCTTCGTTCCTGGTCTGGTTTGAAGGCCACAGCCAGGCCCTTGTGGTCGCTCCCTACTTTGCGCCAGGCAAAGAATCAGATGCCGCAGTCGACCTTGGCACTCTGCTGTCGTTCGCTGACGCGTGAACTTCCCTGAGTCTCTACACCGTGCCCCACGTTTCGTGCGCTTTTTGCACGAAGGATGGGAAACCTCATACATGTCCCTCAACTCTAAGCACTCAAGCCGAAACCCTCTCGCCTCATCTAAACGGATTCTGACGCGGCCGGCGCCAGCGCAAACTCGACAGTTTGCGAGCCCAGTCGCGGATGACGAACGGTGAGACGCACGGTGCCGGCCGCTTCCGAGGCGCGAATCCAGACCGCGCAGGTACCGCCGACAAGTGAGAACGGATTGTCGCCAATCAGAGTTGCCGGGCCTTCAACAGTAAACGTGATCGGGTCGTTCGCGAAAGGCCGTATCGCCCCAAATTCATCCGTCACGCGTACAACCACGCGCGTGGTATC
>Ga0210386_10004093_pt1 | contig 12113 bp, 14 predicted proteins | sample IncBWH32OmetaG_FD_160091 | JGI IMG/M metagenome (GOLD analysis project Ga0210386, IMG submission 160091) | Forest soil microbial communities from Barre Woods Harvard Forest LTER site, Petersham, Massachusetts, United States - Inc-BW-H-32-O ... | reverse complement strand
CGGCGTACACGGCGCGGATCTCGCCCACCGAAGGCGGCAGCCTGATCGGCGGCGCCGAGCTCTCGTGGGACGCCGACAATGGCGTGCCGCTGCGCACAGCCGTCTACTCCTCGACCAGCTCCGCGCCCGTGCTCGAACTCGCCGCCAGTGAAATCTCGTTCGGGCCGGTCGCAAGCTCTGTGTTCGAGTTCACGCCGCCGGCGAACGCGAAGGTCGAAGAAGTCAAGCTTCCGAGCGGTTCCGCAAACGACGCAAGCGGCGCGGGCGGCAAGGAACACCCGAGCGTGACGACGCACGGCAGCGGCATCACCGCCGTCAACGTGCTCGAAAGCAAAGTCAAACCGGGTGAGAAGGAACCGAGCCTGCCCGAAGGGCTGCAGAAGGTCAAACTCGACGCGACGACGACCGCGACCGAGCTGCCGACCGCGCTCGGCACGCTGCTCACGTTCGAGCGCTCGGGCGTGCGCTACGTGCTCGGCGGTGCGATCACGCCGGCGCAGATCGAGGCAGTCGCGCGAGGCCTGTAGCGTGAGCGACGCCGCGCCCCCCGTCAAGGCGCGGGGGTTGGTCAAGCGTTATGACGAGGTCGTCGCGGTCGATCACATCGACCTCAACGTCCGCGCCGGCGACGTCTACGGCTTCCTCGGGCCGAACGGCGCCGGCAAGACGACGACGCTGCGGATGGCGCTCGGGTTGATCACGCCGAGCGAGGGCAGCGTCGAGCTGTTCGGCCGCGACCCGATGCGCCACGGCGCCCGCGCGCTCGAGGGCGTCGCCGGGTTCGTCGAGGCGCCGCGCTTCTACCCGTACCTCGGCGCGCGCAAGAACCTCGAACTGCTCGCCGCGCTCGATGGCGGCGGCGCGGCCGAGCGGATCGCCGAGGTGCTCGAGATCGTCGAGCTGGCGCCACGCGCGAAGCACCGCGTCGGCGGCTACTCGCACGGGATGCGCCAGCGCCTCGGGATCGCCGCGGCGCTGCTGCGCCGCCCGCGCCTGTTGATCCTCGACGAGCCCGCGACCGGCCTCGACCCGGCCGGTATGCGCGACATGCGCCTGCTGATCCGCCGTCTCGCCGACGAGGGCATCACCGTGCTGCTCTCCAGCCACCAGCTCCCCGAGGTGCAGGAACTGTGCGACCGCGTCGCGATCGTCGACTCCGGGCGCGTCGTCTACGAGGGGGCGCTCTCCGACCTGCGCCGCCAGGGCGGCGCCGGCTACAAGCTGCGGACGACCGACGATCCGCGCGCGCTTCAGATCGTGCGCGAGCAACCGTCGCTCGAGCACGCGAGCGCAGGCGAGCACGGTCTCGCCTTCCAGGGCGACGAGCACGCCGTCGCCGAGCTCTCGCTCGCGCTCGGGCGCGCCGGCGTCGGCATCCTCGCCCTGACGCCCGAGCTCGCGACGCTCGAGGATCTGTTCTTCCGACTGACCGAGGGCGCCGCCGGCGACGGCGCGAGCGCTGTCACGAGCGCCGGCGCGGCCGCCAACGGTGCGGACACGCAGACGCCGGCGCAGATCGCATGAGCGCCACGACCTCAGCGCCCCCCGCCGCCGCGCCCCCCGCCGCGCTCTCCTCCCGCCGCGGACACCGGCCCGGGACGCCGACCGTCCTGCGCTGGGAGCTGCGCAAGCTCGTTTCCCAGAAGCGCACGTACCTCGGCTTCGCCCTCGCCGTGATCCTGCCGCTGATCTTCGTGATCGTGCAGAACCTGCGCGAACCGCACGACCACGGACGCGGCAGCGACAGCATCTTCGCCGCGCAGATCACGCAATCCGGGCTTGCGACGCCCGTGCTGATGCTGCTGTTCCTGTCCGTCTTCATGCTGCCGCTGATCTCCGCGCTCGTCGCCGGCGACATCGTCGCCAACGAGGACGGCAACGGCACGCTGAAGACGATCCTCACGCGCTCGGTCGATCGCGGCCAGGTGTTCGCCGCGAAGACGCTCGCCGCGATGCTCTACGCGACGATCGCCGTCTATCTCTCGGCCGCCGTAGCGACCGCCGCCGGCGTCGCCTCGTGGGGCTTCAACAGCATCACGACCTTCTCCGGCACCGTCGTATCGGCGCCGAAGGGCCTGCTGCTCGTGTTCGCCGCCAACACCTGCTATCTGATCCCGCTGCTCGCCGTCACGAGCGTCGGCGTGCTGCTGTCGACCACCACGCGCAACAGCGCCGCGTCGGTCGTCGGCGCCGTCGGAATCGTGATCCTGCTGTTCATCATCGCCCAGATCCCCGGCCTCGAAGGGATCAAGCCCTACCTGCTGACCGAACAGTTCGAGAACTGGCACGGCCTGCTGCGCACGCCGACCGACTGGTCGCCGATCTGGCACTCGCTGTGGGTCTGCGCCCTCTACATCGCCCCCTGCCTCGCCGCCGCCTACCTCGTCTTCCTGCGCCGCGACGTCGCCGGGGGTTGAACGAAGCTCAGCCGCAAGCGAAGCGACAGGTGTGGGTGTAGATTGGGTGTAGTACACCCATCTTGCTACCATCGACGTATGAAGACGATCCAGGTTCGCAACGTCCCCGATGACGTTCATCGCACGCTACGCACGCGCGCCGCCGCGGCAGGCGTCTCGTTGTCGGACTTCGCCCTCGGCGAGCTCGAGCGACTGGCTGAACGTCCGCCGGCCGCGGAGGTCTTGCTCCGTGCACGGTCACGCCCCGGTGGAGCGCGAAGTCAGGACGTGATGGCCGCGCTCGACGCGGTTCGCCGCGAACGTGACTAAGCGGTGCTCGTGGTCGACTCCTCGGCGATCCTCGAGGCGTTCGCCACGGTCGATCCGCCTGCGCGCCTGCTCGAACGCCTTGCAACCGACGCCAGCCTGCACGCGCCCCATCTGATCGATACGGAGGTGCTCAGCGTCCTTCGGCGCATGACGATTCACGAGACGATCGGAGCCGAGCGCGCCGAGCTCGCTCGCGCCGACTTCGACGACCTCGGGCTGATTCGCTATCCCCACCAGCCGCTCAGCAGCCGAGTCTGGGAGCTGCGCCACAATCTCAGCGCGTACGACGCGACGTTCGTCGCGCTCGCCGAGGCTCTGTCCGCTCCGCTCGTGACGTGCGACAGACGCCTAGCTTCCGCCACGGGCCATCGCGCCGAGGTCGAGTTGTTCGCCGTCGCTCGCGCTTGATCAATGTCCGTCAGCCGACCGACGCCGCCTGCTCGACCTCAGAGAGCTCGACCTCGCCCATCAGCCGCCGCGCCTCGCGCGGGTCGATCAGCCCCGCTTCGAGGCGGCCGGTCGACTCCGCGCCGCACGCGACGCCGAGACGCAGGCACTGGTCGGGCGCCCGACCCTCGTAGCGACCCGCGACGTAGCCGGCGAGGAACGCATCGCCCGAGCCGCGCGCGGCGATCGGCTCGCGCGGCTCGATGCGCGCGCGTTTGGTGTGCGGCTGGCCGTCGAGGAGCGTCTGCGCGAAGCACCCGTCGGGGAGCGTCATGATCGCCTCGCGCGGGCCCATCGCGGCGATCTCGCGGACGACCTGCGCGCGCTCCTCCTCGCCCGAGAACTCGTGCCCGACGAGCTCCTCGGCCTCGAGCACGTTCGGCGAGACGACGTCCGGCTCCGCGCGCACGGCCTGGCGCAGCGGCTCGCCGTCGGTGTCGATCACCGTCGTGACCTCGATCCGCGCGAGGTCGTGGATCAGCCCCGCGTACACGTCCGGCTCGACGCCGCGCGGCAGCGAGCCGGCGAACACGACGATCGCCGCGCCGCGCGCGAGGTACAGCAGCTTGTCGCGGAACAGTTCGGTCTCTCGCTCGGAGACCGCGGGGCCGCGTTCGTTGATCTCCGTCTGCTCGCCGGTCGTCGGGTCGAGCACCGACGTGTTCGTACGCGACTCGTCGCGGATCCGCACGAAGTCGTTGAGGATCGACTCCTCGGTCAGCTGCTCGACGATGTGCGTGCCCGTCGCGCCGCCGGCGAAGCCGGTCGCGATCACGGGCTGCCCGAGCGCCTTCAGCGTGCGCGCGATGTTGACCCCCTTGCCGCCCGCCATCGTGCGCTGCTCGACCGTGCGATGACGCCTTCCGAGGCGGAAGTTCGGCACCGACAGCGACTTGTCAATCGCCGCGTTGAGCGTGACCGTGATGATCATCCGAGCTCCTCGTCCACCTTCCCCGTCGGCACACCGCCGCCGAGCGCCACACAAGGCTAGCGGACGTTCGCGGCCGGATCGGCCGACAGCGCCCACGCCGCCTCGCGCAGCCGCCGCGCCGCCGCGCGCGCGGCCGCCGCCGGCTCGCCACCGGCGCTGCGGTGCGCGTCGACGATGCTGCGCGAGGCGCTCACGAGTCCGCCCGCGCGGCCCGGCGCGAACGCCGGCTCGAGCTGCTCGACGCGCCCGCCCTGCGCGCCGACGCCCGGCAGCAGGAACGGAGCATGCGGCATCAGCTCTCGCGCGCGCCGCAGATGTCGCGGCTCGGTCGCGCCGATCACCGCGCCGACGTCGCTCACGCCCGACTCGCCGACGCCGCCTGCGCCGAGCCGCGCGACGATCCCCGCGAGCCGCTCCCAGACCGCGCCGCCGCCCTGCAGCGGCAGATCCTCGACGTCGCTCGCGCCCGGGTTCGAAGTGCGCACGAGCACGAGCACGCCAGCGCCCGTCGCGCGCGCGGCCGTCACGAACGGCTCGATCGCGTCGACGCCCATCAGCGGGTTGACCGTCGCGAGATCAGCGCCGAGCCCGCCGAGCTCGCCGAACGGCGTCTGCACGCCGCCGAACAGCGCGCCGGCGTACGCGCGTGCGGTGACGTCGATGTCGCCGCGCTTGCCGTCGGCGATCACCAGCAGCCCGCGCTCGCGCGCGTGCGCCGCGACCGCTTCGAGCGCCGCCCAGCCGGGCGCGCCGAGCAGCTCGAAGCGGGCGAGCTGCGGCTTTACCGCGACGCACTCCGGCGCCGTCGCGTCGATCACCGCGCGACAGTGCTCGAGCACCGCGCGCGCCGCGCGCTCGCCGGCGCCGCCGTCAGCCCTTCCGGCGCCGCCCGCGACCGGCCACAGCGCCGCCGGATCGGGGTCGAGGCCGAGCACGATCTGTGACTCGCGCTCGGCCACTCGCCGCGCGAGCCGCTCGGCGAACGGGCGCGCCTGGCTCAGCGGCCCTTCACCGCGCTCTTCAGGCCGCTGCCCGCCGTGAAGCGCGGCACGCGCGAGGCCGGGATCTGGATGCGCTCGCCCGTGCGCGGGTTGACGCCCGTGCGCGCGCCACGATCGCTCACGTGGAACTTGCCGAATCCCGCGACCGTCACATCGCTGCCGCGCCGCAACGCGTCCTCGACCGTCGCAAGCACCGCATCGACCGCGCGTGCGGCATCCTGCTTGGTCAGATCGGCGCGATCCGCCACCTGGTCGACCAGCTCGGACTTCGTCACCTGGGCCTCCTCCTTCGTAAACGGAAGGTCTCGACGCTAACACCACGCGCGGACGAGCGCCAGCCGGCCGCCGGTCCTCCGCATCCGCCAGAATGCGTGCATGACCGTCACGCGCATCGCCTGGCTCGTGACCGTGTTCGTCGCGCTGCTGACGGGGCTGTCGCTGCTGCTGAGCGGGTACAACGGCTACGCCGGGCTCGGGCTGGCCGTAGCGATCGCCGCCGCGATCAACCTCCTCTAAGCGTCCGCTCGCGTCCCCTCGAGCCACGCGATCAGCGCGCGCGCCGCCCGCCCGCGATGGCTGATCGCGTCCTTCTGCGCGTCGCTCAGCTCGGCCATCGTCAGCCCCCGCTCGCCCTCGTCCGGAACGAACGCCGGGTCATAGCCGAACCCGCGCTCGCCGCGCGTGCGCGACGTCAGCGTGCCGGCGCAGCGCGCCTCGAACAGCCGCTCGTCGCCGCGTCGTGGATCGACGTACGCGATCGCGCAGACGTATTCGGCGGCGCTGCCCTCCGGCGCTTCGCGCAGCAGCTTCGCGAGGTTCTCCGCGTCGCTCGCGCGATCGCCGGCGTAGCGCGCCGAGCGCACGCCCGGCGCCCCGTCGAGCGCCGCCACCGCGATGCCCGAGTCGTCGGCGATCGTCGGCCGGCCCATCGCCGCCGCGACCGCGCGCGCCTTGCCGAGCGCGTTCTCCGCGAACGTCTCGCCGTCCTCCGGCGGCAGCTCGACGTCGTCGTCCAGCACGTCGAGCTCCCAGCGCCCGCTGTCCGCGCCCGCTCCGATCAGCCGCGCGAACTCGCGCGCCTTGTGCGCGTTGTGCGTCGCCAGCAGCAGCTTCACGCGCTCGCGGCCGCGGCCGAAGCTCGGGTCGCGGCGTCGAGGGCGAGCTCCTGCGCCGCGCGCAGCCGCTCGATCCCGCCGGCCGCGAGCGCGAGCAGCTCGTCCAGGTGCGCGCGCGAGAGCGGCGTGCGCTCGGCCGTCGCCTGCACCTCGACGAGCCCGCCGTCGCCGGTCATCACGACGTTCGCGTCGACCTCCGCGGTCGAGTCCTCCGAGTAGTCGAGGTCGAGCAGCGCACGACCGGCGACGATCCCGCATGAGACCGCCGCGACCGAGCCGGTCAGCGGCGAACGCTCCAGCGCGCCCCGCTCGCGCAGCCGCGCGCACGCCAGCGACAGCGCGACGTACGCGCCCGTGATCGACGCGCAGCGCGTGCCGCCATCGGCCTGCAGCACATCGCAGTCGAGGTAGATCGTCCGTTCGCCAAGCGTCTCCAAGTCGATCACGCCGCGCAGCGAGCGCCCGATCAGCCGCTGGATCTCGACCGTGCGCCCGTCCTGGCGCCCGCGCGTCGCGTCGCGCTGCTTGCGCTGGCCGGTCGACGCCGGCAGCATCCCGTACTCGGCCGTCACCCACCCCGTCCCGCGCCCGGCCATCCAGCGCGGCACGCTCTCCTCGGCCGACGCCGTGCAGATCACGCGCGTCTCGCCCGCCGAGATCAGCGCCGAGCCGGTCGCCGTGCGCATGAACCCCGGCTCGATCTCGATCGGCCGCAGCGCGTCCGCGCCGCGACCGTAGCTGCGCTCCGGCGCGCGCCCGCCGCTCACGCCGCCGCCTCGACCGCCGCCAGCTCGACGCGCTCGACCGCGCCGAGCGGCATCTGCAGAAAGCGCGTCGCCAGCCGCTCGAACGCCTCGACGTCGCCCGTGCAGAGGAAGCGGTAGTCGCCCTCGCCCGCGCGCGGGTTCTGCAGCGCGCGCGCGCTCAGCGCGTGCTCGACCTGGCGCGCGAGCGCCGCGCCGGAGCTGACGAGCGTCACCTGCGGGCCGAGCATCCGCTGCAGCATCGGGCTGATCAGCGGGTAGTGCGTGCAGCCGAGGATCACCGTGTCGACGTCGGCCTCGCGCAGCGGCGCGCACGCCTCGCGCACCGTCTGCACCGTGCGCTCGTCGAACTGCTCGCCCGCCTGGATCAACCCGGCGAGCTCAGCGCACGCGACCGCCGTCAGCGTCACGTGCGGGTCGATCGCCGTCACCGCCTCCTCGTACGCGCGGCTGGCGACCGTCGTCGGCGTCGCCAGCAGCCCGATCCGCCCCGTGCGCGTCGTCGCGACGGCCTGCGACGCCTCCGGACGCACGACGCCGAGCACGTCGACGCCGAGCGTCGTCTCGAGCATCCGCCGTCGCAAGCTCGGCAGCGCCGCCGCCGTCGCCGAGTTGCACGCGACGACGAGCAGCTTCGCGCGGCGGCGCAGCAGCTCCTCGGCGATCTCCGCCGAGCAGCGCGCGAGTTCCTGCGGCGTGCGCTCGCCGTACGGGAAACGCGCCGTGTCGCCGACGTACAGGAAGTCCTCGTGCGGCAGCTGCACGAGCAGCTCGTGCAGCACGGTCAGCCCGCCGACCCCCGAGTCGAACACGCCGATCGGCCGCGCGCGCGGGTCCGGCGAGTTGCGTTGAGTGCCGCTCACGCCGGCCATCATTCCACGCGCGCCAGCGCTGCAAGCGTCGCGCACCATCTTTCCCGGCCGCTACCGTCGGGCGCGTGCGCGCGCTCGTCGTCTCGAACATGCTCCCCGATGCCGCCCGCCCCGAGCGCGGCAGCTTCGTCCGCGACCAAGTCGCGGCGCTGCGCGCGCTCGAAGGCGTCGACATCGAGCTCTACGAGTTCGCGCCCGGCGCCGGCGCGCTCGCGCGCGCGGCGCGCGATCTACGCCGCCGCTTCGCCGCGCGCACCGTCCGCACCGGCGGCTTCGCCACCGGCGATCGCGTCGCGCGCGCCCCGTTCGACGTCGTCCACGCGCACTTCGGCCTGACCGCGTGGCCCGCGCGCGTCGTGCCCGCCGGCGTGCACGCGCTGACGCTGCACGGCACCGACCTGAGCCATCCGCGCACACGCCTGCTCACACGCGCCGCGCTGCCGGGCGTCGACCTGCTCGCGACCGTCTCGACGGCGCTGCTCGCGCAGCTGCCGCCACGCGCCGCACAGCGTGCGCAGGTGCTGCCGTGCGGCGTCGATCTCGACCGCTTCCGCCCGCTCGCGCGCCCGCTCGCGCGCTCCGAGCTAGGCCTCGACCGCGACCGCGCCTACGTCCTGTTCGCCGCCGACCCCGCGCGAGCGGAGAAGCGCTTCGACCGCGCGCGCGAGCTGGTCGCCGCACTCGACGCCGAGCTGCTGACGCTCGGCGGCGTCGCGCCCGCGCGCGTGCCGCTGTGGATCAACGCCGCCGACGCCGTGCTCGTGACCTCCGAGCGCGAGGGCTTCGGCCTCGCCGTGCTCGAGGCGCTCGCCTGCGACGTGCCCGTGCTCGCGACGCCCGTCGGAATCCACGAGGAGGCGCTCGCCGGCCTCGACGACGTGCTCTGCGCGCCGTTCGACGCGCCGCGCTGGCGTGTCGTGCTGCAGCCGCTGCTCGGCGCGGCCGACCGACCCGGCGCCGGCCGGCTCGCCGCCGGCCGCGCGCGCGCCGAGCGCTGGTCAGGCACGCGTATGGCCGAGCGCGTGCTCGCCGCCTGGTGCGCTTGCCGAGGAGCGCTCCGGGTAGCATGAGCTGGTCGTGGATCAGACATCTGCCACGAGTCCGACGGCCGCGTCCGCGCCACCGCAGCAGGCCGACACCCAGGCCGCGGCGCAGCCTGTCGACGCCGGATCCGCGCCTTCGCCGCCCGGCTTCGGCGCGCGCGGGCGCGTGCGCCGGCGCGTGCGCTTCCTGCGCAAGGCGCGCGAGCTCGCCTATCGCGACCTCGGCGGTCTCGTCTTCAGCCTGCATCGCTTCGGCCAGCGCAACGACTCGCTCGTGCTCGCCAAGCTCGCGACGTTGAGCCGGGTCGACGCCGAGCTGCGCACGCTCGAATCGAGCCTGTCCGAGCGCCAGCCCGTCACCGTCCTGCGCGAGGCCGGCGTCACCGCATGCCCGCGCTGCGCCGCGATCCACAGCGGCGAGGACCGCTTCTGCCCCAACTGCGGCCTTTCGATGAGCCGCCGCAGCGACCTGCCGATCGCCGGCGTGCCGCCGGCGGCCGCGCCGGCTCCCGCGACACCGACCGCGCCGCCGGCCGCCGCGCCCGCCGCGAGCGGCGCCCCGCCGACGCCGCCTGCCCCTGCCCCCGCCGACCGTCCCGCTCAGGTGAGCGGCGACGACCAGCCGACCGAGATCATCCGTCCGCGGCCCGGCGGATCGTGACGGTCGCGGCGACACCGGGCGAGCGGACCAGCACGAGCGGTCAGGCCGTCGCCGGGCCGCCCGCGCAGACGCCGCCCGCCAGCCCGACCCTCGCCGCTCCGCGCCGCGTGATCGAGGCGTGCCCGCTGTGCGGCGCGCCGCTCGACCCCGAACAGGACTGGTGCCTGAGCTGCGGTGCCGCCGCGCGCACGCGCCTCGCGGCGATTCCCAACTGGAAGGCGCCGGTCGCGACCGTCGCCGTGATCGCCGCGCTCGCGCTCGGCGTGCTCGCCGCCGCGCTCGTCAAGCTCGCCGGCGGCTCGGGCTCCTCGGCGACGAGCGCACCGAAGACGACGACGATCACGACCGCGCCAGCCGCCGCCGCGCCGCCGGCCGCGACGACGCCGACGACGGCGAGCACGCCCGGCGCGGGCCTCACTCAGGGCGCGAGCACGGCGACGACCGGCGCCGCAGTGACGCCGCCGGCGAGCGCCGCGACGCCCGGCGCCGCCGGCGCGACGACCGTGCAGACGGCGCCGGGCGGCAAATCGGCGACGACGATCACGCCGGCCCAGCGCGAAGCGCTGCGCCAGGCCGCGAGCCCGCTCGGGCTCAAATAGCGCTCGACCCCGAGCGCGCGCGCCGCCCCGTCGGCCGGCGAGCGACGCGCGAGATACGGTTCTCGCGATGTCCGCGCCTTCCGCCGCGGTCTCGCACGAGACCGACGTAGCCGTCGTCGGCGCGGGAGCCGCCGGGCTGTACGCGGCTCTCTGCGCCGCGCAGGAAGGCGCGTCGGTGGTGCTCGTCTCGGCGACGCCGCTCGCGCAGACCGCCAGCTACTGGGCGCAGGGCGGCCTCGCGGCCGCGCTCGCCGCCGACGACAGCGCCGAGCTGCACCTGCGCGACACCGAGGTCGCCGGACGCGGCCTCGTGCGCCACTCCGCCGCCGAGATCCTCGTCCGCGAAGCGCCCGAGCGCGTGCGCGACCTGCAGGCGCTCGGCGTGCGCTTCGACGCCGACCGCGAGGGTCGACTCGCGCTCGGGCTCGAGGGCGGCCATTCGATCAGGCGGATCGTTCACGCCGGCGGCAGCGCGACCGGTCGGCGCGTCGTGCGCCAGCTCTCGGCGCTCGTCGCCGAGCAGCCGCGCATCGTCGTGCTCGAGGGCGCGCGCGCCCGCGCGCTGTGGCGCAGCGACGGCCGCTGCTGCGGCCTCGTGTGCGACGACGAGCGCGTGATCGTCGCGCGCGCGGTGATCGTCGGCGCCGGCGGCTGCGCCGCGATGTGGGCGCGCACGACCAACCCGCCCGGCTCGCAAGGCGTCGGACTGCAACTCGCGCACCGCGCCGGCGCGGCGCTCGCCGACCTCGAGCTGCTGCAGTTCCACCCGACGGCCGTGATCGGCGTGCCCGGGCGCGAGGGCTTCCTCGTGACCGAGGCGATCCGCGGCGAGGGCGCGACGCTGCACGACGCCGACGGCGAGCGCTTCGTCGACGAGCTCGCGCCGCGCGACGAGGTCGCGCGCGCGATCCAGGCGCGCCTGCTGCAGACCGGCGCGCGCTCCGTCGGCCTCGACATGCGCGCCGTCGATCCGGCGCGCTTCCCCAACGTCGTCGGCGCGCTGCGCGCGGCCGGACTCGACCCGACGCGCGAGCTCGTCCCCGTCGCGCCCGCGGCGCACTACACGATGGGGGGCATCGTCGCCGACCTGCACGCGCGCTCGACGCTCGCCGGCTTGTACGCCGTCGGCGAGTCCTCCTGCACCGGCCTGCACGGCGCCAACCGGCTCGCGTCGAACTCGCTCAGCGAGTGCTTCGTGTTCGCCCGCCGCGCCGTAGCGCACGCGCTCGGCGAAGCAGCTCCAAAGCGCCCCGCCCTCGCGGCCAGCGCGCTGGAACACCTGCGCGCGCTGCCCCCACCGCTGCGCGCCGAACGCAAGACCCGCGATGAGCTGTGGCGCGACGCCGGCATCGTGCGCAGCGCCGACGGACTGCGCCGGCTGCTCGACAGCGAGCACCCGCTCGCGCGCGCGATCGCCCGCTGCGCGCTCGCGCGCGCGGAGAGTCGCGGCGCGCACACGCGCAGCGACTATCCCGAGCGCGACCCGGCGCTCGAGGAGCGCCACGCGGTCGTGCGCGGCATGCCACACGACGCCGACGCAGACGCCGGGTGCGACGATCGTGAGCGCGGCGACGAGTTGGCGCTCGACTGGCAGATTTGGCGCTGAGCGGGCCGCCCGAATCCCACCCGCGGACCCCGACGGGGGGTCGATTCATAAAGAGTCCTAAAAAGTTCCTCAGTTCTGCTTTATCCCGGTCTGTTGTGATCAGAGACGTGTTCATGCACGTAGAAGGAATCGGAGGCTCTCGGAGTCTCTGAGAACGGGGGGTGTGCTCCAACAATTGAAGAGGGTCAGGAGTAGCCATGTACCAGTTCAGCCGCGCCATCTACAGGGAGCTCGCTCCCGAGATCGCCCCTCCACCGCCTGGCGCCGCCGCCGCCTGTAACCACGCCGCCGTGCTGCGCGCGTGCGAGGCCGTCGTCGAGCGTCTTGCAACCGACCGCCACTACTTCG
>Ga0210386_10004092_pt1 | contig 12114 bp, 12 predicted proteins | sample IncBWH32OmetaG_FD_160091 | JGI IMG/M metagenome (GOLD analysis project Ga0210386, IMG submission 160091) | Forest soil microbial communities from Barre Woods Harvard Forest LTER site, Petersham, Massachusetts, United States - Inc-BW-H-32-O ... | reverse complement strand
CGCCAGTCTCGGCGTCGCCCGCTCGCACCGCCGCCTGGATCGGTGCCGCCCCACGCCAGCGCGGCAGCAGCGAGGCATGGATATTCAGGCAGCCAAATCGCGGCGCTGCCAGCATCGCCGGCGGCAATATCAGCCCGTACGCCACCACCACCGCCGCATCCAGTTCGAGCGCGGCGAACGCCGCCTGCGCCGCGTCATCCCCACGCAGTCGCGCCGGCGTGCGTACCGCCAACCCCAGCCGTTCGGCTGCGGCATGAACCGGGCAGGGCCGCACCGCATGCCCGCGCCCGACCGGACGCGGCGGCTGGCTGTAGACAGCGCCGATCGCATGCCCGGCCTCGTGCAGCGCGGTCAGCGCGGGAACCGAGAACGCCGGACTGCCCATGAAGGCGAGGCGCATCGCCCTACCGCTCTTCGTCGCGCTTCTGCCGCAGCTCTTTTGCCAGCCGGCGCAGGATCATGTTGCGCTTCAGGGCCGACAGGTGGTCGACGAACAGCACGCCATCCAGATGGTCGATCTCGTGCTGCAGACAGGCCGACAGCAGACCGTCCGCCTCGATCTCCTTGCGCGCCCCGGTCTCGTCCAGATAGCGCACCTTCACCCGCGCCGGCCGGATGATCTCGGCGTACTGACCCGGCAGCGACAGGCAGCCTTCCTCGCGCGTCGCCAGCTCCGTGCTGCGGGCAACGATCTCTGGGTTGATCAGCGCGATTGGCTGCTTCGTCTCGTTTGGCTGCACATCTACCACGATGAAGCGCAGCTTCTCGCCGACCTGCGGCGCCGCCAGGCCGATACCCGGGGCTTCGTACATCGTGGCAAACATGCGCGGCAGCAGGGCGCGCACGGCATTGGTGTCCTGCGGACCGACCGTGCGGCACTTGGCGCGCAGCATCGGGTCGGGGACAAGCAGGATCGGCAGGGTCTCGGTGACCGTTTCGAGCATGTCGCGCATGTAGCGGGCTGGTTCGCCGGGATCAATGTCCCCGGTGCCTGAACGGCTGGCTCACCGCCGCGCTGCCGGGGTCACCCCCCTTGCAACTCGCCCCCTCCTCTCCAAAATAACGTGGCACCTGGGATGCCGAATCGGGTCTCAGGCCTACGCTTCGCTCAATGGAGGGAGCCGTGACGACACGGGTGTTCACCTCACCGCTGTTTCTGGGCTTCGACCATCTCGAGCAGATGCTCGAGCGGGCCTCGAAGACCTCGAATGACGGCTATCCGCCTTACAACATCGAGCAGATCGGTCCCGCCGGCCTGCGCATCACGCTGGCCGTGGCCGGCTTTACGATGGAAGACCTACAGATCACCCAGGAGGACAACCAACTGGTGATCCGCGGCCGTCAGACGGATGACAGCCAGGGACGCGTGTTCCTGCACCGCGGCATCGCCGCGCGGCAGTTCCAGCGTGCCTTCGTCCTGGCTGAGGGGATCGACGTGAAGGGCGCCTGGCTCGACAGCGGTCTGCTGCACATCGACCTGGCGCGGCCCCAGCCGGAAACGCGGGTGCGCACCATCGAGATCAGCAAGCCGGCGCCGACGCAAAGCCAGGCGCTGGGCCAGGCGGTGGGATCGACGAACGTGCCGCGGGTGCGGGCGGTAGACAGTAGTGTCTAGGCGATAGGGTGCCGCTTCGGCGGGCCATGAATGGAAGGACAACGACAATGAACGTGAACACAAACAATCCCGAAGGCGTCGCGGCACCGCAGGTCGCCGGCGGGTTCGATATCCGGCACATTTCGGCTGAGCAACTGGCCGAGCTGGGCGTGTCGCGCATTGCGTACGTGAAGCCGGTCGAAGTGGATGGCAAGCTGGGCTTCGCCATCCATGCCGCCAACGGCGCGCCGATGGCGCTGACCGAGGATCGCGACGTCGCGATCGCCGTCATCGTTCAGCACGAGATGCTTCCCGCCCTGGTGCACTGAGGCCCCGACCCCCATACACCTCTCCCGCTCCGCGGGCGAGCGCCTGCCCGGCCTAGGCCGGGTGGGGGGCTCGTAGTGCAGGCGCCACCCTCACCCCCGTTCCTTGTTCGCCTGATCGCGCGCGTGCGCGCTCTTCTCCCGCCGGAAGCGCCGCAACTGCTTCGCCACATGCGCCGCCGCGCTGTTGAACGCGCCGTTCGCATCCGCCGCCGTCGCTTCGCCGCGCCAGTTCAGCCCACGCCCGGCATGCAGGTTGATGTCACACACAAAGAAACTCCGCGCCCGGCTGAACGTGACCTGCGCCTCCAGCGCATGATCGAAATACTTTCCGGCGACACGATCGAGCTGCTCGGCCACCCGTGTGTGCAACGCCTCGGACAGCATCACCTGCTTTCCGGATACGGTAATCTGCATCGTTCACCTCCACGTCAGCGGAGGGCCGTGTCAGGCCGGCACGGCCTTCTCACGCTTGCGCTGCGCGGAGTTCGGGATACGCAGCGCTTCCCGGTATTTGGCCACGGTCCGCCGCGCGATGTCCACGCCTTCTTCACGCAGCGCCACCACAACCGCATCATCCGACAGGATGGCATCTGCCGTCTCGCCGAAGATCATCGCGCGGATGCGATGGCGCACCGCCTCCGCCGAATGCGCGTCACCGCCACCGGTTGATGCAATGGCAGTGGTAAAGAAATACTTGAGCTCGAATGTGCCGCGCGGCGTGGCGATATATTTGTTCGCCGTCACGCGGCTGACCGTGCTCTCATGCATCTCCACCAGCGCGGCGATATCGCGCAGTATCAGCGGACGTAGATACGCCACGCCATGATGGAAGAATGCGTCCTGCTGGCGCACGATCTCCACCGCGACCTTCAGGATCGTCTGGCTTCGCTGTAGCAACGATTTCACCAGCCAGTTGGCGCTGGCCAGACGCTCGGCCAGGAACGTCTTGTCCTCCTTGGCGGCGCGCGGGGCCACCTTGGCGTAGAACCGTTCGTTCACCAGCACCCGCGGCAACGTTTCCGGATTGAGTTCGATGAACCAGCTGCCGTCCGGCAGCGCGCGCATCAGCAGATCGGGCACCACGGTCTGTGGCGGCGAGGCATCAAAATTTGCCGCCGGCTTCGGATCCAGCGCACGGATCTCAGCGATCATGTCGGTCAGGTCTTCGGCATCGACGCCGCACACCGCCATCAGCTTGCGCGTATCGCGCTTCGCGAGCAGATCCAGGTTGTCGAGCAGCACCTGCATCGCCGGATCCAGCCGATTGCGCTCGGCGAGCTGCGCCGCGAGGCATTCGCGCAGATCGACTGCGAACAGTCCGACCGGATCGAACCGCAACATCGCAGCACGCACCGCCTCGACGCGTTCCAGCGGGATCGCCATTGCATCGGCGATATCGCATGGGCGCGCGGTTAGCCGTCCCGCCGGACACAGCAGGGCAATCAGATGCGCCCCGATCATCCGATCGACGGCAGCGGCGAAGCTCAGCCGCAACTGCGCGCCGAGATGATCGCGCAACGTCGGCCGCGTTTCCGCCAGGTCGCCGATGTCGCGTTCGTCGCTGCGGAAATCCGCCGATCCGCCGCGGCGATCCTGCGCGAAGCTGGTCGGCGCGCCGTCCGACGGCCCACCGGCATCGTAGGTCTCCGCATGCTCGGTATCGAGCGGGGCCGATGCCTCATTCACCAGGATGGTGGAGTTGGCCATCTCGGCCGCATCCACCACGTGTCCGTTGGCCAGCTCCACCTGATCCGGCGCCGCCCGCTCCGGCGCCACCGTCTCGTCGCGTTCGTCCCGCTCCAGCAACGGGTTGCGTTCCAGCTCCTCCTCGACAAAGGCACCGACCTCGATGTTAGAGAACTGCAGCAGCTTGATCGCCTGACGCAGTTGCGGCGTCATCACCAGCGTCTGCGACTGGCGCAGGTCGAGGCGCGGACCTATCGCCATGCGGTCTCTCGCGGCTGGCCGGGTCGGGTGTTCATGGCGCCATGCTAGAGGCTGAACCTCTCGCCAAGGTAGACGCGCCGCACATCCTGGTGTGCAACGACCTCGGCGGGGGCACCCTCCATCAGCACCTGGCCGTCATGCATGATGTAGGCGCGATCGATGATTTCCAGCGTCTCGCGCACATTGTGATCGGTGATCAGCACGCCGATGCCACGATGTTTCAAATGCGAAACTAGCTCGCGGATTTCACCTACGGCGATCGGATCGATGCCGGCCAGCGGTTCGTCCAGCAGGATGTACGCAGGCTGCGTCGCCAGCGCGCGTGCGATCTCGACACGCCGCCGCTCGCCGCCCGACAGTGCCAGCGCGCCAGTCCGCCGCAGATGGCTGATGCCGAACTCCGCCAGCAGCTCGTCCAGCATCTGTCGCCGGCGATCGGGATTGGGATCGGCCACTTCCAGTGCCGCCATGATGTTCTGCTCGACGGTCAGGCCGCGGAATACACTGGCTTCCTGCGGCAGGTAGCCGATGCCCAGGCGGGCGCGGCGATACATCGGCAGGTCGGTGATGTCGGTGCCATCCAGGCTGATCGATCCGGTATCGGGATGGACCAGGCCGATGATCATATAGAAGGTCGTGGTCTTGCCGGCGCCGTTCGGCCCCAACATGCCGACCGCCTCGCCGCGATGCAGATGGACCGACACATTCCGCACCACGGGGCGTCGCTTGTAGGTCTTGCCGACGCCCGTTGCCACGAGCCCCTGGGCGCCCGGCACCACGCGCAGGTCGGTACTGTCGTTCATGGTTGCGTGCTCTTTGCTTTTGGTGGCTTGGTGGTTGTGTCAGGAGACGTTGTGCGAGGAGGCGTCGCGCCAGGGGACGTCGTGCCGGCCGGCGGTGGCGCACCACCGGGCAGGTTCTGGTTGGAGGCATCGTTTGGCACCACCAGCCCGGTCACCCGTGCATCGTTGCCGCGCAGCAGGCGTGCGATGCCGGTTTTCATGTTGACTTCGGCTTCCTGACCGTCGAGCTGGTTCTGCCCACGCGTGATGTGCACATTGCCGGCCAGGCGTGCGATGCCGGTGTCCGGCACATAGACAGCGCGGTCACCGGTCGCGGTATCGGTTGGCGTGCGAACTGATACGTGACCGAACGCATCGACTTTCTCCAGCTTGCCGGACTGCGCCAGGTCGTCGCCCGAATTGCTGGCCGCTGCCGCGGTCCCGGTGGCGGGCGCGGCAGGCTTCGCGGGTGCGGCAGGTTTGCCTGGTGTTGATGTGCGCGCTGTCGAGGTGCCTGCCGTCGAGGTGTTGGTGTCGGTGGTGTAGGCCACCAGCACATCGGCCGCGAGGCGCCGTGCGTCCTTGGTGACCGCTACGGCGTTGCCGCGCGCCACCGCCATGTGCTTCTGCGTCCAGTACTCCATCGTGTCGCGGGCCGTCAGCACTTCGTTCGGCGTCGTGAGTTTCAGGTTATGACCGGTCATCACCAGCACCGCCTGGTCGATGTCGTACACCGCGACATCGCCCTGCGCCTGATCGGTGGTCGTATGGATGTGCACATTCCCTTCGGCGCGCAGCCGGAAGATCTCGGTGTCGCCGGTATCGGTGGCATCCGGCTGGTCGCCGGTCGTTCCCGTTGCCGCCGGGTGCACGGCGGCCGGCACCGGTGCGCCGGGCGCTGGCGCCTTCTTGCGATAGAACGCAATCAGGCGGTCCGCCGTCACGGTGACATTGCCGCGCACCGCCGTGGCATTGCCCCGCGCGATCACTTCCTGCTGCATCTGTCGCCACTCGATCCCATCGGTCGCGGTGATGGTGATCGGACCGCCATGCGACAGGTCCAGTGGCTGTGCCGCCGCGGCATGTGCCAGCACCAGCAGCAGAACGGCTGCGAAACAACCGTGCCGGATCATGGCGCCTTGCCCGGCGATGTCTGGTTCAGCACCAGCGTGGCCGGCCCGGTGAAACTGATCAGCGCCCCCTTGTCGGTCAGGGTGAAGCCTTCTGCCTCCAGCGTGCCGAACGGGCCCTCCGCGTGCACGTGTTCCGATCCGCTGCCGGCGCCGCGATTCAAGTCCATCGACGCGCTCTCGGTCAGCAGCGTGGTGCCGTCGTCGCGATACAGCGTCACATCATGCGACAGGTCGAGCAGGTTGCGGTGCTGCATGTACACGCCCTGCTTGGCCTTCACCATGATCCAGGAGCCATTCTCCAAGGTGATGTCACCCTTGGGCAGTGTCAGATTGACCCGCTCCGGACCGACCTGCTGGGCGATGCTGGCCGAGAGCGTGTAAGGCCGGCCATGTTCATCGACACTGTGGTAGTAGGCGTCGGTCAGCCGCGCGGCGGCGATGTCGCCGGCGATGCGCGTGGCGGTTCGCGCGCCGGCCTCGATCTGTTCCAGCTCCGGCCACAGCGCGATGGTGCACAACAGCAGCAGTGCCAGCACCGGCAGCGACCATTTTGCCAGCGTGATCATCTGCCGCCGCCGCGCCAGCCCGGCCGCGGTGACGCGGCGGCGTGGACTTGCCGCGGTGGCGATCATCTGCCGCGCGGCGCGGCGATCGGGAGCGCGGGGCGCGGGCATTGGGTGCATAGACATTGGGACGGCCGTTCCGTGCGGGTCAGACAATGCCGGCACGCAGCACGTCGTGCAGGTGCAGAATGCCGACCGGCCGGCCGCGCGTGTCGACCACGAACAGGCTGGTGATCGGCCGCTCGCGGGCGTTCATGATGTGCAGCGCCTCGGCCGCAAGTGCTTCCGGCCCGATCGTGCGCGGCGCGGTGGTCATCACCTCATGCGCCTGGCGCGTCAGCAGCTCCGGCCCCATCGCGCGGCGCAAATCGCCGTCGGTGATGATCCCCAGCAGCTTGCCGTCGGCGTTGATGATTCCCAGGCAGCCGAAGCGCTTCTCGGTGATCAGCAACAATGCGCGATCCATCGGTGTGTCCGGACTGGCCAGCGGCACCGCGTCATCTTTGTGCATCAGCTCCCGCACCCGGCGCAGCCGCGCGCCCAGCTTGCCGCCGGGATGGAAGTCGCGGAACTCGGCAGCGGTGAAGCCGCGGCGCGTCAACAGCGCGACCGCGAGCGCATCGCCCAGCGCCATCTGCATGGTGGTGGACGTGGTCGGCGCCAGCCCCATCGGGCAGGCCTCGGCCGCGGCTGGCAGCACCAACGCCACGTCCGCCGCGCTCGCCAGCGCCGATCCGTCACGCCCGGTGATCGCAATCAGCGGCAGGCCAAACCGCCGCGTGTGCGCGACAAGGTCGGCCAGTTCCGCCGTCTCGCCGGAGTTCGACAGCGCCAGCACGACGTCGCCAGCGACGATCATGCCCAGGTCGCCGTGTGAGGCCTCGGCGGGGTGCACGAACAGGGCCGGGGTGCCAGTGGACGCCAGCGTGGCGACGATCTTGCGTGCGACATGGCCGGATTTGCCCATGCCGCTGACCACGACGCGCCCGGTCGCGCCTTCCAGCAGCGCCACGGCCTGGGTGAACCGGTCATCCAGTCCTGCGGCGAGGGCGCGCAGGCCCGCTGCCTCGGTCCCCAGCACGGCACGCGCCACATCGAGGTCGGCACGGGCGGTGGCAATGGCGGCGGTCACGATGGGGCGCGTTCCTCTGTTGCAGTGCAGCAGCTTCTATGGCCAAGCTGACACGCTGGGTCAATCACAGGATAGCGGTTTACCGCCGCGTCCGACAAGAATCGTGCCAAATGTTGCGATGCGGTGAGGGCCGCACTGCGGTCAATGGGCGAAAATGTCCGGATCCTCGTAGCCCAGCAGGTCGAGCCGGGCGCGCGCGGGCAGGAAAGCGAAGCAGGCCTCGGCCAGCTCGAGGCGATTCTCCCGCCGCAACAATGCCTCCAGCCGCGCCCACAGCGCATGCAGGTGCAGCACATCCGAGGCGGCGTAGCTGCGCTGTTCGGTGGTCAGTTCCACCGCCCCCCAGTCAGACGTCTGTTGCTGCTTCGACAGATCCACCCCCAGCAACTCCTTGCACAGGTCCTTCAGCCCGTGCCGGTCGGTGAAGGTGCGCACCAGCCGCGCGGCGATCTTGGTGCATTTCACCGGCGCCACGGTGATATCCAGGAAGTGCTGCAGCACCGCGACGTCGAAGCGGGCGAAGTGCATCAGCTTGGTCACTGCGGAATCGGCCATCAAGCGCTTGAGATTGGGACAGTCGTAGCCATGCCCGCCTAACGTGGTGGGGATGAGCTGCACCAGGTGCGCCTGGCCGTCGCCGCTCGACAACTGCACCAGGCACAGCCGGTCGCGATGCGGATTGAGCCCCATCGTCTCGGTATCGACGGCAACAGAGGGGCCAAGGTCGAGCCCGTCTGGCAGGTCATGTCGGTGCAGATGAACGATGGCGCCTGGCATGAACTGGGTGCTGCTCATTCTGTCCCGTCTCTGATCAGCGATCCTTTCGCAAGGATTGCTGCTTTGGTGCCCAGGAGAAGACTCGAACTTCCACGACCTTTCGGCCACAGGTACCTGAAACCTGCGCGTCTACCAATTCCGCCACCTGGGCAACCAGCTCCCGCGCGGCGGGATGTCGGGTGGGCGCGCGGTGTAACCTTGGGCTGGGGCGGCGTCAATTCCGTAATGGGGAAGGGGTGACGGCGGGGCTGTGTGTTGCTGGATGGGACGTCAGAACAAGACCGATCACACCGATTTCGGTGCGGCTTGGGCGGGGCCGGTGTCATAGGGGCGCATCGCGAACCCAGTGCAAATCAAAGCACGCCGCGTTCCAACAAGCGTGATGCGCGCATCCATCAAGAAACCATCACGCTTGAGGGATAGTGACTCCCCGCTTATCAAGTCCCGCGAGCTGAGGAGACGATAGGGTATGGCAACGCGTAGCGTGGCAACGGTGTTCGGCGGCTCCGGGTTCATCGGCCGGTATGTGGTCAAGCGCCTGGCGGCGCGCGGCCACGTGGTGCGGGTGGCGGTGCGCGATCCCGAGGCAGCGCTGTACCTGAAGACCGCCGGCGTCGTCGGACAGGTCGTGCCGCTCTACGCGCCGGTGCAGAACGAGGCGGATGTCCACCGTGCGGTCGACGGCGCCGCGCTGGTGGTGAACCTGGTCGGGATCCTGGCCGAGCGCCGGTCCGGCGATTTCCAGCGCATCCAAGCCGAGGGGGCTGGGCGCATCGCGCGCCTGGCCATGGCGGCCGGCGCGACGCGACTGGTGCATGTTTCAGCGATCGGTGCAGACCCCGCCAGCCCTAGCCGCTATGGCAGCAGCAAGGCCGCGGGAGAGCAGGCGGTGCGTGCCGCGTTCCCCGCGGCCGCGATCCTGCGGCCCGCGCTGGTGTTCGGGCCTGAGGACGATCTGTTCAATCGCTTCGCGACCATGGCGCAGCGCCTGCCCGTGATGCCGGTGGTCTGTGGGGCGACACGGTTCCAGCCGGTCTATGTCGGCGACGTGGCGGACGCGGTGCTGGCCGGACTGGTCCAGGAGGATGCGGCTGGCACGTTGTTCGAATTGGCCGGGCCGCGTGTGCTGAACATGCGGGAGCTGCTGGCCTATGTGTTGGAACTCACCGGGCGACACCGGCCGCTGGTTCCCGTGCCGATGGCGATGGCCCGGCTGCACGCCGCGGTGTTGGAGCGCCTGCCGGGCAAGCTGCTGACGCGCGATCAGTTGCGGATGTTGGAACGGGACAACCTGCCGACGACCGGTGCGCCTGGGTTGGCGGCGCTGGGGGTGGTGCCGACGCCAATGGATCTGGTCGTGCCGGCCTATCTGCGGCGCTATCGCCCGGGTGGTGGTCGCAACGCAAACTTGGCCACGGCCTAGTTAGTCGCAAAGCGGTCCTTATGAGGTCTAGCGATAGCCCACGTTAATCACGAAGGTGTGATACTCGATATAATTAGTTATCAAGTACTGACTTAGCATTTGCAATAAGACTCGCGGCGCCCCGTCGCCCCCCGCTATAATCGGTCTCCACAGACCTGGTCGGCCGGGGTGAGCATGGCAGAGCGTATGCTGAAATTCGTTAGCCTTCCGCAGCATCAGCCCGACCGCCGGGCGGCGGCCGCGCGCGCGCGCGACTTCGCCGAGATCTATCGCGATTTCGCCGAGAACCAGGCCGCTGCCCAGGCCAGCCGCTGCTCGCAATGTGGCGTGCCGTTCTGTGCGGTGCACTGCCCGCTGGGCAACAACATCCCGGATTGGCTGAAACTGACCGCCGAGGGTCGGCTGGAGGAGGCGTATGAGATCGCCTCCGCCACCAATAACTTCCCCGAGATCTGCGGCCGCATCTGCCCGCAGGACCGGTTGTGCGAAGGCAACTGTGTCATCGAGAAGGGGTTCGAGGCGGTCACCATCGGCGCCGTCGAACGCCACATCACTGATACCGCCTTCGAACGTGGCTGGGTTCGCCCGGTGCGGCCAAGGCGCGAGCGGGATGCTTCGGTGGGGATTATCGGCGCCGGTCCTGGCGGGCTGGCCGCCGCCGAGCAGCTCCGCCGCCGCGGTTATCAGGTCACGGTCTATGACCGATATGACCGGGTGGGCGGGCTCCTGATCTACGGCATCCCGAACTTCAAGCTGGAAAAGCCGATCGTCCTGCGCCGCTGGAAGCTGCTGGCAGCGTCTGGTGTTCAGTTCCAGCTTAATTGCGCGGTCGGCGAGGACCTGCCCTTCGCGGACCTGCCCACCCGCCACGACGCGGTGCTGATCGCCACCGGCGTCTACAAGGCACGCGACATCGGCGGGCCGGGCGCCGGCCTGGCAGGGATCGTGCCGGCGATGGACTATCTGATGGCGTCCAACCGCATGGGGTTGGGCGATACGGTCGCTGCGTTCGACTCCGGCCGGCTCGACGCGCGCGGCAAGCAGGTGGTGGTGATCGGCGGTGGCGACACGGCGATGGATTGCGTCCGCACGGCGGTACGTCAGGGCGCGGCGTCGGTGAAGTGTTTGTATCGCCGCGACCGGGCGAACATGCCGGGCTCGATGCGCGAGGTGAAGAACGCCGAGGAAGAGGGCGTGGAATTCGTCTGGCTGGCGGCGCCCGCGGCGTTCCTGGGCGATGACAACGTCAGTGGCGTGCGCGCGGTGCGCATGCATCTGGGACTGCCGGACGCCGGCGGCCGCCAGGCGGTGGAACCGATCGAGGGCAGTCATTTCACCGTGACGGCGGACCTGGTGATCAAGGCGCTCGGCTTCGACGCTGAGGACCTGCCGGGGATGTTCAATGTTCCGGTATTGGCACTGACGCGCTGGGGTACGCTGAAGGTGAATGCCCGCACCTTCGAAACGAACCTCCCGGGCGTATTCGCCGCCGGCGACATCGTGCGTGGCGCCAGCCTGGTGGTGTGGGCGATCCGCGACGGCCGCGACGCCGCGGCGCAGATCCACCAACACCTGGAGCAGCGCACCATGCTCGCTGTCGCCGCGCAATGACCCTTTGTGTCGCCAACCACCTCCCGCGTCATCCCTGCGAACGCACCACCGGATCACCGCCATGACTGACTCCCACGAGTCCGCTGCCCAGTTCCTCACCGCCTGGAAGGCCAACACCGCCGCCCTGTGCGACACCTACGATCCGTCCCAGGAACATGATGCCTGCGGCGTTGGCTTCATCGGTGCGCTCGATGGAAAGAGCCGCCGCGAGGTGGTCGAAGCCGGCATCGCCGCCCTGAAAGCCGTCTGGCACCGCGGCGCCGTCGACGCCGACGGCAAGACCGGCGACGGTGCTGGCATCCACGTCGAAATCCCGCAGGACTTCTTCGCCGCGGCCGTTGAACACGGTGGTGACGCCGTCAAACCCGGCCCGGTCGCTGTCGGCATGATATTCCTGCCGAAGACTGACCTTTCGGCCCAGGAACGCTGCCGCCAGATCGTTGAAACCGAAATCCTCAACTTTGGCTACCTGATCTACGGCTGGCGCCAGGTGCCGATCGACGTCGCCTGCATCGGCGAAAAAGCCAACGCCACCCGCCCCGAAATCGAACAGATCATGCTGTGGAACGCCAAGGGTGTCGCCGAGGCGCAGTTCGAACGCGACCTCTACATCATCCGCCGCCGGATCGAAAAGCAGGCGATCGCTGCACAGATTCCCGAACTGTACTTGTGCTCGCTGTCGGCACGGTCGATCATCTACAAAGGCATGTTCCTCGCCGAGCACCTGGCCGACTTCTACCCCGACCTCTGCGACCCGCGCTTCACCTCGCGCTTTGCGATCTACCATCAGCGCTACTCGACCAACACCTTCCCCCCCTGGCGG
>Ga0210386_10004090_pt1 | contig 12117 bp, 12 predicted proteins | sample IncBWH32OmetaG_FD_160091 | JGI IMG/M metagenome (GOLD analysis project Ga0210386, IMG submission 160091) | Forest soil microbial communities from Barre Woods Harvard Forest LTER site, Petersham, Massachusetts, United States - Inc-BW-H-32-O ... | reverse complement strand
CCCGCCCGGCGACCTGCTCAAGGTGTGGGACGCCACCGGCGGCCGCGGCTGTCACCTGGAGTTCGGATTCTCCTGCATGGGATATGAGATCCCGGCCTCGATAGGCGTCCGGTTGGCCGAGCCCGACCCGGAGGCCCGGATCATCTCGTTCCTCGGTGACGGGACCTTCCTGCTCGCTCCTACCGAGCTGGTCACCGCGGCCCAGGAGCATCTGGCCGTCACCCTCGTGGTGCCCGACAACCATGGCTACCAGGTCATTCATCGGCTGCAGATGCTGCGCAGCGGCCGCGAGTTCGGAAATGAGTTCCGCTACCGGGCCGAGCCGCTGCAGCTGGCGGCCGGGGAAGCGGAGAAGGCACCGCGTCTTGACGGCGAGTACCTGCAGCTCGATCTGGTTCAGGTCGCCACCGGGCTCGGCGCTCGCGCCAGCCGGGTCACCACCGCGGCGGAACTGCGGGCCGTGCTGTCTGACACCCGCGGGCATCCGGGGCCGGTGGTGATCGTGGTCCCGGTCGTACCGCATGCTGACCTGCCCGGTGCCGGTGTGTGGTGGGACGTCGCGCCTGCCGAGGTATCGACCCTGGAAACCACGGCCCGCCTGCGCGCCGAGTACGAGAGCGACATCGCCAGCCAGCGGTGGTACGGATGAGCCCGGGCCTGCCCGGCAACGGCAGCGGCCCGGCGGGCCCGCTCAACCACGGCGCGCTGGCCGCTGCCGTCCGGTCCGGCACCCCCTCCCTCGGCATCTTCATCGGCATGGCGTCACCGCTGGCCGCCGAGGTGTGTGCGGCGGCCGGAGCCGACTGGCTGCTGCTCGACTTCGAGCACGGCGGCGGCGGCGAGGACCAGATCCGCGATGTCGTGCCCGCCGCCGGGAGCTACGGCGTGCCGACGGTCGTCCGGGTCGAGTCGGCGGCCCGGATCCGGATCGGGCGGGTCCTGGACAGCGGGGCCGCGGGCATCATGCTGCCCCGGCTGGACACCGCCGCCGAGGCCGCCGCGGCGATCAGGCACCTGCGCTACCCTCCGGCCGGAGACCGCGGCGTCGCCACCTACAACCGCGCTTGCCGGTTCGGGCTCGACCCCGGTGCGCTCGACCGCGCGAACGACCAGGTACTCGGCGTGGTGCAGATCGAGTCGGCGGCTGCGGTCGGCCAGGCGGACCAGATCGCCAGCCTCGACGGAGTCGACGTGCTTTTCGTCGGCCCCCGTGACCTAAGCCACGACCTCGGGGTCCCTGGCGACATCACCGCGCCGCAGTTCACCGACGCCATCGAGCAGGTCAAGGCGGCCAGCCGCCGCCACGGCAAGGCGTGCGGCCTGCTGGTGAACGACGGCGCCGCCGCCGCACGGCGGCTTGAGCAGGGCTGGTCATTCGTGGCGATCGGCTCGGATTCCACCCTGCTGGCCGCCGCGGTCAGTGCCGAGTTCGGCCGTGCCCGTACCGCGCGTCCCGCTGAAGAAATCAGGAACACGTGATGAAAACCACTGACGACGGATACACCCAGCCAGGTATCGGCCTGATCAGCGTGGGCTGGATGGGTAAGCTGCACAGCCGCGCCTACCAGGCGATCCCGCTGGTCTACCCCGAGCTGAAGATCCGCCCCCGGTTCGTGCACGCGGCCGACTCGGCCGCCGACCGGGCCGACTACGCCCGCGAGACCCTCGGTTACGCGAGGGCAGGCACCGACTACCGCGAGGTGCTCGCCGACCCCGACGTGGACGTCGTGTCCATCTGTGCCCCGAACATGCTGCACGCCGAGATCGGCGTCGCGGCGGCCGAGGCCGGCAAACCGTTCTGGATCGAGAAGCCGGTCGGCCGCGACGCTGCCGAGACCGCGGCCGTGGCGGCCGCGGCCCGCAAGGCCGGCGTCGCCACCTCGATCGGCTACAACTACCGGCACGTCCCCGCCGTCGAACGGGTCAGGGAGCTCATCGCCGCCGGTGACCTCGGCCGCATCACCAACGTGCGGGCGGTGTTCTTCAACAGCTACGCGGCCGAGCCCAATGGCGCCCTGTCCTGGCGCTTCCGGCAGGCCGAGGCCGGCAGCGGCGCGCTCGGCGACCTGCTCAGCCACGTCGTCGACCTCATGCAGTACGTGGTGGCGCCGATCGCGGCGGTCAGCTCGCTGGCGTCCACCGTGTACGCCCAGCGTCCCGTGCTGCCGATGGGATCGGCCGACCACTTCGCCGTCATCGAGGGCGGCGAGCTTGGTGACGTCGAGAACGACGACTACGTCGCGGCGCTGGTCAGGTTCGCGGCCGGATCCCCGGCCGCCGGAGCCGTCGGCACCCTGGAGGCCTCCCGGGTCAGCGTCGGCCCGCAGTGCGGGCTCGGCTTTGAGATCTACGGCACCGAGGGCTCCGCCACCTGGAACTTCGAGCAGATGAACGAGCTGCGGCTGTGCCTGGGCCGAGGCGCGGACCAGGGGTACACCACCATCTTGGGCAACGGCCGGTTCGGTGACTACGCCCGGTTCCAGCCGGGCCCGGGCACCAGCATGGGCTATGACGACCTGAAGGTCATCGAGGCCAAGAAGTTCCTGGTCGCGGCCACCGGCGGAGAACAGCGCAACTCGACCATCGAGGAGGCGCACGCGGACGCCGAGGTCATCGCCGCGACGGCGGCCTCGGCCGCCGACGGCGCCTGGCATTCCGTTGCGCCCGTGCCCGGCGCCACCTTCGGCCGCAGGCCGGATACCTCCGATGCCTGACCAGCCCGTCGTGGTGGGCCTGGGACCGGTCGACCCGGCCCTGGTGTCGGGCGTACTCGGCGGGCGCTGCCGCTTCGTCGCCGCGCCCGGCGACGCCGAACTCGCCGTTGCCGCGGGTGCCATCGTCCGCGCCGATGCGCGGGTGGACGAGGCGCTGCTGCGCCGGGCGCCCGCCCTGCGGGTCATCGCCCGGACCGGAGTCGGCGTCGACCTGGTGGACGTGACGGCGGCGACAGCCCGCGGGATCGCCGTGGTGATCACGCCAGGGGCCGGGGCCGCGGCCGTGGCCGAGGGCGCGATCGGGATGGCGCTGCACCTGGTCAAGCGATTCGGCCCGCTGACCGTCCTGGTGCGCGAAGGCCGGTGGGCCCAGCGCACCGCGATCAGCGTCGGAGATCTCGACGGCGCGACCCTCGGCGTGGTCGGCTACGGCCGGATCGGCCAGCGGACCGCCGAACTCGGTGCTGCCTTCGGGATGACGGTGCTGGCCTACGATCCGGTGAGCGAGCCGCCGGCCGGCCTGCGCTGCGCCGACCTGGCCGAACTCGCCGCACGCAGCGACGTCATCTCGCTGCACCTGCCGCTGACCGCCCAGACCCGTCACCTGGTGGACCGTGCCTTCCTGGCGCAGGTCCGGCCCGGCGCGGTCCTGATCAACTGCAGCCGCGGCGGCCTGCTCGACACCGATGCGGTGCTGGCGGCGCTGACCGACGGACGGCTGTCCGGCGTCGGCCTCGACGTGTTCGACCCTGAGCCGCCAGACAGCCACCCGCTGTTCGGCCACCCCGACGTCGTGCTGACGCCGCACCTGATGGGCCTGAGCAGGCGTGCCACTGCGGCCACCTTCACGGCCGCCGCGCAGGGCATCCTCGACGTGCTCGACGGCCGCGAACCGCGCGCCGTCGCCAACCCAGGCTGGCGCGCGGGCCGCCCGGCCGACTCCAAGGAGATCTCCGCATGAGCAGCCCCACTGACAAGATCGCCGGCGCGCCTATCTCCTGGGGGGTGTGCGAGGTGCCCGGCTGGGGCTACCAGTTGGCTCCCGAGCGGGTGCTGACCGAAATGCAGGACGTCGGCCTGGCCGCGACCGAGTTCGGCCCGGACGGCTTCCTGCCCGCCGACCCGGCCGTCATGGCGGAGTTCCTCGCCGCCCGGCACCTCACCGCGGTCGGCGGGTTCACCCCGGTCGTGCTGCACCAGGCCGGCCACGACCCGGTGCCGGCGATCGACCGGCTGCTTGACAGCTACGACGCCGCGCACGCCGGGACCCTGGTGCTGTCCGCCGCCACCGGCCAAGACGGCTACGACACCCGGCCCGACCTGGATGAGGCGGGCTGGAAGACGCTGCTGACGAACCTGGATCGGCTCACCGACCTGGCCGCCGCCCGCGGCGTCCGCGCCGTACTGCACCCGCACGTCGGCACGATGATCGAGACCGGCCCCGAGGTCCAGCGCGTGCTGGCGGGCTCGGCCATCGCGCTGTGCCTGGACACCGGCCACCTGCTGATCGGCGGTACCGACCCGGCCGAGCTGACCAGGCAGGCTCCCGAACGCATCGCCCACACCCACTTCAAGGACGTCAACGACCAGATCGCGAGCCAGGTCCGGTCCGGCCGGCTCACCTACACCGAAGGGGTCAGGCGCGGCATGTACCGGCCGCTCGGCGCCGGCGACGTCGACTTCGCCGCGATCGTCAGCCACCTGACGGCCCGCGGCTACGACGGCTGGTATGTCCTGGAGCAGGACACCATCTTGACCGAGGCACCCCGCGGCGAAGGGCCGGTCACCGACGTCCGGCGCAGCGCGGACTACCTGCGCCAGCTGCTGGCATAACCCGGCGGCTCGCATTACAGGGCGCGGGACCAGTTCTGGCCGGTCAGGTCCTGGCCGAAACTGTGGTGCCGGTTCTCGTCGTCCAGAGTGAAGCCGGCTCGCTGGTAGATCCGCCTGGCGCCGGTGAGGATGTCGTTGGTCCACAAGGTGATGTCGGTGTACCCGGCCTGGCGGGCGAAGCGGAGCACCTCCTCGACCAGCCGCGCACCGATCCCGAGCCCGCGGGCCCACGGTTCTACCAGCAGCAGCCGCAGCCGGGCGGTGGTGGCGTTCTCGCGCACGCAGAACACGCAGCCGGCCCGGTTGCCGTCGACCTCGGCGATCCAGGCTGCCTCGACGGCCGGATCCCGGTTGTCCACGTAGTCGGCGACGATCCGGGCGACCAGGGCCTCGTAGGAGTCATCCCAGCCGAACTCCGAGGTGTACAGCGCCCCGTTGCGCTGCACCACCCAGCCCATGTCACCCGGCCGCGGGGCGCGGAGCAGGTAGCCCCGGGGGTGCGGCGAGTCCGTCAGCGTCTCCTTGATCACCCGCATGGCGTCCAGTACCTTGCGCTGGTCGTCCTCGCGGACGGCCGCCAGCATGTCGCGAGTCTGCTCGGCGGACCGGGCGTCCAGGCCGGCCACTACGGTGCGGCCGGCCCCGGTCAGCTGGATGACCTGGCGGCGCGCGTCGGCGGCGGAACGCTGCCGGGTGATCAGGCCGTCGGACTCGAACCTGGCCAGGATGCGGCTCAGGTAGCCCGGGTCGATGTCGACCACCCGGCGCAGGTCCGCCACCTCGCTGGCGTCCTGCTGCGCCAGCTCGAACAGCAGCCTGGCCTCCGTCAGGGAGTACGGCGTATCCAGGTACTTCCCGCGCAGCAGCCCGATCACGTTGGTGTAGAACCGGTTGAACTCGCGGACCGCGCTCACCGCGTCGTCAGCAATCAGCTCGCTCACTGCCGTCTCCGTTCGTCAGTTGCCTAGGTCAACTATAACCATGCTCTTGGCAACTAAAAGTGGTATCCGGAAGCGGGCACCCGCCGACGATGAGGGCCGTACGGCCGGTGATATACCTAATCTGCGCGCAGCGTGAGAGAGCCGGTGGAATGTGTCCGTAAGCGCGGATGAGAGCCTGGTTGGCAAGGTCGGGCGGGTCACGGTTTCTGTCCCGGCAGGCGGGCCCGGCGAGGTACTTCTGCCAGTGCGCGGCGGTACCGAGGCCTTCGCCGCCTGGTCCGACGAGCCGATCGCACGGCATAGCCGCGTGGTGGTCGTCGAATCTCTTTCGGCCCGCTCGGTGTTCGTGACCCCGTTTTCTTAGTGCCCCTCAAGGAGAGCCCATCATGCTTTTCTGGCATGTCCCCGCGCCGAATGAGGCGTTGCTGATCTCCGGTTCGAAGCGGCAGAATCAGGCGACGCAATTCCGCATTGTCACCGGCCATGGCTGCTTCGTGATGCCGGTCAAGCAGAAGGCGCGCAAGCTATCGCTCGCGCTGCGTGAAGCGGAGATCGTCGAGGAGTGCATCACGAACCAGGGCATCCGGCTGAGGGTCCGGGCGGTAGCCGCGTTCAAGGTGGGCGACGACCAGGCCTCGATCGCGAACGCGGCGCGCCGGTTCCTGTCCGAGCAGGACCGGATGGAGGTTCTCGTCGGCCGGGTGTTCGCCGGTCATCTCCGGTCCATCATCGGCGGCCTTACCGTCGAGCAGATCATCAGGGAACGCGACCGTGTCGCCCAGGAGATAAAGGACGGCAGCCACGCCGAGATGGAGAAACTCGGCATCGTGGTGGATGCCCTGGAAATCCAGGAGATCGACGATGCGTCCGGTTACATCAACAACCTGGCCGCGCCACACGCGGCCGCCGTGGCCAGCCAGGCTCGGATCGCCAAGGCGAAGGCCGACCAGGAAGCTACCGAAAGGGAACTGGCCGCTGCATCCATGAATGCGCAGTTCGAGCGGGACAACGCGATCAAGCGTGCGGGATTCCAGGCCGAACGCGAGGAGGCTGAGGCGCGGGCCGCACAGGCGGGCCCGCTCGAGCAGGCGCACGCGTCACAGCAAGTCATCGCCCAGCAGACCGCGCTCGCGCAGCGGCAGGCCGAGCTGGCGGCACAGCGCCTGGAGGCCGAGGTTCGCCGCCCGGCCGATGCCGAGGCCTATCGCCAGCGCACCTTGGCCGAGGCCGAACGCGATCAGGCCAGGTTCGCCGCGGAAGCCGAGGCCTACCGGACGGCCACGCTGGCTGAGGCCGAAGCCCAGGCCGCCCGGGTCCGGGCCGACGCGGCCGCCTACGCGGCCCGGGTAGCAGCCGAGAGCGAGGCCGACGCGAACAATGCCACCGCCGCTTCGCTTCGCGGAGGTAATCAGGAACTCATCGCCGCCGAGCGCATCGTCGAGATGCTGCCCGCCCTGGTCGAGGCGGCCGCCCGCGGCCTCGCCGACTCCAACCTCACGATTCTCAACGGCACCCAGGGTGTCAACGACGTGGTCACCGGCCTAGTCGGGCAGGGCCTGTCGATCCTGGAGACGCTGAGGAGATCCGGCACTGTCGCCGCCAACGGCACGTCGCCGGTGCACGTCTCCGCGGCCCCGAGAGGGCCGATGGTGACTGTCCCCGCTGACCCGGGTCCCCTGAGCTGACCCAGCCGGGGCGCCCGGACCTGTTTCCCTAGGATGGACAGTGATCATAAGCGCGGCTAAAGGCCGCGGCTGAAGCGCAAGGCTCAACCCGAGTGCGGATGGAAGGCGGCAGGCATGCGGATGCGGACCCTCGGCGGTACCGGGATCAAGGTGAGCCCGTACTGCCTCGGCGCGATGATGTTCGGCGCGTGGGGCAACCCTGATCACGAGGAGAGCATCCGCATCATCCACGCCGCGCTCGATGGCGGCATCAACTTCGTCGACACCGCCGACGTGTACTCGGCGGGGGAGTCCGAGGAGATCGTCGGCAAGGCACTGCTCGGCCGTCGCGACGACGTCGTGCTGGCCACCAAGGCGCACTCCTCGATGGGCCAGGACGCCAACATGCGCGGCAACTCCCGCCGCTGGATTGTCCGCGAGGTGGAGAACAGCCTGCGCCGCCTGCAGACCGATTACATCGACCTGTACCAGATGCACCGGCCCGACCCGGACACTGACATCGACGAGACCCTCGGTGCGCTCTCTGATCTGGTGCACAGCGGGAAGGTCCGGGCGATCGGCTCCTCCACGTTCCCGGCCGAGCAGATCGTCGAGGCGCAGTGGGTTGCCCAGGCCCGCGGTCACGTCCGGTTCCGCTGCGAGCAGCCGCCCTACTCGATCTTCGTCCGCGGCATCGAGGGGGCGGTGCTGCCGACCTGTCAGAAGTACGGCATGGGCGTCATCGCCTGGAGCCCGCTGGCCGGCGGCTGGCTAACCGGCCGGTATCGGCAGGAAACCGACGTGGACATGAGCATCGGCCGAGCGCAGCGGATACCGCAGCGCTTCGACCCGGCCCTGCCAGGGAACGCCGCCAAGCTCGCGGCTGTCGAGGAGCTCATCAAGATCTCGGCCGATGCGGGCTGCTCGCTGATCGGGCTGGCGCTAGCGTTCGTGACCACTCACCCGGGCGTGACCTCGGCGATCATCGGCCCGCGCACCATGGACCAGCTCACCGGCCTGCTGGCGGCCGCGGACGTGACGCTCACCGATGACATCCTGGACCGGATCGACCAGATCGTGCCGCCGGGCACGACCCTCAATACCGCCGACGGTGGCTGGCAGCCGCCCGCGCTAACCGACCCCGCCGTCCGCCGCCGCCCGCAGGCGGCCCGCGCCGCAAGCTAAAGCCCCGGCTCGTCCACCCGCATGTAAAGCGCGACGACGGTGCTGTCGGGACCGGAGGTGATGCTCAGCTCGTCGGCCAGCGTCGCGGCCAGCCACAAGCCCCGGCCGCTGTCGGATCCGGCCGGCTCGCTCGGGTCGCCGGGCCCGCCGAGCTGGCGCATGTCCGCGGCCCGCGGCGCCGGGCAGCCGGCCGGCTTCGGCACGGTGTCGGCGATCAGGGCACGGATCCCGTGCGCAGCTCGCTGCAAGATCAGCCTGCCGCCCGCCCCGGCGTGCAGGATCGCGTTGGCCGAGATCTCGTGCACGGCCAGGACGAAATCGTCCAGCCGTGTCCCGGTCAGTCCCGCCGCCGCGCACGCCTTCGTGACCAGGCGGCGAAGCTTGGCGAAATCCGTCCAGCCGAAGACAATGTCCAGCAGGTCGCCGCGGTCAGCGATATCGCTCGACCACAGATTGTCCAGGGCGATCACACTGGCATCGCCGGTCATTTCTGCCACGTCAGCATTCCCCTTGGCTACTTTTGGTGAGGGAGATGCTACAAGCAGTCGCGCGCCGTGTCCGGGTTTCTCAGGTTGATCGATCCGGCGGGGAAGGTTGATGTGGCGGCGGGGGAAGGGTACCGACGCCGGGCGCGGACTCGGGCCAGACCAGCAGCACCGGGCAGGCGGCATGATCGAGAATGAACCGGGCGGTCCGGCCCAGGCTCTTGGGGCCGAGCCGCGACTGGTCGCCGTCCCGCGCCATCACCAGCAGGTCCGCATCCGCTGCCGCACGCACCACAGCCCGTTCGGCCTGACCTTGAATTTCGATCCGCTCGCAGCGGGACCCGAGCCGGTCCGCGGCCCCCGCCAGCAGGTCCGCCGCCGATGCCGCCGCCAGTTGCGCCACCCTCGCCCCGGGGTCGTGCCCGCCGCGGCCGAACAGGCCCAGGTAGGCGCCGCGGGCGGCGTCGGTCACCGCGGCCGGCGTGACGTGCAGCAGGGTGAATTGCGCTCCGGGCGGCACCAGGTTCAGGGCCGCGTCCACGCTGGCCCGCCACGTTCCCTCAGTTACCCAGATATAGACCGAACGGACCTGGCTACTGCGGTCAGTCAACGTTGATCAGCCTCCGATGAGCGCAAGCCCGGCCCACAGCGCCAGCACGGCAACGATCAGCCCGGCGGGCACGGTGAGCAGTCCTAGCCTGGTGAATTCCCCGAGATCGGGTGCCGACCCGTGCTGGCGCACAATACGCCGCCACAGCAGCGTGGCCAGCGACCCGGTGTAGGTGAGGTTGGGGCCGATGTTGACGCCGAGCAGCACGGCCAGGACGGCGCCGGCCCCGGACGGCATGGCCAGCGGCAGCAGGACCAGCACGGCGGGCAGGTTGTTGCACACGTTGGCCAGCGCCGCCGCCACCGCCGCGATGGCGAGCAGCGCAGGCAGCGAGGTACCGCCGGGCAGCAGCGGGGTGAGCGCGCGGCCCAGCCCGTTGCGCACCACGGCCTCGACCACGATCCCCAGGGCCAGCACGAACAGCAGGAAGGGCACGTCGGCGGCGCGGGCCAGGGCGACGGCGGTGACCCGGCGGCGGGCCAGTGCGCGTACCGCCAGCACGGCGGCCCCGGCGAACGCGGCCCAGGCGGGGTTCAGCCCGGCCGCCGACGCGACCGCGAACCCGGCCAGGGTGAGCGCGACCACGGTGAGAGTGAACACCGGCAGCGGGGTGTCCTCGGTGCGTTCCGCGCGCTCCGGCCGGGGGCGCTGCTGCAGGTCCGCGGCGAAGAACCGGCCGAACACCGCGTACTCGACGCCGATGGCCGCCAGCCAGGGCACCGCCATCAGCGCGGCGAACCGGCCGAAGGCCAGCCCGCTGGCGGCGAACGCGAGCAGGTTCGTCAAGTTCGACACCGGCAGCAGCAGCGAGGCGGAGTTCGCCAGGTGGGTGCACGCGTAGACCTGCGGCCTGGCCCGGACGTCGAGCCTGGCGGCGGTGGCGAAGACCACGGGGGTGAGCAGCACCACCGTGGCGTCCAGGCTGAGTACCGCGGTGGTCACCGACGCGATCACGAAGACCTGGGCAAGCAGCCGGTGCGGCCGCCCGGCCCCGGCGCGTGCCATCCAGCCGCCGCAGGCCTGGAACAGGCCGTCGTCGTCGCACAGGTGGGCCAGCACCAAGATGGCGGCCAGGAAGCCGATCACGGGGCCGAGCTGGCGGGCCTCGGCGAGCGCGCGGCTGCCCGAGATCGCGCCGATCGCGATCACGATGGTCGCGGCGGGCACCGCCGCGACCGCCTCCGGCCAGCCGCGCGGCCTGGCCACCGCCCAGGCCAGCACCGCGAGCAGGGCGACCAGGGAGACCGTCTCGCCGATGGCAGAGTTCAGCCCGTTCCTCCTCGTGCGCCTGCGCCAGAAAAGCCCATGCTAGGCGTCGCGGCGCAGCACCACGATCGCGGTCACGGCCAGGAGCGCGGCGGCCAGGACGACGAAGATGCCGGTCTCGATACCCTGGAACGCCCAGTACCGGCTGGCGGGCTGGTAGCTGACGAAGATTCCGCGGTAGCCGCGCGCGGTCAGGCAGGGAAAGATCTTGGCCGGAGCCTGGAAGACGAGCGTCCGGCAGGCGGCCGGCATGTTGCCGACGTTCAGGGACACGCCGCTGACGTTGAGGTCGACGCCCCCGCCGGGGGAGGAGGCGGTCGGTATCTTGCCGCCCGGGCCGACCAGGCCCTGCGCGATGAGCCAGTAGGACCCTTTCGGCAGCGCCAGCAGGTGGCCGAAGCTGACCGTCTTGGTGACCGCGGTCAGGTAATGCGAGCGCAGGTCCTGGCCGATCACCAGGCGACCGAAGGCGAAGACGCCGATGGTGATGGCCAGCGCGGGCAGGGTCCGGCGGAGCAGCGCTCCCGCGGTGATGCCCAGAGCCACCGCGAAGAGCGCGTAGCCGACGGGGACGATGCCCTGGATGTCGAACTGGCTGGGCAGGAAGTTCTGCTTCTGCAGAGCGTTGGCCGGGCTGGACCACCAGGTGGCCAGGGCCGAGATGGCGCCGGCCCACGCGGCCGCGGCGAGCAGGGCCCAGCCGACCTCGACGGCGAGCCAGCGGCGGCGGGTGACGCTCTGCATCCAGGCGAACTGGCTGGTGCCTGTCTCGAGCTCCCGGGCCACCAGCGGCCCGCCCCAGAACACGCCGAGCAGGCACGGCACCACCACGACGACCGCCGTGACCACGGTGGAGACGGCGGGCGAACCGAGCGTCAGGGTGTTCGCCAGGTTGCCGCAGCTGTGGGCGGCGGTGCACAGGGCCCGGGCGGACTGGTACTGCGACGCCAGCTGCCGGCCGGTGATCGCCAGCAGGACCGCGAACGCCGCGAGCGCGGCGGCGGCGAAGTACGCCTGGTTGCGGTGCTGGCGCCAGACGAGCCACGTCATGGTTCTTCTCCTACCGTCGTCAGGCGCGCGAACGCAGGCCGGGCGTCCTGGCCCATGTAACCGAGCACGAGTTCTTCGAGGCCGACGTCAGCGGCCTCCCAGGCGGGATCGGCGACCGGGCCGTCGCCGCGGATGAGCAGGGTGCTCTGCCGCGCGGTGTGGGTCGCCTGCACGATGGTGTGGGTCCGCTCGATCGCGGTGGTGTCCTTGCGCGGGCCGACCAGGACCCGGTGCTCGGCCAATAGCGTCTCGATGTCGCCGCACAGCTGGACCCGGGATCCGGCGAGCAGGATCAGGTAGTCGCAGACTCGCTCGATGTCCGCCATCAGATGCGAGGACAGCACGATGGTCAGGTCGCCGCCCGCGGCC